>NICF_comb_assmDRAFT_10001148_pt1 | contig 21286 bp, 14 predicted proteins | sample NewIslPassag4_SG_FD_11279 | JGI IMG/M metagenome (IMG submission 11279) | reverse complement strand
TAAAAAAATGGATGTTTACTACCTTTATTTAGGTGTTTTCCTTTTTTAATAAAAATTGCAGAAACAACAAACTGAAAATTCGCATTTTATTTACGCGACACTAGTGATCTGGACTGTATAAATTAAGATCCTTTACATATTGCACACCTTTTGCCCCTGTGAATTCAGATAAAAAGGCTTTTCGATTGGCCAAACCAGTATATTCAAAAATGGCTTGGTCAAAGCTTTTGCCGTTGGATAGGTCTTGCATAAAGTTTGCTATTGTCTTTGTGGGATTCCCATCACCATCTTTATGCTTCTCTTGAATAAAGTGATCTAGATACCCTGTTGCCAAAAAACCTGCAGAATAAAAATGAGAACTGCTACTGGAACCATTGATGGCGTTCAGAACGTTACCGATTGCTTCATTTTGCTTGGATTCACTGGCTGTTACAAAACTGTCCGTATAACCCCCTGCATACCCATCCAAAGAGGAACGAACCCGTTCATTGGCTCCGGCTACATATTCGGCCGTACCTTCCTTGAACCAGTCAGGGATGTCCTTCCAGTTAATCATGGATGCGGACATGACGGCATGGACCATTTCGTGCATGATCATTCGGTCAACATCAACCCACAACGGATCGTTTGAAAGAACGTCATCCAAATCAATGGCAAGGGTTGTCGGATAGCTATCCCCATTCGGATATACACCGGAAATAACATATGCAACGGACCCGCCCTTACCTTGATTGACAAAGGTAATATCCAATTCGTATGCTTTGTTCTGATCCATTGTCAAATCCCCGTACAAATCTTGGACCGCTTTGACGGAAAAAGGCAGTATGACATCGTGCAAACGTTTTGCCAGCACAGTTTTCGCATCTTTAGAGGAAGAACCCTTAATGGAATCATAGGAGGAGCCATAATCTGTATTCGCTAACAATTCAAAGGTAAAAGGCATAAATGTATTCGTGCCTTCAGAAAACACCTTCATTGTATTGAATTCAGTCGTCTTGCCAATGTTTTCAATTTCATCAAAAATGGAAAGCAATTCCCGATTCAATTCGGCTCGATCTTCATCCGTGTTCGTATCGTTGGCTGCTTGAACGGCCAGTTCCCTTCCCCGCTGCAAAATAGCGTGAACCTCATTTAAGGCACCTTCTGCTGTTTGGATCAATGAAATCCCATCTTGGGCATTCTTTTCTGCCAACCTTAGTCCAGCAATTTGTGCCCGCATTTTTTCTGAAATGGCTAGTCCTGCCGCATCATCCCCTGCCCGGTTGATTTTTAAACCTGAGGATAATTTTTCCAGGATATTTGCTGTTTTCAGGTTGTTTTTGGCAAGGGCATTATGGGCATTCAAAGCTGGGATGTTATGCTGAATTCTCATTTTTCACTTCCTTTCCTATCCCCAAAAAGGGATATAAAATGTAGACCAAAAAGGCCATTATGTACAATTTATCGTCCGATTATTGGGAGTTTTTATATCCGGGAATTTCGAGTATCAAAAAAAGAGAATTGATAATTCTCTAATAGTTTGATAGGAAAATCCGAAAGAAAATTAAGAAATCAGAAAATGCCTTGCATTTTTTCTTGTTTATGGATATAGTAATTACGGAAAAAATAAGTGTTTTCTGCTTGTTAAAACTTTCGTACCGAATCTAGATGAATTAGATTTTTTTCTTTTGCTAATCGGCTTATCTGTGGTAAAATAATTGTTGGTTTTTTAATTGAAACTTGTTGTTAAAAGTTTTGAATTTGTGATGATATTTTGTCCCAGTAGCTCAGCAGGATAGAGCGACAGCCTCCTAAGCTGTAGGTCGTGAGTTCGAATCTCGCCTGGGACGCTCACCAAACTTGCCGCTGGGCAAGTTTTTTTATGTATAAGAAACCACGGTTTGGATTCAAGCTGCAATCGTGGTAAACTGTCAAAAAAAACAATAAAAAGAGTGAGTGGCCTTGGACAAGAACAAAAAGAATGACAGAAATGTGATCCCTTTGCCCCAGCTTGAACAACGCTTACTGGTAAAGGGTAGAGATCTTCTTGAACACGGGGATCTTGAGGAAGCACTTCAATTATTGTTGCAAGCAGAAAAAATGGATGACAATAATCCGGAAATATTATATACATTAATTGCCGCTTACATAAAAAAAGGGGATTATAAAAGGGCAAAAATCATCGTTGAAAGGCTCCTGAATGAAGGAATAGGGGATTATTTCCATGCGGTGGAAATCTACATACCCATCCTTTTTCATCTTGACGAGTATAAAAAAATCGTCCAGTTGATTACACTGTTATCAGAAGAAGATATACTTCCCATTGATAAAAGAAAGCAATACGAAGATTTGAAACAATTGTGCGAGCGGATCGATCAAGAGGTAAAGTATGAAGGTAGGAAAGAATCCAAGTTCGAGGGTTTGCTTGAGGGAAATCTGGAACAAATTACAAGACGCATATCTTCATTGGACAAGGATGACATCCATTTTTATTTGGAGGATATAAAGGAGTACCTTATTAAAGAAGAGATGAGTCCCTTTATTAAAACATTGCTTTTTTCCTCTTTGTTGGACCTGTCCTATATGGAGCCGGTTAAAGTCCGGAAATATGGCCGAGAAGTGGATGTCATTCCTGGAAAATATGATCGGGTGGGTGATGTACCCTTTTACACCAACGTCCGGCAAAAAATATCCCGAATATTGGAAAATGACAATCCGATATTGAAGGATTTTGCTATCACCATTTGTGATCATTTCTTTTTCTATATTTATCCCCTTGAAGCCGATTTCAGTGGTGAAGATACTTGGGCAGAGGCGTTCATGATCATGGCAAAATCCTATTTGAACCAAAATTTTGAGGAAGCTCCTTCGGAAAAAGAGGATTCATCGGAATTGAAAAATGCAATCGAATTCATCCAAATTGTCGAACAAAATTTTAACTTGTAAAACGACTGGATGTTGCATCATTTTGAACCTATGTTATAATGATAAAGTTGAATCTTATGTACTTTTTCGCCCAAGTTTCCATTTTTTATGAATTTTCATCCCTCCCAACCTGGAGGGTGTACGGATCGGGCAAGGGATACATATAGGAACGATAAATTATTTTTTTAGATAAATCGATTTTGGAGGGAAATCAATGACTGCAAAATGGGAAAAATTAGAAGGCAACCGTGGTGAATTGACGGTTGTTGTCGATGCTGAAACCTTTGATAAAGCATTGGATCAAGCATTCAAGAAAGTGGTAAAGAAAATAAATATTCCTGGGTTCCGGAAAGGCCGGATTCCTCGTCCGATTTTTGAACAACGTTTTGGTGTGGAATCCCTATATCAAGATGCGATTGATATCGTACTCCCGGAAGCCTATGAAAAAGCTGTGGAGGAAACGGGTATTGAACCTGTTGCAGCACCGGATATCAATGTTGAAAAAATCGCCAAAGGCGAAGGTGTCACCTTTAAAGTAACCGTTGTTGTCAAACCGGAGGTAAAACTCGGACAATATAAAGGTCTTGAAGTGGAAAAAGTTGAAACGGAAGTTACCGATGAAGACGTTCAAAAGGAACTTGAAAACTTGCAAAAACGTCATGCGGAACTCGTTGTGAAAGAAGATGCCCCCGCTGAAAACGGCGACACCGTTGTAATCGACTTTGAAGGTTTTGTTGATGGTGTAGCTTTCGAAGGCGGAAAAGGAGAAAACCATCCTTTGGAACTTGGTTCCGGCTCTTTTATCCCGGGCTTTGAAGAACAATTGGTCGGCATGAAGGCAGGGGAAGAAAAAGAAATCAATGTAACCTTCCCGGAAGAGTATCATGCTGAGGAATTGGCCGGCAAAGAAGCAACCTTCAAAGTAAAAGTTCATGAAGTCAAAGGTTTGGTCCTTCCTGAATTGGACGACGACTTTGCCGTTGATGTTGATGATGAAGTTGAAACCTTGGACGCTTTGAAAGAGAAAATCAAAAACCGTCTAAAAGAAGAAAAAGAACACGAAGCGAAACATAAAATAGAAAACGAAGTATTGGAAAAAGCCTCTGCCAATGCAGAAATGGATATTCCTGAAGAAATGATCGATGCAGAAGTGGAACGCATGGTTAAAGAATTTGACCAACGTCTCCAATCCCAAGGTTTGAATTTGGAATTGTATACCCAATTCTCCGGTCAAACAACCGATTCCTTGAAAGAACAAATGCGTTCGGATGCTGAAAAGCGGGTTCGTGTAAGCTTAACCTTGGAAGCCATCGTTAAAGCCGAAAACATTGAAGTAACCGATGAAGAAGTTGAAGCCGAATTGGAAAAAATGTCTGAAGCCTATAACATTCCGGTTGATCAAATTAAACAACTCCTCGGTTCATTGGACAATGTAAGATATGATTTGAAGATGAACAAGGCTATCGAACTGTTGGTAGAAACAAGCAAAACTGTTGCATAAAAACATATTATCCATTATTCTAAATGAAACGAGTAAAACAAGGCGCGAGCATCATTCGTGCCTTGTTTTATCAATACATACGAATTATTCCGGAGTGGAAAGAGGGATGGAATCGGTTCTAGTTTTTACCGCCCATGAAAATCCGTTTCCTGTATACAATAACCGTTAAACTGTACAGAATCTTTTCTTTTCCATTCCAACTACCAATATGCTACAATCCAAGTACATAAATATAAACGGTAACCATTAAACCATTGGCAGACAATTTTATTGATAATAGTCGGTGGGTTGAAGGCCCTATACGATTATGAAGGGGTGATACCATTGTTTAAATTTAACGATGAAAAAGGACAATTAAAATGTTCTTTCTGTGGAAAAACACAAGACCAAGTCCGCAAACTCGTGGCCGGTCCCGGTGTTTATATATGTGATGAGTGTATTGAACTTTGCACCGAAATAGTTGAAGAGGAACTGGGTACGGAAGAAATCGAATTTAAAGATGTACCTAAACCAATGGAAATCCGTAAAATTTTGGACGAATATGTCATTGGTCAGGACTTGGCTAAGAAAACTCTTTCTGTTGCCGTCTATAACCATTACAAACGGATCAATTCCAAGAGCAAAGTGGATGATGTTGAATTAACGAAAAGTAACATCAGCCTGATCGGTCCTACGGGAAGCGGTAAAACGTTATTGGCTCAGACTTTGGCACGGATTTTGAATGTACCCTTTGCCATTGCCGATGCCACTTCCCTCACGGAAGCCGGTTATGTTGGTGAAGACGTTGAAAATATTTTGCTCAAGTTGATCCAGGCGGCAGACTATGACGTCGAAAAGGCAGAAAAGGGTATTATTTACATTGACGAAATCGACAAAATTGCCCGTAAATCTGAAAATCCGTCCATTACTCGGGATGTAAGCGGGGAAGGTGTCCAACAGGCATTATTGAAGATTTTGGAAGGAACGATCGCCAGTGTTCCGCCCCAAGGGGGAAGGAAACACCCGCATCAGGAGTTTATCCAAATCGATACGACCAATATTCTCTTTATCTGTGGAGGAGCCTTTGACGGGATTGAACAAATCATTAAACGTCGTCTTGGTAAAAAGGTCATTGGCTTTGGCTCCAACAATGTTCAGGAAGAAGAAGACCAAAATATTTTGCGGAAGGTTCAACCGGAAGATTTATTGCAATTTGGTTTGATTCCTGAATTCATCGGTCGTTTGCCGGTCATTGCTACCTTGGATAAATTGGATGAAGATGCGTTGGTCGAAATCTTGACAAAGCCGAAAAACGCCCTTGTCAAACAGTTTCAAAAGCTCATGGAACTGGACAATGTGGAGCTGGAATTTGAGGAAGAAGCATTGCGGGCCATTGCGAAAAAAGCCATTGAACGGAAAACCGGTGCCCGTGGACTCAGATCGATCGTGGAGTCGATCTTGCTTGACATTATGTATGAATTGCCTTCCCGTGAGGACATCGCCAAATGCATCATCACAAAGGATTGCGTAGTTGCTAACCAAGGGCCGATTCTAGTATTAAAAGACGGAACACGCCTGGCCTATAAAGACCTGTCTAAAGGAAAGAAAACATCTGCCTAAACCGAAAAGCTTTACCCGACAAAAAGGGTGAAGCTTTTTTCATTCATTTTTTCTTCCCGCCAATGGAAAACATTGTTTATTCCCTAAGGGAAAAGGGGATACTAATGGACATCAAGTTTGGCTAATTGGAGGGAAGAAAATGGAGAATATAACCGGGCTTTTGCTGTTAATCCAATTCTTTTTCGGGATCATTATCGGTCTTTATTTTTTAAACTTGCTTCGCAACCAACGAACCTACAAGGTTACCATCGACAAAGAGTCAAGAAAAGAAATGGAAGCATTAAGAAAAATGAGATCGATCAAGCTTACGGAACCGTTAAGTGAATTGGTTCGACCCCAAACCTTCCAAGACATCATCGGTCAAGAGGATGGGATTAAAGCATTAAAAGCAGCATTATGCGGACCCAATCCCCAACATGTCATCATTTATGGCCCTCCTGGTGTCGGAAAAACCGCTGCGGCCAGACTTGTTTTGGAAGAAGCGAAGAAAATGGAAAAATCCCCCTTCCAAAAGGATGCGAAATTTGTGGAACTGGACGCTACGACCGCCCGTTTTGATGAGCGTGGAATTGCCGACCCATTGATCGGTTCGGTTCATGATCCGATTTATCAAGGTGCAGGGGCGATGGGGCAAGCTGGCATTCCCCAGCCGAAACAAGGGGCAGTGACAAACGCCCATGGTGGTGTCCTGTTTATCGATGAAATAGGGGAACTGCATCCGATTCAAATGAATAAATTGCTAAAAGTTTTGGAAGACCGGAAAGTGTTTTTGGAAAGTGCCTATTATAGTGAAGAAAACAGCAACATCCCCAATTTCATCCATGATATTTTTAAAAATGGGCTTCCGGCAGACTTCCGGTTAATCGGTGCCACAACCAGAAGTCCGGAAGAGATTCCGCCTGCTATCCGCTCCCGTTGTATGGAGATCTTTTTCCGGGAATTGGATGAGGAAGAAATAATACAAGTAGCGAAAAGAGCAGCAGATAAAGTGAATTTATCCATTTCTGAGGAGGGGTTAAGAAAAATATCCCTCTATGCAAAAAATGGCCGAGAAGCCGTCAATATGGTTCAGATTGTCGCCGGACTTGCCATAACCGAGGAGCGCGATTATATAAAGGATGAGGATATTGATTGGATGATCTTCGCCCGCCGGCTTTCCCCAAGATTGTCGGCAAAAATCAATAAAAATCCGGAGGTTGGGCTCGTCAATGGGTTGGCTGTATACGGTGCCGGGGTCGGTTGTCTGTTAGAAATCGAAGTCTCCGCCATTCCTGCGAAAGAAAAAGGCTCCATTAATGTTACCGGAATAGTCGAGGAGGAAAGCATAGGCAATCAAGGAAAATCGATCCGGAGAAAAAGCATGGCCAAAGGTTCCATTGAAAATGTGATCACCATCCTCCGTTCCCTCGGAGTTCCGGCGGATGAATACGATATTCATGTCAATTTTCTGGGAGGAATTCCAATTGATGGTCCTTCTGCCGGTATAGCCATAGCTACCGGAATATACTCTGCCATTTTTAAATACCCGGTTTCCAACACTGTTGCCATGACCGGTGAAATCTCCATTCATGGCAAAGTGAAACCTGTAGGAGGGGTTATGGAAAAAATCCGGGCTGCGGTTCAGGCAGGGGCAAAAACCGTTATCATCCCTGCCCAAAATATGGATTCTATGATCAAAGAAATTAAGGACGTTCAACTGGTCCCCGTATCCCACATTAAAGAGGTGTTTGATGTAGCCTTTGTAAAGGGAAATGAACGGGATTGGCAGGAGGAACTCAGCTTCTCCTACACCCTTAAACAAAAGAAAAGCATTTAAGTCACTTCTATTCTGGTTTCCTTGCCTAAAGGAAAACCGGTCTTTTTTTTGTCAACCTTCTTTTGGGATGGAGAAAGGGAAAATAGACAGGTAAAACCAAATGCGATAAAATGGTGTAACAAGTCGGGTTTTCCTGGGGGGTCATTTTACCATAAACATATATAATATAGGTAAAGGAATGAACCTTGCAAACTTGTTTTCTCATCCCTATACATATACATTGGAATATAAATGATAAGGAGGTATTATGATGAACGAGCAGCGAAGGACAAACGTTCCCCTCCTTCCGCTTCGGGGCTTGCTAGTTTTTCCGACAATGGTAATCCATCTTGATGTCGGTAGGGAAAAATCTGTACAAGCCCTGGAAAAAGCAATGATGGACGATCACATGATTTTTTTAACAACCCAAAAGGATGTCACGGTGGATGAACCGGTAGAAGATGATCTCTTTTCCATGGGAACTTATGCACGGGTAAAACAAATGCTTAAACTTCCAAATGGGACAATCCGGGTTCTCGTTGAAGGGTTATGCCGAGGAAAAATCGAACAGTTTGATTCAATTGAACCGTATTTCTCAGTATCAATAGACTTATATCGGGACGAAGATAAGAAGGATTTGGAAGAAGAAGCGCTCATGCGAACGGTTCTGGCAAGTTTTGAGCAATACATAAAATTATCGAAAAAAGTTTCTGCTGACACCTTCACGACCGTTCAAGATATTGAAGAGCCGGGACGCCTTGCGGATATTATTGCATCCCACTTGCCACTAAAATTGAAGGATAAGCAAAGCCTGTTGGAAGTTATTGATGTAAAGGAACGGCTTCATAAGGTCATTGAAATATTAAACAATGAAAAGGAAGTTATCCAGCTGGAAAAACGGATTGGCCAACGGGTAAAACGTTCCATGGAGCGGACCCAGAAGGAATATTATTTGCGGGAACAAATGAAGGCCATCCAAAAGGAACTGGGTGAGCGGGAAGGTAAAACTGGCGAAGTGGAAGAACTCCGGGAAAAGATTATTGAGGCGCAAATGCCTGAACATGTACATAAGGCAGCCATGAAAGAATTGGCCCGCTATGAAAAGGTACCTTCCAGTTCGGCGGAAAGTACGGTAATCCGCACATATATTGATTGGCTAATTTCCTTGCCATGGATCAAGGAAACAAAAGACGACCTAAATATAAAACGGGCAGAACGGATCTTGAACGAAGATCATTATGGACTCGAGAAGGTTAAGGAACGGGTATTGGAATACTTGGCTGTTCAAAAATTGACGAAATCGTTGAAAGGTCCCATTTTGTGTCTTGTTGGTCCGCCGGGGGTCGGTAAGACGAGTTTGGCAAAATCCATAGCCCGCTCATTGAACCGTAATTTCGTCCGGATTTCTCTAGGGGGCGTCCGGGATGAATCGGAAATTCGCGGTCATCGGAGAACCTATGTCGGTGCAATGCCGGGAAGAATCATCCAAGGAATGCGGAAGGCGGGGACGATCAATCCGATTTTTCTTTTGGATGAAATTGATAAAATGTCCAGTGATTTCCGTGGTGACCCGTCTGCGGCTTTATTGGAGGTTCTGGATCCGGAACAAAACAAGAACTTCAGTGATCACTATATTGAAGAAACCTATGATTTATCAAAGGTAATGTTTATTGCTACCGCAAATGATCTGTCGGGAATTCCGGTACCATTAAGAGACCGAATGGAAATCATCCGGATTGCCGGTTATACCGAAATCGAAAAGCTACATATTGCGAAAGACTATTTGATTGAAAAACAATTAAAAGAACATGGGTTAAACAAGCAGCAATTGCAAATCCGAGATGAAGCAATCCAACATATTATCCGTTACTATACGCGGGAAGCGGGCGTGCGCAGTCTGGAAAGGCAAATTGCGACCATTTGCCGGAAAACGGCCCGCATCATCATTTCCGAAGAGAAAAAACGGGTAGTTGTGACCGTTAATAATTTGGAAGAATTTCTCGGGAAAAAGATCTACCGGTATGGTCAGGCGGAATTGGAAGACCAAGTCGGGGTGGCTACCGGTCTTGCCTATACGGCCTTTGGCGGAGACACCTTGCAAATTGAAGTAGCCCTTGCCCCGGGGAAAGGAAAGCTCGTCCTTACCGGAAAGCTGGGCGATGTCATGAAGGAATCGGCTCAAGCCGCCTTCAGTTATATCCGTTCAAGTACGGAAAAACTGGGAATTGATGCAGATTTTCATGAAAAATATGATATTCATATCCATGTTCCGGAAGGGGCGATTCCGAAGGATGGACCTTCTGCGGGGATAACCATTGCCACTGCTTTAGTATCGGCTCTAACGGGAATTGCCGTGCGCAGGGATGTCGGAATGACCGGGGAAATTACCTTGCGTGGAAGAGTTCTACCTATTGGGGGATTAAAGGAAAAGGTGTTAAGTGCCCACCGTGCGGGACTGAAGAAAATCATCTTGCCAAAGGAAAATGAAAAGGATTTGGACGACATACCCGAAAGTGTCAGGGAAGAGCTGACCTTTGTGGCAGTCAATCATGTCGATGAAGTGTTAAAACAAGCATTGGTTGGTGATTCTTTTGAAAATAAAAAGCAGTGAATTTGTCATTAGTGCCGTCTCCCGCGCCCAGTATCCGGATACGAACTTGCCGGAAGTGGCACTAGCCGGTAGATCCAATGTCGGAAAGTCATCTTTTATCAATAAAATGTTAAACCGGAAAAATTTGGCCCGCACTTCTTCCAAACCAGGAAAAACCCAGACCCTTAATTTTTATTTGATCAATGAAGAATTTTATTTCGTCGATGTTCCAGGTTATGGTTATGCAAAAATATCCAAAAAGGAGCGGGAAGCTTGGGGGCAAATGATTGAAGGCTATTTAATGGGTCGCCCTCAACTGAAAGCCGTTCTGACCATTGTTGATGTCCGGCATCCGCCGACAAAAGATGATGTGTTGATGTATCAGTTTTTGAAACATTACCAAATTCCTGTCATTGTGATTGCCACAAAGGCTGACAAAGTTCCCCGAGGGAAATGGAATAAGCATTTGAAGATTGTGAAGGATACTTTGGGAACCCNACCGGNAGATCCGGTTATCCTCTTTTCTTCGGAGACNGGATTNGGGAAAGAGGAAGCNTGGCAGGAAATTGAAANATTGATTCAGAAGGAACCGGACGAAAGTCCAGCTTCTTGACAAAAACACCCGAAAGGACCTGTGAAAGTCCAATCGGGTGTTTTTATTTGCGCTTAAAAAGAAACACAAAAACTCCTGAGGCTATCAGTAAAATCGGCCAAAAGCTGTCAAGCTGCTCTAAGCTTTTCCCAAGTCTTCCGAGCCAAACAACAAATTCTCCATAAAAAAGCCGGAATATCGCAAGGATGAAGAAAAGCCAGCCATAAAATAGTCCGCTTTTTGTTTTTTGATGGCGTAAGAAAAAACCGAGCGCCAGCATTAAAATAATGACACCGATATGGTCAAATTGGACTTGATAGCGTTGAGAAATATAAAAATGGATTCCCAAACCGAGAAAAAGGACCCCTGGAATGATGGATTCATATTCTTTTGCGCCATACCCTTGAATGAGAAAAGCGATGCCCAAAATTGCCAGCATCGTTGGCCATATAAAAAGGGGCAGGAATTTCTGTATCGGTGTTCCATCCAAGAAGAAAAAGAGCCCAAATCCGATTAAAACAATGCCAGGGAATAATTGTTGACCTTTTTTCATCATTACAAACCTCACTTTAGACTGTAACGAAGCTCTCCAACAAAAGTGATTCCAAATCTAATGGTATCATATTTTTTTACCCTGGACAGTAAAAAGAAAAACGATCTTTCATAGAATCCATGAATGGAAGGAAAAGTTTTGGCCCTTTTATGGCATGGTTGCGTGATTGGGAGAATTTCATGATGGAGAAATATTGCATAAAACCGTCCGAAAAAACATAAAGTGTATTGATATGTATGTAGACAAATTATCCAACGATACGCTGAAAGGAGGAATTCCTATGGAGGAAAATTATCGGGCATCTTCACTGAAGTTCTCCTTNGACGAAGTGGTATCCTTCCGGAAGGGCGAAGAAATTGAAGAACTAGTTACNATATCCTTGGAACCGAATGTTGCCATCCATGAATCCGATCACTATATATCCATTCGAGGAAAGCTGGAGATGTTNGGTGAGTATAAAAAGAAGCACCTAGAAGAAGAGGATGAACTATTATCCTTTTCCGGGCAGAAATTTGCCCAAGTAAGGGAAAGTGCGGATTCGGATGTGTTTGAATTCTTTTATGATATGCCCGTGGACATCACGATTCCTAAAACGCGTATTAGGAGTCTGGAAGAATTGGAATTCAAAATCGATTCCTTCGATTATCATTTACCGAATCCGTATAGTTTGGAGTTATCGGCAGATTTATCCGTCAATGGAGTCTATGAAGAATATTATGAGAAGGAACGGACGGAAAAAGAAATTGTAGAGTACACCCCCTATGAATCCCACTACGATGAATTATCCCCATATTCACTCGAGGAGGAAGAAGAAGATCATTTTATTTTAAGTGCCAGGAAAAGAGAAGATCAAAAGGAAGTCCCGGAAGAATTTTATTTGACGGATACTGAAGAGATAGCAGAGGATAACGAAGGTGAGACTGATGATGAAGACAATGTAGGGGAGTCCTTTTTGGACAAAAACCTATTCCCAAATGTAACTTCCTATGGCGAACAACCGTTTCCGGAAGTGCGGAGCGAAGTGGAGGTTACTGAAAAGGAAACTGAAAGGGTAACAGCAAAAAGGGAAAATCAGGAGGAATTAGTTGATGGACCTTACCGTGCTGATAAGGAACCCCACCCTCAAGAAGACACTGTAGGCTCCATTTCTCCTATGACAGAGGAAAGGGATCAGAGAAAGGAGAAAAGTATCCATTATTCTCCTCAAGAAACAACGGATAAGGAGAAAGAAGATATTTCTTTAGTGGCCTTTTTTTCGAGAAAAGAAGAAGAAGAGCGTCAGGCGAAGATGCGGGTATATATTGTCCAGGAAGACGATACATTGCCGTCAATCGCTGAAAAATATAATGTGAATGTTTCCCAAATAGTCCGCTTAAATCGACTGGACTCCCATCATGATTTAACAAAAGGGCAAGTCCTTTACATTCAAACAACAGTAGAGTAGGCGGTATCGGAAATAGATGTATGAGGGAGAACGGGTCTATTGCCCGTTTTTTCTATTGAATTTTGGAAGTAATAGGAATTACCCCTCTTTGAACTTACAATGGGCGGTGATGGAGATGGAACTACTGGAAAAACATGACATACAGGATATTTTGCGTGAGTTTGGCCTACGGGTCGATGATATAATCAAGATCGGTAAGGTGTATAAAATTTCTAGTGACGGTGCGTATTATGGACTCAAAGGGATTGATATTTCCAAAGGGGAGGTCTTTTTTCAGAATCTCCAATATTTATATCAAAGAGGGTATTACCGTTTCGTTCCGGTTTATCCGGCCAAAAACGGACAAATCATGGTTTTAAGGGGACAAAAGCTTTTTTATTTAATGCCTTGGTATCCGAATGAAAAACATTATGAAAACGACCTGTTTAAAAATATGTTTCGGGAACTGGCCCGACTTCACGGGGTGACAACTAAGGAGATCCCGAATACGGAGGATCGGGTCCAATCCCATTATGGGAAAGTAAGGCTCATATGGATCCGGGAAATGGATATGCTGGACCAGTTTATGGAATTATGCGAAAGAAAATATTATATGTCTCCCTTTGAAGGGGAGTTTGTCCAATATTATCACGAGCTGATGAAAGCTTATGAATATGCATTGGAGCAATTGAAAAAATGGAAGGACCACGTTAGCCAAAAAGAAAAAATCAGGATTTCCCTTTGCCACGGTGCCTTTTCACCCGACCACTTTGTTTTTGATGAAAGGGGTCATGGTCATTTTATCAATCTGGAAAAATGCCAGTGGTCAGTGCCCTTTAAGGAAGTTTTGCCATTTATGATCCGATCCCTTAAAACATATCCAAAACAGGATGGGGAGTGGGTAAATTGGATGAACCACTACATGAAATTTTTCCCGTTACGCCCGGAAGAAAAATACTTGATGAAAAGCTATCTTGCCCATCCCGGTCACTTTATACCGACATTACGAAAATATCAGGAAAGGAAAACCGTCAATCATGAATTGGTACTAACCAAAGAACTAGAGCGGAATTATTGGCTTTTTAAAAACATTGAGTTCATCGTTATGAAACTTGAAGAATTTGAACATCCAGAGGAAGGTGAGAAAAGAGACGGCCATACGTAAAATCAATACGGCCGACCTCTGTCATCCGTCCATCAAATGACTTCGAAATAAAAGAGTCCGGCAATAACAAGGAATATAATCAATAAAATCACATCAAAGGTTGTCGGGATAATCAGGGTTCTAAGGGCTTGGAAAATGGTGAAGGGAATGATCAATTGCCGGGAAACAAATCGAACCTGTCGAAGCCAAGGGGGCAATAGGTATGGATTGTATTTTCTACGCATTCGATAACCTCCCACCGCCGGAATTTGAATAAGTCTTGTCTACTTATATATATGTTCAGGTTAGGAAAATAAGTAGCCTATATCAGTTTATGTCCCAAAGTATGAAAAGGTTTATCGGAAGAACCTGATTATGACCGAATTTACAAACTACCTCCATTCCTTTCCTTGGGGGATAAAAAGACAAAATAGATAATCAGCTTCCCTATGACAAATTTAGAAAAAGTGCATATTCCGTTGAACACCCGTATTCGTTTTGGAATATTTTAGATTAAATCAAGAAAAGGAATGGTAATTCTAGGTATATTCATGAAATTTCAGGTAAATAATGATTGACAGGTAAAATTCCATTGACTAAAATAGAAGACAAATTCGAAATGCAATGATTGGGAAGAGTACAATTGGGAAAGCCGTTTCAGAGAGGGAATCAATAGGTGCAAGGTTCCCCGGCAGAACCATTGGAAGGTCGCCCAGGAGCAGTTTTTGCGAACGGAATTTCCAAGTAGCAAAAGCCGGTGGAGAGCCGTTATCCAAATGAAGTGCCGAGCACAAAGCGATCCTTTTTATGGCGTTTTGGGCTTGTGAATAAAGGTGGTACCGCGAACAACCCTATTCGTCCTTTAACGAATGGGGTTTTTTTATGTTCAGGCTTCCCAATAGCTCTACCAGAAAGGAAAGGGAGGAAAATGAGATGGTAAACGATAATATTTCCATGCCCACAAAGTACGATCCAAGAAAGGTCGAAGAGGGTAGGTATGCATGGTGGCTTAAAGGAAAATTTTTTGAAACAAAGGATGATGGAACGAAACCGCCCTATTCCATCGTCATTCCGCCGCCAAACGTAACCGGAAAATTGCATCTTGGTCATGCGTGGGATACGACCCTTCAAGACATCATTACAAGAATGAAACGGATGCAAGGCTATGATGTTCTTTGGTTACCAGGGATGGATCATGCCGGAATTGCAACCCAGGCGAAGGTGGAACAAAAACTTCGTCTTGAAGGAAAAACCCGCTATGATTTAGGACGGGAAAAATTCCTTGAAGAAACGTGGAAATGGAAGGAAGAATATGCCGGACATATTCGTGAACAATGGGCAAAGCTCGGACTTGGTCTTGATTACCGCCGGGAGCGGTTTACCCTTGATGAAGGCTTGTCCCGGGCAGTACAGGAAGTTTTTGTTTCCTTGTATAATAAAGGTTTAATCTATCGGGGCGAGTACATCATCAACTGGGATCCGGAAACGAAAACGGCCCTTTCGGATATCGAAGTTATTTATAAAGATGTAAAAGGCGCCTTCTATCATCTGCGCTATCCCCTCAAGGATGGAAACGGCTATATTGAAGTGGCTACAACCCGTCCGGAAACGATGCTTGGGGATACGGCTGTTGCAGTCCATCCGGAAGACGAACGGTATAAACACTTAATCGGAAAAACGGTTATTCTGCCGATTGTCGGTCGGGAAATCCCGATTATTGCCGATGAATATGTCGATATGGAATTCGGCTCCGGAGCGGTAAAAATAACCCCTGCCCATGACCCGAATGACTTTGAAGTTGGAAACCGCCACAATCTGGAACGGATTCTCGTCATGAACGAAGATGGCACGATGAACGAAAAGGCCGGAAAATATCAAGGCATGGATCGTTTTGACTGCCGTAAGCAAATTGTCGAAGATCTGAAAGAACAAGGCTTCCTGATTAAAATCGAGGAAATGACCCACTCCGTCGGACATTCGGAACGTAGCGGTGCCGTCATTGAGCCGTACCTGTCCACGCAATGGTTTGTCAAAATGAAGCCGTTGGCAGAAGCCGCCATCCAACTTCAAAAATCCGAGAACAAAGTTCACTTTGTCCCGGAGCGGTTTGAAAAAATTTATCTGCACTGGATTGAAAATATCCGTGACTGGTGCATCTCCCGTCAGCTCTGGTGGGGACATCGGATTCCGGCATGGTATCATAAAGAAACCGGTGAAATTTATGTCGGGCTTGAACCGCCGAAGGATATCGAAAACTGGGATCAGGATCCGGATGTTCTTGATACATGGTTCAGCTCAGCCCTCTGGCCCTTTTCAACGATGGGGTGGCCAGATAAAGAGGCCAACGATTATAAACGGTATTATCCGACCAATTGCCTTGTTACCGGATATGATATTATTTTCTTCTGGGTATCCCGGATGATTTTCCAAGGCATCGAATTTACCGGAGAAAGACCTTTTAAAGATGTCTTGATCCATGGACTTGTCCGTGATTCCCAAGGTAGAAAAATGTCCAAATCCTTAGGTAACGGGGTAGACCCGATGGAGGTCATTGACCAATATGGTGCTGACTCCCTCCGTTACTTCCTTGCCACCGGTTCTTCACCTGGTCAAGATTTGCGCTATAGCACGGAAAAAGTTGAATCGGTTTGGAATTTTGCCAATAAGATTTGGAATGCTTCCCGTTTCGCATTGATGAATATGGGCGATTTGAAATATGAAGACATCGATTTGTATGGGGAAAAGACCGTTGCCGACAAATGGATCTTGACGAGATTGAATGAAACGATCCAAACGGTTACCGATTTGGCAGAACGGTATGAATTTGGTGAAGTTGGCAGGGCTTTATACAACTTTATTTGGGACGATTTTTGCGACTGGTATATTGAAATGGCTAAACTCACCCTTTATGGAGAAGATGAAGCTGCGAAGAAAACGACCCGTTCCGTTCTTGCCTATGTCCTCGATCAAACCTTGCGTCTCCTCCATCCTTTCATGCCCTTTATTACCGAGGAAATTTGGCAAAACTTGCCCCATGAAGGCGAGTCGATCACCGTTGCCCCTTGGCCCAAGGTACGGGAAGAGTTGACAGATGAAGGTGCGGCTAAGGAAATGAAGCTTTTGGTCGACATCATCCGTGCCGTAAGGAACATTCGGGCTGAAGTCCAAACCCCGATGGGCAAGAAAATTAAAATGTTCGTTAAGGCCAATGATAAAGAAATTCTGGCAACCCTTGAGACCAACCGGGCATACCTAGAGCGTTTCTGCAATCCGGAAACCTTAACGATTTCAACGGACATTGATGCACCGGAAAAGGCAATGACAGCGGTGGTTACCGGAGCGGAAATCTTCCTGCCTTTAGAAGGATTGATTGATATTGAAGAAGAAATTGCCCGTCTGGAAAAGGAACTTGAAAAACTGAACAGTGAAGTCGAACGGGTCCAAAAGAAACTGAGCAATAAAAACTTTGTGGAAAAAGCCCCTGCAAAGGTTGTTGAGGAAGAACGGGCAAAGGAAAAGGATTATTTGGAAAAACGGAGTGCGGTTCAAACAAGAATTCAAGAACTAAAAAGTTTATAATATGATTGGAACCCGTTCTGGTTCCTAACATTTCGGAAAGACGAATCAAAGACGGATTCGTCTTTCCCTCATTATCTAGCCTTTTTAGAGGGGTGGAATCAACATGTTTCAAAACGCGGAAGAAGTTATTTCCTGGATTAACAATCGCATTAAATTAGGGATGAAGCCTGGCCTTAAGCGGATGGAGTTCATGATGGAAAAACTCGGTCATCCAGAGCGACATCTTCGGGCCGTGCATATTGGGGGAACCAATGGGAAAGGCTCTACCGTTTCCTTTTTGCGCTCAATCCTAATGGAAGCCGGATATGAAGTCGGCACCTTTACTTCCCCATATTTTGAAAAATTCCATGAACGGATCAGCATTAATGGCGAACCTATTTCAGACGAGGATTTGGTCAGGACAGCAAATGAAATCAAACCCGTTGTGGATGAATTGGAACGAACCGACCTCGGGGCACCGACCGAATTTGAAATCATAACCGCTATGGGTCTTTACTATTTCGGCAAAATCCATCCCGTTGATTGCAGCATCATTGAAGTAGGGCTCGGTGGTCGGCTTGATTCTACCAATGTAATTCATCCTCTTCTTTCCATCATAACGAATATCGGTCATGATCATATGCACATCCTTGGTGGAACCTTGACAGAGATTGCCTATGAAAAAGCGGGGATTATAAAAAATGGGGTCCCGCTAATTACAGGAGAAGTAAAGCAAGAACCTATCCAAGTATTCGAAAAAGTTGCAAAGGAACGGAAGACAAGTCTTTATAAACTCGGAAAGGACTTCTCATACATAGATTTAGGTTCCGAAGATAAACTTGAGGTATTTGACCTTGAAACCGTATTTGGAAGCTATCAGTCTTTAAAAATCTCCTTAAAAGGGGAACATCAATTGGCTAATGCTTCCCTTGCCGTCATGGCAGCCAAGCTTTTGCACCTATTCTATTCTTTTATCATCGAACCGGAACATATTGAAAAAGGGCTAAAGAAAGCCTATTGGCCGGGCCGGTTTGAAATATTGCAGGAGGAACCCCCTGTTATTATCGATGGTGCCCATAACCGGGAAGGGATTGAAACATTAGTTGAAACGATGGAACGCCATTATCCGGATCGGAAAGGAACTATCCTATTTGCAGCCCTTAAAGATAAAGAGACGGATAAAATGATCCGGGAGCTAGAAAAATTAGGAATGGAGATCGTTTTAACCGAATTTGATTTTTATCGGGCAAGAAAAGCGAACGAACTTCTTCAACCGAATGATAGCCACAAGGAAAATATCCGGATCGAATCCGATTGGAAATCCTTTTTGAAGGAGACTCTTGCAAAGCTGGAAAAGGATGACATCCTTGTCATTACTGGATCCTTATATTTCATTTCGGAAGTTAAACCTTTTATATTGAATCTTTTGAAAAACTAGGAAAAAGGTATGACAAATTGGAATTGTTTTGGTAAAATATAAAATAATGTTAATGTATTCAGATAAATAAAATAACTTTACCGGATGGTATGGTAGGGCTTTTTTCTTATAGTAGGAAAAAAGCCCTAATAAGTCGATATATTGTAAACTTTTCTGTTAATATTAAAGAGACTTTATGGTAGTCTTATATATATCCATCATCAATCGGATTCATAGAATTCCTTACATATTTTTTCCATCAATAAAGTCTTAGCACCTTAGAGCTGAATCGATAAGGGGTCGTTTTCTTTCAAGCCCCTTTTTAAGGGTGGGAGTACAATGGTCGTCAAGAAAAAAACTCAAATGATTATTTGGTTTGTTTGGGCAATCCTCTTTAGCTTCAGTTTTTGGTTTGCTTACAATGTTGCCCCACCGGTTGAAGAATTCCGAACCTTTGATTATATCATTTTTGCCCTGCTGATGATTTCTGCTTCTTTAATAACCATTGTAGTAAACGGAACGGCATTATCCTTTACTCAATGGGCTTCCCTGGTGATCTTCCTGAAATTTGGCTTATTGGCAGAAATCATTGCGGGACAATTAATTGTATTAATCGTTATGCTCCGCGTTCGTTTGACAAAGGAGCAAGGGTATAAAATCGCATTGAATTCCTCCATGCTTCTTGCCATTTCTCTTTTGAGTGCTGGTGTTTTCTATCTGTTTGGAGGAAATCATGAAAACTATTCGATTCGAGATACGGAGTTTATTTTACTGTCCGGCCTTTATCTTTTATCTACTTTTGTTTTTAATCAGCTCATTTTGCAAACGGTATATCGGGTTTTATTTAAGAGCCGTCGCTCCATTTTCAGTAAGGATATAAAATGGGAGGCCATTTCCCAATTAATTGCTTATCCGCTCGGCTTGATTCTCTATTTTTTATATAATTCCGTCGGTATTACCAGTGTCCTTTTAATAGGGATACCTGTCGTCAGTATGCTTTTGATTGTCAATATTTATAATGAAAGCCAGGAGAAAAATAACTATCTGCAGAAAGCGGTTGAAGTGGGTCATTTATTGACAGAGCGGCTAAAAGCGGACGAAGTTATTGAAGTGTTTATCCAAAATCTGTTGGAACTGTTTCCTTCCGATTATCTTTATGTCCTGGATAAGACGGAAGAGGATTGGTTGGAACTGATCCGGAGTTACGAACGGGGAGAATATGTAAAACTTGATATTCCTCCTATGAAAAAAAATGAAGGTATTGCTGGGCTGGCTTGGGCTACCCAAAAGGCACTTTTATATCGGGAGAAAAAACAATGGCAATCGATTGTTTCTGGCTATATTCCAGAGGATGCGGAAAGTTTACTCGTAGTTCCCATTGTAAAAAATAACGATGTTACAGGAGTCATTTTTTTGGGTAGTTCGAAAAAGCAAATCTACGATAAGTTCCATTTGATGATTGTGGATATTTTAAGTTCCTATTTTGCCATCGCATTGGAAAATGCCCGTCACTATGAGAAAACGAAGTTCCAAAGCGAGCGGGATTCCTTGACAAATCTGTATAATGCCCGGGTATTTAACGAAAAGATGGAGGAATTCGGAGAAAAATTCCTTAATGGGGAACTGGATACCTTATCCGTGCTGCTCATTGATGTGGATCATTTTAAACTGGTGAATGATACTTATGGTCATGAGAGTGGAAATAAAATTTTGTTCCAGCTGTCGGAGTTGCTGAGAAATTTGGTTGGAACAAAAGGAATTTTAGCCCGTTACGGCGGGGAAGAGTTTGCCATTCTCATGCCAAATGTTTCGAAAGAAGAGGCACTTCTCTTTGGGGAATACATCCGGGAAACGATTGAAAATAGACCTTTTGTGATGTATGATGACTTATCCGAAGTGCGGAGGAAATTAACAGTACGCATTACAGTCAGCATCGGAGTAGCTTCTGCGCCAGAGGATAGCGATGATCCTTCTTCACTGATTCGTTATGCTGATCGTGCCCTTTATATAGGGGCAAAACGGGTCGGGAGGAATAAAGTGGCAAATTATGTAAGTTAAAATATTTTTCATTAGAAATAAAGAAGGCGAGGGGAATAGGAATTTTCCCCATGCCTTCTTTTTTTGTAGAATGAAAACCCTACGCTAGGCGTAGGGTTCCGGAAAGCTTTTAGCGTGGTATTAAAAAAGGGTACCCCTAGTGATAAAATAAA
>NICF_comb_assmDRAFT_10001145_pt1 | contig 21310 bp, 35 predicted proteins | sample NewIslPassag4_SG_FD_11279 | JGI IMG/M metagenome (IMG submission 11279) | reverse complement strand
ATCGAAGGTATGGGTGAACTTCACCTTGATATCATCGTTGACCGGATGCGTCGTGAATTCAAAGTAGAAGCAAACGTCGGTGCACCTCAAGTTGCATACCGCGAAACCTTCCGTACGACTGCTCAGGCAGAAGGAAAATTCGTCCGTCAATCCGGTGGTCGTGGTCAATACGGTCACGTTTGGATCGAATTCTCCCCGAACGATGAAGGAAAAGGCTTCGAATTTGAAAATGCCATCGTCGGTGGTGTCGTCCCTCGGGAATACATTCCTGCTGTCCAAGCTGGATTGGAAGATGCTATGAAGAATGGTGTCTTGGCTGGATATCCGCTTGTTGATATTAAAGCCAAACTATTTGACGGTTCCTACCACGATGTTGACTCCAGTGAAATGGCCTTTAAGATTGCCGCTTCCATGGCGTTGAAAAACGCTGCGAAGAAATGTAATCCGGTCTTGCTTGAGCCGGTCATGAGGGTAGAAGTGGTCATTCCTGAAGAATACTTGGGAGATATCATGGGTGATATCACATCCCGTCGTGGTCGCGTAGAAGGCATGGAAGCCCGCGGTAATGCCCAAGTTGTAAAAGCAATGGTTCCGCTAGCCGAGATGTTTGGTTACGCAACAGCCTTGCGTTCCAACACCCAAGGTCGTGGAGTGTTCTCGATGCACTTTGATCATTATGAAGAAGTGCCGAAATCCATCGCAGATGAAATAATCAAAAAAAATAGCGGTGAATAATTGATTTTACTGGATGTTTCTTGTATAACTACTATTGTAAGTAATTAAAGGATACTACTGGAATCTATTGTTCCAGAGTATCCTCTTACAAAATATACTTAACTCAATCAATTATTAAAGGAGGATAATTCCTAATGGCAAAACAAAAATTCGAACGGTCTAAACCGCACGTAAATATCGGTACAATTGGACACGTTGACCATGGTAAAACAACCTTGACCGCTGCCATTACAACTGTTTTGGCAAAACAAGGTAAAGCAGAAGCCCGTGCATACGATCAAATCGACGGTGCTCCTGAAGAAAGAGCTCGTGGGATCACAATTTCCACCGCTCACGTAGAATACGAAACAGATTCCCGTCACTATGCACACGTTGACTGCCCTGGACACGCCGACTATGTTAAAAACATGATTACCGGTGCTGCCCAAATGGACGGTGCTATTCTCGTAGTATCCGCTGCTGACGGTCCGATGCCGCAAACCCGTGAACATATTCTTCTCTCCCGCCAAGTTGGTGTTCCTTACATCGTTGTATTCTTGAACAAATGCGACATGGTGGACGACGAAGAATTGTTAGAACTCGTTGAAATGGAAGTTCGCGACTTGTTGAGCGAATATGAATTCCCTGGTGACGAAGTACCAGTCATCAAAGGTTCTGCTTTGAAAGCTCTTGAAGGAGATCCTGCTTGGGAAGAAAAAATCTATGAATTGATGAACGCTGTTGACGAATACATTCCGACACCTCAACGTGAAGTTGACAAACCGTTCATGATGCCTGTTGAAGACGTATTCTCCATCACAGGTCGTGGAACTGTTGCAACCGGTCGTGTAGAACGCGGTACTTTGAAAGTCGGCGACGTTGTTGAAATCGTTGGTTTGAACGAAGAAACAAAACAAACAACCGTAACTGGTGTTGAAATGTTCCGTAAACTTCTTGATCAAGCTGAAGCTGGTGACAACATCGGTGCCCTTCTTCGTGGTGTTGCCCGTGATGAAGTAGAACGCGGTCAAGTTCTTGCAAAACCGGGTTCCATTACACCTCACACCAAATTCAAAGCTGAAGTTTACGTTTTGACAAAAGAAGAAGGTGGACGTCATACTCCGTTCTTCTCTAACTATCGTCCTCAATTCTACTTCCGTACAACTGACGTAACCGGTATTATCCAATTGCCTGAAGGTGTAGAAATGGTTATGCCTGGCGATAACGTCACTATGGATGTTGAATTGATCGCTCCGATCGCTATCGAAGAAGGTACCAAGTTCTCTATCCGTGAAGGTGGACGTACTGTTGGTGCTGGTGTCGTAGCAAGCATTGAAAAATAATTTTGATATAATCAAAAGGAGTCAAGCTAAGGCTTGGCTCCTTTTTTGATTTCTTAGAATTAGCAAACATTGCCTGCATAAAAAAGCGGTAATGTATTGAAAGTTAGGGTCAAGATAGGTATAATAAAAAAGTCCGTAAAAAAGCCAACAGATCACTGATACTTGTTGCAATTACAGCTGATTTTATGTATAATATTTAATGTTGGCTAAAAAACGCGATGAAGTGAAAGGTTGCTGACACACCCGGCCGCTTTGCCATGGCGAGTGGGTCAGGAAATTTTCATGGAGTATGTCTATGACAAAGTAGGCGATAAAGGAGGGAAAATAATGGCAAAACAAAAAATCCGCATTCGTTTGAAAGCATATGATCACAGAATCCTTGATCAATCCGCAGAAAAAATCGTTGAAACTGCAAAACGCTCTGGTGCTTCTGTAAGTGGTCCTGTACCTCTACCGACAGAAAAAAGCGTATATACCATCTTGCGGGCTGTTCATAAATATAAGGATTCCCGTGAACAATTCGAAATGCGCACTCATAAGCGCTTAATCGACATCGTTAATCCGACACCACAAACCGTCGATGCGCTAATGCGACTTGACTTACCATCCGGTGTTGACATTGAAATCAAATTATAATAATAGAAACGAAAGTATATAGGAGGTGGAACTGATGACGAAAGGAATCTTAGGAAGAAAGCTTGGTATGACACAAATTTTCCTCGAAAACGGTGATTTGATTCCTGTAACAGTTATCCAAGCAGAACCTAACGTTGTTTTGCAAAAGAAGACCATTGAAAATGATGGTTATGAAGCAATTCAAGTTGGTTTTGAGGATAAACCGGAACGCTTGGCTAACAAACCGGAAAAAGGTCATGCCCAAAAGGCAAATACCAATCCTAAGCGCTTCATCAGTGAATTTAAAGGTGTTAACCTTGACGAATACGAAGTAGGACAAGAAATTAAAGTAGATATCTTTGAAGAAGGTGCCATTGTTGATGTAACCGGCATTTCCAAAGGGAAAGGTTTCCAAGGTGCCATTAAACGTCATGGTCAAAGCCGTGGACCGATGGCTCACGGATCCCGCTATCATCGTCGTCCTGGTTCAATGGGTGCCATTGCTCCAAACCGCGTATTCAAATCAAAAGAATTGCCTGGACGTATGGGTGGAGAAAGAGTTACCATTCAAAATCTAGAAATCGTAAAAATTGACGTAGAACGCAATCTACTTTTGATTAAAGGTAATGTTCCTGGTCCTAAAAAAGCATTGGTAAAAATCCAAAGTGCAATTAAGGCTAAGAACTAATTCATTAAGAAAGGAGGACAAAAGGAATGCCTAAAGTTACATTATATAACCAAAGCGGTTCTGCTGTTGGTGAAATCGAATTGAACGATGCTGTGTTTGGTATTGAACCGAATAAACACGTTATGTCTGAAGCTGTAATCAGCTATCGTGCATCTCTCCGCCAAGGAACTGCAAAAGTAAAAAATCGTTCAGAAGTTAGTGGTGGCGGTCGCAAACCTTGGCGCCAAAAAGGTACCGGACGTGCCCGTCAAGGTTCCATTCGTTCACCTCAATGGGTTGGAGGCGGTATTGTATTCGGTCCTGTGCCTCGTAGCTATGCCTACAAATTACCGAAAAAAGTACGCCGTCTTGCATTGAAATCTGCATTGTCCACAAAAGTATTGGAAAATAACATTCTTGTATTGGATCAATTAACATTTGAGAAACCGAAAACGAAAGATTTCATTGCATTCTTAAATAACCTATCTGTAAACAATGCAAAAGCACTTGTTATTACTGCAGAGGATAACGAAAATGTAAATCTTTCCGCTCGCAACATCCCTGGTGTTAAGGTTATTACAACCTATGCATTGAATGTTGTTGACATTCTCGGTCATGAAAAATTGATCATTACAAAGGATGCCGTTGAAAAAGTAGAGGAGGTGCTAGCGTAATGGAAGCAAGAGACGTTATTAAGCGCCCCGTAATCACTGAAAGATCAATGGATCTTTTGAATGATAGAAAATATACCTTTGAAGTTGATCCGAGAGCCAATAAAACCGAAGTAAAACAAGCGGTTGAAGAAATTTTTGGCGTAAAGGTAGCTAATGTAAACATTATGAACTACAAAGGTAAATTCAAAAGAATGGGTCGTTACTCCGGCTATACCAACAAACGCCGTAAAGCAATCGTAACCCTAACTGAAGATAGCAAGGAAATTGAAATCTTCCAAGTATAATTTATAAGAAGAGGAGGGAATAAAATATGGCGATCAAACATTATAAGCCTACCTCGAACGGCCGCCGTGGCATGACGGTTTCCGACTTCGCTGAAATTACAACAGATAAGCCGGAAAAAACACTTCTGCAACCTTTGAATAAAAAGGCCGGCCGTAACAATCAAGGTAAGATTACTGTTCGTCATCAAGGTGGCGGTCATAAGCGCCAATATCGTATTATCGATTTTAAACGCAATAAAGATGGCATTCCCGGACGCGTTGCCACAATTGAATATGATCCTAACAGATCAGCAAATATAGCTCTCATTCATTATCATGATGGTGAGAAAAGATATATCATTGCCCCTAAAGGTTTGCAAGTAGGTATGGACATTATGTCCGGTCCGGATGCAGATATTAAGGTAGGTAACTCATTACCACTCGAAAACATTCCGGTCGGTACTGTTATCCATAATATCGAATTGAAACCCGGTAAAGGTGGACAATTGATTCGTTCCGCCGGTACAAGCGCACAAGTACTTGGTAAAGAAGGTAAATATGTACTCGTTCGTTTGAACTCCGGTGAAGTTCGTATGATTTTAGGTGCTTGCCGTGCAACAATCGGTCAAGTCGGAAACGAACAACATGAATTGATTAACATCGGTAAAGCCGGTCGTTCCCGTTGGTTAGGTAAACGCCCGACTGTCCGCGGTTCTGTCATGAACCCGAACGATCACCCTCATGGTGGTGGGGAAGGTAAAGCGCCGATCGGACGTAAATCTCCGATGACTCCTTGGGGTAAACCCGCTCTTGGATATAAAACACGTAAGAAAAACAACAAATCAGATAAATTCATTGTTCGCCGTCGTAAAAAATAACGGGATTGGCCTACGGTTCTTAGGGAGAACCGTAGATCAATCACGAAGGGAGGTTCAATTATGGGTCGCAGCTTAAAAAAGGGTCCGTTCGTGGATGAACATTTGATGAAAAAAGTGGAAGCTTTGAACGAAAGCGGCAAGAAACAAGTTATTAAAACTTGGTCCCGTCGCTCAACCATTTTCCCGGCATTCGTAGGCCACACAATTGCGGTGTATGATGGACGGAAACATGTGCCGGTCTATATCACAGAAGATATGGTCGGACATAAATTGGGTGAATTTGCCCCTACCCGCACATTCAAAGGCCATGCTGGTGATGACAAGAAAACAAGACGTTAATGAGAGGAGGGCAATAAGATGCAAGCAAAAGCTGTTGCCAAAACTGTCCGTATCGCACCTCGTAAAGCTCGCTTAGTCGTCGACTTGATTCGAGGAAAAGAAGTTGGCGAAGCAATCGCAATTTTGAAGTTGACACCTAAAGCAGCTTCTCCTATTGTTGAAAAAGTATTAAAATCCGCAATCGCCAACGCTGAACATAATTATGAAATGGACGTAAATAAATTGGTTGTTTCTCAAGCATATGTGGATGAGGGCCCGACATTGAAAAGGTTCCGCCCGCGCGCCCAAGGCCGTGCTTCCCAAATCAATAAACGCACGAGCCATATTACGATTGTCGTATCAGAAAAGAAGGAGGGATAATTAGTGGGTCAAAAAGTAAATCCTATCGGTTTGCGTATAGGCATCATCCGTGACTGGGAATCCAGATGGTATGCTGAAAAAGATTATGCAAACCTTTTGCATGAAGATATTAAAATCCGTGAATTTATTTCTACCCGTCTTAAAGATGCTGCTGTGTCCGGGATTGAAATCGAACGTGCTGCCAATCGGGTAAACGTAACGATTAACACTGCAAAACCTGGTATGGTTATCGGTAAAGGCGGATCTGAAGTTGAAGCACTTCGTAAAGCTCTAAACGAATTAACAGGCAAAAAAGTCCACATCAATATTGTGGAAATTAAAAAAGCCGATCTTAACGCAAAATTGGTCGCTGAAAATATCGCACGTCAATTGGAAAACCGTGTATCATTCCGTCGTGCACAAAAACAAGCAATTCAACGCGCCATGCGTGCCGGTGCTAAAGGTATTAAAACCATGGTTTCTGGTCGTCTAGGTGGCGCTGATATTGCTCGTTCAGAACATTATAGTGAAGGAACTGTTCCGCTCCATACTTTGCGCGCTGATATTGATTATGCAGTTGCCGAAGCTGACACAACCTATGGTAAATTAGGTGTTAAAGTTTGGATTTATCGTGGTGAAGTTCTTCCTACGAAGAAAAAATCTGAGGAAGGGGGAAATTAAGAATGTTAATGCCGAAGCGTGTAAAATACCGTCGTGAACACCGCGGAAAAATGCGTGGGAATGCAAAAGGCGGTACTGAAGTGACATTTGGTGAATACGGTTTGCAAGCTCTTGAAGCATCTTGGATTACAAACCGTCAAATCGAAGCTGCCCGTATTGCCATGACCCGTTACATGAAACGTGGAGGAAAAGTTTGGATTAAAATCTTCCCCCACAAACCTTATACAGCTAAACCTTTGGAAGTTCGGATGGGTTCCGGTAAAGGTGCTCCTGAAGGTTGGGTTGCTGTTGTAAAACCCGGAAAAATCATGTTTGAAGTTGCCGGTGTTTCCGAAGAAGTCGCTCGTGAAGCTTTGAGACTTGCTTCTCATAAACTTCCGATCAAATGTAAATTCGTAAAAAGAGAAGAAATTGGTGGTGAAATAAATGAAGGCTAATGAAATCCGTGATTTAACCACTGCCGAAATTGAAGAAAAAATTAAATCCTTGAAGGAAGAACTTTTCAACTTGCGTTTCCAATTGGCAACTGGCCAACTTGAAAACACAGCAAGAATTCGTGAAGTTCGTAAGGCAATTGCCCGCATGAAAACCGTGATCCGTGAACGTGAAATCGGGATTAACAACTGAATTTGAGAGGAGGTAAAATGATGAGCGAGCGCAATAAACGGAAGGTTTATACTGGACGCGTCGTTTCCGATAAAATGGATAAAACCATTACCGTTTTAGTCGAAACCCATAAAAAACATCCTCTTTATGGAAAACGTGTTAAGTATTCAAAGAAATTTAAGGCTCATGATGAGTTGAACAGTGCAAAAGTTGGCGATATCGTACGTATTATGGAAACTCGTCCGCTTTCTGCAACAAAACGTTTCCGCCTTGTGGAAATTGTAGAAAAAGCTGTTATTATTTAATCTTCTTATTTGAAGAAGGGAAATCCGAAAGGAGGTTCTATAGATGATACAACAAGAAACACGCTTGAAAGTTGCTGATAACTCCGGCGCCCGTGAAGTGCTGACCATTAAGGTTTTAGGTGGATCAGGTCGCAAAACCGCCAACATTGGTGATATTATCGTCTGTACCGTTAAGGACGCAACACCAGGAGGCGTTGTTAAAAAAGGAGACGTTGTAAAAGCTGTTATCGTTCGGACAAAGAGCGGTGTACGTCGTAGCGACGGTACCTATATCCGTTTTGATGAAAATGCTTGTGTCATTATCCGTGAAGATAAAAGCCCTCGCGGCACACGTATTTTCGGACCGGTTGCCCGGGAACTTCGTGACAACAACTTCATGAAGATTATTTCATTGGCTCCGGAAGTATTGTAAGTTGAAAGCAGATGCCTTTAAGGAGGTGCGAATCCATGCATGTAAAAAAAGGTGATAAGGTAAAAGTTATCGCAGGTAAAGATAAAGGTAAAACAGGTATTATCCTAGCGGCTTTCCCCAAGGAAAATCGGGTAATAGTCGAAGGGGTAAATATCGTTAAAAAGCACGCTAAACCTTCTCAAGAAAACCCCCAAGGTGGGATCTTGAGCATTGAAGCTCCGATTCATGTATCCAATGTTATGCCTATCGACCCTAAAACTGGGGAGCCGACTCGCGTTGGATATAAAGTTGAAGACGGCAAAAAAGTTCGTATTGCAAAAAAATCTGGTGCGGTATTAGATAAATAATTCTTCTTGAGTGAAAGGAGGTACAAAGGATGAACCGCTTAAAGGAAAAATATTTGAAAGAAATTGTTCCTTCTTTGATGAACAAATTCAACTATAAATCAGTAATGCAAGTACCAAAAATCGAAAAAATCGTCATTAACATGGGTGTGGGTGACGCTGTTCAAAATGCAAAAGCATTGGATAGTGCGGTTGAAGAGCTAACCCTTATTTCCGGTCAAAAACCTGTTATCACTAGAGCAAAAAAATCAATCGCCGGTTTCCGCCTTCGGGAAGGAATGCCGATTGGATGCAAAGTAACTTTGCGTGGCGACCGCATGTATGATTTCCTAGATAAATTGGTTTCCGTTTCATTGCCCCGTGTACGGGACTTCCGCGGAATTTCCAAAAATGCTTTTGATGGCAGAGGAAATTACACATTAGGAATTAAAGAACAATTGATCTTCCCTGAAATTGTTTATGATCAAGTAAACAAAGTCCGCGGAATGGATATTGTTATCGTTACAACAGCAAAGACCGATGAAGAATCCCGTGAATTGTTGAGCCAATTAGGAATGCCGTTTAAGAAATAATGATAAGGGAGGCGAAAACGTGGCAAAGAAATCAATGATCGCTAAAAACAAGCGGCCTCAAAAGTATAAAGTCCGTGAATATACACGTTGTGAACGCTGTGGTCGTCCTCATTCTGTATATCGTAAATTTAAACTTTGCCGGATTTGTTTCCGTGAATTGGCTTATAAAGGTCAAATTCCCGGTGTGAAAAAGGCAAGCTGGTAAAACCCAAAGATGGGAAGGAGGTAATTTATATGGTTATGACAGATCCAATTGCAGATTTATTAACCCGTATTCGTAATGCGAATATGGTTCGCCACGAAAGCCTTGAAGTTTCCTCTTCGAAAATGAAAAAGGAAATCGTGGAAATTTTGAAACGTGAAGGTTTTATCCGCGATGTAGAATACATCGATGATAACAAACAAGGGATCATCCGTATCTTCTTAAAATACGGTCCAAATAACGAGCGGGTTATTACTGGTTTGAAACGGATTAGTAAACCTGGCTTACGCGTATATGCAAAAGCAGATGAAATTCCTAAAGTATTGAACGGATTAGGTATTGCCATCGTATCGACTTCAAAAGGTGTTCTTACTGACAAAGAAGCCCGTGCCCAAAAGGTTGGCGGAGAAGTCATCGCATACGTATGGTAAAATGACTGATATGAATGGAGGTGCAAGTGATGTCTCGTATAGGTAAAAAACCTATTGAAATCCCCGCAGGCGTTACTGTAACCATCAATGGAAGTACAGTAACTGTTAAAGGACCTAAAGGTGAATTAACCCGTTCCTTTAACCCGGATATGAAAATTGTAGTAGAAGATAACCAATTAACGGTCACTCGTCCTTCTGACTCGAAGGAGCATAGAACTCTTCACGGCACGACCCGTGCGTTATTGGCCAATATGGTAGAAGGGGTTTCTAACGGTTTCCAAAAATCCCTTGAATTAGTAGGGGTTGGTTATCGTGCCCAAGCTCAAGGAAATAAATTAATCCTCAGCGTAGGTTACTCCCATCCAGTCGAAATTGTACCGGAAGATGGGTTGACAATTGAAGTTCCTGCCAATACAAAGATTATTGTTAAAGGTATCGATAAAGAAAAGGTTGGAGCCTTGGCTGCTAATATTCGCGGTGTACGCCCGCCGGAGCCTTACAAAGGTAAAGGTATTCGCTATGAAGGTGAATATGTCCGCCGCAAAGAAGGTAAAACTGGTAAGAAATAAGCCGTGAGAGGTTAGTAGAAAGGAGTGACATTGAATGATTACGAAACCGGATCGCAACACTCTTCGGAAAAAAAGACACGCTCGCATTCGTACAAAAATTTCCGGAACATCCGAACGTCCGAGATTGTCCGTTTACCGTTCAAATAAACATATTTATGCTCAGTTGATCGATGATACAAAAGGCGTCACCTTGGTTAGTGCTTCCACCTTGGATAAGGAATTTGACCTTGAATCCAAAGGGAACATTGAAGCAGCCCAAAAGGTTGGCGAAATGATTGCAAAACGTGCCGTTGAAAAAGGTTACAAATCTGTTGTATTTGACCGGAGCGGTTACCTATATCATGGAAAGATCAAGGCCCTAGCTGAAGCTGCAAGGGAAAATGGACTTGAATTTTAATGGAAAAAGGAGGGAAATAAAAGAATGCGTCGTATTGACCCAAATAAACTTGAACTGGAAGAACGTGTAGTCACTGTTAACCGGGTAGCAAAAGTTGTGAAAGGGGGCCGTCGCTTCCGTTTCTCCGCCCTTGTTGTTGTTGGCGATAAGAACGGTCATGTCGGTTTCGGTACCGGTAAAGCGCAAGAAGTACCGGATGCTATCCGTAAAGCAGTAGAAGATGCCAAGAAAAATTTGGTTGAAATCCCCCGTGTTGGGACAACCATTCCTCATGAAGTCATCGGACATTTTGGCGCCGGTGAAATTTTATTGAAACCAGCCCGTGAAGGTACTGGAGTTATTGCTGGTGGACCTGTTCGTGCCGTATTGGAATTGGCCGGTATCAGTGATATCTTATCAAAATCATTAGGTTCTAACACACCGATTAACATGGTTCGGGCAACTATGGACGGACTCCGTCAATTGAAGAGTGCTGAAGAGGTTGCCAAATTACGTAATAAATCAGTTGAAGAACTGTTAGGATAAGGAGGGAATCAAATTGGCTAACAAGTTGGAAATTACCCTCACCCGCAGCCTAATCGGTCGTCCTCAAGATCAAAGGGACACCGTTAAAGCCTTAGGTTTGCGTAAATTACATCAAACAGTTGTCAAAGAAGACAATCCGGCCATTCGCGGAATGATCAATAAAGTCTCTCATTTGGTAACAGTGAAGGAACAATAAAAAAAGTCAATTCCTAAAGGAGGTGCCATCCAATGAAACTTCATGAACTCCAAATCAATGAAGGTGCACGCAGAGAACGGAAACGTGTGGGTCGTGGAACAGGAAGCGGTCACGGTAAAACTAGCGGACGGGGTCAAAAAGGTCAAAAATCCCGTTCCGGCGGTGGTGTACGTCTCGGTTTTGAAGGTGGACAAATGCCTTTGTTCCAACGTTTGCCGAAACGTGGTTTCACCAATATTAACCGTAAAGAATATGCCGTAGTCAACCTTGATGTGTTGAATCGCTTTGAAGACGGTACGGAAGTAACACCGGAACTTCTGATCGAAACCGGTATTGTTCGTAAAGAAAAAGCAGGAATTAAAATTCTTGCCAATGGAACCCTCGAGAAAAAATTAACAGTTAAAGCTCATAAATTTTCCTCTGCTGCAAAAGAAGCAATTGAAGCTGCAGGCGGTAAAACCGAGGTGATCTAATTGTTTAAAACATTCTCCAATTTTATGCGGGTAAAAGATATTAGGGATAAAATTATTTTTACGTTACTGATGCTGATTGTATTTCGTTTGGGAACCTTTATTCCGGTACCTGGCGTAAATACGGATGTTTTAAAATTCACGAACGAAATTAATGCTTTCGGTGTTTTGAATATCTTCGGAGGCGGCGCTTTAGAAAACTTCTCCATCTTTGCCATGGGTATTATGCCTTACATCACGGCGTCCATTATCATGCAACTTTTGCAAATGGACGTTGTTCCCAAATTAACCGAATGGTCCAAGCAAGGTGAAGTTGGCCGCAGAAAGATTGCCCAGGTTACACGGTATGCAACTGTTGTTTTGGCACTAATCCAAGCCCTTGGTATGAGCTATGGATTTAATGCTACTTATGGCGGCTTGCTCATTACCAATGATAGCATCGGGACCTATTTACTCATCGCGCTTGTGCTAACTTCTGGTACAGCATTTTTATTGTGGATGGGTGAATTGATTACCGCCAAAGGTGTTGGAAATGGAATTTCCGTCATCATCTTTGCTGGTATTGTTTCAGGATTCCCTTCCATGATCAACCAAATTTATGCCCAACAATTTGCTAATGCAGGCGATCAATTATTTATCCGTATCGCCCTAATGGTACTGTTGCTACTTGTGATCGTGGCAATAATTGTAGGGGTTATTTTCATCCAACAAGCGGTTCGTAAAATTCCAGTTCAATATACGAAACGTTTGGCAGGGCGGAGTCAGATTGATAACAATCAATCCCATATTCCGCTTAGAGTTAACTCGGCCGGTGTTATTCCGATCATCTTTGCCGTATCGTTCATAATAACTCCACCAACGATTGCATCTTTCTTTGGCAGCAATGCAGTAACGAATTGGATAATCAATAACTTTGATTATTCCAAGCCCTTTGGAATGACTCTTTATATCTTGCTAATAATCGCCTTTACTTATTTCTATGCCTTTGTCCAAGTCAATCCTGAAAAGATTGCCGAAAACCTTAAAAAGCAGGGGAGCTTTGTACCTGGAATTCGTCCAGGAAAACAAACACAAGACTATTTTACAAGGGTGTTGTACCGTCTAACTTTTGTAGGTTCCATATTCCTCGCGATTATTGCGATTCTCCCGGTATTCTTTACCACCTTTGCAAACTTGCCTCAATCGGTCAAGATTGGCGGAACAAGTTTATTGATCGTTGTTGGTGTCGCGTTGGAAACCTACAAACAACTGGAATCCCAATTGGTTAAACGGCATTACCGTGGTTTCATCAATTAATTGAATGAATTTCAACTGGTTTTAGGAACGAATTTCCGTTCCTAAAATCCTTTACTTTTTTCAAGGGGGAATCAGCGTGAATTTAATCTTAATGGGTTTACCTGGAGCCGGTAAGGGAACCCAGGCAGAAAAAATCGTGGAGAAATACCACATCCCTCATATTTCTACCGGTGATATGTTCCGGCAAGCGATGAAGGAAAAAACAGAATTGGGCTTACAAGCAAAGGCATATATGGATAAAGGCGAGTTAGTTCCTGATGAGGTAACCGTCGGTATTGTCCGCGAACGGCTCAGCAAAGAAGATTGCAATAAAGGGTTTCTCCTGGATGGTTTCCCCAGAACCCAAGCCCAAGCCGAAAGCTTGGAACAACTTTTGTCCGAGATGGGCAAAAAAATCGACTATTGCATTTACATTGAAGTGGATATTGATGTATTGAAGGAACGTCTAAGCGGCAGAAGAATTTGTAAGTCTTGTGGCGCTACATTCCATACCGTGTTCAACCCTCCCAAGGTTGAAGGGGTTTGCGATAAATGTGGCGGCGAGCTATATCAACGAGCTGATGACAATCCTGAAACCGTTGAAAACCGACTTCAAGTAAACATTAAGCAAATGCAGCCGCTAATTGATTTCTACTCCGAAAAAGGTTATATGAAAACCATTAATGGACTGCAAGAAATTGATGAAGTTTTCAACGACATCAACCGTCTATTAGAGGAACTTCAATAATCTTAACAATTCAGTTCAATTTTGGAGAGATTCCAATTAATTCCTATCCCAAATAGGTGCAAAATCCGGAAAGAAATTGTATAATTTTATTTTGGGTATTGCGAGAACCTTTTGGGGTGTATGGATGGGGCTGAGTTGTTTTCCTTAGATCTTATGAACTAGGATTTGGTGGGAGCCTGTATAGGCCAGTGGAATGTGATCGTAGATAGATCGCAAAATTGATTAAAAAGGTTGAGAAATGCTTTAGCTTGTATGTTTCCCATAGTAAGATACAACATTTACAAACCAGCTAGGAACTGGGAAACTTTTATTAAAATGGAAGTTTCAAAACTATTCCTTGGCTGAGGAGAAGGGAGACGAACGAAATGGCAAAAGATGATGTTATTGAAGTGGAAGGCACTGTTACGGAAACTTTGCCAAATGCCATGTTTAAGGTTGAATTGGAAAATGGTCATACCGTTTTAGCCCATGTTTCCGGTAAAATCCGCATGCACTTCATACGAATTTTACCTGGAGATAAAGTTACTGTTGAATTATCACCCTATGATTTGACTCGCGGAAGAATTACTTACCGCTATAAATAAATCGATAGTTCAAGCTGATGCAAGAAGCATTGGCATCAATGACTCCGACTAGTAAGGAGGTTTGAATTCGGATGAAAGTAAGACCATCGGTAAAGCCAATTTGCGAAAAATGTAAAGTTATTCGCAGACGTGGAAAAGTTATGGTTATTTGTGAAAACCCTAAGCATAAACAAAAACAAGGTTAATTTAAGGAGGTGCAATTATGGCACGTATTGCTGGTGTTGATATTCCTAGAGATAAACGCGTAGTTATTTCTTTGACATATATCTATGGGATTGGTAAACCTACCGCACAAAAGATTTTGAAAGAAGCAGGAGTATCCGAAGATACCCGGGTTCGTGATTTAACAGAAGATGAATTGAACAAAATCCGTGACATCATCGACAAATTGAAAGTAGAAGGAGATCTTCGCCGTGAAGTTTCCTTGAACATTAAACGTTTGATGGAAATCGGATGCTACCGTGGTCTACGCCATCGTAGAGGCTTACCGGTTCGTGGTCAAAACACGAAGAATAATGCCCGGACAAGAAAAGGTCCTCGGAAAACCGTTGCTAACAAGAAAAAATAATAGGTAAAGGAGGTTATCAATTACTATGGCACGTAAAACAAATACACGGAAACGCCGTGTGAAAAAGAATATAGAAACTGGTGTTGCGCATATTCGCTCAACCTTCAATAATACCATCGTTACGATTACAGATGTCCATGGGAATGCCATTGCCTGGTCCAGTGCTGGTGCCCTAGGTTTCAGAGGTTCCCGGAAATCTACTCCATATGCAGCCCAAATGGCAGCCGAAACAGCTGCAAAAGCTTCTATGGAACATGGAATGAGATCATTGGAAGTTAACGTTAAGGGTCCTGGTGCAGGCCGTGAAGCCGCTATCCGTGCTTTGCAAGCTGCTGGTCTTGAAGTTACGGCTATCAAGGATGTAACTCCAGTGCCCCATAATGGTTGCCGTCCACCAAAACGTCGTCGTGTATAGTATAGTTTTTGTATCGTTGTCTATAATGGGTTATGATGCAAGTTTTTAACGACCAGAAACGATATGTTATGCACAATTGGGAAATTCTTTTGGGGGAATTTCGGTTAGAAAGGCACACCCTAACCGGGGTTTCGACGTTTTGAAGGAGGGTAAATTAAATGATCGAAATTGAAAGGCCAAAAATTGAAACAGTTGAGATCACTGATGACGCCAAGTACGGAAAATTTATTGTAGAACCGCTTGAGCGTGGATATGGTACTACTTTGGGTAACTCCTTACGTCGTATCCTGCTTTCTTCACTCCCAGGTGCCGCCGTCACGTCCATCCAAATTGATGGCGTCCTGCATGAATATTCGACCATTGAAGGCGTCGTGGAGGATGTAGCAACAATCATACTAAATTTGAAGAAGTTGGCGTTAAAAATTTATTCAGATGAAGAAAAGGTATTGGAAATTGATGCCCAAGATGAAGGTGTCGTAAAGGCTGCCGATATCATGCATGATAGCGATGTGGAGATATTAAATCCGGATTTGCACATTGCAGAATTGGCTAAAAACGGAAAACTTCGCATGCGTATGACTGCCCGTCGTGGCCGTGGATATTCGGTTGCTGATGAAAATAAACGGGAAGATCAACCGATTGGAGTTATTCCGATTGATTCCATTTACACACCGGTTTCCAAGGTTGCCTATTTTGTTGAAAATACCCGCGTTGGGCAATCGACCGATTATGACAGGTTGACCATGGAAGTATGGACCGATGGTAGCATCGGAGCCAAGGAAGCTATTTCTCTTGGGGCAAAGATTCTCATGGAACATCTGAATATTTTTGTCGATCTAACGGATGAAGCCCAACACGCTGAAATTATGGTTGAAAAAGAAGAAGACCAAAAAGAAAAAGTCCTCGAAATGACCATCGAAGAACTGGATCTATCCGTCCGTTCCTACAACTGTTTGAAACGGGCNGGTATTAATACCGTNCAGGAACTGGCAAATAAAACGGAAGAGGATATGATGAAGGTCCGTAATTTGGGTCGGAAGTCATTAGAGGAAGTAAAAGCGAAACTGGCCGAACTAGGCTTAAGTTTGCGAAAAGACGATTAAAAGAACATGTTTCCAAATTTGATACTTACTTCAAAAAGGAGGGAATCAACATGCCATACAGAAAACTTGGACGCACAAGTGATCATAGAAAAGCACTACTTCGTACATTGGCAACAGATCTTATTATTAACGAGCGCATTGAAACAACAGAGGCTCGCGCAAAAGAATTGCGTTCCGTTGTAGAAAAGCTAATTACCCTCGGTAAACGTGGCGATTTGCATGCTCGTCGTCAAGCTGCTGCATATGTCCGTAAGGAAGTGGCCAATGAAGAAAATAATCAAGATGCACTTCAAAAATTGTTCTCAGATTTGGCTCCCCGTTTTGCGGATCGTCAAGGAGGATATACCCGTATTCTCAAAGTCGGCCCTCGCCGCGGTGATGCTGCGCCGATGGTCATCATTGAGTTTGTTGACTAATTCCGAATTTTGTAAGAGGGCAGTTCAGTTTTAAACTGGGTTTTTGCCCTTTTCTTTTCAAATAATGAATTTTTAATAGTCTGCCAAATCAGGTCGAAAATTGGCTAAAAAAAGCGAGTGTTATGATGAGGGCAAGATCCTTCGTCTAGCTCTAGTGCCCTTTCCATGACCTAAGGTCAAATTTTATTGATTATTGAATAATTTTGTGGAAAAATAGACTGCATGGAAGGGGTGCAGGCTTTTTTTATTATATCCATCCTTTTCATTTATAGTTGAAAAATCCTTATGGATTTCTCGGAGAAAGTCGTTAAAGATAGATATAAGTAGGGTGATATGATGATGGAGAACCGGATAATACAGTTTAATCAAGTATCTTTCCGCTATGAAGAGGAAGGGCCTTATGCTTTAGAGGATGTTTCGTTCACCGTAAAAAAAGGAGAATGGTTGGCTATTGTCGGCCATAATGGATCCGGAAAATCGACCATCGCAAAGTTGATGAACGGTATCTTATATCCCGAAAAGGGGGAAATCAAGATCAAAGATTTTTCTCTTTCGGAAGCAACTATTTGGGATGCCAGAAAAGTTATTGGTATGGTTTTTCAAAATCCGGATAACCAATTTGTAGGAACGACGGTCCAAGATGATGTGGCTTTTGGTTTGGAAAATCATGGAATTCCTCGCAAGGAAATGGTACGTCGAGTCCAAGAGGCACTTAAAATTGTAAAAATGGATGAGTTTCTTAACCAAGAGCCTCATCACTTATCAGGTGGACAAAAACAGCGGGTCGCCATTGCCAGTGTTCTTGCACTTCGCCCGGAAGTCATTATATTGGATGAAGCGACATCGATGTTGGATCCTCGGGGCAGAAAAGAAGTAATGGATACCGTCGACCAATTAAAGAATGAAGCGAGTTTAACCATCATTTCAATCACCCATGATCTTGAAGAAGCATCTCGGGCAGACCGAATCATCGTAATGAATAAAGGCAAGGTTTATCGGGAAGGGACTCCACAGGAAATCTTTCAGTTAGATGATGAACTAGTAAATTTAGGTTTGGATATTCCGTTTACATACAAATTGGGGAAAAAACTGAAGGAGGAAGGCTGGTCACTTTCGGATGATTTTCTCCAGGAAGATAAGTTGGTGGATGATATATGGAAATTATTGCAAAAGATGTAGAATATCGTTACCAAATAAACACCCCCTTCGAACGACGGGCAATATACAATATCAATGTGAGAATTGAACCCAACAGCTATACCGCGATTATCGGTCATACGGGTAGTGGAAAATCAACTCTTTTGCAGCATTTAAACGCCTTGCTTTTACCTACTTCCGGAGAAATCCGAATCGGTGATATTGTAATTAAGGCCGGAGAAAAGGCGAAACATTTAAAGCCGTTGCGGCAAAAAGTTGGTATTGTTTTTCAATTCCCTGAGCATCAGCTGTTTGAAGAAACGGTAGAGAAAGACATATGCTTCGGACCGCTTAATTTCGGCGTGGCCGAGGAAGAAGCAAAAGAAAGAGCTCGAAAGGCATTAAAGCTTGTAGGGCTTCCAGAGGACCTTCTAAAAAAATCGCCCTTTGATTTATCTGGTGGGCAAATGCGTCGGGTGGCAATTGCTGGGGTTTTGGCTATGAAACCGGAAGTGTTGGTCCTTGATGAACCGACGGCCGGATTGGACCCGAGGGGCAGAAGGGAAATCATGGACATGTTTTACCAATTACATAAAAAAGAAGGAATATCCATAGTTCTTGTCACCCATAGCATGGAAGATGTATCCCAATATGCGGATAAAATTATCGTCATGCACCGGGGTACCATTTATAAAGAGGGGACACCGCGGGAAATTTTTTCATCGCCGAAGGAATTGGTGGAATTGGGCCTGGATGTGCCGGAAACCATTCGCTTTCAATTGAAACTAGAAGAAAAATTAGGGAGAGAAATCGGAAAACCTAGTCTATCTTTGGAAGAACTCGTGTCGAACTTGCACCTTTTAAAAACGGGGGAAACAGGCTATGATGGATAAAATGATATTTGGACGATATCTCCCGGCAAATTCCCTGCTTCACCGGATGGATCCCCGAAGCAAAATCATTATTATTTTTCTGTTTATCGGTGTCGTATTTTTGGCTAATAATGTCCCAACGAATATAATCTTGGTACTTTTTACAATTTTTTCAATATACATTTCGGAAGTTCCGATTAAATTTCTATTTAACGGGCTCAAATTTTTATTTTGGCTTATTCTTTTTACTTTTATTCTCCATATCTTATTTACCCGGGAAGGCGATCTATTAATTCATTGGGGATGGATCCGGATATATGAAAATGGGTTAAGACAGGGAATTTTAATATCTTTACGTTTTGCCTATTTAATTTTGGTTACGTCTTTGTTGACATTAACAACATCTCCAATTGAAATCACTGAAGGCCTGGAAAAACTGATGAACCCTCTTAGGAAGATTCGCTTCCCTGTTCATGAGCTGGCACTAATGATGTCTATTGCCCTAAGGTTTATTCCAACATTAATGGATGAAACGGATAAAATATTAAGGGCACAAATGGCGCGTGGTGTCGAATTTCATGGTTCCTTGAAAAAAAGGGTAGAGGCTATCATTCCTTTATTGATTCCCCTTTTTATCAACGCCTTTAAGCGTGCAGATGAGCTGGCAATTGCCATGGAGGCGAGAGGTATAGAGGAGGAATCGGGAGAACGAAGTACAGGGAATTGCATTGGGGGAAGAAGGATACTATTGCTATTGTAATCATTTTGATCCTTGGAGTCGGTTTGTATTTTCTAAGGTCCTAATGAAAAATGGAGGAGTTTATGAAACGGGTAAAATGCATTATTGCTTATGATGGAACAGATTTTCAAGGTTATCAAAGTCAGCCGGGCAAAAGAACGGTACAGGGGGAAATTGAAGCCGTATTAAAAAAAATCCATAAAGGAACAGATGTCCCCATTTATGCTTCTGGGAGAACGGATGCCAAGGTTCACGCCCAAGGGCAGGTTATCCATTTTGATACGAATCTACCCCTTGATGAACAACGTTGGGTGTATGCATTAAACTCTCTTCTTCCTGAAGATATATCCGTCCGTCACGCCCAATTGGTAGATTCCGATTTTCATGCCCGTTTTTCCTCCAAAGGCAAGGAATATCGGTATCGAGTCGATCGCAGGAAAATAAAAAATCCCTTTCTTCGGAATTATGCCTATCACTTTACCTATCCAATTAATATGGAAGAAATGCGGAAAGCTATGGCTTACATTACTGGGAAGCATGATTTTACCAGTTTCTGTTCCGCAAAAACAGAAGTGATAGATAAGGTGAGACAAGTAACCCTTTTTGAAGTGGAAGAACAGGAAGAAGAACTTGTTTTTAGAATTGCCGGAAACGGATTTTTATATAATATGGTTCGAATTATAATCGGCACGGTTTTGGAAGTGGGTGCTGGAAAAAGGAAGGCAGATGAGATTCCGAAAATCATTCAAGCAAAGGATCGTAGATTGGCAGGAAAAACTGTTCCCGGACACGGACTGTATTTATGGGAAGTTTTTTACTAGAATCCCTAATTGAAAATAGCTAGGAAAGGAGATTGCATTCTCCGAAAAAGAAAAAGGGACAAGGACAAGCTGGGCAAATTTGGGAGGAATTATTTTCTCAAAATCAAGCATGGAACCTTGACACTCAAACGCAAAAAAGTTATTATAGCATATGGTACATTTGTTTTTTCCATGATAAGCCCCGGAAACTTATTATGTGAATATAAAAATGTTCGTAAATTTTAGGAGGTAAACGAATGCGTACGACCTATATGGCGAAGCCAAACGAAATTGAACGCAAATGGTACGTAGTCGATGCAGAAGGCAAAACGCTTGGACGTTTGGCCAGTGAAGTTGCTTCGATTTTGCGTGGTAAACATAAACCAATTTATACACCGAATGTAGATACTGGTGACCATGTGATTATTATTAATGCTTCGAAAATTGAATTGACAGGTAAAAAATTGACCGACAAACTCTACTACCGTCATAGCCAACATCCAGGTGGATTAAAGGTTAGAACGGCAAACGAAATGCGCACAAACTATCCGGAAAAGATGTTGGAACTCGCAGTTCGTGGCATGCTTCCGAAGGGTTCCCTCGGTCGTCAAATGTTTAAAAAATTGCATGTATATGCTGGTAGTGAACATCCGCATCAAGCTCAAAAGCCGGAAGTTTACGAATTGCGCGGTTAATATTTAGAGGAGGGAAATCATTTTGGCTAAAGTACAATACTACGGAACTGGTCGTCGTAAAAGTTCTGTTGCACGCGTCCGCTTAGTGCCTGGTGACGGCAAGATTATTGTAAATGATCGTGATATTGAACAATATATTCCTTTCGCCGCTTTGCGCGAAGTTGTAAAACAACCATTGGTAGCAACAGACACCCTTGGAAGATATGATGTATTGGTAAACGTAAAAGGCGGCGGTTATACCGGTCAAGCTGGTGCAATCCGTCACGGTATTGCCCGTGCCCTTTTGCAAGCTGATCCGGAATATCGTCCGACATTAAAACGCGCTGGACTCTTGACCCGTGACTCCCGCATGAAAGAGCGGAAGAAATACGGTCTCAAAGGCGCCCGTCGTGCACCTCAGTTCTCAAAACGTTAAT
>NICF_comb_assmDRAFT_10001134_pt1 | contig 21481 bp, 21 predicted proteins | sample NewIslPassag4_SG_FD_11279 | JGI IMG/M metagenome (IMG submission 11279) | reverse complement strand
GGTACCGACACCCTCTAGATCGATGATACAAAAACGCCCAACCTTCGGCAATGGAAGGTTGGGCGTTGCTTTTTGTGTTTCACGCCGACTTTTTCCGAGTCCCCTTATCCCGACGGGTGGCGCGGGGGCGGTACGCTTGCGGACCCGAGGTAGGCGGTTCGAAGTTTTCTACCGCGGGCATCGGCCAGCCCTTGCTGCGTGCTGCTTGGTAGTGCTTGGCGCAGTATCCCATGCTGCGCCGAGGCTCATTGCAGCCAGCCACCAAACAGGTGTCGGCAGCCTTAGACGGAGCCGCTTGTGCCGCCCGAGCATTTTGCGTTGGAACAGACGGCTCAGGGGCAACCGGCTGGGGTGGAACCGGACGAATTCGCCCGTTGAACGCCGAGGCGATCGCTTGCTGCACTGCCTGTCCGATAGTAGGGGCTAGCTCTTGCACAATCCCCTTCTTCGCGTTCTCCACTGCTTCCTGGATCTTTTCTTCAATGATCTTGTTCAAATCCATGGCACCATCCTCCCTTTATCGATGGTGCTCTCTATATAGTGCGAGGAAGGGCGCGTGTCAAGTCAAGCTGTTGGGCATAGCTCGCGGATCTTCTCGGTCAACTCTTCGAGGGAGATGGGCGCCCAGTCGTGACAATCGATCCCTACATCTAGTCGCGGAATTCCTTGCTGAGGCGGTTGGCCGCCATGGCAATGTCCGTGGACATGCCAGGCGCCCCGGTAGTAGCCCTCCCATTCGAGGAGGGGAAAGTGACACATGACGATAGTCCGCTTGCCAACTGGGGTATTGAGAGTGACATTGCGGATGTCGTTTACCGAGGCGAATCTCGAACGCCACAGCTTGTTACCGAGATGCTTACGGTCGTGGTTCCCAGTGATTAAGTGAATTGTCCCATTCAGTGCGAGTAGTAATGGAATGGACTTTGCAGGCGGACCAAATGCTACGTCTCCAAGCAGATAGACGGTATCATTTGGTCCGACCCTTGCATTCCATCGCTCGATCAAAGCCTGGTTCATTTCATCGATCGAGCTGAATGGTCGATTGCAATATCGTATAATATTGGCATGACAAAAATGGATATCTGACGTAAACCAGTACTTCACGGCCCCTCCCGAGAGACCGGGGTGGTCTCAGGTCATGCTAGACGCATCGACGACGAACTTGTACTTTCCAAGATCCTCTGGCCGTGCGTTGCGGCGGATGTAGATCGCCTCTGGATCAGTCTGCGCGAAAAGTTCGGCATCGTCCCGATGCATGATTACGGACTCCTCGCCCAGGCAGACGATTACGTGGTCGCGCACATCCTCCTCCGTGGCCACCTCGACGATGCGATACCATTGTCGCGCGGCTTCGATGGCCTCCGCCTGCGTGGCGTAGGTGGGCACCCTGACCCCAAGTAGGTCAGTCAGGCGTTCCGCGCGGTGACCTGTCGGGGGATGCCAGCGTCCCTGCCAGTACTCAGCGACGATCCACCGGCCATCCTCCAGCTCATGAACCACTTCATCAAGATAACGAACAGGCTTCATGTCGTTCCTCCTTTCTTTTGCGACTATAGCGATCTTAGGCTAGCGTGTCAAGAAGATTTTTCGAATAGGCTCTTAGATGAAGAGAGGGGGCTCTTCCTGGATGGTTGGCATTCCCCATTGATCGATTGTGGCGGTATGCCGAAATGGCCATAGTTCGCGGAAAAGCTCAATGCAGTGCTGCTCATAGTCTTTTAATTCGGGACGCTCTTTCACCTGCCTCCGAGCCGCACGAATGTCCTTGATCAAATCTTGGAGATAGTACCGAACCAGCGTCTTGTCGTCCAACATTCTCTAGACCTCCTTATCGACGGTGCTGGTATGACCTATAGCTCAAGTGCTCCGTTCCTGTCAAGAGAGTTCTACTCGTACCCATGTCGGATTCTAGCGCTATAGAAAGGCAGAACTCGAAGAAAGGGAGTTGTAGCAACATGATTAGTGTACGAGTGGAGAAAGATAGCATTTGCGCTAATGGTAAGCGACTTACGACATTTGTTTGTACCTATCCTCGATTCATTCACTCTGAGCTGATGACGCATCGGATGTTTTCGCGGAATGCAGCATCTTCACGAGCGATTCCTGTTTCAAAGATGATCGAGGCGGTACAGTTCAATCCGGCACTTCCTTTGCACTATGGTAAGAATCAGCCAGGTATGCAGGCAAAAGAAGAGCTAGATGATGTGAGTATTCGAACTGCTGAACAGCTGATTCTTTCTATGCGAGATGAAGTTATCCGTCATGTTCAGCGTTTGGTAGACCTCGGATTGCACAAGCAAATTGCCAATCGTTATTTGGAGCCGTTTCAGCACATCACAACAATCATCACGGCTACTGAATGGGAAAACTTCTATGCACTGCGCAATCATCCTGATGCGCAACCTGAATTCCAAGCATTAGCTGCTGCTATGCTCAAAGCGCACAACGAAAGCGAGCCCACTTTCCTGAAGATGGGTGAGTGGCATCTCCCGTTTGTTCGCCCTGAAGAGATCGAAGAGGATCTTGAGCTTGCGAAGAAGTATTCTGTTGCTCGTTGTGCAAGGGTAAGCTATCTCAATCATGACGGGACGGAACCCGATAGAGAGCGAGATCTCAAGCTGTTCACTAGACTTTTTGAAGCAGGACACGTGAGCCCATTCGAACATCAGGCAACTCCTGCGATGTATGCTTGGAATCGGTCTGGCAACTTCTTTGGCTGGAATCAGTATCGTAAAGAACTACCAAATGAGTGTAGGTACGATTATCCGCTACTTAAGAATAAGATGAGAGGAAACATCGATGAAAATGCCGATTGATTTACTATGTGGGAAATCTGGATCTGGGAAAAGTACGATTGCTCAGATCATTGCTGCTGACAGTGCGTTTGTGAAGATCGTATCTTTGGCGGATCCTATCAAGCGGTTTTGTGGGAGCGCCCTTGGTCTAACCGACAAAACGCTTTGGGGACCGGCACATGCACGAAATGTCCGTGATACAGACCCCAATCGAGACGAAGATTGGTGGAATTATGTATTCAACGATGTGGCGCCTGTTGCATTGAGCAACCTTTTTCGAGAGCTTGAAGCGGTTCTTACGCCACAAGAGTTGGATGCAGCCAAGAAGAAGGCTGATTTGCAGTTGAACCAATGGCTTACAGCTTGTAAAGAGGATGCGGAGAAGAATGGCGGACTCAGCCCTCGCTTTGCACTTCAAACTTTCGGAACCGAATTTGGGAGAACCATTTTTGGAGAAGATGTTTGGGTGCGACTTGCATGGTATACGGCTCTCAAACTTCTTAAAGGAGGCTATGAGTACAGCTATGCCAATGGACTGTATCGGTCTATGACTGGCAGATGTGATCGTGTAGTCATTCCTGATGGTCGTTTCCGCAATGAAGTCTTGTTCTTCAATGAGCACAATGCAACTACGTGGCTTATTGAGCGGCCATCCAATGGTGAGGTGGTAGGTGTGAAAGGCCATCAAAGCGAGACAGAGATTGCTGGGATGCCTTATCATTTCTTTGACTTTATTGTTCAGAATAGTGGTACACTGAAAGATTTGGAGAACGCAGTATTTCGCGCATTGGCCAATCGACGCGCTAGGTTCTGAGTATGAGCACCAACATGACACCTGAAACCAACATGACACCTGAAGAGGCTGTAAAGAAGTTTAAGGCAGGGGAGCTTTCTCCCGAAGAAGCTCTCCAAATTATTGGCAGGGAAATGGAGCGTCTGCGTAGAGAAGGGAAATCAACTACACACCTGAACTCCTTGGTCAGTACCGTGATTGGAATTGCGGAGGAACCCGAGAATCTATTGGCTCAGAAACGAAAGTTCAAGATTCCGAAGAACAATAAGCGATATGTCAGAAGGCGAGAAAATGCATAAGAAAGAGAGTGCTGTGTTACTCGGTACGATTCTGATTCTGGATCATAAGAGCTACCCTGATTCTGATCTTCGTAATGCAGTGCTTGTAGTTGGCGATCACATCCCAGTTCTCGATGATACTGGAGATCTAATTGGTTCTGCCGAGGTATATCGTGCAGGTAACAGCGTACATGCTCGCTGTACCATCAATTACAACTCTTCTATTCGTCTTGACGTTGAAACGGGTGCTCGCAAATGGTACGCCTATGGTGTGGGTAAGATTTCTGGAACGGAAGGGAAGAATGGGAAGCTGAATGTAAGTCACGTGGAAGTGGCATCTGTACAGCTAATCCCGGAACCCCCTTTTGATGATAGGATTGAACCTGTGTGGATGAGCGATTGAAATTCTTTAAACTTTGTCTTTTGAACTCGAAGTTAATCCTTATGGAAATGATGTCAAACCCATTATTTACGACCAGTCTAGAGATATTCATCTTGGCGTGGGCGATAATGATGGTTTGTGGGATGACTTCTATTGTAGTGAAGAGTAAAGCTACGGAGACAAATAGAACATAGGCTGATTTTTACCGACCGATGATAGCTCCCTGTAAATGCGGGGAGCTATTTTTATGTGGAGAGTTGAAATCAAGTAGTCAGCGGCAATCTAGTAGCTAAGGAGGAGTTCTTATGCTACTAAGTGCCCGCATTATCAAGAACCTGCGTGATGTCAACACGTTTGACTACGACACAGACTATCGTTTTGTATCTGGCAACCCTGGAGTTGTCACTTTCCAACTTATCGATGTTGACAAAGATCGGGCGAGAGATGGGTATCACCCGCCTGGTCGTCGTTACGTTCCAGCAAACGATGCAGAGCTGATCGTAACTATCAAGTCCATCGACAACGATCGTACAATCGAGCGCAACGCTGTTCAGCCGTATCCCAATCAAGATCCGTCGATTTGGCAGCTGCCAATTGCATCTACGGACAACATTCTTGGAGCCTGCACTTTGTTTCTTGCTCTGACCCAGAATGGTGAAACCATTAGAGGCGTGGCAAACAAAGTGCTTGTTGCTTATCCAAAGGACGGGGCATACTAATGAGTGACAACTTTTCAGGCTGGCATAACACGCAACCTCCCAAGGAAGCGATTGGAGAGGTATATCCCAAAGACGCTATTGATTATTCTCCACTTGGTCGCCTAGAGCCTCTCATTACTCCGAAGGAAGTGATCTCTCGCTTTTTGTTCGGCATTCCACTTGTGTCTGCAACTCGCGACCCAGTAACGGGTAAATATGCGTACATGGATGATGAAACCCTGAAAGATTACATCGATTCAGCGGTTGCTGACGTAGAAGAGGAGGTTGGGATTGATATTTATCCTGTCAAGCGTCGGGAGAAACATCCTTTTGACATCAACCTTTACAACTCATTTGGTCACTTGGTAGTTGAACGAGCGCCAATTCTCCGAGTTGAGAAACTGAGCGTAACGCCCTCAAACGGACAAGATATTTTCATTCTACCGCTTGAATGGCTGGAGAACGCTCATTTCGTGAAAGGGCAGATCAATATCGTCCCTATGACCATCGCCTCTATTGGCGGTGCAATCATGAGTCCTGTACAGCATGCGGGTGCCAGCGGTGGAGCCGCATTTATCAATATCCTTGGAATGAAAGGATGGATTCCTGCTTTCTGGCAAGTGGAATATGTAGCCGGTTTTCCAGAAGGCAAGATCCCTCGTTTGGTCAACGACCTTATCGGTATTAATGCAGCCATTATGGCACTTGGTACGTTGGCAGCGACAAACCGGCAGGGAAGCTATTCGCTGAGCATCGATGGTATGAGCCAGTCCGGAAGCACACCTGGTCCGCAGGTATATGATTCTCGGATTCAGATGCTGCGCGAACAACGTCACAAGATGGTGAACAAGCTGAAGGCGCGCTTTGGACGAAAGATGTTTGTGAGTACGATTTAAGAGGCTGATATGCTTCATGTTGCATCGGTTGCGGTGTTTGACCGCAAAGATAGGCTTTTGTTCGGTCTACGCAGGGATTCTTGGAAGTGGAATCTTCCAGGCGGGCGTGTAGAAAAGGGCGAGGACCATCTTGATGCTGCTCAGCGTGAGTTGAATGAGGAAGCAGGTATTCTCGTACCTAAGCACAAGCTGGAGTATCTTGGTTCTGAAACTGTTCGCGCTCCCGATCTCGACCGAGAAATCACGGTCCACAGCTATCGAGTTCAGATTGGCATCGATCAGATTCCCACAACCAAGAACGATCCCGACAAGGAATGCGTTTGTTGGAAGTGGGTTGACGTGTCTAATGGTATCCCTGAACCTTTTGCCAAGCGGCTTCACAATCAACACGACGTAACCCTTCGCTTCCTTGGATTGCAAGGTAACGGCAAGGAATTGCGTAAGTATGACCAAAATGAGATTGGAGTACTGGCACGTGAGTTAGAGGATGTTGATTTTTCAAGTCCATCAGAGCAGCCGAAGTCTCGAAAAGAGATGTCTAGCGACGATAAGATAGCTTTTATCCGTGCACGATCGACTCGGGCCAAAGACATCTTGCCATTCTTTTTTGATTCTGATCCGGCTGTTAGAGTAGCAGCAATAAAGCCATTTATTGATGCTAGCAAAAATAGCAACATTTGGCATGAGAGTTCTCCGTGGAGACTTTCGCCTGAATGGCTGAATGCTGCCGTTTCCGGTCTTGATCCCGATCAACATGCTGAACTTTTAGCACAGTTGTTGGAAGCACAAAGTGCAAGTATTGACGACAAAGTTTTCGATAAAGTAAAAGATAAAGTCAATTTCGATTGGGGTGTGCTGAGTAATTCCCGACACCTGTCTGAGCAGAAGATCAAAAACGAGATTCTTCCCAAAATAGTAGACCGTGCAATTAATGGTTTGCAAACCATCTACAAAAGTTTGCAAACCATCTACAACCCACGAGATAGAAATTTGCTTTCCTACTTCAGCCGCGAAAGCCAGGATGCAAGAGAGGATGCAAGAGCGGCTGTCGATGCGTTGACGCAATGGGGTGGACACCCTGCCTTAACCTCTGATATGGTTGAGCGCTTTCTAAAGGGGGTTTCTGACGTTTCAGATCGTTTTACCGAATTAGATCTTTCTATCGAATGGATGCTTGATAAGTTCTTCGCAGGAGTACTTAAACATCCCACCGATGGAGCGCGTAATGCGGAACTGATTTGGAATGCAGGTTTCAAATTCCGTAATGCTTCCAAGAAGGTAGTCCAAGAGCTATTCCCAGATTATACGCATGAAGAAAAAGTAGGCGTCAAAGCGCCTTTCGGCACTAAGAAGTTCGGACTTAATGCTCTTCGTAAATTGCGCGACTTCATTGATTCACAGGGAGGGCGAATCCACAAGAGTGTTTTGGAGAAGTTAGGACGTCATCCAGGTCAAGTCTTGCACCAATTCCAAGACGCCAAGGGATACATTTCTTCACAAGCCATTCAAGAGTTCATTGATAGTGTTGAGGAAATAAAGTGGAACGTCAGCCATGCAGGGTGGATTGGAGTTCAGCGACATTCTGATGAGCCATCCCGAGTTTTCCAGCTTAACATTTCTAACGAACATATTAGAAAGTTGAAAGAAGCTGGGGTGTACGACACTTTTCTGCGCGCTCTTCGTGAAGCGACTAACCCACAACACCCTGTAACGCCAACCACGGTGGGATGGGTGAGATACACCCAGCGGAAGAACCCATACTTTCTTCGAGAGATTGATGAACGCTTCGATGAAATTCGAGACAAATGGGTTGACGCTATGGTGCAGAAAAACCCAAAAGCGTCTAGGAAGAGGTTGATCAATCAGTTCGAGAAGAAAGTCGGTCGCCCAAGTCAGGAAAGCTGGCTAAATGGGTTGTTGCATGCTAGAGATCGTGTTACAGCCATTAAGCAGCTTTATGAGGAAGCTGGATTGGAGTTTCCTTATGATCCTGATGAGGTTACACCCGAATCTGCCAAGCTAGTGCCTGGAATCTTCATCGATGAAGTGCAGTCTGATTTGGGGCAATTTATCACCAGACAAACTGCGAAAAACAAGACTTTGAAAAGAGGATCGAAGAAATATCCACAGAAACATCTTGATAAGATTTCGGAGATCATCTTTGGCTCACGTCATGCCAATGAAGTGCTGTATGACGCTTTCTTGCAGTACATGAGAGATAAAGGGAATGTGGGTATGAAAGTTGCTGTTCATACCCCTGAAACCAAAGCTCCGTTGGCTGGGATGAACACTAGTCGCCCTCTGCCGGTACACATGAAAGTCACTTACGGAGAGATTCCGCAACGATTTGGATTCGAGCCTTCCAAGTATGGTACTCTAGCGACTCATACTAATAAGAAGCTGTTTGATAAGCCTACATGGGAAGATGAGATTCGCAAGAAAGAGGAAGAGCTTGCGAAGATGGCTTTCGATCCACAACATCTATCGGCTATTCGTAGAGACTCGGTTGAAAAAGGCAGAAAAATTATTGCAAGTCCTGAGATTCATCAGATTCCTGAGCCTGTTCTTCCGTATCGACAGCTATTTGAGGAAAGGCTGCGCAACTCACCTGAGGTTGCTCAACCTCGCTGGAAATCGCCTGGAGGAATCGGCACTAAGGTAGTGTATGACGTGGATAATCAGCCGTTTCTTCTCAAGCCGTATCACGAAGATCCTATGGATATCGGATATGCCAGGGTTCCGATGTATGGTTGGGCAGAACTAACCAGTCAAGATATGTATCATGCAGGCGGGATTGGCGATCTTCACCAGAAGGTGTTTTTGACCGATTACGATGTCGATGGCGAGCGTGTTCCAATGATTGCGATTGCCATGGATCCCGACATGCGAGAGGTCGATGATCTGATAGAAAATAAAGATCCGCTTGGTGATCCGCAAAAAGATCACCCGCGTCTTCGCAAGGACGTTGCCAAAATTGCATTCATGGACTTCTTGACTGGTAATCTCGATCGACATGGCTCTAACCTCATGTGGGGATACAAAGATGGAGTTCCCAAGCTTCTGTCCATCGACCACGGACGCAGCTTTCAATATCTCATGGGAGCCGGTGAACGCTGGGGTACTCATCACGATCCCGATAAACTAAACAGAGATTATCTCTGGCATTACAATGTAGGTACGAGAGGTTATTGGCCTCTACATGACATCATCGGTGAGTCATGGGACGACGAAGCTCTCGAAGATGCTGTTCAGTGGTGGACAGCAAACCGAGAGAAGATCGTTGGTGCCTTTGCTCGTAACTTGAAAGCCGTCAAAAGCCCGGTTCTGCGCTACCATCTAGCCAGGAATTTGCGTGACCGTAAGAAACTACTTGACAGATTCGCAGAGGATTGGCAAACTAGTGGGCGCGCAGCAGCTGCTTATCTTCCGCCGAATGATGAAGGAGAAGACTTGGACGATATTCAATCAGTCAAGCTATATCCATTTTATTGGTGGAAGGTGTAGGAGGAGAGAATGACGGTTGTAGTTATGAACCTAAACAGCGGGCGAATCACTCGATTCGAAGGGACAGCTCGCCAAATCGAGGCAGCGCTGAGAAAGCGATATAGCTTTCTTCATCGTGTCCCAGAAGGCGATCTCTGGGCTCTTATCGATATGATTCGACGTCAGCAAAATTACGCAGTTGATATAAACCCGGCAGAAAACACTTAAAACGACAATCTAATAATAAACGGGGAATGGACGACTCGAAACTCGGGTGCGTCCATTCTTTTTGGAGTTTCATCTATGGGGTTTTCGGAAGAATTTGAGAAATGGCTGGCGAAGAACTCCCAGCAAGCTGCACCCGTTGAGCAGCCGCAGGCGATCGAGGAAGACTCAGGCGATCTGATCGTCTTCCACAACATGTCCCCGCAAGCCCTAGAGCACGCGGCAGAGATGGGCGGGCTGGCAGCTCCCTCACTGGGAATCACGTACAAAGACTACCCGATCGACAGATACGGTCCAATCACCTTCGTTGGCTCGCCCGACATGGTTGATCCTGGCAAGGGTGTGCCCGTGTTCGCTGCCGACGCCTACACGCCCCGCCATCCGCGAGCTAAGTACAAGATCAACGATAAAAAGCTGCGGTCTATTTATGATGAACTTCGTCCGCACGTCAAAGACCTTACTGGTGGAATTCTAGAGCTCAAGGATTACCTTGAGAGCGGTGGAATAGATGAGGTTCTTGAGCGTCGGAGCGCAACAACTCCCCTTCGTCTCGCGTACTTGCGAGAAAAAGGACACAAGATTGTCGCGCCTACAAGGAAGCCTCCAGCCCCTTACCCCTTTGCTGACTCCGATGTGTTGCGGCAGTACGTTGAGAAGTACGGAAAAGAGGGGCTATCAGACGAGTATACCGATGCTTTGAGCGATGCAGTCCGAAGAGCCATTGATGACTACTACGATTCCAAAATTAGGGAGCTTGAAAACGATTCTCCTGAAGATCGCGAGCTTTATCGGGAGATGTTTGAAAAACACCGCAAGCGAGCCCACGACTACTTCGATCCCGAAACAGGACGGATGTACATCGGACCCTTGGATCAGATCAGATCGTATCTTCGGCAGGGCAGCAGTGAAATTGATCGTTATAAGTTTGAGGATCTGATCAATCAGCGCTTTGAGGAGCTGGGTGCCGAAGAGGACTTTCAAGCATGGGTGCGCGAGAAGCTGTCGCCTGCACTGGGAGACCGATATATTCCCAGAGTCACGGCCAGCGGTAGAACGCGAAAAATCCCCTACACGCTTGAGAACGTGCTAAAGGAAGTCACCAAGAAGATACGTGGAGGCGAGAACTTCAACTACGGAGTTGGCAATGTCCGCGCCAAGGTAACTCCAAGGTTCCGCTCCATTGATGAGATGCGCCAGGCAAGAGATCGCTTGGTCTCCGATGAAGACTTCGAGAAGATCAAGCAGGAAACCCAGGACCGTTTCTTCGAGCTTGGCGAGAAGCTCAGCCGCTACTATTCGTATTCCGATTACGCCCTCGACAGCTACTCCTATGCAATGCAAGACATCCCCACCAAAGGGGTGGAACGCGCGTTGAGAGAACATGGCTTCCATAACGTTCCCGAGCACCTTAAGCAAGAGATTCGAGAGTTCTTGAACTATCTGAAGACTGCTCCGACCGAATACTTTGAGGCTAAGCCGCAGCGGATCGTGAGGCTTCAGGAATTCCCCGGCGTCGTTGTTCCCAAGGGCACTTCTCAGAAGATCTTGGATTTGATTCGCAAGCAGGGTATCAAGCACATTGAGGAATACGATCCCGAAGACAAGCAGTCGCGAGTAGAAGCCGTCAAGCGCATCGCCCGTGCTCACAACCTCTTCCTGAGCGAAGAAAAGTTCGGAGAGATTCTTGAGAAGGGCGTTAATCAACGCCTCTTCCCGTTCGATCCTATTGCTCGCCCTCATTTGGAAACAGAAGGAGGGGACGTATCGCAAGAGAACTACAGAAACCTTTTGGAATGGACCGAAGATTCTCAGCAAACAGCTCGTGATGAAATTGTGCCCATGAGCGATGAAGCTCGCAAACGAGCTATCAATCGCTTGATTCGAGAAGCTCAATGGCGCAAAAACGATAAAGGTGAGCTAGAGTTCCTGCTGTACCGAACGATGATGGAGCCAGAGTACAGATTCTGGACGGATCCGTCCTACACAGGCGAGTCTATGGCGCGATCATCTTGGGCTCATCGTCCTGTTCGGCTCTGGACTCGTACGGTAGCTGCTTGGGTTCCTGAGTCTGCTATTATTTCAATTCCCAAGCAGTATGGTCGGTATGCGGTTGAAGGAGAGAATGAGCCTGGTAAGAACTATTACTATGATGAAGGTGAAATCATCGTCGATAACAGTATGCGGGATAAGTTTACAATTATCCCTCACGACGCAGCCGAATTTCTTTCGTCTTTGAGAAGACAGCGGAAACGGGAAGAGCAAACAAGATGGGCTCCTCCAAGGGAAAGGTATGGCCTGAATCCCCAGAAAGGTAGGTGGGCTCCGCCCGAAATTCAGTACGAAGATCACTTCAAGAGTGAGTTTGAGGAATGGCTTGCCAAGGCTCGCCCTACCTTCAAATTCCCTGGACTGGGGCTCAAAGATGATCGCAGAGAAACATACATGGCATCTGCTCCGCCACCCGATGTAATGCGTAACCCCATTAGTCGCGGTCAGCAGCGAAGCGTCGAGCAAATCAAGGAATACAAAGAGGATTTGGGAGTACGCCCCGATCTTGCATTGTACAACAAAGCTCGTGCAATCTTCGGTAAGGAAAACGCTGGAATGCTGTTCCCTGGTGCACCTGTAAGGGACGAACCTTATGTATCCGACACTCTAGGTGTGTCTACAGGAGGTTTTGACGGTCGTCCTGTTTCTGTGGCTATTGGCCCTGGTCCTCGCCCCGATTTTCCACAACCTGCCTCTGGTGAGCGCGAGTCAAAGGGTTTGGAAGAGAAAGGGCAGAAGGAAATGCAGGAATGGATGAAGCGCCAAAAAGAGTCCATGGCGGTAGCGCTTCACGAAGACCTGCATAACATGATGGCGAGAGCAGAGCACGCGATTTCTCGCATGGATCCGAGTATCAAGAATCCTCGGGAGCGTATTGCCGCTTACATGATGAATTCGCTTGATCCAGAATTGAAGGAAGCTGTGTGGTTGGTGCATCGTGCTAGAACCAAATGGCAGCCGCAGCATTATCGGTTTAACCGCGAAGAAGCAATGGCTTCCTTGCTAAACTATCTCAATGATCCTTGGACGCGCCAGCATGTCGTTGCTAGACAGCTAATTCCGGAAGGTGTTGATCCGCAAGAGTATTTGCGCGATCTAGATCAAAAAGCAAAGCGAGCATACAATCAGCTTGGCAAAATCGCTGCTTCGATTAATTCGCCTGACATCATTAGAGATGTAGAGCTTGAACCAATAGAACGCTATCCTCTTGATGTCGCAGCTGCTTTCGACCGTAACGATCCATGGGAAGTTGCGGATGTGCTTAGTGACGAAAGCTATGTCCCTTATATCAAACCGAAGCATGTAGCGAAGGCATTCCAAAATCCGCGTAGTAACGATGCAGCTCTTCGCCATTTGAACTTTAGAAGAGATAGCTCGTTCAACAGGGAAGTTATCGCGAATCTTATGTCCGACCTTGGCAAGCTGGATCGAGAGAAGAGAGAGAATGCAGCGAAGAGTGTGGTAGCTGCAACCAACAGCTTCTCAACTGATGCAGAGACGGTCAAGAAGGTTTTGCTAGACAGTCGTTTGCCAGCCAATGCAAGCCGAGAAATCGTGAAGAACAATATGAAACTTACTGAGTCAGATCTTCATGATCTTGGAGGAAACAAGCAAGCTGCTCCACCTGTTCGAGTGGCAGCAAAGCTTCGGTTGGTGAAGGACTACGGGCAAGATCCTGCGACCATTGACCTAGCAGATAACGAGCTAACCTCCGCACTGTCTTTCGGAGATAAAGACACAATAGAGAATCTTCTGCGCTATCATATTGATCGTGCAAAACCTGAACAGATCAGCATGGCAATTGACTCGCGTCTGAAGCGTGATGAACTTACTTATGAGTTTTTCCGGCTTGTTAAACCCAAGCTGACAAAAGATCAGGTTTTGAAGATTTTGGACGCTGCAAACGAGAATAAGCAGCTGTCTAGTGATGTAATTGCTGAAGCTATCAACCATGAATTCATTACAGATGAAGACGTGGAAAAAATAGCTCAAGAAGGTAGTCCAAGAGCAGATGGTATCGTTGCATGGCGGAGTAATCTAGCGCCCAGCATTGCTAACAAGATCCTTGATAAGTATGCGCATTGGGATGGGCACGAGGATATTATTTCCGCACTCATCAACTCTGGCAATATTCATAAACCAGACGTTCTTATTTCGGTTTTGAAGCGCTCCAATAACAGAGAGCTTTGGAGAAATGCAGCTTTGAGCCCCAATACTCCACCAGAAGTAATTGACTATATTGTGAATGCGATCCAGCAAGACAAGTATGGTAAGAGAGGGGATTTGGATGAGATGAACACAGTTACACGTCTCATTAATAGCAGTCACATTCCATTGTCCGCGCTTGAAGCTTTGTCTTCTCACGATTACTGGGGAGAAGCTGCAACGAACGCTCTAGCTGCAAGACTGAGGAGAATCCGTGAGCAATACAAGTAACGATGAAGAGCTTGAAAAGTCAATTGGTAAACGGCTGCTGAGCGCCGCCGCCCTTGCAGGCGGCCTAGCAGCGGGATCTTATTTCACAACCCCCTCTTCTGCGCCTTTAGGCCCGAGTCCTGAAAAAATCGAGGCTCCAGATTTGCGTGTGTTGCCCGAACTCGACCCTCCGAGTACCCAACCCGCCGAAAGCCCTCAAATCGGATTAGAGAGCCAGCTAGAGGCCAAAAAACCGATCAGGGGTAAAATTCCCGATTACGGGTACGATTTTACCGGCTATAACGAGGAACTTTTCCCGATCGCTTATCTGGAGTCCATGTTTGGACGTTACATGGACCATCAGCCGCATTCGAAGGGTCCGTTCCACACAGCGTTTGGTCCTCTGGGTATCAAGCCGTCTACTGCCATTGAGCAGTATCGACGATCTAAGGATATTCAGCAACGCTATCCTGGGCTAGACACAAATGAGAAATTCATGAAAGAGTTTCACAGCAATCCTGATCTGTATCGGGATATTGCGAACGCTTTCTGGGATTTTCTCAAGCAGCGAGCCAAGGGTGATCTGGGGCGTGCAGCATATGGTTGGCGTGTGGGCCAAGGAGCCGCGCTCAGGCACCCTGATGAACGTGTCAAAAATTACTACTACACGAAAGCCTATAACAAGCTCTGGAGCCAGTATCTTGCGGGTGAGAAAATGGATCTCAACAAGGTTGCCAAGTCAGAAGACAGCTGGGATGAGTGGGGTCCGCAGTGGGGCGACTTTGACTACGACTATGAAGGTCGTGGCGAAGAAGTTCCTTGGTGGGTGCAGTACCATCGTTCTCAGCCGCCGTTTGAGCCTCGTGTACCGCCCACATTCGAACTCCCTAACGGATATACACTCCACTATGGGGAGGACGAAGGCGGTCCTTACGTCCAGGTTACTGCGCCGAACAACGGACCTGTGGTTGGATTTCTAGAGCTTGTACCGCGTCACTATGTGCCGGAAGGCTACGAAGAAGCTGAGCGTAACGAACGCCCTTTGGACCTAGACCAGTACCCATATCATTATGCGGTGTTTTCCGTTAATGTGCATCCTGAGCATCGGAGAAAAGGGCTGGCAACCGCCATGTATGACTTTGCTCGTTTGCGTACTGGTAAGGAAATTCTTCCAGGTGATATTTTAACCCCTGAAGGACGGCGGTTCCGTGAAAAGTACGATACTCGTCCGCCACCTACTCCTGAGACATTGGGCAAGTCGGAAAACGATGTCTTTACCCAGTTTGAAGATTTCTCTGATCGTGATTTAGAAGATGCGATCAAGACTTTTGGAGGGAGTTTGGGCTCTGATTATGTGTTTGAAGCAGCTCGTATGCTAGCGGGTGCTGAGCCTGTAAGTCCTCAGCGACGAAGACAGGCACAGGTTCTCTTCGAAGATCCTGAAGCCGCTGCCTTGTATGCTTATGAGTTGCCGGACTCCCCGGACATCAGACGAGCGCTCAAAGGGCTTTTATCTGGTATTTCTCTTAGCAAGGCAGGAGAAGGAATTCGCGTAACCCCTGGTGCCTCTACTGCTAGAGATCTTGCAAAACAAATCGAAGAAGCTTTCAATGCTGGGCGATACAAGGATGTAGATATTGGAGGCAAGAGTTCCGCTGGATCTCAGATGGTCAAGACATTGGACGGCACGCCATATCTCATCAAGTACGACACAGGTGAGCTATCTCCTGCCCAAGGAGTGGATGAGGAAGATGCTTCGCAGCCACAACGGGAAGCGGCGTTTTTCCAGCTCGCCAAATACTTCGGACTCGCTGACAACGTGCCAAGAACTGAGTTAATGCAGATCAATGGACGGCAAGCAGCGGTCATTGGAGTGCTTCGAGGCTACTCCTCCGCCGAGGAGATTCGTCAACAACAAGGAATTGATTTGCTTGCGGAATTCTTCCATCCTTACTTGGAGAACGGCAGAATTCATCAATGGGCTGCAATGGACTACCTCCTTGGCAATCCTGATCGACATGGAGGAAACATCCTCATAGGTCCTAACGACGAAATCGCTCTTATTGATCACGGATCCGCATTTGCTGGTAGGTCATTCAATCCAGCGCTTGATCCTTACAGTTTCATCCCGTTTTACTTACGAGTGTTCCGCTACGATGGCTTCATGACGGCATCTCCTGCTGAGAAGCTAAGAAGAATGCCATCGCTGAATAAGGGAACGGACGCAATTGTGGCTGCTTGGGTCAATAACATCCAAGAAGGACCTATTGTTCAGATCTGTGACGAATACCAAATCGACCCTACACCCATCATTGAGCGGTTACGTAGACTCAAAGCTGCACCGTTCAAATCACATTTCTTGAATCGCTTCTTTACAGGCGTTCCAGTTTACTAAAAACGAAGCCCACCTTGGATTCAAGGTGGGCTTTTGTGTGTCAGAATTCGATTTCGTGTTCGGTAAGTGTGATAGTGATAAGCAGCTCATTGATGGCGTCCAAATCACAGTGTTCGGGAAGTTCTGTCCACCGCCGAGCAGCATTCAGTTTCTCTTGCAGATCAGCAACGATTTCTCTGATCTGCGATTTTGAAAGCTCGCCTCTCTTGATGGCGAGAAGCTCGTCACGATCGTCTTCTCGGAAAACTGTGCAAGTTCCCGTGCTTAGAAGCTCGTGGGCCATCTTCAGTTGGAGAACAGTCTGATACACTTGAGAAGTTGTGACGCTGTCGTACTTGTTTAGCACGTTGTACGCCATAATGTACACGGGCGTGTAGATGTTCTGGGAGAGAAAGAGATCGCGATTGTCAAGCAGAACGCTCCCTCCCCAAGGGACATGAATGTAATGGTCGGGCTGAAGAAACAGCAGAGATAATGCATTCAAGTTGCCTTTGACAGCCATTCGAGCAAACTTCTGAAGAGTATATCCAACATAGTCCCAGTTGCCTTGCTTGATTTCTAGCGTGCCTTGCGAGTCTTTGGGTGGCTCAATCCCGAGTAGATTCTGCAAAGATGGAACGTAGATACCGAATGCATCGATGTCTTTGGGGTTTCCATCGTGCACGTTGGTGCTAAGCGATCCTCGGAAGCCTGCCAGCACGGAATTGTTGGTAGCTTCCTCGACAAGGCTGGGCATGGATTCGATCAATTCGTCTGTATTTTTCATAAAATTCCTATGTATCAAATGGTGTACAGCATTTGGTGGATTTTGTTTCTGTGTTCATTTTTCAGTTTGTCTGATTCATTCCAATACTTCATGTTGGCTTTGAACAACTTATCACTCAATTCCTTTGCATAGCTTTCAAGCACGAGTTTGACTGGTTGGGTGTTCTAGTCTGGAATCCCTTCCACATGCTATTACCTCTACAGCACTTTATAGCAAGTCAAGCGACAATCTTGTAGAAAAAGGAGAACCTTTCATGCACATCACGAAAGAGCACATCGCTTACAAGAAGGTTATTGGCAAACTGCGTAAAAATGGCGCCCCAGTCCACGAAATCCGTACTACAGGTGGGTTGTATCTCGTAGTCGCCTCGGACGGCAAGAACCTTCGCACCCTTGGCACGGGTCCGCATCGCGCAGTCGCTCGCTTCATCGCTGAAAAGAACGAGCCGGACCTTCTGATTACAGACTTGAGCAAATCTGATGCTATTGACGAGGCAACTCTTTTGCTTTGGGCGGATGTTTTCCAGAAGATCACTGCGCGCCTTCAGAAATAGAGGAGCACGCTATGAAGATGGTTGATCTTCAGCTAGGTGGATCTCATACGTTTGAGATTCCCGTCAACAATATCTCATACGACGTAGGGGCGTTTGATCAGCTTATCCGCTCTCATGGCGTTCCATTCGAGCATTATCGTGCCATGCAGTGTCCGATTGGAGTGGTCGATAAATTCGAAGCTCGCAGTGTAAATCACCAAGGACATGGCTGCTATAATGGTTTCTTGTATGAGAAAGCTGGTGTGATTAGTTGCTCGTTTACGGGAAACACCAGTCAACGACGTCAAGCAGAGATGGGTTTGGTAGACGGTGCATCTGTCCAAGTCACTCCACCTCGCTTCTACGATGATGATCCAGATAAGCCAGTTATAATTAGCCCATTTGACCGCTTCTACCTCAAAGGGCTGGAAGCGTCGGCGGTCAACTGGCAGCTGGTTGAAGCGCATCCGACTGGAGTGGACTACTTGCAGTATCCTGCCAAGTCTGTGGAATACATCGTAGATGCCAATGGGGTTCGTTATTCTCCTACCGACTATCGAATTCAGGCAGATGGCTCTATCAAATGGGTTGGAAAGAACCGCCCTGGATTCGATCCTAAAACTGGCAAAGGGGTGGTTTATTCTATCCGTTATACGTATCTTCCTTTCTGGATTTGCTCCCAACTCATTCACGAAATTCGAGTATCCCGTGTAGACGATCCCGAAACTGGAGAGCGTCAGCTACATAGGATGCCGTATTCCATTCTGCTCAAGAGAGAAATTGCATTCGAGAGTGAGCGTCGTCCTGATACCGTCCAAAACATGACCAGCTTGACAGATGTGTATTTGCCGCCCAGCGGTTCTTTTGGAAGGCGATAACATGGTAGATCGTGGTTCGGCTTTTCTGCGTAGTGTAGTGGGAGAAGACGGTGCGCGTGCTCTTGCGAAAGCGACCGAAGCTATCCCCTCCCTGATGACAGCTCTGGTTCCTCGCGCAATTGTTGGATGGATTCTTGCATCTGGCGACTCATTCGATGGTCCGATCCCCGGACTTCCGAATTCTCGACTTGCGCTTAGAAAACGAGAAGAGGATTGCTATACAGGGCTGATTACAATTGGAGATCATGCATATGTATTCACTGACGAGACTCTTGCTAAGACTGCTGCCTGTATTGCAGTTGCTCTTGGCGTTGATGCCCGCAAAATCAATCCGCGCATTCGCAAAGCAGATCTGGGAAGACTGGGGAAGTCGGTTGATCTCTTGGTTAAGGCGGAGCAAGAAAAGAAAACAGGTTCCAAGATAACTTCGTCCAGCTTGAGGTCCCTATACGAACCAGAGCCAACCCCCAAAAACTTTTATCGCGGAATCTCTCAAGAAGAATACGACTATATCAGAGATAAGGGGCACATCCTCAGTGATGAGCGCTGGTGTGTTCCGGGCGAAGGAACCTGCTTCGGAGCAGACAAAGACACCGCTGCCAGCTTTGTGAACTTTGGGCGCACCGATCCTCGGAAGACCGGCAAGCCAACCTACGTGATTGAAGTGACTGGCGGACCAGAGTTCGCTCAAGATAAGAGGGATGGATACTGGAAGACGCCTCAGCCAATCCCAGCTAGCCGCATTTCCCGAATCTGGAAGTATCTTCCTAAAGGTGATGACCTCGAAGAGATTGAAGAGACTCTCACCTTCAAAAACGAAATGAAGCCGCAGAAGGGGAGGGCACACGCTCCTACACCTCCCAAAGGACCCGAGCCGCCCACTAAGCAGCAAGAAACGCAGATGTTCAATCGACGAAGAGTTCAGAACACGCCTGGCATTGGTTTCTCCATCGGCAAATCCGAACTAGCGACAGCTCGTTGTCATACGTGTCAGAAACCAGAGTTTCAGGGAGAATCCTTCGTTGGTTGCGACTGCATCAAGTCTCTTGTTAAAGCAGGTGATTATTCATTCAGCAAGCAAAAGGATGGCTCTTTTCGCTTCTCATTTGGTAAGTCATGGGGACCTGATGCAATCACTGCTCTAGTTCGTGCAGTCAAAGCAGTTAAGGGGAAGAAGAATGGCTAAAGAAAGCGTTTGGTTGGGGAGGCCAATTTTTGACGAATCCCATCGCGAAGAGCTTGAAAAGCAAGCCGCTCTCAACGAATACATCCATGGAATGCCGCGTAACGTAGCTGAAGAAAAAGCATACGCAGATTACAAGCGGAGATTCCATGCTGAAGCTGCTGCCCATCACTTGCACGGTATGAACTTGGGAAGAGCCCTTGGAGGCGAGGAAGGCGCAAAGCTAAGTGCTCAACACGCAGCTTGTTATCAGCTTCATATGCGAGGATTGGGGTACAATGCATACGACCCTGTACCGCCCGAAGTAGAAGCTTGTCTGGGTGTTATTCGCGCCAAGGAAGCAAATCGCTTCAAATATACTCCACATCCTGCCGATCAGCTCATTGTTGAAGTGAGCCCTGATCAACCGTCTGTGGGGTTCGTAAAATGAAGGTCCAGCTTAACGAGCTTGCAAATCTATATCGAAAACTTAATAAACTTGCAAAGTCTCATTTGCTCAGCAATCCAAACGACTACCTGTATCACGTTACCCGTTGCGGTTATCTCGATAGCATTGCATCCAATGGACTCAATCCCAATGGTGGGGAAATTACACTAGGAGGGCGTCCAGGGTACGAGGATTGGAGCCAGGGCAAGTTGTTCTTTTCCGATCATATGTCACTTGCACACTGGTATGACTTGGTTGGACAGCTAGCAAACACATCTACTCCTCAATTCGATGGCCACGTCCCGGTTGTTTTGCGCGTTGCTCGTTCTGCCTTTGCAGATCTCTATCCCGATGCAATTGGCAAGCGAGATGCGCCCATGGGTGATTCGTTCTACACTACCTCCAGCATCCCGCAAGATGCAATCGAAGCATGGGATGGAGAAAGCTGGGTAGCTCCTAGTGGTTGGTGGTCGATCGACCCTGAAATGGGCGGCTGGTACACAGACAATCCAGATGACCCTGAAAATCCGCTGTTCCAGATTTATTTAGCTGATAACAACCCACTCTTCCCCAGATTTTAGATACAAGAAAGCCCCGCACCCAATGGATGCGGGGCATTTTTTGTAAGCGCTTACTGGGCTTAGTCCTTGAAGCAGTAGTGCTTGCGCGCCGCCTTCACCGCACCACTACGACTCCGATAGGTGCGGATCCCCATCCTGGCCAGTCCCTCAAGCGTGTTGGCAGTGGTGAAAGCATAGTTATCAAAGGGCTTCTGCCTGATGTTGGACGAACGCCACTGATTCGACCGTTCATCCCAATGAGCAACGATCCAACGTCCATCCAGCATCTCGTGCACCACATCATCCAACTCGACGTATCCGTACATGACGATCTCCTTTCAGTCTGTAGTAGTGATACTAGCTGAAGCTTGAAAGAAAAGCAAGTGATTTTTTACGCCTTCAGATTCAGAAACGGTTGTTTAGCGGAATCTGGATCTCTCCTCCATAAGGCACTCCCGTAGCTGCCTCCGGAAAGGCTTGGACAATGGCTTTACGGGCTAACTCCCTGTTCTGGTTCAAAATCCGGTGGACGTAATTGCTTCTTTCCTTGCTGTAGGCAGGAAGATCGCATTCGACTCTACGGCTGTCGATGGCTCCCCACCAGCGTCCGCGCACATAGCGGATGCTGGCATGAGGTCCAAAGACCGACGACGGCTCCCATGCGTTGAACACGTAGCAGGAGCCGAAGACCTCCGTCTTAGTGACGAGCACCGGGTGGCCCTCAAA
>NICF_comb_assmDRAFT_10001129_pt1 | contig 21621 bp, 16 predicted proteins | sample NewIslPassag4_SG_FD_11279 | JGI IMG/M metagenome (IMG submission 11279) | reverse complement strand
ACGACCTCCCGAATAGCCGCGTAATCGTCGATCCCTTCCACCGTTTGGATCCGGTAGCGTTTGTAACCGGGTTTGAACGGCAAACCGTCGATGAAGCGGACGAGGCTGGCCACCATCTCAGACCCGGAAAGGTGGGCAATATCCACGCCTTCAATCGTTCGCGGGGGCTGGGCCAATTTCAGCACGCGCTGAAGTCCTGCCAGACCTTTTCTGGGATCCACATGAAAGACTTCGGGCTGGACATGGATGTCGATCTTGCCCCGCTCGTCCAGCTTCTCGAGGTATTCGATTTCATCCCGCAGCCGGGCAGCCTCTTCGAACCGCAGCGCTTCCGCCGCTTCTTTCATCTCTCGCCGTAAATCTTTGAGAAGCTCCTGTTTGTCGCCTTCCAAGAACCGCTGAAGCCGTCGGATATCTTTGCGGTATTCCTCCTTGGAAATTCGCAGGTTACAGGGGGCCGAGCACTGGTTGATTGCTGCCAGCAGACACGGGCGGAAATGACGCCAGCGCGGATCGTCTTCTCGTATGTCAAGCTGGCACGTGCGGAATTTGAAAATTTTTTGCAGGACCTGAATCGCCCCGCGCAGCACACGGGGGCTCGTGAAGGGCCCATAAAGCTTGGTGCCCCGCTCCTGCGGTTCCCGTGTGAACACGACCCGCGGGTAATCTTCGCGGATATAGATTTCCAGGTAGGGAAACGTTTTGTCGTCTTTGAGCTCGCGATTGTATTTTGGTTGAATATCCTTGATGAGCCGTGCTTCCATGAGCACGGCATCCACTTCGCTTTCCGCCTCGATGTAATCGATGTCCCGGATTTCCTGCACCAGTTTTGCCGTGCGCGGGTCCTCGGCGGCGGCCTTGAGAAAGTAGCTGCTCGCGCGATTGCGGAGGTCTTTGGCTTTCCCCACGTAAATGACCCGACCGGCCTCATCTTTCATGAGGTAGACGCCGGGTTTGTGCGGAAAGCTTTTGACCTTTAAAGCTGCCGGAGAGCGTGTGTGATCCGCTTCCTTGGACGCCATCGTCGAACACCTCCATCGGTCCCTGTCCTTGATTATACCGGGTGACAGTTGCGGAGACGGCTGAGCCCGACCATCCTGTCCGCAGCGAAGGTGTGTCCTGCGAGCAGGCTCCGCGAGTGCAGGGGCCCCACCCTGCTCTCGGCCTGGTGGGGGCACGTCACCGTGAATAGCCTCACCCGCGGGCGCGGTCTTAATGCAGGCGGTGATCAGTCCAGAGCACCGTCGGGTGTCTCCGGCGACCTGTGAGGCCGCGGACTTGTCCCGTGTGAGCCGGCCATGACCGGGAAGACGGGGGCCCGGTGACGGCCTCAGCAAGTCTTAAAAGCGCCGATCTTACAGCTTTATACGCAAATCCCCAACAAAGGGGGGTGATTAACGGCGCCCAGAGGCAGTGCCGAAGAGCGGCGCTGTCGCTGGTCAAATGAATCGTGAACGATTATCATAAAAATATATGTCAATTGCCGGGATCTGCCGCCGGCGGCAGCCCCTCAAAAGTCGGATCTGTTGTTTTTTAACAGGTGACCGCAATGGCTCGGAAGATCTTGGACCGGAAAGCCCTCCGTCAGCAGGCGGAGGCGGCAGAGGCGGCTTCCCAGGAGGAGAAATCAAAAGCAAAGTCTTCCCGGAAAAGTCGTCCCAAAGTCAAAAAGGTCGTCAAACGCATCGCCTTGTGGGGAGTGTTCAGCCAGGCCCTCGTCGAAGTGCAAACATTTGATTACGCTCATCGGGAAGACGCCGAGCGCGTGGCACGGGAACTCTCTGAAAGCAAGAAAGTTCCTCATTTTGTTCAGCTCGTCAAACGGGAAGTTGAAGTAGAGATGCCGGTGGACGAGGCGTGACGGGCGGCGGATGACCACGTGGATGCCGTGTTGTCCGGGTTGGAGCCTTTCCGTCCGCTGCTGTGACAGCGAAGTGGCCCGGGCAAACGTCCCGGCATGGTTCAGGGTACCGAGAGGGCGAGAGGATGGGATGGCATTGTTTTAACCTGCGCCTGATGCAAACCGCTGTGTTCTCCGTAGCGATCGGGGCACTCATCCTATCAGGGGGCTGCGGGAAATCACGTTCCGGCGGCGGCAGTGAAACGCCGTCCGTTGCCCGACTGGATGTCGGCGAGCTCCCGGGTCTCGGTGATCCGCTTCCACCCCTGGATGAAGGCCGCCTGGAGATCAGTCCCCCGCGTGATTGGGTGGTGTCGCCGCGGTCCAGTCGGTACATTGTTCGATTCCAGGCGGCGGAAGGCAGTCCCTACCCGACCGTGATTGTAACAGCTCAGGACTGCCAGCAGTTCAAGAACATCGATGCCGCCAACGTGGGCGCGTTTGCCAAGTTCGTCGCCTCGGAGCTCGCTTCCGCAGGCGTTAAAACCACCGTCAAAACGGGACAGATTGGCCAGCTTGTCGGAGTCATATACACCCGGCGGGCACGCGTGAAAGACGCCCTCGGTGGCATAGTCGATCGGATGTTCTTCGATACGGTAGTGGCTGGCCGTCGCTACCAGTTTGAGCTGCGATCTCCCCCGGAAAATGTGGGCCTTGCCGAGCCCTATTTTCTTGCCATTGTGCGTGGGGCGAAAATAAGCGGAGTGGGAGAACTGGAAGAAACCTTGGTTGCGGAAGAAACCGGCTCCAAATCAGACAGCAAAAACGCTCCATCGCCTGCCTCGGGAACTGCCGAAAAGCCGAAGAAAGAGGCAGTTGCCGCGCAGAAGGGGGAAAAACCTGTCGAACAGGCGAAAACGGCAGAGCAAAAGCCGGAAACACCAGTTACCCCGGAAAAGTCCAACCCACCCCAGACCGCGGCCCAACAGCCCAAACCGGCCTCCCCGGCAAAGTCAGAGCCATCTCAGCCCGAGGACAGCGGAAAGAAAAAGGGTAAGTCGGCAGAGGACCTGCTCAAAGAAGTGGACAAACTCCTTCAATGACGGAGGGCGCACCGGTGGCGGGGCGGTCGGTGTGGGTCATGTAGGTCGCCGGGATATCGACAGACGCCCCTGGTTGAATCACAATGATAAGCAAGCCGCGCTCATGGCCAGAATTGGCGGAACGGCACGGCAGGAGGTGCTCGGCATCAGGAGGACGGTACCTTGGGCTTGGGGGCATGGAAGGCCGAAGGTGCATTGTCACATATAGGTATCTCTTCAATTGTGTAGGTGGGAAAGGCCAGCGATGCATTTCGAACCTGGGCATACAGTCGGCATTGACTTGGGAACGACGTTCTCCGCGATCGCTATTCTGGACGACGAAGGACGCCCCCGCGTTATTCCCAACGATGACGGAGAAATCGAAACGGCCAGCGTCATTCTGCTGGCGGAGAGCGGCCACGTAATCGTCGGCCCCAACAGAATGCGGGCGGCTATGGAAGATCCGCAGAATGTGATCGAGCGGATCAAACGATACATGGGTATGCCCGACTATCGCCGTACCTTCGACGGACGGGAAATCTCCCCCGAGTTTATTTCGGCGCTGATTCTCAAAAAGCTGCGTCAGGACGCAGAAAAGCAGATCGGCAAGATTGGCAACGCAGTCATCACCGTACCGTATTACTTCAACGATGCACGGCGGAAAGCCACCCAGGATGCGGGGCGGATTGCCGGGCTCAACGTGATCGACATTATGAATGAGCCCACCGCCGCCACGCTGACCTACGCGTATAAAGAGGGAATTCTCGGCAACCCGGAAGTCCGGGTCGATAAACCCCGGAAGGTTCTCGTGTACGACCTGGGCGGCGGGACGTTCGACGTGACCGTGGTGGAATACACCCCCACCCAATTCCGGGTCCTGGCGACCGACGGCGATGTCCAGCTCGGTGGCGTGGACTGGAATGACCGTCTTCTCGACTATGTGGCGGATGCGTTTAAGCAGCGGCACGGCATCGATCCGCGGGAATCACCCCAGATGATTCAGATCCTGCGGAACGACTGCGACCTGGCCAAAATTGAGCTGTCGGAGAAGACCGAGACGGTCATCCATTGCCGGTACGAAGGTCGTGCGATTGACGTGCCCATCACCCGCGAGTTGTTCGATCAACTGACGGCTGACCTCCTGCAAAGGACAGCCGATACCACTCTCCTTGTGCTGGAAGAAGCCCACGTCAGGCCCGACGAATTGGAGGCCATCGTGCTGGTAGGCGGCTCGACGTTGATGCCGCAGGTGCCCGCGATGATTCGGCGGATTCTCAATCGCGAACCGTATCGCGGCATCTCCCCGCACACGGCGGTGGCCGAGGGAGCAGCGATCCACGCGGCGATTCTCGAAGCGAAATACCGCGGCGAGGAGAGCGAACTTGCGGAAAGGATCCGGCGACGGTTGCAAATGGTGCAACAGGAAAACGTCAACTCGCACGGATTGGGCATTGTGGCCCTCGATCCGAAGACGGGAAAAACGATCAACCATGTAATGATTCCGCGGAACAGCCGCATTCCCATCGAAGTCCGCCGGATTTTCAAAACCACCAAAGACAACCAGGAGCGGATCACGGTGCAGGTTCTGGAAGGAGACGCCCCGGATCCCTTCGCGTGTTCGCTCCTCGGAAAGTGCCGGATCACTGACCTGCCCCCCAACCTGCCGAAGGGCTCGCCGGTGGAAGTCACCTATGCGTTTAGTGCTCAGGGACGCGTCATCGTGACGGCACGCGACAAGACCAGCGGGCGGGAAGCTCGCATCGAAATCGAACGGCGGGGAGTTCTCGCAGAGGAAGAAGTTGACGCTCTCGCCCGTCTGGCCAGCGAGTACAAAGTTGATTAGGAAGTCGGGGTATGGCAAAGAAGCCGATCGACGTTTATCGCGACTGGTTGGGGATTGAGGAAACCCAGCGCCCGCTCAATTACTATCAGCTTCTCAAGCTTCCCCTCTTCGAGGATGATGTCAACAAGATCCGGGAACAGTACCGGAAACTGAACGCCCATGTCCGCAAGTATGCGACGGGCGATTATGCGTTTGAGTCCCAGCAGCTTCTCAATGAACTGGCGAAGGCCATGCTCTGCCTCACCGACGCGCAGCGGAAGCGCGAATACGATGCCATGCTGGGGCGAAAAGATTTCGGTGAGGGCGTGCGACGCACCGTGGAGGAGATCCTGCTGGGGAACAAAGCGATCACTCCCGAGGCTCTGGACCGGGCGCGACGCTTTGCTCAGGCAGTAGGTCTGCCCATCCATGATGCCATCATTCAGCAGAAGCTGGCGCCGCCCGATGTGGTGATGCAGGCCTACGCGGAATCGCAGGGGTTGCCGTTTGTCGATCTTCAGGAGACAGTGATCGACGTCTCTCTTCTGGATAAGATGCCGCCCGCTCTGGCCCGCCAGTATTCCTGTCTGCCCGTCATGGTCGACGACAATCAGTTGCTGGTGGCCTCACCTTTTCCACTTAATCCCGATGTGGAAGAGACGCTTCGCCACCTGTACGGTTTGCCTGTGCGGAGCGTGATCACCACTCCGATCGGGATCAACGCGGCGATTACACGGTACATGTCTGGCAGGGGAGACGGACGGGACCAGAAAGCCGCCGCCACCCCGCAAAAAGCCGCCGCTGCACGGAGTTACGCACCGCGATCCCCCGAGCGCTTTCGGCAGGACCTCCAGTATGCCATTGTCGCATTCAACCTGACGGTCATCCTCCTCATGCTCGCCCAGCTCATGCTGAAGACGGTGTCCGACTGGGCAACTCTGTTCGGAATGATCATTCTCGCGGTGATTGGTGGGCTCGTCGTGGGAGCAGGGGCGTTCCTGTATCTTTCCCGGCAGCCATAGCCAATCGGCGGTGATGCAAGCACCTTGCCCGAGGACCACCTGTGTTCGAGAGGATGTGATTTGCTAGCGACGTGGGCCACTGTCACCAGCTGGAAGGAGAAACGTGAAGCTCTCAGGCCGGGGGCTTCACGCCCGGTTGAAAATCCTGGACGGAGCCATTGGTTACGGATCGAACTAGCGGGTTGCGCCGTTGCGTTGAGCGACGATTTGCTGGGCTGCCTGGAGACCGGCTTCGAGGATCGGGTCCCGCGAGGTCGAAAGCAAGGCCGAAGACGCTGCATCGCCGGAAGGCGAGGTTGGACTGCCCCCGGTGTTGGATTCCGAACCTAAAGCCAACCGGGCAGTAAGAGGTCGCGCTGCGACCTGGACGCGGATATCGGGGATCACGCCCCGTCCCGCGTACGGCTGCCCTCGAGGCGAAAAGAACCGGGCAGTGGTCAAGCGGAGTCCGGCGCCGGTGATGGCCAGCGGAAAGATGCCCTGGATCGACCCCTTTCCGTAGCTGGGAGTGCCCACGATCGTGCCGCGACCCTGATCCTGGAGGGCACCTGCGAAGATTTCCGCAGCGCTGGCGCTTTCGTGGTCGATAAGGACCACCAGCGGCAGGGAGCACTTCCGGGACTCCTGCGCGGTGTAAACGAGGTTCTCTTCCGAGTTTCGCCCCTGTGTCGAGACAATCGTTCCGCCAGTCAAAAACAGATCGGCGGTCTCCACCGCCGCTCCTAAAAGGCCGCCAGGATTACCTCGCAGGTCGATGATCAGGGAACGCACACCCTGAGCCTGCAGGAGGTTCAGGGCTGTTTCCACATCGTGGGCTGTGGTCCGCTGAAAACTGAGCAGTCGAAAGTATCCGATTTTCGCCCGGTCATCCAGTATCCGCACGTCGGCCACGCTTGGGACTTCCACCCGCGTGCGGACGACAGCGAGCGTTCGGAGCTGGCCTTCGCGGTCCGCAATTTCCAGTGACACGCTTGTTCCTTCCGGACCTTTCAGCAGCTCTGCCGCGCGATCTGGGGTGATGTCTCGCACTTTCTGCCCGTCCACGGCCACAATTCGATCACCGGGCCGGATTCCTGACCGCTCCGCCGGACTTCCCGTGATTACCCGCAGGACAATAAGGGCATCTTCCTGCGGACGCAGTTCGACCCCGAGGCCTACAAAATTGCCTTCGATCTGGGAATAAAGATCAGAGAGTTGGGCGGGAGTCAAAAAGGCGGAATAGGGATCCAGGGAGTTTACCGCTCCGCAGATCATTTCCATGACGGCCGCACTGACCGGCAGCTTGACCTTTTCGTACAACCACTGTGTCAAACAGTTGACGGCGTCCAGAGCGGTCGTGCGGGACTGGACGCGGATTTGCGGGACGACAAACTCGAGATCACGTCCGGCGCTGGCTGCCGCCTCTGATGACAGACTGATCTGGTAGGCGGCGAGGAATTTGGGCTCGCTCAGGGCGAGAGCCAGGCCATGGACACCCTGGGTATAAAGTTCGTTCCAATGGGGTGATTCCACGTAGTGGGCCTGGATTTTGACGAGGACCTCGTCATACAGTTGGAGGGCATCTCGAGCCGAAAGATTCCGCACGGTTGTCAGAAAAGTGCTGTCGGCATAGCGGCGGATCAGGTCATAATGGAGCCGCGCTTCATGAAAGCGTGCCTCCAGTTCCGCATGGCCGGGAAAGCGGCGGATGGCTTCTTCATAAAGGCTCAGCGCCTCGCCCCAGCGGGATTGCCGTTCCAGGGCCTGCCCCTGTTCCAAAACCGCTTTCAGTTCTTCCAACTCGGTGGCGGGCAACGANAGCGGATCAGGCGGCGAAACATTGTTNAGCTCTCCCCCGTTGGGGGCGGCCAGCCCGAAACCCGCCAGAAGAAGCAAAAATCCGATCGCCGCCACCCAGAAGGTCACTTCCCGGAGCACACTTCGCAATCGATTAAAGTACCGATCACGAAGAGTGCCGATCATGGTTCCGATGGATGAGTCCGCGCCTGCGTGCTCCATGCGTCCTGTCCTCACAGTGCTCCCTCGCAGAGTTCCCTGCGGACGCCCACCTGCCATGAGCAGGCCAAAGCAACTGTTGCGAATTCTCCAAGTCCCGATCTTGCCAGAGCATTTCCCGCCCGACAGCGTTGCATGTCACGCTGCCAAGCCCACATTACTCTGTTCGGATGAGTATAGCTCAGGCATCGACTATGGGCAAAAACCCCAGCGGTGTTTTTGGTCGATTTGTTCGGTAAAACCCGCAATCTCACGAGGGGGACGGGCCGAACCTGATCGTGGCAGAAATGTTGACGGTAAAACCTGCCGTGGCGCTGGAAACGGCAGCGCCAGTTTGGTGAAGTTTCCCGCATCTCCCCAGAGAAGCTGGGAAAGCCCAGGAAACAACACCGCTCTTACCTGACGGGGCAGTCACTCAGACTTTTACGGCACGACGCCGCTTGACCGATTCGATTTCCCGATGAGCCAGGACGAGGGCATCCCGCGCCAGACGGCCATCGAGGAACGTGGATGTCTCGCCATTCTTGACGCAGCGGACCACCTCTGTCAGTTCCGCGGCGAAGTCATCGACGGGATCGCGGGCGGGAAGTCTCGGCCGCTTCACTTTCCCGTCTTCGGTGAGGATTGTCACCGGCATATTCATCCAGGAGTCGAAAACGAGCGTTGCTTTTTCCAGGTGGATCTCGTAGCCGTTCGTAAATGGCCGACCTTGCTGCATGATCACCCCACTGGTCGCCGTCACCACGAGACGGGGATCATCGAAGAGGAACTGAGTGCTGAAATATTCGGGGACTTCTCCTCGCATGCGTCCCACACTTTGCACGGCTTTCGGCATGCCAAACAAAAGTCGGATGAAATGAGCGTCATGGATGTGGAGGTCAATGGCCGGGCCCCCGCAAACATTGGGATCGTAGAAATCTTTCAGCCACAGGGGATCGGAAATAACCCGGTTGAAGTGGCCACCCAGGCAGGCTCCGTACTTTCCACTGGTGACAGCCTCGTACGCAAAGCGATAGGCCGCGAAAAAGGGGAGCACATGGCCAATAAGAAGCAGTTTGCCCCGTTTTTCGGCTGTTTTCACCATCTTGTCGGCCGCTGGAACTGTGAGCGCAATCGGCTTTTCACAAAAGACGTGCTTGCCGGCTTCCAGGGCTGCGATGGTCGCCTCGGGATGGAGGGCCGGTGGCAGACAGATATCCACCACATCCACATTAGGATCTTTGAGAAGCTCCGAGATGTCTGAGTATTTGGCGATGCCTCTCAAGTCCATCTTACGGCCGGGTGGTCCGAAATTCCCTTTGATGGATCGCCAGTCTCCAGCCAATCGCTCGGGTATCTTTTCACAGATGGCCGTGACTTTGACTCCCTTGATCTTTTGATAAGCCAGATAGTGGATCATTCCCATGAAGCCGATGCCCACGATCCCGACGCGAACCATGTCGTCCTCCTTCGTCAATGAGTCTTCAGGCACAAGTTTCCAGAACAGGCTTGCTTGTCGTCAACGGCTGTAACGGCCGAGGTTGACCGTTGCCCGTAAATCGCTCACGATGTTTCACGAACCTGGCTTTTCATACCCATGTGCTTGCCGCAGGCCTGCGTGGAGCATTTGGAAAACACCCCGCCGTTTGCCGCTCACCGACGCCATCAACCAAATGACTGAACGCGTCAGACGGTTGCTTCCAGGATCTGCAGGAACCGCGGAAATGCCTCGTCCCATGCGGCGGTGTTTTGGGGTGAATACTCATCCAGCGGGAAGCTCTGCCGGATGATTTCGCGAGCTTCGGAGATGCTACCGACTTCTCCGGCGGCCACCGCTTGCATCATGATGTTCCCAAGTGCGGTGGCTTCCACCGGACCAGCTAGCACCGGCCGACCACACGCATCCGCCGCAGCCTGACACAACAGCCGATTCTTGGTTCCTCCACCGACAATGTGGATGACCTCAATCCGTCGGCCGATGAGGTCTTCACACATTCCCAACACATGCCGGAATTTCATGGCGATGCTATCCAGAGCACACCGCAAAACGGCCCCTTCCGTCGATGGCACCGACTGGCCTGTGCGGCGTGTGAACTCACGAATGGCTTCCGGCATGTCGGTGGGAGCCAGGAACATGGGATGATCGGGATTAATGAAACTGACCAGGCCCGGCGACTCCGCTGTTAGCCGATTGAGATCCTCCCAGTCCCAACTTCGGCCCCCTTGGTTCCAGATCCGCCGACATTCCTGAACCAGCCACAGTCCGGTGATGTTCTTGAGCAGCCGAATTGTGTTCCCCACGCCACCCTCGTTGGTGAAATTGAGGGCCAGCGACTTTTCGGTGATGACGGGCTGCTTGACCTCGACTCCCATCAGGGCCCAGGTCCCCAGACTGATGTAACACCAGTTCGGCCAATCCTCGCTCGGCTCTCGTGCCGGCACGGCCATGACGGCGCTCGCAGTGTCATGCGTTCCCGGTAAAACCACCTGCGTCTGGGTGAGCCCCGTCTCGGCCGCCACACTGGGCCGGAGCGGTCCCAGGACCGTGCCAGGCTGCACAATCGGCCCCAGGATATGCATGGGCAGCCCGAAACGCTCCAGCAATTCGGTGGCCCATCGGCGCTCCACGGGATTGAAAAACTGGGTGGTGGTGGCGTCGGTAAATTCGTTGCATTTTTCGCCGGTCAGCATCCAGTGGAAGAGGTCCGGCATCATGAGAAGTCGATCGGCGATTTCGAGAAGCGGGGAATCGGCGACTTTCATGGCCAGCAGTTGATAGAGGGTATTCAGTTGCATGAACTGCAGCCCCGTTTGCCGGAAAATTTCTTCCCGCGGCACAATCTGAAAGGCCTTTTCCATCATGCCGTCGGTTCGGTGGTCTCGATAGTGGTAGGGGTTGCCCAGCAGTTCGTCGTTGCGGTCGAGCAGCCCGAAATCAACACCCCAGGTGTCCACTCCCACGCTTGCCACCGTGGTGTTCACGCGGGATCCAGCCGCATAGAGTCCATTTCGGATGTGGGTCCATTGGCCGAGCACATCCCAGTAGAGCCGATTTCCCACTTCCACCGGCCCATTTTGGAATCTGTAAACTTCCTCCAGCTTTACCCGATGACCATCAAACAGACCCACCACGTGGCGCCCGCTGGATGCCCCCATATCGATCGCAAGAAATGCTTTGCCGGACATGGTCGATCACCTGTCTCTGGGGAGTCTCTGCGAAACCTCGTCCGTTCCTTGCAAGGTCATTGAAAGAAAACAATGCTGCAAAACCCAAGCCGTTATTTCCATGCAACGATGTTCGTCGTGGTCGCCCAAAATGTGCCCACCGGCCTGGGACTTTTTGACCGGCGATCCTCCCCACCTCCCCAAAATCAGTCCGTAGAAGTGCGGCACGCCTTCTTCCACGCACCAAAGCGCTACCAATCCCAACACGGGTCGCGTCATTCGGTGCGGTGGGTTGCGTGTTTTCTCACGCTCTGTCAACGGGAAATAGTGGCCGGAAATTTGGGCCACGTCAAGCCCCTGCAGGATGAGAAATTGTCTCGGGAATTGTTTTCTGTATCGGGATGAAGGTTCCATATGCCGGCATCGCCATATTTTTTGTGCACCCTCGATACAATGAAACTCGACAGCATCGCTCGACGGGCCCTGGATCAGGCCGAGCATCAATGGACCCTACCAGTTTCCAAAATGCATCCCGCGAACTTGGAACCCAGGACTCCGCAAATCACCTGGGCTGGTGCAGCCACTTGACGGATCTGTGGAGACGGCGCCAGGGCCGGTGCGGTGCTGATCCGCCAAAGAGGTTTGGATCTCGAAAAAGAAGGCCAGGGGCAGGAACATTATCGCTTCGGCAAACCAGGCATCAGCGCCAGTGAATTTTGTCTCTATGGCAGCGAAAAAACTCCGCTCGGAACATTCCAACACAATGGCGGATTTGCCGGTGGATCAACATCTCGTAACAGTGGCGCGAGAGGAACTTCTTCGCTGGTACCGTGGCCACGCTCGGGACTTTCCTTGGCGACGAACCCGGGATCCCTACGATCTGGGTGAGCGAGATCATGCTTCAGCAGACCACAACGCAGGTTGTGGAGCCCTATTTCCGGCGTTTTCTGGAGCGATTCCCTACGCTGGAGTGCCTGGCGTCAGCGGACGAAAGTGACGTGCTCAAACTGTGGGAAGGCCTGGGATACTACCGCCGCGCTCAGAATCTCCATAAAACGGCCCGCATCCTGCACACGGAGTTTGACGGGCAATTTCCCCGGGATCCTGCGGTACTGATGCGGTTGCCAGGGATTGGTCGGTACACGGCGGGCGCTATCCTCTCTCTCGCGTTCAACCAGTGCGTCCCGATCCTGGAAGCCAACACGCGGAGAGTCTTCCGTCGGTGGCTGGGCGCATCCAGCGACGGAACACCCGTTGCGGATCGAGCTCTCTGGCAGGTGGCCGAGATGTTCCTGGCTCCCCGCCAGGCCCGCAGGATCAACCTGGCGCTGATGGATGTGGGAAGTGTTGTCTGTCTCCCGAAAGCACCCTTGTGTGAGCGGTGCCCCCTTAAATCGACCTGCCAAACTTTCCAGAGGCGTCTGCCGTTGGAAGGAGGCTCACACAACAGGAAGTCGTCCACGCTCCGCCATGAAGTGGCACTTGTTCTTGTTTGGAAGTGGCGACTTCTCGTGCAGCGGCGCTCGGAAGGACGCTGGGCGGGATTGTGGGAATTTCCCAGGATTTTATTGCAGGAAGGCGGCAACGAGGTCCCAACACCTGACCAGATCGCGCTTCCCGAACTGATAAAGCATTTGGGACTTTTCGCAGAGCTTGACCCACTCAGCGTCCGTCATTTTGCCCGGCTTCGACACCAGGTGACGCGCTATCGGATCGTCCTGGACTGTTTTCTTGTTCGGGTTACCCAACAGGCCAAACCGCAGCTTTTGGATGAGGCGTCGGAAATAGCCTGGGTGGCGCTTGATGCCCTCGATGGGCTGCCCGTGCCCGCCCCGATCCGCCGAATGCTTCGCCCTCTGGCGGATGCCCTCGGTAGCGGCTGGGCCGATTAATCGAACCGTTAATTCGGCGGAAATCGTCAAGGCCGCGATCGACTCCGAAAAGAAGCTCTCCGCTTGCGGGAAGAAAAAATGGCGCAGGTCGAGTTTGCGGCGACCCGCGCCGAGTTCGATCAGTTTCCGATCAGCTTATTCAACCGAAATACAGGCCTTCGGAGCGTCTGCTTTTTCGGAGGTGACGGCCGTCCGCTTACGAGATAGAGAACGAGGTCCCGCAACCACACGTGCGGACCGCCAGGGGATTATGGAACACAAATCCCCGCTGGAGGATGCCGTTTTGATAATCGATCGTTGTACCAGCCAGGAACTGTAGGCTTTTCTTGTCGACCACCACTTTGACGCCGTGAGACTCACAAACCACGTCATTTGCGGCGTCCGGGTTGGTCTCGAAATCTAATCTGTACTCAAAACCGCTACACCCCCCACCGACCACAGAAACGCGGAGGGCCGTATCAGCCGCGAGTTTGTTTTCCGCCAAAAGCCGTTTGACCTCTTGAGCAGCCGATTCAGTCAGGAACACCTGAGTCATTTCCCACTCCTCTTTGGAACCACACACTCAATCCAGACCTTACCGCCGAGTTATCCGTCCAAGTCAGGGAAGATTTGTGACCGATTGATAAAGCTGGCTGCCAGGCCGGGTGCTGGAAGGCAGCACAACCCGGCTCGACGGGCAAGCCCGTCCAGCCTGCAAGATGTCTGAGTGAACCTTCGTCATTGACAATCCTAGACCCCGACTCAAAAATGTCAATTGCCGCATATCAAAATGTGTTAATCGTCCGGTGCCCGCGGTGATCTACACGTTATGTGGGGGACGAGCAAACCCTGTGGGGGGCGTGGCGAGGACAGGCGATCGGGTACCGGTGCGCGTTTTGGTGCTGAGAGACCGACGATGACCAGGGACGATTTCAGGCAACACGTGGAGACAATTGACCGGGCCATTCGAGGGCTGCCGTCATGTCTGGCCCTCGAACACTGGCATCAAGCGGAGATTCTCGTTTCCGGCCCGGACGCCGACGATTTTCTCCACCGCGTGTCTACGGCACCGCTGCGGGGAGTGCCGCCCGGAGTCGGCCGACACATGCTCTTCCTGGATGCTAAAGGACATGTGAAGGCCGCCGCGACGGGGTGGAAGCGTGCTGAAGGCTGGGTCCTCGAAGCCGAGCGCGAGCAGGCGGAAATGCTGGTTAAACATCTGGAATGGTTTCACATCCGGGAACGCCTGGAGATTCGAGACGTCTCACATGATTGGCGAAAAATCGTTCTTGTGGGAAACGCTGTGGAAAGCACAGTCCGCGGCATAACACAGTTGCCACCGCAATTTTCCGCCAATTTCACGGGATTTGCGGAAACGCGGCTTGATCTCAATTTGCCAAAACAACAGGACCAGCCGACAGATTCGACACCTGCAAATGGCGAGCGTCAAAGCCAATCCATCGCCTGGGCGAGGCGATGGGACCAGCTCGTGCTACCCGTTTGGCAACTTGTCTTGCCCGTGTCGCAGGAAAGCCATGTGCGGGCACGGCTCCAAACTGCCGCCCAGGTTGTGTCCCAGGATGAATACGAGTGGCTGCGGATTCTCTTTGGCATGTGGCGTTATGGCCAGGATGTGACCGAGGAACGCCTGGGGCCTGAAGTGACCGATGATGAGCGTGTCATCGGGCTTAACAAGGGGTGTTATCCAGGACAGGAAGTGGTGGCCCGGGTTGTTTCCCGGGGGCATGTCAACTGGCGCCTCCGGGGGCTCAGTTTTTCCTCAGACACCAATCTCGCTGCCGGGTCGGAGATCTTCCTGGATAGCAAGAAAGCGGGATGGTTGACTTCCGTGGCCGGTGTACCTGGTACTCATCTGGCCGTGGGCTTGGGGTATCTTCGACGGGAATTCGATGCCCCGGGCGAGATCTTGCTCACCGATGTCGGACCTGTTGGCGTGCATCCTCTGCCTTTTCGGCTGGCGTTCCCAGGTTGATGCCGCGATGCGGAGTATTTACCGTAGGGACTTGGTCGCGGCTATCGTCATTTCGTCCCCAGGACACCAGGCCGGATCGGGAGAAAGATCGGAAAATGGGTCGGACATCCTTTTCGATGCTTTTTGCAGAGAAAAACTTCCTGTTTGTTGGGCAAGCAGTCACGCGTCAGCAGGAGCTTTCTCTTCACAGGCTTTGCCCTGGTAAACTTCGAGCAGTGATCGGCCGGGGATTGTGATGCGGAGGAGCGGCGCGATTTCAGCGTAGGCCTGATCCACTGTTGCCAGGACCTCCTCGGGCTCGGGAAAGCCTTGTCGGAAGAGCTTGCGATACCCGGCTTCGAAGAGTGGTTTCTCGTGCCATACCGCATCGCTCACCGGTGGCAGGGCTGCGGAGAGTGCCACGATCGCGCAACCAAGGTCGGTTTCATTGGGGCGGAAAGTCATGACATCCATGAGATGGTTTTCGATCAGTTCGACGAAGCGCTCGGGAAGATTCCATCGCCGGCCAACCCACGCTGCTGCCTGGGCGTGATTCCATCCACAGCACGCCATTTCCACTGTGGAAAGACGTCTTTGACCCTGCTTGCGGGCAGTCAACAGCCGGGTGTAAAGGTCGGGATCTTCCTTGGCCAGCAAGGGCACCGCCATATCCTGGAGAAGCGCCGCCGCGAAGAGCTCTTCAGCGTCTTTAAGCTGGCAGAGCTTGCCCATTTCCCGAGCGAACAACGCACGGCGGAGGGAATCCTGCCACAGTGTGCGCAAATCGAACGGACCGCACTTGGGACTGGGCATCAGGCTGAAAACGGCCGACCAAAGCACAAAGTTCTTGATTGTCTTGACGCCGACCAGCGTGATCGCCAGCCGAACGCTGGAGATCTCTCGGGAGAATCCGAAATAGGAAGAGTTCACAAACCGGAGGACCTGACCGGTCAGCCCGGGATCGGTCTCAATGGGGATGGCGTATTCCACTGGCCCGGCGTCCGGGTCCTGAGAAACCTGCAACATCTGGATGGCACTCTGGGGAAGTGCCGGTAAATTGGCATTGGCAAGAATTTTTTCGAAAGATTTTGCAGTTGCCAGCGTCATTGCGCGCTCCTTCTGCCACCCTTTCGACAATTGCAGCCACCGCAGGGACGGGGGTCGTACTGAGAACCTTCCATTCGTCTAAAGAAAAGTTAGGACATGAAAAGGAACGTGGCAAAAAGATTCTTCTCAGTCCCTGGCGGGTGGGAATTTCCGCAAGAAGCGAACGACGTGTTACGGCTCAAACACTTCCGGCAGGGCACCATCGGCACGATGGGCCAGTTGGCGCCACACCCGGGGATCCACGTTCAGCCCGATGGGTTTGACTGTTTGCATCCCCATGAGCACCTGGATGACCGCAGGGTGCATCGTGGAGAATCCGCCGACAAAAAGGGGCGAAGGCTTTTCAGCGGAGGGGGCCGCCTCGCCGGCCGCCTTTTCCACGCCTTGCTGAGGATGTTCAGCGTCCGCACCCGGCTTTTTCTCCGGAGGACTGGAAACCAGAGATTTGACTGCCCAAACACTCGGCGGACTTCCGGCGTTCCGCAGGGTCGCCCGAGTACCGGAGGCCCATCCCAGATCTTCCGGGTCAATTCCTTTTTCCGACACGAACAGTGTAAAGGTCACTCCGTCGGGGAAATCGTCTTCTTTCAACCAGCGATTGAGGACGAAAGCGCCCTGCGTGTTGGAATCGATGGGAGCCTCCTCATGATGGTAACACCCGGCATAGTTGGACGGTGCCCATTTGGCCGCTTCGGCCTGTGTCCGGGGAAACGATGGGCAAACGACCGGGCTCAACGTGGTGGTTCGCACGGCATCGTTCCTGGGATCATAGACACTCTTCGACAGGTCCAGCTTCCGATAGTAGATTTCCGCGTCGAGGTAGGGAAGCAGCGGACAGACCCAGCCGATATGCTGGCCTACGGGTTCGTTGCGAATCGGTGCGGTGTCGTTGATAACACCGGCCGGAAAACATTCGTAGCCGGCATAGTAGCGGGACAATGCCAGCCCGATCTGCGATAGATGCTGGGAGCACTGGGCTCGGCGAGCCGTTTCTCGGGAGGCCTGGATCGCCGGCAGACCAAGTGCGATGAGGATTCCAATTATGGCAATCACTACGAGAAGTTCGACGAGTGTAAATCCCAGNCTGTTCNGTTTCATGATTGGTCTCCCATATTTCGCTGATCGTCTTGACATCCCAGATTTGTTCGGGGCGATGTCGGCCGTTTAGCGCAGGGCATCGTCGGTGCCTTCTCCATCGCTCCGGTGTGCCAGACTCTTAAAAACTTTTTGCTCGATGTCAAAACGCAACTTTCTCACGGACAAATTCCCGAAGAGGAAGTTGACGCCGTCGAGATGTGCCGACCCGAATCCGCCGATAATTGGGCCGCCTTCGGGAAGCGAACCCAGGATCTCCAGCAGTGCCTGTTTGACCTCAGGGGTTGTCGCCGGGCCCTCAGGGATGCGGGCCAGAACGTCGGGAGGCACCTCCCAAAAGCGACGCTCATCCTGACAGGAAGTCCAGAACCGTTGCACGTCTTCCCGTTCGGGATTCTGGATGATTCGAATGGTCTCTTCCGTATTGACAGAGTAAGAGTCTCGAAGAGACGCCGTGGGGTAGGCAAACTTGTCGGGGGACACTCCTGCATTGCGAAGTGTCGCTCGGGTTCCGCTCAGCCAACCCCATTCCAGCCCCAGAGGCAATTTTTCTCCGAGAAAGATCGTGTGACTGCACCCGTCGGTGATCTCATCGACCTTTAAGAATCGATTGCGTACAAAAACCCCGTGATCGTTTTCATCGATCGGTTTGTCTTCATCGCCATGACATCCCGCGTAGCTCGGACTGGCGCCTCTGTAGCCCAATGCGGGACAGCGAAGGGTCCAGCCACAATTTTCGTCAGCGGCCAGTATTTCGAGATTGGCCGGATCGTAAACGCTCAGATCGGCCCGTATCATTCGGCCAGGGACCGGGTCAATCCAGGGCACCACAGCGACCAGCCAATTGTGGTGAAAACCGATCGGCACGTTGCGAACAGGACCACCCGGTTCCACGACCCCGGCGGGAAACCGGCCGTGGATCGTTTCGTAATTTCGGATGGCAAGCCCCAACTGAAGCAAGTGGTGCTGACACTGGGCGTTCCGGGCCATTTCCCGACAGGCCTGAACCGCTGGCAGAAGCAGACTGATAAGCGTGCCGATAATGAGGACCACGCACCACAGCTCGATTTGGGTCATGCCCCGTTGGTCGCGAGGGCTAGCGCGGGATATCCATCTCGGCACCCATGCTTCGGCTATCGGCTGGAATGTGCCAGGTGTTTGAGAGGGATCTCCGCACAACACGGCTCCGCTGATAGGATCGCCGTCCCTTCGTCGGAAAATTCTCACGACGCACTGGGCAGAGAAAAAGAGTTTTTTCCCGGCGAAGCCGGACCAGCCGTTCGCGGTGTTCAAATTGGACCGCATCGTTTCAGGCTCGCTGCAAGGCAACCAGGAAAATCCACATAACCACACAGCACGACACCGTGATGCACAATGACGCCGTATTTTTCAGGGCAGCCTCAGGTGTCGAGTTTCACTCACCACGATTTTCTCGTTAAGAAAAAGTTTCACCTCCAGTACTAAAGACCGCGATTTTCCACCGTCGTGCTCGACGGCGGTGCGAACCACTCCCCGGAGTCCACCCGGCAAGTCGTTCTCGGGTATTTCCCAAACTTCGCCCTGGTAATCCGCGTTTTCCCGCATCCTGTAAAGAGCACGATCAATGGCCGACGCCACCAGCCAGTCGGCCTGGATGAGAAATCGCTCCTGCTGGGCATCGCGGACCCGCAACCACAACTGGTGGGCGAGTGTCGCGGCAAGCGTCGAAACGACGACGAGACACACAAGGATGGCCAGTGCCGCAACACCGCGACCCCAACGTGTCTGGCGAGGCATCCCGTCCGTCTCACGGTGGCGCGAAATTTGGGGGAAACGGGCGAAAGGTACGGAAACGAGAGTGTTCATCGTTGTCCTTCCCCTTTTTGGGTTTTGGCAGCGGGTGCTGCGGACTCGTGAGACTCGGCTGCGGGGATGAGCCGGTCCCGACCGACATACGCCAGAACTTGCCAGGTGCGGCGGGGACCGCGCGCATGACCGGTGGTTGGATCGGCCGCAGCGAGCTCCAACGTCATCACGGCACGTGTCTGAATACCGTCGCTTTCCTGATGAATTGCCACCCGATAGCGAGGATCAAGCGGAAATCCCTCCCTGGCTATGACGCCGCCGTCTCGCACCCTCTCCCGCAGGATCCCCCCGTGGATCCGGTAGCGTACGATTTCCTGGTGAGGCAGACGCAGCTCACAGATCATCCGGTCTTTCTCGGCCAGTGAGACTGCCTTCTCGTCTTGCGGAAGGGTAATGCTTTCAGCCTGGTGTACGTCCCTGCGGAAAACGAGACTGAGGCGTCCGAGCACCCGTTCTCCCTCGACCTGACGGGAGGTCACGGACGACAGGCCCATGACGATGCCTGTCAGGGTGACGGCCATCGCCAAAAGGATGATTGAGACGACGGATACCAGCGTCATCTCGAGCAGTGTAAAACCTCGCCGCGATTTCATCATTCACCTCGACTGCTGCCGACTGGTGGGAGGTCCGGATGTTGGACGAGCTGACTCATTACGCCGCTCGCAGGGGAAGATTGCGACGTTGGTTGAGCAGCCCTGGGTGGAAACCGGTAGGCCACCAGCGACACATTTCCCGGCGACTTTCCATCACCATTCGGCCATTCGACGGTCACAAGCAGGCGTCGTCCTTCATCCGCTGCGAGAACCTCTCGCCGGACCACCGCGGAGCCCAGCACCGACTGCCCTGCCGACGAACATGGGCCGACTTCTTTTTTGCCCACGGGCAACTCTTCCCAGGGTTTGGCGAACAGCGTTTCCATGGCGTTGGCAGCCTCCTGGAGGGCCCACGCCCGCCTTCGTTCCTCCCTTCGTAACCGAACGGTGGAGACAATGAGTTCGCCGCAAATGCCGGTCAGGACGGCCAGCAGCGTCACGGCGACAACGAGCTCGACGGCCGTGGAGCCAAGGCATCTGCCCTGGCCTGTGGTGCCGACCATATGATGCGGCTGGCCCTGTTGCATGATCGAAAAACCCCAATATGCATGACGCTTCATGGCAGTGTTGTTACACTTCACAGCAAGCTGTACGCAAGTTGAACCAGGAAAACAAAGCATCCCAGATAGACTGCGGCAACCAGGATCGCCACTATGGCCACAATGATGAGATAGCCATAAATACCCCACCACCGGAGCCGCGATGCCGCTCGGTCGCGATACCAGACGGCGAGAGTTTCCAGGGCCTCCGGGAGATTGCCCATCGACTCGGCGGCCCTGAGCACTTCCGCGTCTGGAGGCCCGATCAGCCGCCAGCGGAGCAGGGCGTCGGCGAGGTCGTCGCCCCTTCGGATCGCGTCGTGGACTTTCCACAACCGCCAGGAAATACCCAGCGGCACGCTCGCCGTGATGCCCTCCCAGAAGCGTGGCGCAAACGCGTGAATCAACGCTTCCAGAATGGCGGGATACGTCTTTTCGGCACGTGTCCCGAGCGCCAGCCCTTGCAGGATCAGACTGCGGGCGCGGGAAGAACATCCGGTAAACGGAAAAAGATCGCGGAGAATGCTGAGCCCGCCGGTCCAGTAGAATCCGATCAAAATGATGACCAGCAGCATCAAGCCGAGCGGAAACAACGGGGAGTTAGGGACCGTCTTGGCCACATACACCATCATCGACAAAACGGGATGGCTTGGGATCCACGCCCCGATGCCAAACTCCTCGGCGATGAAGACCAACGACCTCATGACGCGCCCCAGGACGAAAAGAGCAAAAAACGTTGCGGAAACCGCCACGAGGACCAGCCCAAATCGTCCATAGAAAAGTTCTTCTGCGTCGCGGAGCTCCAGTTCGTTCTCGTCGGCGACATCGATCGCGTCATCCCAGGCGCCGGTGAGGGCTCCCAAATGCAGGGCCACCCGATCCCTCAGTTTCAGGCGGAGTCTGCGGAGCACTTTTTCCACTGGCTGTCCGGCTGCCAGGGACCGCAGCAAACTTGGGTGCGGCTCGAGTGCTCCCTGGTCTTTGAGATAGGCGGACAAGGTGGGAAGCAAAGGAAGATTATTTCTGACAGCCGACGAAAAAGTAAGCCAGAATGATCCGGAGGCACCGGTGAAAGCAAAACTGAGAGCAACCACAAGGACGATTAACCCCCAAGGCCCAAACAGAATGAGACTCGCGGTAGCGAACACGATCCATGCAAACAGGCGAACCGCGAGGATCCAGGGGGCGGTCTCCCGAAAAAAGTCCTTCCCTTTGGGACGGGTCCACCAGAGGCAGAGAATCGCAAACAGTATCCCCGCCAGTCCACCCACAAGTGGCAGGAGCATGTTATCAATAACCCGCAGATGAACTTCGGGTATCATCAGACGCCCTTGCTAAGTTGTGAAAGCTTATCCAGAAAATGCGGCCAAATAAGATTGCACCGCAACAAACCAGGCAAAAAGGGGCATCAGTGCCGGAATAAGTCCCAATAGCATGATGCCTGTGAGATTTCTTTCTAAAACTGCCCGCAGGGAACTGATGTGTCGATCAAACAGGGAACAGAGGATACGAAAGCGTTCCTCCAGCGGGAGGTTCTGCGGAGATTCCGCCAGAAAGGCTACGAAAGTGGCCGACATCCACGGATGGTGCGCCATCGCTTCGGCGAGAGGAATCCCCTCCGCGGTACGGCGGCTGGCTTCCTCTAGGGCCTTCTTCAACTGGGGCCATCGCGAGATCCTGGCCGCTGCGGTTAA
>NICF_comb_assmDRAFT_10001122_pt1 | contig 21664 bp, 19 predicted proteins | sample NewIslPassag4_SG_FD_11279 | JGI IMG/M metagenome (IMG submission 11279) | reverse complement strand
GGGCGTGGCGATGCCGAAGAAGATCGTGCCGAGCACGAGCATCACGAGCACCAGAGGCGGCACCAGGCTCTTCAGGAGCTTCAGCAGCAGCGCCCAGCCCTTGAGCGCCCGCGCCTCCTCCGGCAGGGCCGGCGCGTCGTCGGGCCGGCGCCACGCGACGAACGCGACCCACAGGATGAACAGCCCGGCGAGCATGAAGCCGGGGACGAACGAGCCGAGGAAGAGGTCGCCCACCGAGACGCCGATCTGGTCCCCGAGGATCACCAGGACGATCGAGGGCGGGATGATCTGCCCCAGCGTGCCCGAGGCCGCGACCACGCCCGTGGAGAGCGTCTTCGAGTAGCCGTACTTCAGCATCACGGGCAGCGCCAGGACGGCGAGGGTCACGACCGAGGCGCCCACGACGCCCGTCGAGGCGGCGAGGAGCGCGCCCACGGCCACCACGGAGATCGCCAGGCCGCCGCGCAGCTTGCCGAAGAGCATGCCCATCGACTCGAGCAGCTCCTCGGCGAGGCCGCTGCGCTCGAGCATCACGCCCATGAACACGAAGAACGGCACGGCCACGAGCGTGTAGTTGTCCATGATCGTGCCGAAGATCCGCTGCGGCAGGATGTTCAGGCGCGAGACGTTGAACGCGGGGTCCCACGGGAGCGCGAAGCCCAGGTAGACCTCGGTGAAGTTCGAGCCGAGGAGCGTGAAGAGTACCGCCGTGCCGCCGAGCGTGAACGCGACCGGGAAGCCGACGAGCAGGAGCACGACGACGACGGCGAACATCCACAGCCCGAGCATCAGGCGAGCCCCTTCCCCGGCTCGGCGGTACCTACCGAGCCGCTGGGCGCGCCCGCCGGGCCGCTGACGCCGCCGGCGGTGCCGTCGACCGCGGTCGGCGCCGGAGGACTCTCGTGGACGCTGCCGGAGCCCTTCACGCCGGCGAGGAAGGCGGCGTTGCGGATCGTCTCCGAGACCGCCTGGAGGATCAGCATCGCGAACGCGACGACGATCACGGTCTTTATGGGGTAGCGCGGCAGCCCGCCCGGGTTCGGGCTCATCTCTAGCGTCTGCCACGAGCGCCGCACGTAGGGCACGCTGTAGAGGATCCCGAAGGCCGCGAACGGCACCAGGAAGAGCCAGGTGCCGACGACGTCGATGATCGCCTTGCGCCGCGCCGAGAGGTTCGAGTAGACGATGTCGACCCGCACGTGGCCGTCCACGCGCAGCACGTAGGCCGCGCCGAGCAGGAAGATCAGGTCGAACGCGTAGGTCTGCAGCTCGAGGTAGCCCGAGCCCGTCATCCGCTGCGCCATCTCGCGCCCGACGATGGACTCCAGAGGTCCGTAGAAGTAGCGGGTGACGACGTTGTAGACGCCTACGCCCACGAGGAAGAGCGACAGCCACCACATCAGCCGGCCGAGCAGGCCGGTCACGGCGTCGATGACGCGCGCGATGCCCAGCAGGACGTTCACGCTCGAGCCTCCGGGGCGCACGGGGCTGCGCCCTCCGGTTCTGGGGTCACCGCGGCATACTAACAGATGCCGCTCATCGCCTCCTCAGGTACTCGTCCACGTCGCGGTTATGGGCCGGCAGGTTCGTGTTCGGCCGGAACACCGTCCGCTCGCCGTCGGTCCCGTGGAGGAAGTAGAGGTAGAGAGCGCCGTCCGCGGCGTAGCGCTGGGGCGCCAGGACGGCGTCGAGCGCCTCGGCGCCGGGGTTGCCGATCGGCCCGTGGGGCAGGCCGGGGCGCGTGTAGGTGTTCCAGGGCGTGTCGACCTGGAGGTCGCCGGCGACGGCGCTGAGCTCGGGCAGCGGCTTGCCCAGGCCGTAGGCCACGGTGGGGTCAGACTGCAGCGGCATGCCGAGCTCGAGCCGGTTCAGGAACACGCCGGCGATGATCGGCATCTCGCTGGCGTCGGCCGCCTCGGCCTGGACCACGCTCGCCAGGGTGACCCACTGGTGCACGGTGAGGCCGAGCTCGCCCAAGCGCTCGGGCAGGTCCCCGCGCCGCGCGACCTCCTCGCGGAAGCGGTCGACCATCAGCCGCAGCGCCTCCTCGGCGGTGGCGTGCACCGGCACCTCGTAGACGGCGGGGAAGAGGTAGCCCTCGAGGCCGTGGCCCTCCGGCAGGTAAGGGGGCGCCAGGTCCGGTCCGGGGTCGGCGACCAGCGCCTCCAGCTCCTCGCGCGTGCCTATCCCGTTCGCGGCCAGGCGCGCGACCACGGCCTCGGCGCGCCAGCCCTCCGGCACCACGATCGACACCGACCGCGGGCGTCCGCCGGCGACGAGCGCTTCAGCCACCTCCCGCGCCGACATCGTGGGGTCGAGGTCGTACAGGCCCTCGCCGACCCTGGTGTCGAGGCCGCGCAGGCGCAGGTAGTACTCGAACGCGCGGGCCGACCTCACGAGGCCCGCCTCCTGCAGCTCCTGGGCGACGCGCTTGCCGCCCCAGCCGGGCAGGACCTCGAACTCGACGCTGGCCGGCGCGGCGCCGGGCGCCGAGAGCAGGTGCGCCACCGCGGCCGCGGCGCCGCCCGCGATGACCAGCAGCGCGAGCACGAGCCCCAGCAGGAGGCGGCCTCGCCGCCGCGGACGGGCCGGCGGGGGCGGAGCCGGTGCCGCCGCCTCGGGCGGGGGAGTGGCCGTGAGCCCGCCGCTCACGCCGCGCCCGCCGTCCTGGCCAGGTACGACTCCAAGATCAGGACCGCGGCGGCCTCGTCGAGCCGCCCCTTCTCCTGCCGCTTGCCGCGGGGCAGCGGTCCGGAGGCGATCTCCCTCTGCGCCGCGCGCGTCGAGAGGCGCTCGTCCTCGAGCACGACCGCGACGCCCTCCGGTGCGAGCCTGGCGGCCAGGGCCGCGGCGAACGCCCGCACGCGCTCGGTCTGGCGCGTCTCGGTGCCGTCCATGCTCCGCGGCAGGCCCACGACCACCACCGAGGCGCCCTCGGCGGCGGCGATCCTCGCGACCTCCTCGACGTCTCGCTTCACGCCGGAGCGCCGCAACGCCCCGCGGCCGAAGGCGACCTTGGAGCCGGCGTCGGCGCGCGCCAGGCCGATGCGGGCGTCGCCCACGTCGAGGCCCAGCACGGCGCCGGCGCCCGCCATCAGGCCGGCAGCGCCGCCAGCACCTCGGGCACGGCGGCCAACGCCTCGGCCAGCCGCGCGGGGTCCTTGATGCCGGCCTGGGCGAGGTCGGGCTTCCCGCCGCCACCGCCGCCCACGCGGGTCGAGACGGCCCGCACGAGCTTGCCGGCATCGGCGCCGCGCGCCCTGGCCGCGGCGCTCGTCTTCGCGACGATGAGCTGGCCCGAGCCGACCACGACGATGTCGGCGCCGGTGGCCTCGAGCTGCCTGTCGGCGGCACCGCGGAGCGCCTGGGCGTCGAGGCCGTCGAAGGCGAAGGTGGCGAAGCGGAAGCCGCCGGCCTCCTTCACCTCCGCGGCGCGCGCCGCGCTGGCCACGGCGGCGGCCAGCCTGTCGCGCAGCCGGGCGGCCTCCTTCTGGGCCTCCTTCAGCTCGGTGGCGAGCTTGGCCACGCGCGCCTCGAGCTGGGCGGGGCTCACGCCCAGCGTCTCGGCCAGCCGGCGCTCGCGGGCGCGCAGCTCGCCCAGGTACTCGACGGCCGCCATGCCCACGCGCGCCTCGACGCGGCGCACGCCGGCCGATACGGCCTCCTCGGACGTGATCACGAACGCGCCGATGCTGCCGGTGCGCTCCACGTGCGTGCCGCCGCACAGCTCGATGGAGACGGGCTTGTCGGCGCCGGAGATGCTCACCATCCTGACCATCTCGCCGTACTTCTCGCCGAAGAGCATCATCGCCCCGGCCTCCCTGGCCTCGGCGATGGGCACGACGCGCCAGGTGACGGCGAGGTCCTGCTGCACCCAGCGGTTCACGAGCTCCTCGACGCGCGCCATCTCCTCGGGAGTCAGGGCGTGGCCGTGGGTGAAGTCGAAGCGCAGGCGGTCCGGCGCCACCAGCGACCCCGCCTGGGTGACGTGCGTGCCGAGCACGGTGCGGAGCGCCGCGTGCAGCAGGTGGGTGGCGGTGTGGTGCTTCTTCGTCTGCTCGCGCGACGGGTCGACCACGGCGGTGACCCTCGCGCCGCGCGTCAGCTCGCCGCGCACGACCTTGGCGTCGTGGAGGTAGAGCCCGTGCGTGGAGCGGGTCGTGCCGCTGACCAGGGCCCCGCCGCCCTGCCACTCGAGCTTGCCGGCGTCGCCGACCTGCCCGCCGCCCTCGGCGTAGAACGGCGTGCGGTCCAGCACCACGACGCCGGAGTCGCCCTCGCGCAGGACGTCGACCTCCTGGCCCTCCCGCACGAGGCCGACGACCGTCGCCTCGGCCCGCGACTCGGTGTAGCCGAGGAACTCGGTGTCGCCGCTGCGCGCCGCGATCGCGCCCAGGGCGTCGGAGGCGGCGGTGAAGAGGCGCCGGTCGCCGACCTCGCCGCGCGAGAGGCGCCTAGCCTCCTCGCGGGCGGCCTCGTAGCCGGCCCTGTCGACCTCGATGCCGCGCTCGGCGGCGAGCTCCTGGGTGAGGTCGAGCGGGAAGCCGTAGGTCTGCCACAGGTCGAACGCCACGGCGCCGGACAGGACCTTGCCCTCGAGCTCGTCGAGAAGGTTGCCGACGCGCTCGATGCCCGCCTCGAGCGTGCGGAGGAACTGCTCCTCCTCGGTCTCGATCACGCCCTTGACGCGGTCGCGGCCGTCGACGAGCTCGGGGTACGGCCCGCCCATCGCCTCGATCACCTGGTCCACCAGCGTGTGGAGCACGGTGTCGCGCAGGCCGAGCAGCCAGGCGTGGCGCGCGGCGCGGCGGAGGAGCATCTTCACGACGTAGCCCGCGCCGTCGTTGGCGGGCAGCACGCCGTCGGTGATCGCGAAGGTCACGGCCCGCACGTGGTCGGCGATCACGCGGTGGGAGACCGACCTCGTCCCCTCGTAGGGCTTGCCGGTCAGCTCGACGACCCGGCGGATCGTGGGCTGGAACAGCTCGGTGCCGTAGGCGTCGGGCTGGCCGGTCATGATCGCCGCCAGCCGCTCGAAGCCCAGGCCGGTGTCGATGTTCTTCTGCGGCAGCGGCCGGAGCACCCCACCGTCCTGCCTGTCGAACTGCGTGAAGACGAGGTTCCAGTACTCGATGTACCTGTCGCCCGAGCCGGTGTTGGGGCCCGTCTCGTCGGCGGTGCCGTAGTCGGGCCCGCGGTCGTAGAAGATCTCGGAGCACGGGCCGCAGGGGCCGTTAGGTCCCTCGGTCACGGCGTTCGCGGGCCAGAAGTTCTCGTCCTCGCCCCAGCGGGAGATGCGGCTCTCGGGCACCCCGACGACGTCGCGCCAGATGAGATAAGCCTCGTCGTCGTCCTTGTAGATCGTCACGTAGAGCCTGTCGGGGTCGAGGCCCAGCCACTCCTTCGAGGTGGAGAACTCCCAGGCCCAGGTGCAGGCCTCGCGCTTGAAGTAGTCGCCGAAGGAGAAGTTGCCGAGCATCTCGAAGAACGAGTGGTGCCTGAGCGTGCGGCCCACGTTCTCGATGTCGTTGATGCGCAGGCACTTCTGCGCCGTCGTGACGCGGTGCCAGACGCCCTCGTAGCCGGCGAACTTCGGGGTGGCACCGAGGAAGTACGGCTTGAACTGCACCATCCCCGCGCTCGTGAACATGAGCGTGGGGTCGTCGCTCTTCAGTGACGCGGAGGGGTACGCCAGATGGCCCTTCCCGACGAAGAAGTCGAGGTACCTCCTGCGCAGGTCGTTCAGATACTCGATGCCTAGTGTCACGCCGCCTCCTCCAGGGCCACGAGCGTCGAGTATACCGACCCGGACGCTCCGCTCCGGGCGCCCGGGCGGCGCGCGCCGGCCGGCGTCACGGGCGGGCGCGGACCCGGACCGCGCGCGGTCCAGCGGNGCGCCGCGACCGGTGCCCCTGNCCGCGCCGCGACCGGTGCCCCTGCCCGCGCCGCCCGCCTCCGGCCGGGGTATCTTCCGCGCGATGACGGACGACGACGCGGCGCCGACGCCCACGAACGGACGCCTCACGCTCCTCGTCGCCGCCGTCGCGTTCCTCGCCCTGGGCGGGCTCGTCTCGCTCTACGGCCCGCTGTTCCCGGCGCTAAGGGCGCGCTTCGACGTGGGCGTCGAGCAGGTCGGCGCCGTCGTCTCCGCGCACTTCTTCGGCTCGCTGGCCGCCGTGCTCGCGGCCGGCGAGGCCATCAGGCGCTGGGGCTACCGCGCCGTGCTCACCCTGGGGGCGGCGCTGCTCACCGCCGGCCTGGCCGGCCTGGCGCCGGCGCCGAGCTGGCCCGTCTTCCTCGTCAGCGCGTGCCTGGCGGGCGTGGGCTTCGGCGCCACGCAGGTCGCTGTGAACCTGCTCGTGGCCCGTACCTTCATGGGCCGCGCGACGCCAGCGCTGAACCTCATCAACGCGGTCTTCGGCGCCGGGGCGGTGCTGACGCCGGTGATCGTCGCGGCGTCGGCGCCGCGGCCCGAGCCGCCGATGTGGGTGCTCACGGGGCTGTCCGCGCTCGTGCTCGTCGCCGTGCGCTCCCTGCTGCGCGCCGTGCCCCGGCCGCCGCGGCGGCCGGGCGCCGGCGAGCCCGTGGCCTGGGGCGCGCTCGCGGCGTTCGTGCTCCTCTACTTCGGCTACGTCTCGGCCGAGGTCGGCGTCACCTCGTGGTCAACCGAGCACCTCACGCCGACGCTCGGGCCGGCCGCGGCCGCGGCGGTGCCGGGGGTCTACTGGGCCACGCTCACCGTGGGCAGGCTCCTGGCGGCCGCGCTAGGCGCACGGGTGCGGCCGGGCCGGCTGCTCGTCTGGTGCCTCGGCGCGGCGGTGGCGGCCCTCCTCGGCGCCCTCCACGCGCCCCTCGCCCCGGTGATGTACGGCCTCGTGGGCCTGGCCTTCGCCCCGACCTTCGCCACGGGCCTGGCGTGGCTCACCGAGAGGATGCCTTCTCGCGCCGAGCAGGCGTCTCCGGCGGTGTTCGCCGCCGCGTCCGTGGGACCCATCGCCACGGCGCCGCTGGTCGGCGTGGCGGTCGCCTCGTTCGGGCCGTCGTCCGTGCCCGCTGCGCTGGCGGCACTCGCCGCGCTGGCCCTGCTCAGCGCGGCGTGGCTCAGGCGGGGCGACGCGCGGGGCTAGGCCGCGGCGGCCGGCGGCTCGGGGCCGCTCCGCGCCGGGAGCGGCGACGGCTAGGCGCGGGCCGCGGGACGGGTCGAGAGCAGCGCGTACCCGCCCAGCAGGGCCGGCCCCAGGCTCGAGAAGGCCGCGGCCGGGAGGGCCCAGAAGCCCCTCAGCGCCGCCGGCCACAGGCCGGTCAGGGGCAGAAGCAGCCCCACCATCACCGCCACCGCGACGGAGAACGCCCCCAGGCCGCGCCAGGCGTCGCGGCCGAGCCAGGCGCGGCCGAACGAGGCCAGGCCGAGCGTCACGGCCCCCAGCAGGTAGGCGTGCAGGAACAGCACGCGCAGCCCCTCGCGCGCCACGAACGCCTCGCCGGCCGGCAGGGCGAGCGCGACCTCGACCAGCGCCTTCAGGCCCACGAGCAGCAGCGAGGCCTTCGCCGCTGCGCTCCCGGTCGTCGCGCGCCCCTCCAGCCCGCGCCACAGGGCGACCGCCAGCCACAGCCACGCCGCGGCCGCGACCAGCCCGCCCGCCCCCTCGAGCCAGCGCTGGCCGAGGGCGAGCCCGTGCGCGGCGGCCAACCGCGCGCCCGAGCGGACGCAGAGCCCGGCCGCCAGGGCCCATGTCGCCGCCCCGAACCCGCGCGGCGCCGCGCCGCGGCAGCGCGTGGCGGCCAGGGCGCCGAGGAGCCCCAGGCCGAACCAGCCGTCGGCGAAGAGCGTGAGGAAGAACTCGGCGTTGGCGGAGACGCTCCGCGGCGTCGACGTGCCCCTCAGCCCGTCGGCCATCAGCAGCAGCACCCCCAGCGTGGAGACGACCAGCAGCGTGACGGCGCCGTCCATGAGCCGCAGCGCGGGGGTCCTGGGAGCGCGCCGGGAGCCCGCCGCGTAAGAGGCCGCCAGGACGTACCAGACGAGCCCGTTGACGCCCGAGAGCATCATCGACAGCGGCAGCTCCTTCTCACCGACGGGCAGCAGGCGGTAGCCGCTGAGGAGGAAGGGCACGTAGGCGGCGAGCCCGGCGACCGCCGCGGCCGCCGCCAGCGCGGCGCCGCCCGGCAGCCGCCTCCCGGACCGCGCCAGCGCCGCGTGCGCCGCCAGGGCCAGCGCCGGCGTCGCCCAGGAGAAGAACATCAGGTGCGAGTGCGCGTGGCGGACGTCGCCGAGCTGCAGGCCCCACGGCAGCCCCAGGTACATGCCGAAGCGCAGGAACGCCCCGGTCAGCGCCGCCAGGGTGAAGGAGGCGAGCGCCAGCCGCCAGGCGGCGAGCGCTCCCCTTCCCGGTCCGGGCGCGACGGGGTCCACCGGCGGAAGCCTAACCCCCGCCGCGCGGCGCGGCGGGGGCCGGAGGTCCCAGGGCGACACGGCGCCGCGGGCGCCTCGCCCTAGACCAGGCGCCGCCTGATCGTCGAGCTGAGGAAGTCGACGACCACGATGAACCCGACGATCACGATCAGGAACGTCGAGATGTCGTCCCAGCGGCGGAACTGCAGGCGCTGGATCAGCGGCCCGCCGATGCCGCCCGCGCCCACGAGGCCGAGGATCGTCGCGGCGCGGAGGTTGATCTCGAAGCGGTAGAGCACGTTCGACGCGAACTCGGGCAGCACCTGCGGCACGACCGCGTAGAGGAAGACGTGCACCCCGTTCCCGCCGGCGGCGCGTATCGCCTCCATCGGGCCCTGGTCGATGCCCTCGATCACGTCGGAGAAGATCTTCCCGAGGAAGCCGATCGAGTGGATCCCCATCGCCATGATCCCGGCGGTGGGCCCGGGGCCGGCGGCGGCGACGAAGATGATCGCCAGCAGGATCTCCGGGAACGTCCTGATCGCCACGAGCAGGGCCTTGCCCGGGGCCGCCTGCGCCGTGCCGCCCAGCAGGTTGCGGGCGGCGAGGAACGACAGGCCGAACGCCAGCACGCCGCCCAGGAGCGTGCCGAGCACGGCCATGAACAGCGTCTCCAGCATCGCCCGGAAGGCGAAGGGGAAGACCTCCCAGTCCGGGTGCGTGAAGCCTCGCCACAGGGGAGGCAGCGTCCGCGTCAGGCCCGAGCGCACGCGCTCCCACGTCGGGAGGTTCATGGTGGCCAGGACGACGACGAGCAGCGCCAGCGCCAGGACCGCCAGCGAGACGGCGAGCACGCGACCGCGTCGCACGTGGGGCGGCGTCGGCGGCACGCGGTAGGTGGCGGCGGGCCGGCTCATATCAGCCGCGACCTCGCCCACACGGAGAGCCCGTCGATCACGAGGACGACCGCGAAGATCACGACGATGATCAGGCCCACCCCGGTGTAGTCGAAGAAGTTGAGGCGGTTCTGCAGCGTGAAGCCGATGCCGCCCGCCCCGACGTAGCCGATGATCACCGAGGCCCTGACGTTGATCTCGAAGACGTANAGGACGTAGGAGACCATCGTGGCGGCGACCTGCGGCACGACCGCGTAGACGATCGTCGCCAGGCGGCCGGCGCCGGCCGCGCGCAGCGCCTCGAGCGGGCCCGGGTCGATGGCCTCGACCGTCTCCGAGCCGAGCTTCGCCAGCACGCCGATCGAGAACATGGTCAGGGCGACGGCGCCTGGCAGCGGGCCCACGACGAGGATCGGCACGAGGATCGCGGCCCACAGCAGGTCGGGGATGCTGCGCAGCACGGTCAGGAGCACGCGCGCCACCCACATCGAGACCGGGTCGAGCGCCGTGTTCGCCGAGGCGAGGAAGATCAGCGGCAGCGCCAGCAGCGTCCCGAAGAAGGTGCCCACGTACGCGATCTGCAGGGTCTCGATCAGGGGCTTCGCGAGCTGCGGAGGTAGGTGCCCCAGTTCGACCCGATCTCGGAGGGCGGGGGCACGAGGCGGCCGAAGAAGCGCCAGAAGTCCGCGGCGCCGGTGAACAGAGCCGCGATGTCGAAGCCGGTCTGGCGGAACGCGAGGACGACGATCCCCGCCACGACGGCGAGCGAGAACAGGCCCCGCAGCCGGCCCACCAGCGGCGGCCGCGGGATCGCCGCAGGGGTCGCGTCAGGCGCCACGCAGGTCCTTCTCGGCGTCGATGGGCCGGCCGTAGATCTCCTCGAAGGCCTGGTCGGTGGCCTCCTCGGGCGTGCCGTCGAAGACGACCTGGCCGTCGCGCATGCCGACGATCCTGTCGGCGTACTCGCGCGCCATGTCGATGAAGTGGAGGTTCACGATCGTGGTTATGCCGTCCTCGCGCGCGATGCGCTTGAGGTCCCTCATCACGGCGTGCGAGGTGGGCGGGTCGAGGCTCGCGACGGGCTCGTCGGCGAGCATGACCGAGGGCTTCTGCGCCAGCGCCCTGGCGATGCCGACGCGCTGCTGCTGGCCGCCCGAGAGGGCGTCCGCCCGCACGAACGCCTTCTCGGCGATGCCCACGCGGGCGAGGCACTCGTGCGCGTAGGCCACGTCCTCGCGCGGGAACAGGCCGAGCACGCCGCGCCACGCGGGCACGTCGCCGAGCCTCCCGGCGAGAACGTTCCTGAGGACGCTCGAGCGCTTCACGAGGTTGAAGGTCTGGAAGATCATCCCGATGTCGGAGCGGACCTGGCGGAGCTGACGCCCCCGGGCGGCGGTGACGTTCACCCCGCCCACGTGGACGCTGCCCTGCGACGGGACCACGAGGTTGTTCACGGTCCGGATCAGGGTCGACTTGCCGGCCCCCGACAGGCCTACCACGACAAGGAACTGGCCGCGGGGAACGGACAAGGTCACGCCCTTGAGGGCCTTCAGGCCCGTCTTGTAGGTGACCTCCACCTCGCGGAACTCGATGTGGGACACGGGTGAGAGTAACCCAAAGGTGAGGGCCGGCTCGGGACGGATCTCCCGGCCGGCCCTGCGCGGCCTGCGCGGCGGCCCTAGCAGCCGCCCGGCCGACTCAGCGCTGGAAGGTCTTGCTGACCTCGCGCACGACGTCGTAGACGGAGGGGTCCTCGACGCGGGCGAACTCGGTCACGTTGAAGAGGGCCTGAGTGAGGGCCTCGCCCTCCTCGGTGTCGGCGATCTCGATGAAGGCCTGGGCGATGCGATCCTTGAGGTCGGCGTCGAGGTTCGGGAGCACGACCATGCCGTCGTTCGGGATGTCGACCGAGTAGCCGAGGATGCAGACCGCCTCCATGACGTCCGGGTAGTCCGCCTCGATCGTCGTGCGGCCGTCGGAGCCGGGCGTGCCGCCGAAGGTGACGGCCACGTCGACGTCACCGAGGTAGACGGCGAGCATCGCGGCGTCGTGCGAGCCGGCGAAGATGCCCGTCATCTCGGTGTCGGGGTCGATGCCGTAGACGTCGCGCAGCGTCACGTACGGGAACTGGTAGCCGGAGGCCGAGCCGGGGTCGACCCAGGCGATCGTCTTGCCGCGCAGGTCCTCGAACGACTCGATGCCGCTGTCGCAGCGGACGTTGAACTGCGAGCGGTAGGTGGTGCTGCCCTGGCGGACCGAGGCGAGGAGGGGCTCGGCGCCGTGGGCGTCCATCGCCTGCACGAGGCCGGCGGGGCCGAACATGCCCACGTGCACGCGGCCCGTGCCCATGGCCTCGACGAGGCCCACGAAGTTCGTGCTGACGAACGTCTCGACGGGGATGCCGATGCGCTCGGAGAGCATCTCGGCGATCGGGTCGAGGCTGTCGACGATGGTGTCGATGTCGCGGCTGGGGACCATGCCGACGACGAGCGTCTCCGGCACCACACCGTCCTGGGCGAAGCCGACGTACATCGTGCCGGCCAGGACCACCGCCAGTAGGGTCTTGAGGGTTCGCTTCACTTGGGCCTCCGTTGGAGAGAGTGCGCTAGCTGGGCGCCCGGACGGGCGCCCGTGCGCGGCAAGCCTAGCACGCGATGTGAACTCCCTCACAGGCAGGTGAAGGGACGGTCAAGCGCCCGCCCTAGTGCCGCTCGCAGGCACCGCTGGGGGAGACGCGGTCCGCCTCGGACGTTAGCCGCGAGGCCGTCGTTCGCGTCAACCCCGGGAGCCCAGCGCCACGAGGCGCTCGGCCAGCGCCGCCGTGGCGTCGACGAGCGGCACGCTCGCGTCGGCCTGCGTCAGCACCAGCGGTACCTCGGTGCAGGCGGCGACGAGCACCTCCGCCCCGGCCGCGACGAGCTCGGACGCCAGGGCCGCCATCCCCGACCGCACGCCGGGCCCGCTGTCGCCAGCCTTCACGCGCCACACGAGGTCCATCAGGCGGCGCCGGCCGTCAGCGACGTGGTCGGGCGTGACGAGGCGAAGCCCGGCCGCCGCGGCGGCGTCCTCGTAGAGCCGCGCGTCGAGCGTGGCGGGCGTGGCGAGGAGCCCCGCGGTGCGCGCGCCTGGCGCCGCGCGCACGGCCGCCTCCACGGCCACGTCGACGAGGCTGACGAACGGCAGGCCCGTGGCCTCCTCGACGTCGCGCCGGTAGGCGTGGGCGGCGTGGCAGGCCATCGCCAGCACCTCGGCCCCGGCGGCCTTCAGCCGCAGCGCCTTCGCGACGATCGCCGGCCCGGCGCTCTCGCCCGTCCCGGCGATCGCCGCCTGCCTGTCGGGGACCTCGGGGTCGCCGTCGACGATCAGCCGCACGTGGTCCTGGTCGCGGCGCGCCCCCGCCAGCGCCACGACCTTGGCGTACAGGTCGACCGTCGCGGCCGGGCCCATGCCGCCCAGCACGCCGATCAGCGGCCGGCGGGGGGCCGCGCGGCTCACTACCGGAACGTCTCCTGGTAGGCGAACAGCGCGGGCCAGCCGCCGGTGTGGACGAACACGACGTTCTCGCCGCCGAGCTCGCCGCGCCTCACCAGGTCGACGAGGCCGGCCGCGGCCTTGCCGGTGTAGACGGGGTCGAGGAGCACGCCCTCGAGGCGCGCGAACAGCCTCACGGCCTCGACCATCTCGGCGGTGGGCAGCGAGTAGCCGGGGCCGACGTAGCCGTCGGCGACCTCGACGTCCTCGGGACGGACCTCGACGGCGGAGCCCGCCAGCGCGGCCGTGCGCCGCGCCAGGTCGAGGACCTTGGCCTCCTGCGCGGCCTTGTCGGCGCGCGTGCTCACGCCCAGCACGCGCACGCCGCTGCTGAGCGCGGTGAGGCCGGCGACGAGGCCGGCGTGGGTGCCGCCCGAGCCGCTGCCGACCACCACGCGGTCGATCACCAGGCCCAGCTCGTCGGCCTGGGCGAGGAGCTCCTTCGCCGCCGCCACGTACCCCAGCGCCCCGAGGGGGGTCGAGCCGCCGCCGGGGATCACGTACCCCACGCGCCCGGAGGCGGCTAGGTCGTCCACCTCGGCCTGCATCGCCGCGGCCAGGTCGGTGCCCGCGGGCACGACCCTGATGCGCTCGGCGCCGAGCAGGTGGAAGAGGAAGTTGTTCCCCGAGGCCTCCACGTCGTAGCTGCCCGGCACGCGCTCCTCGACGACCAGGCGGCACTCGAGGCCCTCGGCGCGCGCCGCCGCCAGGGTCAGCCGGCAGTGGTTCGACTGCACGGCGCCCGTCGTGACCAGGGTGTCCGCGCCGCGCTCCAACGCGTCGGCGACGAGGAACTCTAGCTTCCTCGCCTTGTTGCCGCCGCCCGCCAGGCCCAGCATGTCGTCCCGCTTCAGCCAGATCGTCGGCCCGCCGAGGTGCTCGCTAAGGCGGCGCAGCGGGACGAGGGGCGTCGGGTGCTCGGTGTAGCGGCGGCGCGGGAAGCGGGCGAGCTGCATGGGTGGACCTCCGTCGGCCGCCCCGGGAGCGCGGGGGGCCGGCCGCGACGCCGAAGTTAGCACGTCCTGGTCGGAAGTCTCATGCTGGGGTCCGTTAGCATGGCCGCCGTGCGCGACGGCGGCTCGAGCGAGGCGGAGCTCGCCCGGCTCTACGAGTTCGTGGAGGGCGGGTACCGACACCCCACGGCCGGCGAGAGGCTGCGCCGCTCCGTGGCCAGGGGTCTGGAGCGTCTCCTCGGCGGTCGGCGCGAGGAGCCCGAGCCGCTCGACCGAGCGTCCGCCCCCGACCCCCTCACCGCCGTCCACCTGCGCGAGGCCGTCACGTTCTACGTGCCCGTGGCCTCCTGCCGCAACGTCTCGCTGTTCGGCTTCGGGCCCGGCGCCTTCGACGCCTGGGAGGCGACGGCGCGGCAGGTCGCCGCGGAGCCGGACGTCCCGGCCGAGGAGACGGTGCTGGCGCGCTTCTTCGAGCGCTTCGTACCCCGCACCGCGGCCGAGCGCCTCTACTCGTCGCCGGAGACGGACGTCGGCCCCGGCTCGCCCCTGTGGCGGTTCTCCGCCGCCGACACGACCTACTTCTGGCCGTGGACGCCCGCGGTCCAGCGCTGGCCGGAGTCGGCGCCGGAGGAGCTGCGCCTGAGGACGCACGGCCCGGTCGGGCGCAAGGTCGTGGAGCTCGAGGTGTGGCGCCTGAAGCGCCTCGTGGGCTCGATCCGCGCGAACGGGTACCGGCCGCCGCGCCGCGACGGCATCCGCGGGCAGCTCCTCCTCGCCCACGGCGAGACGCGCTTCCTGATCCGCTCCGGCTTCCACCGCGTGGCGGTGCTCGCGGCGCTCGGCCACGACGAGGTGCCGGTGCGCTTCGCGACCGGAGTGCAGCGGCTCGTGACGCCCGACCAGCTCCCGACCTGGCCGCTCGTGCGCCAGGGGCTCTTCTCGCCGCGCGAGGCGGAGCTGATCGTCGAGCGGCTCTTCACCGAGGACGGCCGGGAGGCGGCCGCGCGGCTGGGCCTTCCGCCGCACCCCGAGGACGCGCCGAGACCCGTCGCGAGCCGCTAGTCTCATGGCATCGCGGGCGCAACTCGCCCCGGGAGGAAGGCTCATGAGGGTCAGTACCGAGGCTTGGCACGTGGGCGAGGCCCCCGTCGGCGCCCTTCCGCGCAACCCCGGCACCGAGCTGATGCTCGACTGGGTGCAGGCCGCGCGCGTGAACCGGAGCGCCGTCGAGCGCCGCACGTCGACCCTGACGACGCGCCGCAGCGTCAAGAAGCAGTGGCAGGCGGCGTGGCTCCTGAAGGCGATCACGCTCATCGACCTGACGACGCTGTCGGGCGACGACACGCCGGGCCGCGTGCGCCGGCTGTGCGCCAAGGCCCTGAACCCCGTCAGGCGCGACCTCCTCGAGGAGCTGGGCGTGGCCGACCTGGGGCTCACCGTCGGGGCCGTCTGCGTCTACCACGAGATGGTGCCCGTGGCCGTGCAGGCCCTGCGGGGCTCGGGCGTGCCGGTCGCGGCGGTGTCCACCGGCTTCCCGGCCGGGCTGTCGCCCTTCGCCACGCGCGTGGAGGAGATCGTGCGGTCCGTGGCGGCGGGCGCGACCGAGATCGACGTCGTGATCTCGCGCCGACTGGCCCTCACGCACGACTGGCAGGGGCTCTACGACGAGCTGCGGAGCTTCCGCGAGGCCTGCGGCGAGGCGCACATGAAGGTGATCCTCGCCACCGGCGAGCTCGGCACGCTGCGCAACGTCTACCGCGCCAGCCTCGTGGCGATGATGGCCGGCGCCGACTTCATCAAGACCTCGACCGGCAAGGAGTCGGTGAACGCGACCCTGCCCGTGAGCCTGACCATGGTCAGGGCGATCCGGGACTACCACGAGCGCACCGGCTTCGCCGTCGGCTTCAAGCCGGCCGGCGGCCTGCGCACCGCCAAGGACGCGCTCGCCTGGATGATCCTCGTGCGCGAGGAGCTGGGCCGTCGCTGGCTCGAGCCCGACCTGCTGCGGTTCGGGGCCAGCTCGCTGCTCGCCGACATCGAGCGCCAGCTCGAGCACCACGTCACGGGGCGCTACTCCGCCTTCCACCGCCACCCGCTCGGGTGAGGCAAGGGGCTGTCCGCATGACCGTTCGCGAGATCTTCGAGACCCTCGACTACGGGCCGGCGCCCGAGGCCGCCGACCTCGCCCTCGCCTGGCTCGACCGCCACGGCCGGCGCTTCGGCCACTTCATCGGCGGCCGCTTCACCGCGCCAGGCGAGACGTTCCCGACCCACCACCCGGGGGACGCCTCCGAGCTCGCCCACGTCACCCAGGGCACGGCCGAGGACGTCGACGCCGCGGTGAAGGCCGCCCGGGCCGCGCTGCCGAGGTGGCAGGCGCTGGGCGGGCACGGGCGCGCGCGCTACCTCTACGCCCTGGCGCGGCACGTGCAGAAGCACGCCCGCCTGCTCGCGGTGCTGGAGTCGCTCGACAACGGCAAGCCGATCCGCGAGACGCGCGACATCGACGTGCCCCTGGTGGCGCGGCACCTCTACCACCACGCCGGCTGGGCGCAGCTCCTCGAGAAGGAGTTCCCCGGCTACGAGCCCGTGGGCGTCTGCGGCCAGGTGATCCCCTGGAACTTCCCGCTCCTGATGCTGGCGTGGAAGGTCGCGCCGGCCCTCGCCGCCGGGAACACCGTCGTCCTCAAGCCCGCCGAGTTCACGCCGCTGACCGCGCTGGCCTTCGCCGAGCTGGCGCAGGAGGTGGGGCTCCCCGACGGCGTGCTCAACGTCGTCACCGGCGACGGCAGGACGGGCGCCGCGCTCGTCGCGCACGAGGGCCTCGACAAGGTCGCCTTCACCGGCTCGACCGAGGTGGGGAGGATCATCCGCCGCCAGACCGCCGGGCGCGAGGTGAAGCTCTCGCTGGAGCTGGGCGGCAAGTCGCCGTTCATCGTGTTCGAGGACGCCGACCTCGACTCGGCCGTCGAGGGCGTCGTCGACGCGATCTGGTTCAACCAGGGCCAGGTCTGCTGCGCCGGCAGCCGCCTGCTCGTGCAGGAGAGCGTGGCCGCCCGCATGGAGGCGAAGCTCCGCGAGCGCATGGAGCGCCTGCGCGAGGGGCCGTCGCTCGACAAGTCGATTGACATCGGCGCGATCATCGCGCCCGTGCAGCTCGAGAAGATCGCGCGGCTCGTGGAGGAGGGCAAGGCCTCCGGCGCCACCTGCTTCCAGCCGTCGTGGGCCGCGCCGAAGCAGGGCTGGTACTTCCCGCCGACGCTGTTCACGAACGTCTCCCCGGCCGCGACGATCGCGCAGGAGGAGATCTTCGGGCCCGTCATCGTGAGCCTCACGTTCCGCACGCCGGCCGAGGCCGTGGAGCTGGCGAACGACACGCGCTACGGCCTGGCCGCCAGCGTCTGGACCGAGAACGTGAACCTGGCGCTCGACATCGCGCCGCAGCTCAAGGCCGGCGTGGTGTGGGTGAACTCGACGAACCTCTTCGACGCCGCCGCCGGCTTCGGCGGCTACCGCGAGTCCGGCTTCGGCCGCGAGGGCGGGCGCGAGGGCATGTACGAGTACCTGCGCCCGGCGTTCGAGAGGAAGCTGCCCTACTACCGCGAGGACGAGCTCACCTCGCCGCCCAGCGCGGCGGCGCTCGGCGAGGGCGCGCCCGCCGCCGACGGCCCGCCCGTCGACCGCACGGCCAAGGTCTACGTAGGCGGCGTGCAGAAGCGGCCCGACGCCGACTACAGCTACCCCGTGCTGAACCCGCGCGGCGAGCGCGTGGGCGAGGCGCCGCTCTCGAACCGCAAGGACGTGCGCGACGCGGTGGAGGCGGCGCTGAAGGGCGAGAGGTGGACGCGCGCGACCGCCCACAACCGCGCCCAGGTCCTGTACTACGTCGCCGAGAACCTGGCGCTGCGCGCCCCCGAGTTCGAGGAGCGCCTGCGCGCCATGACCGGCGTGAGCCGCAAGCAGGCCGCGCGCGAGGTCGAGGCCGTCGGTGGAGCGCCTCTTCACCTACGCCGCCTACGCCGACAAGTTCGACGGCGCCGTGCACCCGACGCCGTACAGGAACGTCACGCTCGCGATGAACGAGCCCTACGACGTGCTCGGCGTCGTCTGCCCCGACGAGGCGCCGCTGCTCGCGTTCGTCTCGCTCGTCGCGCCCGGCCTGGCGATGGGCTGCCGCGTCGTCGCCGTGCCCTCGTCGCGCTGGCCGCTGGCGGCCGCCGACCTCTACCAGGTGCTCGACACCTCCGACCTCCCGGCGGGCGCCCTGTCGATCCTCCCCGGCGACCGGGACGAGCTCGCGCAGGTGCTCGCCCGCCACGACGCCGTCGAGGCGCTGTGGTACTTCGGCTCGCGCGAGGGCAGCGCGATGGTCGAGCGCGAGTCCGCCGGGAACCTCAAGGCGACGTGGGTGAACCACGGCCGGAAGCGCGACTGGTTCGACCCCGAGCAGGCGGAGGGCGAGGAGTTCCTGCGCCACGCCGTGCGGGTCAAGAACATCTGGGTCCCGTACGGTGAGTGAGGGCTCGCCCGGCGGCGGGTGAGCGGCGGCTGCGACGACGATGACGGTTCGGTTAACCGCTTCGGTCCGAACCGGGACGTTCGTCCCCAGGCGACCCCGTTAGCATCCCCAGGGAACTCAGAGCGGCCGGCCGCCGAGGTCGAAGGCGGCCGGCGGTTAGGCCCCGGCGAGCCCTAGGGACCACCGCCGCCGCGGGCCGGGAAGGCAGTGAGATGTCGAAGATCCTGAGGTTGGCCCTCGCGTCCATCGTCGCCCTGTCGTTCGGGGCCTCGTTCGCCCAGGACGAGCCGACCCCGACCGTCGAGTACACGCTCGTGGGCCAGATCGGCACGCAGGGCTTCGAGTTCGTGGGCCAGGGCGGCGACATCGACGGCGTCCGCAACCCGCAGCTGACGGCCAAGGTCGGCGACGTGGTGAAGGTGACCGTCATCAGCGCCGACGGCATGCAGCACGACTTCGCGATCCCCGACCTGGGCGTGGACTCCGAGCTGACCACGGGCGCCGGCGAGGCCGGTGCCGTGAGCGTCGTCTTCGAGGTGACCCAGGCCGGCACGTTCACCTACCTGTGCACGGTCCCCGGTCACGCCGTGCCGGAGGCCGGCTTCGGCATGTTCGGCGACTTCGTCGTCACCGAGTAGGTCTCCGTCAGGGGCGCCGGAGGGCGCCCGCGCTTGGGCCCGGGCGGCGAGCCGCCCGGGCCCGCGCGTTCCATGGCGGTTGATAACCTGGCGCCATGGGCGCCTACGCGCGTTTCAAGGAGCATCTGGCCGCGCAGCTCCGGGAGGTCGAGGAGGCCGGGCTGACGAAGCGGGAGCGGAAGATCGTCTCCTCGCAGGACGCCGTCGTCCAGGTCGAGCTCCCCTCCGGCGAGCGCGTCGAGGCGCTGAACCTCTGCGCGAACAACTACCTCGGCCTCGCCAACCACCCGCGCGTGGTCGCCGCGGCGCAGCGCGCGGCCGATGAGCACGGCTTCGGCATGGCGTCGGTGCGGTTCATCTGCGGCACCCAGGACGTCCACGTCGAGCTGGAGAGGCGCCTGTCGGAGTTCCTTGGCACCGAGGACACGATCCTCTACTCGTCGTGCTTCGACGCCAACGGCGGGCTCTTCGAGGCCCTGCTCGGCCCCGAGGACGCCGTGATCTCCGACGCGCTGAACCACGCCAGCATCATCGACGGCATCAGGCTCTGCAAGGCGCAGCGCTTCCGCTACGCCAACGACGACATGGACGACCTGCGGCGCCAGCTCGAGGCCGCCAGGGACGCGCGCTTCAGGCTCATCGCCACGGACGGCGTGTTCTCGATGGACGGGGTCGTCGCGGACCTGGAGGCGATCTGCGACCTCGCCGACGAGTACGACGCGCTGGTGATGGTCGACGACAGCCACGCCGTGGGCTTCGTCGGCGAGAAGGGCCGCGGCACGCACGAGCTCCGCGGCGTGATGGGCCGCGTCGACATCATCACCGGCACGCTCGGCAAGGCCCTCGGCGGCGCCTCGGGCGGCTACACCTCGGGCCGCCGGGAGATCGTCGAGTGGCTCCGGCAGAGGAGCCGCCCGTACCTGTTCTCGAACTCGCTCTCGCCGATCGTCGCCGCGGCCTCGCTGGAGGTCCTCGACATGCTCGAGGGCTCGGACGACCTCAGGCGGCGGCTGCGCGAGAACAGCGAGTACTTCCGCTCGGCGATGCGGGCCGCAGGGTTCACGCTGATCGGCGCCGACCACCCGATCATCCCCGTGATGATCGGCGACGCGGCGCTGGCGGCGCGCATGGCCGACAGGCTCCTCGAGGAGGGCGTCTACGTGGTCGGGTTCTCCTACCCGGTCGTGCCGCGCGGGCAGGCGCGCATCCGCACCCAGATGTCGGCCGCGCACACCCGCGAGCAGCTCGAGCGGGCGGTGGACGCCTTCACCAGGGTCGGGCGCGAGCTGGGGGTGCTGGCGTGAGCGCGCCGCTCGCTGCCGGGGTGGCGCCGTGAGCGCCGAGGCCGGCACCGCCGGGCCGGGCGCGCCCGCCGCTCGCGGCACGATGCGCGCCCTGGCCAAGCTCGAGCCGCGCGAGGGCATCTGGCGCATCGAGGCGCCCGTGCCCGAGATCGGCCCCAACGACGTCCTCGTCAGGGTCAAGCGCACGAGCCTGTGCGGCACCGACGTCCACATCTACGACTGGGACGCGTGGTCGCAGCGGACCGTGCCCGTGCCGCTGATCACCGGCCACGAGTACGTGGGCGTGGTGGCGGCCGTGGGCTCGGAGGTGCGCGGGCTGCAGGTCGGCGACCGCGTCGCCGGCGAGGGCCACATCACCTGCGGTCACTGCCGCAACTGCCGGGCCGGGCGGCGCCACCTCTGCCGCAACACCGTCGGCGTGGGGGTCCAGCGCCAGGGAGCCTTCGCCGACTACATCGCCCTGCCCGCCGTCAACGCGTTCAAGCTGCCCGACTCGATCCCCGACGACGTCGGCGCGATCCTCGACCCCCTGGGCAACGCCGTGCACACGGCGCTGACGTTCGACCTCGTCGGCGAGGACGTGCTGATCACCGGCGCCGGGCCGATCGGCCTGATGGCGGCGGCGGTGGCGCGGTTCGTGGGCGCCCGCCACGTGGTCGTCACCGACGTGAACCCCGCGCGCCTGGCGATGGCGCCGGCGATGGGCGCGAGCCGCGCCGTCGACGTCTCGCGGGGCGGCGACGCCCTCCTCGACGTGATGGCCGAGCTGGGCATGAAGGAGGGCTTCGACGTCGCCCTGGAGATGTCGGGCGCGCCCAGCGCGTTCCGCGACATCATGCGCACCGTCATCCACGGCGGCAAGGTCGCGCTGCTGGGCATCCCCAGCCGCGAGATCGCGATCGACTGGAACGACGTGATATTCAAGGGCCTGACGATCCAGGGGATCTACGGCCGGCAGATGTTCGAGACCTGGTACAAGATGGTCGCCCTGCTCCAGGCCGGCCTCGACGTCACGCCCGTGATCACCCACCGCTTCCCGATGGACGAGTACCAGCAGGCCTTCGAGGTCATGCGCGCCGGCCGCTCCGGCAAGGTGATCCTGGACTGGACCTGAGGACCGCCGGCGGCGGGCCGCACGCGGCCGCCAGCCGCTCCTGCCGCCGGGCCGAGGCGCTCGCCTTCTCCGTCCCACGATCGAGCCTTGGGAACGACGACCACGATGACACCGCTGATCTCAGCCTCACACGACCCACTCGACGTCGACCTAGGACCTGGACCACGGTTCGCGCGCACCGCGGGGGCCGGTTCGTGAGCCGGCTGTTCGAGCCCCTGAGGCAGCGCGGCGTCACGCTACGCAACCGCCTCGGCGTCTCGCCGATGTGCACCTACTCCGCCGACGCGATGGACGGCAGGCCCACGCCGTGGCACGTG
>NICF_comb_assmDRAFT_10001118_pt1 | contig 21677 bp, 13 predicted proteins | sample NewIslPassag4_SG_FD_11279 | JGI IMG/M metagenome (IMG submission 11279) | reverse complement strand
TTCAGCGCTGAAGCGCCCCGAGACGACTGCCGCATAGCGAGAACGACCAGCTCAACCATTGCCAGGAGCAATTTTTACACACAGTTTGGGACTTGACCCGCATGCCGCCATGTCGGAGGTAACCGGTTCCATTCAAGCCTTGATCGACGAGGCAAACCGCGAAGTCGGCATCGTCCGGTAAACTCCGTCGACGAGACTTTTGCAGGACGCGCCCCGCTTATTCGCCGGGCGCGTCCTCTTGTGTGCTAAAATAGCAGTCGTGGGCGGGAATGGGGCCGCTTCCATAATCTCCGGCCACACGCTCGTGGCCGCGCTCGAAAGGGTGCCCGCATGAAGATCGGCGTCACTCAGATCATCCTGGGAAAGTTTTCACTCGATGAAATCGTAAGACTGTGCAAAGAAGCCGGCTACAACATCGTCGAACTCGTCTTCGCCGAGGGCAAGGAGACGGATATCAACTCGAGTCCGGAGCGCCTCCGGGAGATCGCGGGGAGGTTCCAAGAGGCCGGCGTCGCAATCACCAGCGTCCTCGGCCGCTACGCAGACAGCGGCAACTTGCTCTCGACGGATCCCGCCGAGCGGGACAAGGCGAAGCGGGCGCTCTTCAGGACGATCGAAATCGCGGGGACGCTCGGCACGGGCGCCATGCTCCTCCACCCCGGGCAGCTCACGCCGAACGGCACGTACCAAGAGGCCTGGGACGGGCTGAAGGCCGTCTTGCAGGAGGCCGCCCCGCTTGCGGCCGAGCACAAGGTGAAGATCGGCCTCGAAAACGTGTGGAACAAGTTTCTGCTCAGCCCCAAGGAGATGCGCGAGTTCCTCGACGAAGTGGGCAGCCCTTGGGTCGGCTGCTACCTCGATACCGCCAACATGATGGCCTACGGCTTTACGGAGCACTGGGTGCGCGAACTCGGCTCCCGGATCGTGCGCGTTCACTTCAAGGACTTCAAGCGCCGGGAGCACGCCTTTGTGCCCCTGCTCGACGGCGACACGGACTGGAAGACCGTTATGAACGAGCTTCAGGCGATCGGCTACAACGACGGGTTCATCCATGAAGTCTCCGGCGATTGGGAGCTTCAAGTCGAAATGGCCCGCCGCATGCGGCAGATCGTTTCCCAAATCCAATAATACAGGAGGCTATCATCAATGGAACCGTTGCGCTTGGGACTCGTAGGCCTCGGCGTCATGGGCCGCTCGCACCTCAAGAACCTGTTGCCTGAGGAGACCATCAAACTCGTCGGTATCGCGGATGTGAACAAGGCGGCGGTGGATCAGGTCGCGCAGGAAACGGGCGTCCCCGGCTTTTATTCGCACCACGAGCTGCTCGAAAAGGCGAAGCCGGAGGCGGTCCTGATCGCCGTCCCGCACCCGTTCCACGCCCCGATCGCCATCGACGCCGCCAAAGCGGGCGTCCACATCCTTTGCGAAAAGCCCATCGCCGTCACCGTATCCGAAGCCGACGCGATGATTCAGGCGGCCAAACAGGCGGGCGTCCTCCTCGGGGTGATGTTCAACCAGCGGACGTTCCCCGTTCACCGCAAGCTGAAAGAGCTCATCGACGGCGGCGAGATCGGCGAGATCTGGGAGTTTGAAATGATCAGCACCGGCTGGTACCGCCTCCAGTCGTATTACGACTCGGGCTCCTGGCGCGGCACGTGGAAGGGCGAAGGGGGCGGCGTCCTCGCCAACCAAGCGCCCCACAACCTGGACATGTGGCAGTGGCTGATCGGCTTGCCGAAGCGCGTGCAGGCCGTCCTTACGACCCGCATCCACCGCATCGAAGTGGAGAACACCGTGCACGCCGTCATGGAGTACGAGGGCGCCAAGGTCGGCTACTTCCGCTCGACGACGGCCGATCCCCTCGGCAAAAACCGGATCGAAATCCAAGGCGACCGCGGCCGCCTCGTCCTCGAGGGCCGGGGGCAGCTCAAGATTTGCCGCTACAAAAAGCCTGTTTCGGAGGACATTCTCCACACGGTGGACCGCAAGGCGTCGCCTTTCGAGACCGAGTGGGAAGAGATCGAGGCGCCGCCGAGCCCCGGCGGGCACTTGGAGGTGACGCGCCAGTTCGCCCGGGCGATCCGCTTCGGGGAGCCGCTCATCGCCACCGGCGAAGACGGCCTGGCCGCTCTCGAGCTCGCCAATGCGATGCACCTTTCGGGCTTGCGCCGGCGCCCAGTCGACCTCCCGTGCGACCGGGCCGAGGTCGACCGCCTCTTTGCGGAGCTGCGAGGCAACTAGAGCCTCCTCGGATTGAACGCGGGTCCGGCCCCCGGCGGCGGTCCCGGCGGTGCACGCCGGGCCGCCCGGGGGCCGGTTCGTTCGCTCCAGTTTTACCGGAGGCGCGCGCTACTTCTTCAGGACATTGCGCCAAGCCTCGGCCATCTGCCGGGCCGCGGTGGCAGCGGGGATTTGATTCCGCCACAGGCGGTTCAGTGCGTCCGATACGGCCTGGGGCCTGCGCACGCCGGCCGGCTCGAACTGCAGCATGGCGTCGACGGCGTCGCCGCCCAGGAACGGCATCATGTTGTACGGCGGGCGCTCCAGGAAGACGTACTTCGGATCGAGCGCCACCGACTTCAGCACGATCGCGCGGTCGTCATCGGCGTTGATCCGCTGGCCGGTCTCCGAAAGGAAGAACCGGAGGAATGCCCACGCCTCTTCGGGGTGCTGCGTGCTCGGGTTGATCACGAACGGGTTCATCTTGGTCAGGCCCACCGACCCGGCCTTGCCGGCGGGCATGGGCGCCACGCTCCAGTCGAACTTGTCCTGGATGTTCTCCGGAGCGCCGGCCGACACGCGGGCCCGCCAGTAGATGTTCATCGCCACGTTCGCCCGGTTTTCGAACCAGTACGTGTCGGGCGCGTTGTAGCTTACGTGGATGCGCTGCAGCCAGTCGAGGACCTCGATCGCCTCGGGCGTGTCGATCAGCGTGTCGCTCCAGTCGTCGGTGAAGACGTTCACACCGTTGGAGGGCAGGAAGAAGTACCAGCGCGTGGTGCGGAAGTGCGTGCCCCACTGCTCCGGCGTGCCGTCGCCGTCCCGGTCGATGGTGAGCCGGCGGGCGAGTTCAAACCACTCTGCGAACGTGAGGGCGTCCTCCACGTTGGGCCCGGGCGCCACGATGCCGGCCTCGTTGAAGATGTTCCGGTTGATGAACATGGCGTCCTCGCGGTAGCCGCCCCCTTCCGCCGGCGCCCCGTAAAACCGCCCGTTGAACAGCACCGAACCCCAAGCGGGCAGGTAGTCGTCGAGGTTGATGTCCCGCTCGTAATACTCGGTGATGTCCAGGGCGAGGCCCTCGGAGACGAAGACGGGCATCGACTCGGCGCGCACCATGTAGATATCGGGGGCCACGCCGCCTACCAGCTGGACCTGGAGCCCTTCCATATCCCCGTTGATCTCCTGCAACTCGACCTTGATGTTGGGATGCGCCTTCTCAAAGGCTTCGACCACTTTGAGGAACGTGGTCTCCCGGAAGTGTCCCCAGCCGCCCCAAATGCGGATCGTCACCGGGTCGTTGCTTGCTCCCTGGGCCAGGGCCGCGGCGGGGACGAGCAGGAACAAGGCGACTGTGATTGCGAGCCACTTGCGCACAGTGATTCCTCCTGTTCGTTTTGATGTTTCGTTTTGGAGATTTCTTGCTACACGTGCGGACTCGAAGATGAGGTGTGCGAATGCCGTCGTCAGCGCCGAAAGGATCGCGCGCGGATTGGCAGAACTTCCTATTCACCCCCGTACGGCGCGATGGGTTCCGAGTGCGGCGCATTCCAGTCCTTTAATTGCCGGAGCCCGCTCCGATCCCTGCGCCCGCAATTGCGGACCAATATGCCAGGATTGCTCAATTGTGACTCATTCGACATTTGACGCGCACGTCCGGCGTGCATTTCGGGGTGGCGCGCATGAAACTCCCTGTAATTTTGGACATCGGCCACAGCATCGACGATTTCTTCGCCCTGGCACTCGCCGCGTGCTCGCCGGAGATCGAACTCGCCGGCGTGACGACCGCTCAGGACCACGCGCGCAGCCGGGCGCGGGTCGCCCGCATGCTGCTCGACGCGTACGGCCGGCGCGACGTGCCGGTGGCCGCAGGCGACGGCGCGGGGTTTGAGGAGCCGTTTTATGCCCAGTACCTGCTCGACTCGGCGCGGCCCGCGCTGCGCAGCGGGACGGCGATCGAGCGCGGGGCATGCGGGGGTTTCGAGGGGGCGGTCGAATTCTTGAGCCGCGCTTTGAAGGAGCGCGACGGCGTCGTGCTCGCCTGCGCGGGGCCGCTCACCAACATCGCCGCGCTCCTCGACCGGGACCCGGTCGCCGCTCGCCGGATCAAGGACGTCTATTTCATGGGCGGCTGGCTCAGCCAGGCGTTGCCGGAGCACAACGTCCGCCTCGACCCCGAGTCCGTCGCCTCCGTCCTGGCCCACGACGTGCCGCTTACGGCGCTCGGGTACGAGGTGACGCGCGGGTACCGCCTGCTCAGGCCCCATCACGAGCGCCTCGTCTCGTCCCTGGCGCCGGGCGCGCAAGCGCTGCGGCACCTGTACGAAGCGTGGCGGGAGGCGAAACAATCGAGCGCCCCCGGGCTGCTCGATCCGATGCTCATCGCCGTCCTTTGCGGCCTCGTGCCCGCGCGAACGGAGGAGGCGCGCGTCAGGGTGCTCACGTCGGGGCCGGGGCGCGGGACGATGTTCCGGGACGAGGAGGGAGGGCGCACGATCCGCATCGTCACCTGGGTCGACGCCTCGCGCTTCATGGACGAGGTGGTCTCGCGCATCGCACCGTACGAGCACAAGCTTCCCGCAGAGGAAAACCCCGCCTCCTGGAATGTGCACGTCAGGGCCGCGTACGACCTGAACCACTACCCCGGCTGGACGATGGCGGTATCCCCGACCCGCTCCCACGCGCTGGCGCTGGTGCAGTGCGGCGGCGCCACGGCGGTGGTCGACGGCCGCTCGTTCGAGCTCACGGAAGGCGCCGCGCTCTACGCCGCCCCGGGGAGCGAGGTTTTGATGAAAAGCCCGGGCGGGATGAAAGCCTTTTGGATCTACTTCGACGTGACGGTGCAAGGGAACGACCAACGCGACGCCCCGCTCGGCCGGCTGCCGTGGCCGAACCACTTCGAGCGCCGCGCTCGGTCCGAAGCGTGGTGCGCCATGGCAAAGCGCGTCGAAAGCTACTGGCTGCACCCATGGCCCGAGGCGGCGCTCCTTTGCAAGGCGGCGTTCATGGAACTCGTGGCGGACATGTGCACCCAGGCCCACGAGCAGGAACTGCAGGCCGCGGACGCCTCCCGGGAGGTAGCCCTGCACGCCAAGCGGTGGATCGAGTCCCATGTCGCCGACCCGATCACCTTGGAAGACATTGCTAATGCCGTCTCCGTGAGCAAATACCACTTGCTGCGGCTGTTCAGGCAGGCGTTCGGCGTCACGCCCTTGCGTTACCAGCGCAGGCTGCGCATGCTGCACGCCCGCCAGCTCCTCAACCTGCGCCACCTCTCGGTGCAAGAGATCGCCAAACGGGTAGGGTACGAATCGACCTCGGCGTTTGCGCGGGCGTACAAGCAAGAGTTCGGCGCGGCGCCGTCTTCGACTGCGTGGAGAGGATGACGGCGCCGTGAAAGGGGATGACCTATGCATTTCGACACGTTGATCTTGAACGCCACCGTCGTCGACGGCTCCAAGGGCCCGAAGGCGGTTTTCGAGGACGCCGCCGTGGGCATTCGCAGCGGCCGTATCGCCGCGGTCGACCGGGCGGCCGACCTTTCCCGGGCAACGGCGCGCGAGGCGATCGACGCCGCAGGAAAAGTCGTCGCGCCGGGATTCATCGATGTGCACATTCACTCGGAGATCGCCTTGATTTCGGGGGACGAGTCCGACCGGTACGGGGCTCTCAAGCAAGGCGTGACGACGCACTTGCTCGCACCGGACGGATTCGGCTGGACGGGCCTTTCGCCCGACCGGGCCAAGGAACTGTGGCAGTACACCCTCTTTTGTTACGGAAAGCCGCACACGCTGGCCGAGCTTTTCTCCGTGGGCTGCGATGCCCCCGCCCGGGCCGCCAGGGGACGAGCCGCGGCTTTCCCCGGCTGGGTATCGCCCGAGGAGTACCTCGCCCTTTTTCCCGGCCGCACGCCGGCCAACGTCGTGCCGCAGGCGCCCCATTGCGCCATCCGCCTGGCGGCGATGGGCTGGGAACCGAGGCCGGCGGAGGCAAGCGAGCTCGAAACGATGCGCCGGGAAACCCGCGCCTGGATGGAAGCGGGCGCCGTGGGCATCGCGCTGGGCCTCGACTACCAGCCGAGCGCTTCGAGCGACACCCGGGAACTGGTCGAGCTCTGCAAGGTCGTGCGGGAGTACGGCGGTATCTACGCCGCGCACGTCCGCTACCTCGGCCTCGGCCGCCCGGGCGCCTGGCGTGAAACGATGGAGATCGGCGAGAAGGCCGGGATCCCCGTCCACATCTCACACGAATTCGTCACGGACGAGACCGCGCCCCTCCTCGAGGAGGCGGAGAAGCGCTGCGACCTCACGTTTGAATCGTACGTCTATCCCGCAGGCTGCACGCACCTCACCCTGACGCTGCCCCTTTGGGCGCAGGCCGGCGGGCCCGAGGCCGTGCGCCGGCGGCTCAAGGACAAGGAGGCCCGCCGCCGCATGGCCGAGGCGCTCGAAGAGGCGCTGCGGGCGCGGCTTGCAGGCGGGGGCGACGCGGTCTTCGCCGCCAATCAGACCGGCCGGTACATCGGCATGGGAATCGCGGAGGCGGCGCGCCTTGCCGGTAAGGGGCTTGGGGAGTTTGCCCTCGAGATGCTCGAGGAGGAGGATCCCTACGCCCTGATGATCTACCACCACGAAGGCGGCGAAGAGCGGCACCGCCGGATGGTGCGCGACACGTACGCCCACCCGCGCATGATCGTGGCGAGCGACGGCGTCTACCACGGCGCCCGCCCGCATCCGCGGGCGTGGGGCTGCTTCGCGCGGGCGCTCAGGCTCGCCGTCCGGGAGCTCGGCGTCCTTTCACTCGGCGAGGCGGTCCACAAGATGTCCGGATTTCCCGCCGAGCGCTTCGGGATCAAAGATCGGGGTTTCGTGCGGGAAGGGTACGGGGCCGACCTCGTCATCTTCGATCCGGACGCCGTCCGGGACGAGGCGACGTGGGAAGAGCCGAGGCGGGAACCGGCCGGCATCGAGCGCGTGATGGTGAACGGCGAATGGGTCATCGTGCACGGCCGTCCCACGGGAAAGCTGCCCGGGCAGGTGCTCAGGCGTTAGCGGTACGCCGGCGCGCCCGGGCGCCCGTACCTGGAGCGGCCGGCCGTAAAGTGCCACCCCCGGCGGTCGCTCATCCCATCCCGGCAAAGGCCGGCAACGCGATAGCGGCCGCCGAAAGTAACGTCACTCCGGCAAGGACAAAGCGGAACCTCCTGTTCACCCGGGCCTGCTCCGCCGCCTGCCCTCCCCCCGCCAACCACAGGCGCACCCCGTGAGCGCCCGCGGCCACGCCGAGGAGCTGTGAAAAGGCGATCACGCCGAGCAACCGCCCGTCAACCGCAACGTGCGGCCAGATCGCGACGGTCGACCACGCGGACACGACGACGGAGACGGCGATGCCGACGCCGACGGCGGGGAGTGCTTCGACGCCCCTGCGGACGAGGACGGGGACGAGAATCAATCCTCCGCCGACACCGGTCATTACGCCGAGAAAACCCGTCAGGCACCCAAGTCCAAAGATAAACCCGGAGCTTCGAATTCTGCCGTCCCGATGCGACGGGTTGCGAAAAGCCGCGGCGTTCGAAGCATCGCCGTTCCCCCCGGTCCCCGGCCGGCCGCCCGAGCGGCGGGCGGCGTCCAAGTACACGTTCGCCGAGAGATACACGAGCACGGCGACCAGGATCAAGCGCAGCGCCGCGTCGGGCAGTGCGAGGTTGACGGTCCGCCCCAGGATCACTCCCGGTATCGCCCCGGCCGAACACTCTAGCACGAGCCGCCGGTCGAACGAACCGCCCCGGAAGTGCAACAGGGTCGCATACGCCCCTGCGAGGACGAACCCGGCCAGCGAGTACACGATGGCCTCTCGAGCCCCCAGCCCGAACAGTCCCGCCAAAATGGGCGGGATGAGGAAGCCCCCGATTCCGGTGACGCCGACCGATAACCCGACCAATGCTGTCAAACAAGCTGCAATCCAAAGCATACGTTTCGCTGGCGCATCGTTGGCAGAGGTCCGCCGGCTCCGCCGGCGCGACGTGCGGGCTTTCGTTCCTACGGGCTGCGCAAGGCTTCGGCGAGAAGCACCGCGGGATGAACGGCGCGGGCGCCCATCCCGTGCGCGATCTGTGCCCGGCACGAGGTGCCGGGCGCTGCGACGACCCCATGGGCCGCTTCGAGCTTGCCGGACAAAGCGTCAAACAGGAGGCGACCGATTGCCATGCTCATGTCGTAGTGCTCCGCCTCGTATCCAAAGCTGCCCGCCATGCCGCAACAGGTACTGTTCACGACTTCCACGCGGTAGCCCGCCCGCCGGAGCAGGTTCGGCCCGTGCGCTTCTTTCTTGAGAGCCTTCTGGTGGCAATGCGCGTGATACACGACGGCAGGGGGCTCTCCTTGCCGGGTACCCTGCGTCGCTCTCTCCACTTTCAGCTCGAGCCGCCCCTCCCTGCTCAAGCGGTCGAGGTACTCCAGGATCTCGAACGTGCGGCTTGCCGGCGGCGCCGGATCGAGTAGGTCCCGGTAATCGTCCAACATCATCGAAACGCACGAGGGCTCGAGACCGACAACGTCCCATCCTTCCTCGGCGGCCCGGCGGATCCAGCCTGCGACCTTGGTGCCCTGGGCGCGGGCTTGCTCGACTAGGCCCTTGGAGAGCGACGGCCTCCCGCAGCAACCCTCCGGCGCAAGCCGGATATGGACGCCGGCCGCTTCCAAGAGCCGGACGGCCGCCTTCCCGACCTCCGGGTGCAGGTAGTCGGTGTGGCAGTCGACGAAAAGCATCACCTTGGCCGCCGCTCCTGCCTGCGGCACCGCCGGCCCCCTGCGGCGGAACCACGCCCTGAAGGTGCTCCGGCGGAACCCGGGCAGCGGGCGATGCCTCGTGATGCCGAATAGCTTTTCAGCCAGCGGGCCGCTCCCGGGAACCCTCCCCGCCACGTTCGACAGGGGCGCAAGCATACTGCCCACCCGGTAAAGCAGGTCGATCCGGGCGAATATGCGCTCCCGGAAAGCGACACCGTGCTCCAAATGGTACCGGTGCTTCAGCTCCACCTTCAGCTTCGCCAGGTCGACCTGGCTCGGGCAGTCGCGCTTGCAACCCTTGCAGCCGATGCACAGGTCGAGCACTTCCGCCTGGAACTCTTTCGAGAGCAGGACTTCCCGCGGCAAGTTCCCCATCATCGCCTCCCGGAGGAGGTTCGCCCGGCCGCGAGTGCTCATGATCTCCTCCCGGGCGGCGCGGTACGTCGGGCACATGACGCCGCCTTCCGTCGCCCGGCATCCGGCGCAACCATGGCAAAGTTCGATCATGCCCCGGAAGCCGTTTTCGTTCTCCCAGCGCAGCGCGGGCTCGAACGGGAGCGCCACATCCGGCGCTGGCGCATCGCTTCTTGCACCGCGATCCGGCCGGGCGGCCGGATCGGCCTGCCGCGCGCCGGTGCCGCTGCTCGTGCCGGCGCTGCTCCCGGCCCCGCCCCCGGCTGCGGCCGCGTCCCCGAAGGCGGGGAAAAAGCGCAGGTTTTCCCGCATGTCCGTCGGCGCGTCGTCCCGGTAGACGACCTGGCCCGGGTTGAGCAGCCAGTGCGGGTCGAACGCCTCCTTGATCCGCAGGAACGCCCGCCAGATCTCCTCGCCGTACACGACGCGGTTCCACTGCGTGCGGCTGCGCCCGTCGCCGTGTTCGCCGCTCGGCACGCCGCCGTAGCGCATTACAAGACGGGTGGTCTCCTCGGCAATCGCATACATCCGCTCGACATCGCTCTTGAGCTTCGTGTTGATCAGCGGCCGGACATGCAGCACGCCGGGCCCGGCGTGGGCGTAGAACGACGCGTGCGTCCCGTGCCTTGCAAGCAAGGCCTGAAGATCGCGCACGTAGGCGGGCAGGTTTTCCGGAGGGACGGCGGCGTCTTCGATGAACGGGATGTACTTTTCATCGGCCGTGCGCGAAAGCAGGATCGGAAGCCCGGCAACCCGCATCGACCAGTAGCGCTTTTTCTCCTCGGCGTCGACGGGCAAGATCGCAGCGAACGCGCGCCCGGCCGGGCGGCCGCTTCTCGCCGCAGCCCCGGGTACGCCTGCCGGAACGCCGCTCCTCGGGCTTCCCGGCTTGGCCCCGGCCGCTCCCGTCCCGGCCTGTTCCGCCGACGCTTGGCTTTTTGCGACCCCTCCGGCGACAAAATCTTGGATGAGGGCGTCCGCTTTGCGGCGTGCCTGATCGTCGTCCTCCGCGTAGTACTCCACGATGAGGAGCGCCGACGTGCCCTCCGGCAACGTTCGGACGAGATCGCCAAACTCCCGGGTCTTGCCCGCGAGATCGAGCATGATGTCGTCCATCACCTCGACTGCGGCCGCGCCCGTGGCGACGATGGCCGAAACGTCCTCCATCGCATCCCCGAGGGAGGCGTACGAAAGAAGGACCATCGACGTCGCTTTGGGCAACGGCACAAGGCGCAGCCGAGCCCGGACGACGATCCCGAGCGTGCCCTCGCTTCCCGTGACGAGCCGGGCCAGGTTGAGCGAGCCGCCTTGTACGAGGCGCGCAAGGTTGTAACCGCTCGCGTTGCGCTTCAGGTTGGGGTACGCCCGCCTGATCTGGGCGTCGCACGTCCGCAGCACGTCGCTCACCGTGCGGTAGATGCGCCCCTCGGGCCCGGGGGCTTCGATCTTATCGCTCAGCTGCTCGAGCGGCACTTCCGTGAAGGTGAGCTGCGTCCCGTCGGCAAGCACGACGTCCACCGCGTCGACGTAGGCGTCCGTCATGCCGTACACCAGCGAATGGGCCCCGCTGGCGTTGTTGCCGATGGCGCCCCCGACGACGCTGCGGTTGCCCGAAGAAGGATCAGGCGCGAACTTGAGCCCGTGCGGCGCAAGCCTGCGGTTGAGCTCGGCGAGGACGACGCCCGGCTCCACGAGGGCCGTGCGCGCCTCGGGGTCGATGTGCAGGATGCGGTTCATGTAGCGCGAAAAATCGAGGACGATAGCGCGGTTTACAGCCTGGCCCGCAAGGGACGTGCCCGCCCCGCGGGGCAGGATCGGAATGCCGCGCTCGTGGGCATATCTGCACACTGCCATGACGTCATCGGCCGACCTCGGCATGACGACGGCAATGGGCATCACGCGGTAGATACTCGCGTCGGTCGCATAGAGCGTGCGGGTGAGGAGGTCCGCGCGCACGTCGCCCTTGATGAGGGCCCCGAGCTCCCGCTCGAGCTCTTTGCCCAGCGCCTCATCCAAGGCGAAGTCCGGGCGGTTGCCCGGCGCCCCGTCCAAACACCGGTCCAGGCGCCGGGCGTGCAGTCGGCCCGCTTTCGCCTCGACCTCGTGCGCGATCGATCGCTCTTCCGCCCTCAAGGGCCGCGCCTCCCTGACTTGTGCTCGCTTGCCGCAGCCGGCTCACGCGCCCGCGGCGCGTCCGGTCGGTCCCCGATCGCTCCGGCGTGTCCCAGCTCGCGCCGCCCCGGCTCGCCCCGGGCGCCTAACCGGGGCCCTGCACGTTGGCCGGATCCCGCCGGGCATCGCCCCACCCGGATCGGGCGCCGATCGCCCCGCGCTCCGCCGCTCGCTCGTACCTTTTCTAACCTGCGCTCCCGGACCGCCTCGCGTCGAACCTCGGGATTTCGACCGGGGCGCCGCCGCGCTCCAGCGACATCCGGGAAAGCGGCGTGATGCAACTCCACGTGACGGCGTCGTACACGTCGATCGGCGGGCGGTTTCCTTCGAGCACGCAGTCGACGAAGTCTTCCACGACGAAGTAGTCGCCCCCTCCGTGGCCGGCGCCGGACGCGGTCCCGCCCTTCTCACGCCACCTCGGGTGCTCGTACTCGGGCGCGTACTTCCACAGCGACTCCCACTCGGCGTGCTTGCCGTCCCGCGGCGGGCTGTAACCCGGCGAGCGCCCGTCGATCCAGATAAGGGGATCTTCCCCGCCGTGGCGGGCGCTGACATACGAAGCCTTTGTTCCCTGGAGCACGTAGTGGGACATGTTGTGGGGCCGCGGCGACGAGGTGTCGACCCTAAGGACGATGAGCGCACCTTTTTCCGTCTGGATCACCGTGATGGCGGAATCGCCCTTGGGAAAGTAGCCGGGCGCAGCCCCGGGGTGGCCGGGCCCGAAGCGCTCGATCACCCACGGCCGCATGCTGAACGCCCCGGAGACGAACGTCGCCGTGGTCGCCAGGCGGTCGCCTCCCGGCCGGTTCACGCCGAGCCACTGGGCCACAGGGCCGAGCGAATGCGTCGGGTACGAGTTGCCCCAGTTGTGCCGGCGCGCCTCCCCGCGCCAGGTGAGCGTCCCGTCGGGCTTGATCGCAAGGTCGCGGGTGTCGTGGATGTACGCCCCTTCGGCGTAGACGAGTTCGCCGAAGAGCCCCTGCCGCACCATGTTGAGAACCATCATGTTGGGCCGCTTATAACAGTAGTTTTCCGCCATCATGTAGACCAGGCCCGTCTTCTCCACCGCTTCCACCAAGGCCCAGCATTCGTCGAGCGTGCGGGCGGCCGTCACTTCGGAAAGGACGTGCTTTCCCGCCTCGAGCGCCTGGATCGACTGGGATGCATGGAGCGGGAGCGGCGTCGCAATGTAGACAGCGTCGAACTCACCCCACTCCAAGAGCGACTCGTAGCTGGAGAAGACCGCGACCTCCGGGTCGAGCGCCTTCCACTCCCGGAGTACGTCCTCGTTCACGTCGCAGATCGCGGCGAGGCGCGCTTTCTCCGGGAAATAACGGCAAATATTGCGCACCATGCGGCCCCTGTGGCCGCCGGCGACGGCAAGGCGCAAGGGTCGTTCGGTCATGAGATCACCTCTTCGTTCACGGTAAGGGCGCGCTCGGCGCCTTCCTCCGAACGCGCGCAGGAGACGCGTCCCTGCTCATCCGGGACGGGAACATGGAGACGCCGCGCTCCATGAGTCCGCGGCGGCATTGCATTCAAATTCGGGGTCCGGAAACGGCCGACACGCTATTTGGTTGAAAAGAGCTTCTCTTTATGTCCGGGGTCCCCTTCGATGATCGAAAGCGTTATCCAAAGCGCCTTAGGAATGAAGAACGGCTGCTCCGGACCGGCCGGAGCAGCCGCATGCAGTCGATCGCAGCCTCGCGCGTTACAAGCTTAGAACGCTATCTGGATACCGAACTCCTCGCCCACCGCCTTGATCACTTCCCAGGCGTACTGCTTGCGCAAGGAGAGCGGGTCGCCCGGATTCCGCCCGGACAGCTCGACCTCCATCGCCGGGATCCCGAGGTCCCTGCCGACCTTGCGCGTCAGGCTCCCGCTGATCGGTTCGGTCATCGCCCGCCACTTCGGGCCGGTCGACCCGGCGGGCCGGAGGGCGTTCAAGCGGTCGCGGACGTTCCTCGCCACGGAACCCGCCTTGGCTTGCCTCGTGTGGATCAGGGAATTCCCGAGGCTGTTGATGAAGCCGTCGTGGAAGTCGACGACCATGGCCAGGTTGGGCTGGGACTTGACGAGGCTCCACATCTCTTTCGCGATGTTGGAGGTGGGCGTCTTCCCCACCGGGAACATGCGGTTGTAGTCCGACGTGAGCGTGCGCCGGTTCGCTTCGCACGCCCGCCGGTTAAACTCGGGCACGATCACCACTCGCCCGCGGGAAACGGTGATCCCCCGGTCTATCGCCTCGATCAAGGCGTGGCGCCCCGACTGCTCGTTGCCGTGGATGCAGCCGATGAAGATCAGCGTCGGCCCGGGATTCGCCGACTGGTACGTGTACACGGCCGTCTCGTAGATGGTCCCCTTGCGCAAGGCGGAAACGGTCAGCGTCGTCGGACCGGCGGCCGGTGCGCCCGGGTCGGTCATGGCCGTTCCGAATCTGAAGTAGCCGCCCTTCGCGCTGAGGGCCTTGTCCAACGCAGCGGCGGTCTTGGGCCCGAATTCGCCGTCGACGTAGAGACCGGCGGCCTTTTGAAAGGCCTTCACCGCGCTCACCGTCTTGGGGCCGTAGTACCCGTCGACCAGGCCGGCGTTGTAGCCGAGGTAGTTGAGGCTCTCCTGGATCGCCTTCACCTGCGGGTGGTTCGCCCCGAGGACGAAGTAGCCCAGAACGTCGAAGTAGTGCTTGGGCGGCGCGGCCATGAGGCTGAGGGCGGCCGGCGCGGCCTCGCCGTCCGCGCTGCAGTTCGACGCGAGCACCGTGACCCGGGAGACCACCCAGCGGCTCCCGTCCTTGACGAAGGCGGCTTCCGCCGTTCCCGAGCACTGCGCTCCCGATTGCTCTTTGGTCGAATACACGATGAGAAACTGGCCCCGGGCGACCGCCGTGTTGCCCGAAAGCTGCACGCTCGTAGGATCGAGCGCCACGCGTTCGACCTCGGCTTCGTCCATGAAGCCCTGCACCAGCGCGAAGACGTCGTCCTGCGACCCGGCGGCAGCGCCGTAAAGTCTGCCGCCGGATGCGCCCTCCGCCGCGTCCTGCTTTGCGATTTCGGCAACGATCGCCTCGGCGACATGGGCCATCAGCGTCTCAATGTCTTCTTGCTCGCCGGCGGCGGCCAGGATCCTGAGCGTCTCCTCGATGCGTTCCTTTTCGCTCGACGGCGTTGTGGACGAGAGCCCAAGCAGCCCGCATCCGGCTGCCAGGGCCGCGATCAGCGACCAGGTCGCAAGTTGCAAGAGCTTGCGGATCATGGGAGGCTCCTTTCGTTGTCGAAGGATGCGATGGCTTGCCGCGATGGTCTAGACCTACCGGAAAAAGTAAGCGCTTGTAATTTACGGTTTGGGATCGAGCCTCCCGACTCCTGGCAGGCCCTGATCAGGGCGGGAATGTAAGTTCTGGCAGGTGCCGGGGGTTTTGGGGAGCGCAAACAAGACAGGCAAGAAAGGGTGCAAGAAGGTCAGCGCGCGGGCGCACGAAAAACCGCACGCCGCCCGGGCTGGGCCGGGCGGCATGCGGCGCGGCGGGACACACCTTGCGGCGGCCCCACCGGGACCCGCACCGTGAGCGGGTCTACGCGACGTTTTCGGCAGTGACGAGCAGTCCCTGGTATCCTGCGGGGATCACGATCCTCCCGCGGTAAAGCTCGACCCGGCCGGGATTCCCCTCGAGCTCGTACGTCTTGAGCAGCCTCGGCCGCTCGATGTCGGCGACGTCGACCACGGAGAGCCGACCGGTGAACCGGTTTGAAATGACCAGGCGGTCGCCGAAGAGGCACGGCTTGCCCGAAAAGTCGGCACCCGGCTCGCCGAAGCGCGGCAGCTCCCCGGGCGGACGGGTCTCGTCGGGCGTCAGGAAGTAGTAGCCCTGGCGAGACGTGACCAGGAGCATGTCGCCGTAAACCGCAGCCCCGTTCTCGGCAGCCATCCCGTGCGGGTAATGCCTGATCGCAGGCCCCGGTCGCTGCAGGTCGTACCAGTAGTACCCGCTCGCGCTCCAAAAAGCGCTGGCCAGAGTGCCGCCGATCAAGCCGGGCGTGATCTGGTCGCCATAAAAGAGGCCGCACCGGGCCTCCTCGTGCAGGCAGACCGGGCGCGGCGGGTCGCCCGCGCCCCGGTCGCATAGTGCGACAGGAACGTGAGCGCCGTTTGCGCGTAGGCGCTGACTGTGCTGGCGACGAGAAGCGAAACGACCAGAAGGACGCGCTGGAACGACGACAATGACCTCGGTTTCACAGCCATTTCCTCCTATTCTCTTGTCCCGGTTCGCTTTTCCCGCTCCTGAGCCGACTGCGCATGTGCCGGCGCGGATCGCCCGCGCGCGAACGTGTGCGTGAAGCGGCGTCCCTCCTTTCGCCTGGAATCCCGCGCCGTGCGGCGCGGCAAACCTACGCTCCCCGGTCGCTCGCCCGCCGTCCCGGGCCGGCCGTCGAGCCCTGAACGTCGAGGTACGGCCGCACCAGCACTCGCGTCCCCCTAAGCTGCGGCGACGTGCGGGCCGCGAGCGCAAGATCGACGGCGATGCTCCCGAGGCGCTCCCACTTGACGAAGACCGCGGTGAGCCGGGGCTCCCACAATTCCGACGCCCGGCCGCCGATCGAAAGGATGCTGAGGTCGTCCGGTATCCGGAGGCCGCAGGACTGCGCTTCCATGGCCAAGCCGAGCGTGATGGCGCTCGTCGCGCCGATCACCGCGGTCACATCCCGCCACGCCCCGGCGAGCAGCTCCCGGGCAAGGCTGCGGGCGTTCGGCAGCATGTCGCCCGACAGCGTTTCGGGAACGGACGCCGTAAATTCGGGCGAGAGCCCGTGCTCGTGGGTGGCCCGCAGGAATCCCGTGAAGTTCGCGTCGCTGGTCATGCGCTCGGCGGGGCCGTTCAGAAAGGCGATCTTGCGGTGGCCGAGTTCGTAAAGGTGGCGCACGCCCATCCGCAGGCCCGCCACGGCGTCGATCTCGACGGACGAGATGCGGTCCGAGGGCACGTGGCTGCCCACGATCACCACGGGCTCTTTCTCCTCCTCCAGGAATCCTTGCAACTCAGCTGAGATGCCCCCGAGCACGATCGTGGCCGCCCAGCCGCCTTTCGCCCCCGCCGCTTCTTCCGGTTCGGCCAGCACGAGGTTGACCTTGTAGGGCCGGATCGCCTCTTGAATGCCCGCGAGCGCTCCCGGCAAAATCCCGAGCCGCGGGCCGAAGTCCGGAAACTTGTGCTGCTTGGCCGTCACGATGAGCCGGATCGACCGCCCGGCAACGTTTTTGTCTGCGGTATCCATGCCCGGCGGCGCAAAGTACCCGAGGCGCGCCGCCATTTCGCGAACTCGTTCGCGAGTCTCCCGCTTCAGATAGCCTTTATTGTTGAGCGCCTGCGAGACCGTAGAAGGCGACATTCCGAGCTCTTTAGCGATTTGGCGGATAGTTGTCATAAATTCGAATATCCCCCTGTGCCGCCACGTTTCGCTCCCGCCCCCGCAGTAGCCTTCCGAATTCCGCGAACACTTCGCGAACTTATCGCGGCGCGCCGTTCTCCCGGCGCGGCATAGGCTCGAAGTAAGGCAGGAGCGTCGCCGCAAAGTGCGAATGCAGAGGTTATCCGCTCAAACGATTTCACCGCGGGCCGCGGCGAGGCAGGTGCTCTGAGGGAAATTGCCGGACGCAGCGAGTGGACGTCACCAACCCGAATCCCAGCGCACGGCCTGGAACGCCCCGCAGCCGGCCGCACCGGCGACCGACGGCGGCGAGATGCCCAAGGGCCGCAGCCTGCAAATGGTCTTTTGGTTCATTGGAATCTTGTGGCGGGAGCGGCCGCTCGCCGTCGCCGCCAACATCGGCCTCATGGTGGTGCAGGGCCTCATCCCCGCGAGCCAGCTCGTCATCCTGCAGCACCTGCTCGACGCCGTAAGCCGGGCGGGCAGCCTCGAATCCGGCATTTCCGAAATCCTCGTCTGGATCGTGGCCCTCGGCGCCGTGCAGGCCGGATCCTCGGGCCTGCAGGCCGTGCGGGCGATCTCCCGGGCGTACCTGAGGGAGAGCGCCGGCTGGCGGCTGCAGCAACTCGTGATCGAAAAGGCCGGCCACGTCCCGCTGGAGGAGTTCGAACAGCCCGCCTTCCACGACCGTCTCCGCCGGGCGACGCAGGCCGGGATGTGGCGATCCTTCGTCATCTTCGAAAACGTATTGCGCGTCGCCGAGGTCGGCGTCAACCTCGTCTCGTACCTCGCCCTGCTCGTCGGCGCGCACGTGCTCGTCCCGCTCGTGCTGGCCGCCGGCGCGACGCCCAACCTCATTTCGCAGCTGCGCCGCGGCCAGGAGCGCTACCAGTTGCGGCGCGTGCAGACGACCGAGCTGCGCCGGTCGGAATACCTCGTCGAACTGCTCACCAACCGGGAGGCGGCCAAGGAGCTTCGCCTCTACCAGCTCGGACGCCACCTCATCGACACCTGGCACTGCGTGGCTTCGTTCCTGCGCGACCAGCGCCTCAAGCTCTTGCGCAAGCAGCAAATCCGGCTCGGTTTCTCCCGCATGGCGGCCGTCGCCGGCGTCACCGGGGCGATTCTCCTTTTGATCGGCCAGACCGTCGAAGGAGCCTTGACCATCGGCGCCTTCGTCGCCCTCACCGGCGCCGCCGAGCGGTTTCAAGGCCAGCTCGCGCAGGTGATGCGCCAGATCGGCAACGTGTACGAGGAGGCGCTCTACCTAGGCGACCTTCACGACTTCATCGAACTGGAGCCCGACGAGGCGGGCGAGGCGCGGCCGGAACCGGGCCAGGCGTTCCGCATCGACTTCGAAGGGGTCTCGTTCGCCTACCCGGGCGGTCCGGAAGTGCTCAAGGACCTCACGTTCACCATCTACCCGGGGGAAAAAGTGGCGCTTGTCGGCTCCAACGGGGCGGGCAAGACGACGCTCGTCAAGCTCCTCCTCGGCCTTTACAAGCCCACCAAAGGGCGGATTCTCCTCGACGGCCGGGACATCACCTCCTTTGACCCCGAGGCGCTGCGCAAGGTGTGCGCCGCCGTCTTCCAGGATTACCTGCGCTACCAGTTGACGGCCAAAGACAACATCGGGTTCGGCGACGCAGACCGCCTCGACGACCTATCCGGCATCAACGCGGCGGCCGAGGCGGCGGGCGCCGACCGGGTGATCGCCGGCCTCAGGACGGGCCTCGACACCACGCTCGGCCGGGTGTTCGAAGGCGGCCAGGACCTCTCCGGCGGCCAGTGGCAAAAGCTCGCCATCGCCCGGGCCTACTTTCGCGACGCCCGGATTCTCGTGCTCGACGAGCCGACCGCCGCCCTCGACGCCCGGGCGGAGCTGGAGGTGTTCGAACAGTTCCGGGCCCTTGCGGGCGGGAGGACGGCCGTCTTTGTCTCGCACCGGATGGCCTCGGCCCGGATCGCCGACCGCATCCTGGTGCTCGACGCCGGCCGCCTGATCGAAAACGGCCACCACGACGAGCTCGTGCGGCGAGGCGGGATGTACGCGACCATGTTTGAACTGCAGGCGAAGTGGTACCGGCCAAGCGGGGGTGAGCAGCATGGGCATGCACATGGGTATGGGCATGGGTATGGGCAGGCCTGACCGGGCCTGGCGCATGCGCGGCGAACTCCCGCCGCTGCCCCGCGAAGGCGAAAGCGCGGGGCGCAGGCTCGCCGCCCCGAAGCTGATTCCCCGCCTCCTGGGGACGGCCGTGCGCAGCTCGCCCCTGGCGACGGCCGGCCTGTCGGTCAGCGCTTTGGGCGACGGCGCGATCGCCGCCGGGCAACTTCTCGTCACGCAGCGGCTCATCGACACGCTGCAAGGCGTCTTGCAGCAAGGGGCGCTTCAGCAAAGCGGGGCCGCGCCCGGGGCGAACCCGTGGGGTGCGGTCGTCCCCTGGGTGCTCGCGATGGCCGGCGTCGCGATCTTGAGCATTCTCCTCGAAATGCTAAAGCAGTACTGCGAGGTCTCGGTGCAGGAGAAAGTGGGCATCCACCTCCAGCGGCAGGTGATCGAGAAGGCGCACTCGGTCGAACTCGTCTACTTTGAGCACCCCGACTTTTACGACGCGCTGCAGCGCGCCAATCAGGACATGGGTTCCCGGCTCGTCACGCTGCTCCGGCTCGTGACCGACATCGTCTCATCGTTCGCCGGGATGGCGGGCATCATTCTCGTGCTGTGGCAGGCCCACTGGTCCCTTGCGCCGATCACGGTCCTCGGCGTCGCCCCGGGCTTTTGGGTCATGCTGAAGATGCGCAAGAAAACGTACTGGGTGTACCGGATGCGCACGCCGGAAAGCCGCCTTGCGATGTACCTGAACGGCCTCATGACCCGCCGGGACGAAGCCAAAGAGGTGCGCCTGTTCACCCTCGGCGGCCATATCCTGAACCGCTGGCTCTCCCTGTCAAAGGCGATCCACGCTGAGCGCCGCCGGCTCGAGGTGAAGCAGGCGTGGCTCGGCCTGCTCACCGACGGCATCCGCACGGCGTCGTACGCCGGGTGCCTCGCCCTGCTCGCGGTGCTGGTGGCCGGCGCCCGCATCACGTTCGGCATGTACGCCGTCATCATGCAGGCGCTGCAGCAGTTCAGTCACCGCATCGAGCAAGTGATGCGCAATGTGAGCGGCCTGCATGAGCAGAGCCTGTACCTGGCCGACCTGTACGAGTTCTTGGAGTACGACGTCGTCGAACGGCTCGAGCGGGCCAAGGCGGGGCAGGGGCATCCCCCCGAGCCCGGGCGGGGGCGCGGGGAGCGCCGCCGGCTCAGCCAGCCGCCGGAAGCGAACGGGGCCGCCGCGGTTGAGCCCGCGGGCGCCGCGCGCCGCGCTGCGCAGGGAGCGCCGAAGCCGGCTGCCGCCGGCGCGCTCGCGGTGCGGGACGGCGTTTCGCAGGCGCAGGCACAGCCGGGCGAAGTCCCGCCTGCAGCCGACGTCGAGCTGCGGGGCGTGTGGTTCCGCTACCCCGGAAGCGAACGCTGGGTGCTCCAGGACATCAACCTCACGATCGCAAAGGGCGAGCGCATCGCCCTGATCGGCGAGAACGGCGCCGGCAAGTCGACCCTCGTCCGCCTCATCATGGGACTTTATGCGCCCACGCAAGGCCAGATTTTGATCGACGGGACGCCGGTCGCGGAGCTTCCCGAGCCGGTGCTGCGCAGCTATTTCGCCGCGGTGTTCCAGGAGTTCGTCCGCTACCAATTCCCCGTCGCCGACAACATCCGGTTCGGCCGGCTCGCGAGCGCCACAGACGCGGACGTCGAATGGGCCGCGTCCTTGAGCGGAGTGGCGCAGTTCGTCGAGCGGCTGCCGGAGCGGTACGCGACCATGCTCGGGCGGCCGCTCGGCGGCGTCGACCTGTCCGGCGGCGAATGGCAGAAGCTCGCCATCGCCCGCGCCCTCGTGCGGCGGGCGCCCATCGTGATTCTCGACGAGCCCACGGCGGCGCTCGACCCCAAGGCCGAGGCCGAGATCTACGAGCAGTTCGGGGAGATGACCACGGGCCGCACGTCGATCCTCATTTCGCACCGCCTCGGCTCCGCACGCATGGCGGACCGCATCGTCGTGCTCAAGGGCGGCCGGATCGTGGAGATCGGCAGCCACGACGAATTGGTCCGCCAAGGCGGGGAGTACGCCCGCATGTTCGCCCTGCAGGCACAGTGGTATCAGTAAGCAGCGCTACTTACCGTTAACGCCTCGTCTGGCGCCTACCCGCGGCCGGGCCGGACGAGACCTGCGTGCCCGGCGCCTCGCTGCGCCGGGCACGGCCCGCGTCGAGCACCGGCGGCGTCAGGGCGCCACAAACACCCCGATGCCGTTCGGAATCGGCCGCTGCTCCGCGGCCGGACGATTCATCACCGCAACGCTCCCGTCGCCGGGAAGCCGCACGACCAGCGTGGACGAACCGCCGCCGTCGAGGTTGATCCCCGAATAAGCGCCAAGCGACAAGAGGAACGCCGCCACTTCGGCGTACGTCATGCCCGCGGCCGCCCCATCGAGCGCGAAGAAGTGGAGCGTGCGCCCGTCGGCGCTGATCCCGGCGCCGCTGCGGATCGCCACCGTGGCGTTGTCGAGCCCCGGCACGGCCCTGCCGTCGCGCACGAGCGGCTGCCCGCCGG
>NICF_comb_assmDRAFT_10001117_pt1 | contig 21686 bp, 15 predicted proteins | sample NewIslPassag4_SG_FD_11279 | JGI IMG/M metagenome (IMG submission 11279) | reverse complement strand
CCCCCACGTTCATCGCACACAATCCTCCTTCGGAGCCCGGCTTGCGGGTGTGCATCCGGACGTTTTCGCACACGAGGTTCCGGGCCCGGCGGATGCGGCCCTCCAGCGAGCAGCACGCCGAAGAGAAACCGTGTCCGGGTAACAGATGCTCTGTTCTCGGAGATCGGGCGGGGCCGGACCTGGTGCCACCGGCACGGAGATGCCGACCCGGAGCGTCGGGATAATGGAGGCCGGTTTTGCCGCCTTGCCTGCGGCAGACCTCGGCCGGTGCAGTGAGCCGGTCCGGCCCTGGAGGGCGCGGCGTCCGTGAGGTTCCCGGGGGCCCCTTGGAGCCCGACATCGCGAAGCTGCGGTGGTGTTTGCCGGGAAGGGGCGTGTATCTCTTCCCGGCGTTCTTCGCGACGGCCATCCATTGGCCGGCGAGGCACTTCACCCGGGTTGAACCTCGCCGCCCGCTTCTGGTGTTCGGCCACCGTGGCCCTCTCCCGGTTCATCTTCTACTCACCGTATCCGGGTTCGGCATACGATCACCAGGAAACGTGCGTGCCGAACTTCTGCTCGTCCATCCCGGCCGCCCGTACCGGAGCCACCGGGCGCCATTCGATACTCCCGGGGGCCGGCCGGCTCGCGGAACTGCCACGAACCCCGCGGTTTCAGACCCTGCTTCGCCGACCGGGATCGACCCGCCAGGATGGCGGCCCGGCACACGGATCCCCTCCGGGCGCATGGGAAGGATCCGTCTCCGGGCGGCGCCGTGCACTGCGAACAGGAGAAAACCCAGGAGAACCGTCACCTCATTCGCCGGTGAGTGCCTTGCGTGGTCGTCCCCTGGCGACGTGTGTAGATGTAGTACGCGCCGCACAGTTCGTTCCCGGCGTCGTCGTAGAACCAGCTCTGCACCATGGCCGGTCCGGCGGGCAGGCCCGTGACGGTGAACACCGAACCGTCGCCATCCGGATCGACGGGCTGTTTGCGGTCGTAATAGGTACGCTCGCCGTTCCAGATGCGCAGGCGCGCGGAGGCAACCGGCAGAGCCCTGCCCTTGCTGANCTTGCACCTGCCTTGCTTGTCGGCGTTCCCCACGCGAATCGGTTGGGCCAGTGTGGACGTCACGGTGGTTTCACCGGCGACCTCCCTGGGCCAGCGCCGCAAATCGAAGCGATAGTCCCCGGCGACTCCAAAGGTCACGGCGTGGAAGCCGTTGCACGCGAGGCCGGCGGCGACCATGTCATGGTTCCATGGCGGGATTGTTCCTCCGGTGTGCCAGTCGTGGGAATAGAGGCAGATCTCGGGCTGGGCCGGGGTGCCCAGCACGACGCGGGCGTAGTCGTCGGCGTGCGTGTTGACCGTCTGCCACCACGCTTCATAGGCGGCCCTGAGCGAGGCCACCAGGCCGGCGAGTTCCGGCCGGCCGCTCAGATCGGTCTTCTGCTGCGGATCGGCCTTCACATCGTAGAGTTCCACCGGGCGGTCCGCGGAGGGAATGATCAGTCGCCACTCGTGCGCGATGGCACCGTCGGCGCCCGGGACGTTCCGCATGACGCAGGCCTGCTTGTACCTGATCAGGTCGTCCATGCGCTGGTTGTCCACCACCACGGTGCGCTCGGCAAAAGCCGCCCGGGCGCGGGCATCGCCGCCGGTCAGCAACGCCTTGAAGCTGCGGCCCTGGATCGGCACCGAGGGCGGACGGTCGGGCACGTCGTGCAGCCCGATCAAATCCATCAACGTGGGCAGCAGGTCGATGTGGGCCAGGAGATCGGGCACATCGCCGGCCGCCGCCGGCAAGCCGCCGATGCCGCCGGCTTTCCAGCGGATGAAACACGGCACCCGATGGCCGGCCTCGTACTCCGAGCCCTTGCCGCCGCGGTAGAGGTGGTTCTTCATGCCGTTGTCGCCGAGCACCAGGATGAGGATCGTGTTGTCCGCCAGGCCGCTGCGGTCGAGGAATTCGAGGATACGCCCGATGTTCTTGTCCATGTTCTCGACGGTGGCGGTCAGGGGGGACACACCCGGGCGGGCGTCGGGCGGCATGTCCTGCGGGTCGTGTGCGACGTTGTAGGGCAGGTAGGCGAAGAACGGCTTCCCCGCAGCCGCCTGCCGTTTCATGTATTCGATGGCCTGCGTCGTGAAGAAGTTGCTGGCGAAGACGCCCTTTTCGCCCGGCAGGCTGGCGTTGGCTTCGGTGAGCGGAACCGGCCGGCCGTCCACGTCCAGCGTGCATGGCGGCGTGTTGCGGTTGCCCCAATGGCTGGGCTGCTGATCGATGCCGCCACCCCGCAGGAGGACCGCGTGCTCGAACCCTCGGTCCTGCGGACGGAACGGGTGGGCATCCCCCAAATGCCACTTGCCGAAGATCGCCGTGCTGTAGCCGTTGGCCCTGAACACGTCGGCGATGGTGACCTCGTCGGCCCACAGGAACTCGCGCCCCAGGACGGTGTGCCAGACGCCGGTGGCATTGCTGTAGCGGCCGGTCAGGAACGCAGCCCGACTCGGCGAGCAGGTGGGCGAGACGTGGAAATCCGTCAGCCGGATGCTCTGCTCCCGCAGGGCATCGATGTGGGGCGTCCGCGGGCCTCGTGGATTGTAGCAGCTGTAGTGATCGTAGCTGAGGTCGTCCGGCATGATGAACAGCACGTTCGGGCGGGCCGCCCGGACCTCCGGCACGCACACGGCCACCAGAAGCAACCCGAGCACCAGACCTGCTCTGGTCGCGACCGAACGGTTTTTCTCGTTTGTCATGGCATTCATACGCAGCCCCCATCCTGATGGGCCCATCCCGGTGAGGTCGGCGGGCCGCCGAGGAATGACACGCGACGGTGTTGCCCTGGTCTCGGGCCTCTCTGGAACGCGCCGGGGCGGGTCTGTCGCCCGGCTACGCAGGCTGGCCGAGCGCCTTTTCCCGAAAGCCCACCAAGCGCGCGCGCCGGTGTCAGCCGCCCCCGGCGGGCACGCGGCGACACCTTCGGTTCGGCGGCCGTGCGACGCCGCAAGAGGGCACGGATCCGGGTCGCTCGATGACGCGGCTCTGGTCGCCGGCCGGGAAACCGCGGGCCGGGAAGGTTACCCCGGCCCGGCAGCGGCCGCGGACGGAGGAGGTGTCCATCGGCTCGTTCCGGTAGAAGCGTACCCTGGCCCCGGGGCTTCCACGTTCTGATCTGGCGGGCGGCCACCCGGAAGTCTTCCATCGTACCGCCGTGTCCGCGACCGGCCTGGTGCTTCTCGATGGCGCTGAAATCGCGGTTCTTCGCCAGAAAGTCGAGCTGTTCGGGCATGAATTCATCCGACGACTTGTCGGCACCAGCCCACACCGGGACGTGGTCCCAACGGAAAGGCGGGCAATGTCCGGCGGTCTGCAGGACCGCTGCAGGCATCCGCGGCGACGCAGTCTGAACGCTCCAGAGCCCGAACAGGCCTCGCCCCGGGTCACCGCCAAGCGCGTTCACCATGGGGCTCATGTCTGTGATTCTCCTCCCGGGTTGGCTCGCCGGCAAACATCAGCGTCTCCAGGGCAGCATCGGGCCGGATGCGCCGGTCCTGATCGCCGCGTTTGCCCTCGTCCTCGAACAGGGAAGCGCGCTGCCGTTGCACCGCCTGCCACGTGAACGGTGCCGGCAGGCCGCGGCGATTGTGGTAGTGGTGGAACACCTTCTCATACATGGGTCGCAATCGACCCCGTGCCCTGTCGGAGATGCGCGGATAGAAGTAACGCCCTTGGTAGCTGCGGTACGGCTCGTAGGGCACGTCGTAACCCAGGTTGTACCGGGCCGTGTATTCGAACCCTTTCAACAGCCGGTTGTCCAACGCACCGTAGAGGTCCACGCCCTGGATCCAAGCCGTTTCACAGGCGGTGGCCAGAAAGTCGAGGCCCATCTGGGTGTGCGCCTGGTCGCGACCGCTTTCCTGGCATTGGCCGGACGGTTTGAGGTAGTTGCCGATCGCGCCGTTGCCCTCGCCGTGCAGGAAGTAGTTTTTCGCGCGATCGAACATGGTCCGATCATCGAGGAACACCCCCATCGCCAGCATGGTCTGGATCATGGAGGCGTCCCAGTTGCCGTTGGCCGAGGGGTAGAAGTCCCGGATGAGTGGATAGAAGATCTCGCGGAGCATGCGGGCGAAACGGGCCTGGTGTTCGCGCGGCCAGCCGTCCCATGTGTGCTTGAGCAGCTCCGCCGCCACGACGAATTTGTAGCCGCTCATGCCCACCAACAGGCGTGCGTCGTGGTTGCTGATGGATTCCAGCGTGCCCGACCATGCGTCTAGGATTTCGGCCGCCTTGCGGGCGTGGGCTTCCCCGTCGCCGAGGACCCAGCACACCGCATGTACGTGGGCGGCGGTCGCGTCATTGCTGAAATCGGAGGACCCCACATCGGGGTTGTTGTAGGCCCCACGCTCCACATGCGTCCGCGGCCTGGGAGCCCAGGAAAGGGAGGCGTGAGACGAGGCCATGAGGCGATCCCGGGCAGCCGTCCATGGCTGTTGTCGGGCCTCGAGTTTGGCGCGGACAAACGCAATGCTCTCGGCGCTGTGGCCCACCCCGGGGTGGACGAAGCCGGGAGGAACCGCGGGCACCGCCGGCGTCCATAGGAGCACCAGACCGGCGAACGCGATGGGGAGATACCGGCCGGCCGCCGCGCTCCAGCAGCGTCCGGCATCTCTCGGCTTCGCAGTTTGCATGTTCAGGCACGCCAGGGTTTGCGGTTCACGACGATCACCTCGACACCGGCGGGAACGCCCCTTTCCATCCGGCTTCCCACCGGCGGGTCAGACGGGCGACGAGGTCTGCGTTGGCCGGGTCGTTGGCGATGTTCACGTTTTCCTGCGGATCGGTCTGGTGGTCGTAGAGCTCGACGGCCACCACCTTCGAGTGATCATGGCGATCCACCCAGCGGGTGAACCGGTAACGATCCGTGCGCATGCTGTAGCCCATCAGCCGCTGGCCCTGGTAAGTGCGGGGATATTGCGAGAAGGCGGCCGTTTTCCACGGCTGCTCCGGGTCGTCGAGCAGGGGCTTGAAGCTCGTTCCCTCCAGGTGCCCGGGCAATGGAAGTCCGGCCAGTTCGGCCAGCGTGGGATAAATGTCCACGAACTCCACCAGGGCGCGTGTGTGCCGGCCCCTGGCCCTCATGCCGGGCGCGGACAGGATCAGGGGCGCGTGGGTGTCGTTTTCGACGTTGCTGTGTTTGCACCAGCGATCGTGCTCACCCAGTTTCCAGCCGTGGTCGCCCCACAGGACGATGATGGTGTTGTCGCCCAGGCCGAGGCGATCGAGTTCATCGACCACCCGGCCGAGTTGCGCGTCCATGTAGCTGACCGCAGCGTAGTAACCGAGCTTCAGAAGGCGGGCGTAATCGTCGGGCAGATGGCTGACATCCGGCACTCCGCTGTAGCTCCAGAGTTCGTTCCTGTCCGCCAGGGCGAAGGGTGGCGCACCCTTCGGCAGAAACCGATTCGGAGCGGGCGGAATCTTTGCCGGATCATACAGCGCCCAGTATGCCCGCGGGGCCACGAACGGCAGGTGCGGTTTGTGGAACCCCACGGCGAGGAAGAACGGCTTGCCGGCGGCCTTGAACTGCCGCAGCGCCTCGATGGCCAGGTCGGCCAACCGACCTTCGGCGCCGCCATTGGGCGGATCATCGGTGGCTTCAAAAGCCGGACCGCGATCGGTCTTCGTAAGCTTGGCGCCGGTCACGTTGAGGAACCGGTCGGGCGCATCCCGGTCGTCCGCATCGCTCGCGCGGGACGGCGAATGCGACGGACGTCGGCTTTCCGGTTTGCCGAATTGCTGTTCGAACTGACGCGCCTGGATGGTCCAGGAAGCCGGATCGTCGAGCCCGCCGTGATACACCTTGCCCAATCCGAGCGTCGTGTAGCCGTGTTGCTTGAACAACTGCGGCAGCGTGACGACGTCCGGGATGTTTTTACGGAAGTGCGTTCGGAGATCCCAGACGCGCGTGGTGTCCGGACGACAACCGGTCAACAGGCTGGTCCGCGAAGGCGAACAAACCGCCTGCTGGCAGTAGGCCCGGTCGAAAACCATCCCGCGTTGGGCCAGGCGGTCGATGTTGGGGCTGTGGATGATCGGGTTGCCGTAGCAGCCGAGTTCCGGACGCAGATCGTCCGAAACCAGGAACAGGACGTTGGGCCGGGGCGATCCCGCGGCGTGACAAAGCACCGACGCGGCGGTCACGCCGGCCAGGAGGACAAGGAACTGTCGTTTCATGGCGTCATGGGTTGTGATCGTGATTCAGGCAGAATTCAAGAGACTGTGCAATATTCAAGCGGCGCCACCGAGGACAAGGGCCCAGCACGTTCGATTGATCCCGGCTCACGTTCCGGTACGAGTTCGAAATGGTGCGCGCCGCCGTCATGCATGGCTTCTCCGTTCGATTCCGCCTCGTCTCTGGATCCTCTGCCTGGGCTTGGACTCTTTCCGGATCTGGATCGGCACATCGTTGGCCTGTTTCGGCCCCGGCGTGCTGCGGCCGTCGGCCACGTAGCGTTTCAGCAAGGCCGTCAGTCGGGCCACCACCTCCGGATGGTCGGCATGGACATTGCGGGTTTCGCCGATGTCGCTCTCCATGTCGTAAAGCTGGGTGTCGGGCAGACCCTGCTCCTCCCTGCTGCCGGGCCGGGGCGGACTCCAGCCGCCGGAGCCGGCGCAAAGCTCGAGTTTCCATTTGCCCTGGCGGATGGAAAAGGAGCCGTTGATGGAATGATGGACGACCGCCTCGCGAATCGGCCCGGTATCCCGGCCGAGCAGCACCGGCAGGAGGCTGACGCTGTCCACGCCGGCATCGGGCGGCAGGTCGATACCAAGGATGTCAGCGCAAGTGGCCATCAGGTCGGTGTGACAGATGGTCTGGGCGCTGCGGCTGCCGGGCGTCACCCGGCCCGGCCAGCGCACGATGAACGGGACGCGATGGCCGCCGTCGAAGATGTCGGCCTTGTGTCCGCGCAGGTAAGCGCTGGGATAATGACCCTGGGCTTGCAGCTGAGGGATCCTGGCCACCGGCGAACAGCCGTTGTCGCTGGTGAAAAGGACCAGGGTGTTGCCGCGCACGCCGGCTTCGTCGATCGCCCGGAGGACCTCGCCCACGGCCCAGTCTGTTTCCATGACAAAGTCGCCGTAGGGGCCCAGGCCGCTCTTACCCTGCCATTCCTTGGTGGGAACGATCGGCGCGTGCGGGGAGTTCAAAGGCATGTAGAGGAAGAACGGCCGGCCCGCCTTCGCCTGTTCGCGGATGAACCGGACGGCTTTGCGCGTGAGTTCCGGCAGCACATCCACGGCTTCGAAAGCCGCGGCGGCCGGACCCTGACGGACCCATTTTTTCGTCGTGGTCAGGGGCTCGGTGAAGTGGTCGTTCTCGATGAACGCGAACGGCGGCATGTCCAGGGAGGCGCTGATGCCGAAGAAGTAATCGAATCCCCGGGTGGTCGGGCCGTCGGTGATGCGCGGCGAGGGTTCACCCCTGGGGATGCCCATGCCCAGATGCCACTTGCCGATGCAGGCCGTGGCGTAGCCGTGCTGGCGCAGCATACCGGCCACGGTCAGCCGGTCACGGTCAATGAGCGGTTCGCTGTAGCCGTCGAGCACGCCCTGTTGCAGTCGCGAACGCCAGTTGTAGCGACCGGTCAACACGCCATAGCGGGTGGGCGTGCAGACCGACGAACTCGAGTGCGCATCGGTGAACATCATGCCCTCGCCCGCCAGCCGATCCAGGTTGGGGGTCGGGATCTTGCCGCGATCGGGATTGAAACAATGCACGTCGCCGTAACCGAGGTCGTCGGCAAGGATGTAAACGACGTTGGGCCTGGCGTTCTCGACCGCACCCCGCCCGCGCGCCGGCGCCAAGAACGCCGCGGCGAGGATGATCAACAGTTTTCGCATGAATGCGGGCCGATTGTTGCGTTTCGAGCCTTGGATCATGGCTTCGTTATCTTCAATTCGACGCTCTTCTGGTCGCGCCAGATTCGCAGGCTCACCGTGCCGGAAGCACGCCGCCATGCCTGCAGGAACTGGCCAAGTTCATGAGCCGGGCGTCCGGCGCATTCCAGAATGACGTCGCCCGCACGGAGTCCGGCTTCAGCGGCGGGACTACCGGGCGGCGCTTCCAAGACGCTCACGCCGATCTCATCAGGCAAGCCCGCGGCCGACACTTCACCAAGGCCGATCACGTTCTTGATTTTGGCGCCCAGCCAGGGCACGACGCGCGCGTCCCGGTTACTTGCCTGCTCCTGCACTTCCCCGGCCTGCGGCAATTCAGGTGTGCGAGCCAGGCGCCGCAAGCGCGGGCTGGTCACGCCAAACTGGTCCATGGGGAAGTTCCGGAACCCCAGCGCCAGAGCCGGCGAACCTTCCTCCACGCGGTAGTCGCCCCGGGCCGGGTCGATGAACAGCGCGTCACCGACAACGGAATGTTCATCGCGCCCGCTTTGCTCTTGCAGGACGGCAGCCGGCTGCGTGCCCTTCATGCCCGGTCGATGCAGCAGGTTGTAATCGACCTCCCGGCCCCATGGTTTGGGCACGCGGACGGGCTTGTAGGGAGTAAAGACGATGTTGCGGCGAAACACGTCCTCGCTGTGGCGATACCAGACGTGCGGGTGGAACGAATTGTTGACGATGACGTTGTTCTCCACCACGCGGTAGAACCCTTCACGATTCTTGAGTCCCCCGTGAAGGCAAAGGTTGTTGTAGATCTGGTAATTCGAGGAGCCGTCGTCGAGGTCGATGTCCCAACCGTGGTCGCAGCGCCAACGGTTGTTCCGCAGGATGTTGGGGCGGGTGGCGTCCAGGAGCGGCAGGTCGCGCAAGTCGCCCTGGGTGATGCTGTTCAAGTCCACGTCCTTGAGGCCCCAGAAACGGTCGCGCCCCCACGAGTTGAACGAACCATGGTCGCCGGTTTCCAAAACCGTGTCGAACACATCGCAAAACTCGATGACGTGTCCGCCCCAGCAGCCGTCGCCGATGTTGATGCCCGCGCGCGGCGTGTCGTAGATCGAGCAGTGCCGCACGGTGATGTTCATGGCCATGTCGATTTCGACGCCGGCCACCTGCTTCTCGATTCGACCGATGTCATGGATCAGGCAATCCTCAACCAGCGAGTCCGCGGGATAATCGGGGGTCTTCGGTCCCGGCGTGCGGTCGAGGTCCGCCAAGCGGGCGCGAGTGGAGTAGCCGACGAGCCCGTTGCGCACAGCCGCCGGATCGCCCACGAACGCAATCGCGTTGGCGCCAATTTCGAAGATGTGACAGCCGCGGATCGTGAGACGCCGATTGTATTTGCTGGCGAAGATCGCATTGCCGCCGACGTGCTCGATCGTGGCATCCACGATGGCGCAATCCTCGGCGCCCTCGAAAAAGATCGCGCCGCCGCGGTAGATGGCCCAGTCCGAACGCAGAATGGGTTCCCGCGTGTCCATGAAGGTCCGGGCCGCGTGCCGCAAGGTCAGGCCCTCCAGGCGGATGTGGTGGACCGGCTGGCCGGCGGTGCCCCGGAATTCGATCAAGTGGCGCAGGCGCACGCCTTCGATCAGTGCCTCCTCCAAGTCCACCCCGTCGGGCGGGTGGAAATACAGGGTCGAAGTCTTGCGATCGAGGAACCATTCGCCCGGCGCGTCGAGTTCCTCGAAAATGTTCTCCACGAACCGATATTGCTCGTGCGGCGCCGAGGGCCGGTTGTTTTGCCAGCCGCCTTCGTAGGTGAGTTTGCCGTTGGCGTCCTTGCCGGTGATGCGGAAGTGCATGCCGCCCCAGCGGCTGCGATGCAGGGCATGGATGAAACCGCCGGCCGGGTCCTTCCATCGGGCGACACGCTCTTCGCTGATGGCGTCGGCGGCCGTGCCGTTGAAGATGCGTTGGTTGGGATCGAAGTTCGGGTAGCGCGCCATCGGCATGGGCTTGCCATTGACGAAGAGCTGGTCCGTGGCGAAGCCGGGCGGAACCTTCGCCTGCATGATGCCGTCGCGGTAAGGCCGCCATCGCAGGCCGTGCAACTCGATTCCGCCGCTGATCACGACCGTTTCGCCCGCCGCGGCGCGCCAGACCACCGGGGCATTCGAAGAACCGGAGTCGGCCGGAGTGAAGACGAGCGTCTCCGGAAGACGATAGACACCTTCCCGAAGGGTCACGGTGATCGGTTCGCGGCCCCGTTGAGGCGCGGAACGAACGACGTCCCGGGCGCGGACAAGCGACGTGAAAGGCCGCTCACGGGTGCCGGGATTCGCATCGTTGCCCTGCGGGCTGATCCAGAATTCTGCGGCCCACGCCGGCGCCGCTGCGAGCAGCAACACCTGGCAGAACAATGGCTTGATCACAGACATGAAGACACGCGTCTGGCGACGACTCGTCAACGCGAGACCGGCTTCAGGATCACGCGACGCAGGTTGATCGGCTGCCAATGCCCGGGCACCGGCTGAATCCGGAAGGACTGCGTGCCCGGGCCGGGCAGCTCGATGGTTCCCAGCGTTTTTTCCATGTAGTTGCCGTATCCGCCCGTGGAGGTCACCTCGACCTCCCGCAATCGGCCCGGCAATCCGATGCGAAACCGGCTCCGCGGTTGTTCGACCGACAATTCGGCGCGGATTTCGTAAGTGCCGGCCTTCGGCACCGGGAACGACCATTCCACCCAGGCGTGGGGATCGGTCCAATAACCGATGTGCGCGACGCCGTCGTGTTCGCGCAGGCGGGCATCGGGCGTGCCCTCGTTGTTGTGGATGTAGGCCAGGTCCGCGGTCAATTCGACCGTCCCGCCCGGACGCAAAGCCGGATGCGGCCGCTCCACATCCAGTGCTCCGTCCACGTTCAGGACCACCACGGTGTCGATGGGATCGGGCGCGCGTCCGGGCAAACGCACGATGACGTCGTCGCCGTCGCGCTCGGTCTGCAACACCCGGAAATCGGACAACAAATAGGCGTTCCTGACCTCGTTGCGCAGGCCCGGCACCCGCAACCGGCCGTTGTCGGGCCAGTCGAACACGTGCAGGTAGAGTACGGCGCCACGCGCGTAAGCCTTTTTGGTGCAACGGCCCCATTCGAGCGGCCCGAACGGACTGGCCGTGGTTCCGTAGATCGAGGCGCTGTTGAGCTTCATCCACCGGCCGATGGCCTGAAGTCGTTCGACCGCCTGGGGCAGCAGCGTGCCGTCGCCGGTGGGACTGACGTTGAGCAGGTAATTGCCGCCCTTGCTGGCGATGTCCACCAGATTGCGGATCAGGGTCTCGACCGACTTGAAGTTGGTGTCCGTCTTCTTGTAGCCCCAACTGCCGCTGATCGGCATGCAGACTTCCCACGGCACGCCCTCGGGCGCCCGGTCGGGAATCTTGCGTTCGAACGTCTTGTAATCGCCCGGGTAATCCTCGCCGAGGCGATCGTTGGTGATGATGCCGGGCTGGAGGCGGGCCAGACCGTAGAGGGCGTCGAGCGACGCCCTGCTCATTTGCCGGGGCGTGTCCCACCAGAGGATGGCGATGGGGCCGTATTCGGTCAGCAATTGTCTCACCTCGGGCACGGCTTTCTCCCGAACGTATTGATCGACCGGCACCCGTTTGATCGTCTTGTCCCACGTGTTGCCGATGCCGCCCGGATGATGCCAATCCTGCGCCTGGCTGTAATAGAACCCGAAGTGGATTCCCTGTTCCCGGCAGGCCTCGGCCAACTCGCGCACCACGTCGCGCTTGAAGGGTGTGGCCTCGACCACGTTGTAGTGGCTGGCCTTCGAAGCGAACATGGAAAAGCCGTCATGGTGTTTGGCAGTGAAGACCAGATAGCGCATGCCGGCCTCCCGGGCCAACCGCACGAGGGCACGCGCGTCGAAGTTGGTCGGGTTGAATCGCCGGACGTTTTCCTTCACATACTCGGCGATGGGAATTTTGGCCCGGTTCATCATCCACTCGGCGCTGTTCGGCGGCATGTAGCCCTTGTATTCACCGCCGGTGGCGGCATACACGCCCCAGTGAACGAACATGCCGAAACGCGCCTCCCGCCACCACCGGAGGCGGGCGTCACGTTGCGCGGGCGTTTCCCCGGGAGCGGGCGGAGTGGCAGCGGATTCAGCCGCCCATGGCGCCGGCGCGTTCACCACCAACAACCATCCGGCCGCCAACCCTGCCACTACTCTGCCCGTCACGAATCCCCGCCTGCCAAACCGCCCATTCATGACGAAGGCCCGAGGTGACACGGTTCCGACGTGAGCGCCGCCCATGCCTTACTTGCGACCATACAACGGCCCGAAGTTCTTGCAGGCGCGAAAGTCGGCCCCTTCGAGGTCCGCGGTGCCAAAGGCATTCCACGCGCTCGGCCGGAAGATGCGATCTTCCTCGACGTTGTGCATGTAAACCGGGATGCGGAGGATCGAAGCCAGCGTGATGTAAAGATGCCCCACGTGACCGGCGGTCAACACGCAGTGATTGGCGCCCCAGTGGTTCATGACCTCGTAGGTGCTGCGGAAAGCCCCGCGGCCGGTGAGCCGGGGCGTGAACCACGTGGACGGCCAGGTGGGATTGGTTCGTTGGTTGAGCGGTTCGTGGATGTCGTCCGGCAGCTCGACTGTCCAGCCTTCGGCCAGTTGGAGGGCCGGGCCCAGGCCATCGACCAGGTTCAACCGAACCATCGTCGAAGGCATGCCGCCGCGGGTCTTGTAGCTGACCGACCAGCCGCCGCCCGGGAAGTACTCGGTCAGGGCGGGATGGAACCGGGCCGCCGCCAAGCACGCGGCGACCTCCTCGTCGGTGATCTCCCAGAAGGGCTTCATGGTGGGCTTACCGTCGGGGCCGGTTTGTTGGCCGGTGCCGTCGAGGGCCGCGGGGCCGGAGTTGATCAGATGCAGGATACCGTCGGCCACGGTCGGATCCTCGAGCTTCTTGCCGGCGGCTTTCTCGATCGCCTCCAGGCTCCAGTAGGTGCGCAGGTCGGCGAAGATCTGGGCCGAATTGGTGAGCAACCAACCGAACAGCATGCCGGCGCCGTTCAGGGCGTCGTTTTCGGTGGCCAGGATGTGAGGCGGCCGCTTGCCGTTCCAGTCGAAGGACGTGTTCAACAGCGTCTCCATGAGGTCGCCGTTGGGGAAGTGGTCGGTCCACTGGCGCTGGCCTTGGAATCCGGCGGCGATGGCGTGGTGACCGAGGGCCTGCTCGCCCAGGCCCATTTCGGCGAGCCTGGGGTTGCCGGCCATCAAGTCGCGGGCGATCAGCGTCATTTTGACCGAGTCCTCCCACTCGCGATCGAGCTGCTCGCGGGAACGGACGAACTTGCCGGTGTTGTAGTCCTTGCCCTCCTTGCAGTTGGCCTTCACCCAGGCGAGGGCGCGCTGGTATTCCTCCTGATCGAACTGGCCCTTGGCCATGCGGCCGGCGAACTCGGACATGTCGATGTCCTCGACCCGCATGCCCAACCACTTCTCCCAGAAGGCATAATCGACCATCGAACCGGCGATGCCCATCGACGTGCCGCCCATCGAGAGGTAGGCGCGGCCGCGCATGATGGCGGCGGCCAGGCCGCAGCGGGCGAAGTTCAGCAGCTTGGCCTTCACGTCCTCCGGGATCGAGGTGTCGTCGGCGTTCTGGACGTGCCGACCGTAGATGCCGAAGGCCGGGAGACCTTTCTGGGTGTGGCCGGCCAGGACGGCGGCGAGGTAAACCGCGCCGGGCCGCTCGGTGCCGTTGAAGCCCCAGACCGCCTTGGGCAGGAGCGGGTCCATGTCCATGGTTTCGGAGCCGTAGCACCAGCAGGGGGTGACGGTCAGGCTGACGCCGACGTTCTCGCGCTTGAACTTTTCGGCGCAGGCGGCGCTTTCGGCCACCCCGCCGATGGTGGTGTCGGCAATGACCGTTTGGACGGGCGAACCGTCCGGATACCGCAGCTCGGACTCGAGCAACGCGGCCACGGCCCTGGCCTGATTCATGGTTTGCTCTTCCAGCGACTCACGCACCCCGCCGCGGCGGCCGTCGATCGTCGGGCGGATACCGATTTTTGGCAGATTCGTCATGGTCATGGGCTCTTGATCGGAGGCCATGGTCGCAGCGTCGGGGCGAAAGCGCCATGTTCGATTCTGGCCCACCCTATCCATTCTTGACCGGTCCGGCCCGGGCCGTCATGGTGGCCGGCGTGAATCAGGCCATGCCGCAGCCAGCCGGGGTCGAGTTGGCCAGCCAAGTGGGCCTGCAGAGCCGGTACTTTTTCCTGTCCCCGACAGAGGCCGACGGTCACGAAGTGCGGACGCTCTACGGGGGGTTCGAGCAGTGTCTGCCGGACTACCGGATCAGCCGGGCAAGCTTCCCGCACCATTGCCTCGAGGTCATCGTCGGCGGCCGGGGCGCGGTCGAGGCAGGCGGCCGGTGGCAGACGATCGAGAAGGGATCGCTGTTTCTCTACCGGCCGGGCGGAGCATGGCGGATGCGGGGGACGGGCACCGAAGGACTGCGCAAGTACTTCGTGGTGTTCGACGCCGAGGGGACGTGGGCCAGGTGGGTGGGACGGCTGGCCGGGGAACCCTTCCAGTTCGAGCCCTTGTGGGAACTGGTGGCGCTGCTGGAGGCGTTGGAACGGGAGGCGGGGCATCCGTCGGCCCAGCGGCAGAGCATTTGCGACCACCTGCTGATGGCCATCCTGGGCAAGCTGCGCTCGCAGGAGCCGCGTCCCCCGACCCCCAACCCGTCCTCATGGCGGACCTATCAGGAGGCGGCGCGGTTCATCGAGGAAAACTACCGGCGGTTGCGGGGGCTGGCGGACATTGCCGCGGGCGTGGGGGTGGACGCCTCCTACCTGTGCCGCCTGTTCCAACGGTACAGCGGGATGACGCCACACCGGTACCTGACGCGCCTGCGGATGCAGTACGCGATGACCCTGCTGACGCGGGAGGGGTTGAACGTGACGGCCGTGGCGGAGATGCTGGGGTTCAAGAACCCGTTCCACTTTTCGCGGGTGTTCAAGAAGGTGCACCGGCTGCCGCCCAGCGCCTTCTTCCGCACCGGACCGGACGCCGGCGAAGCCCGGCCGGCCCCCCCGCCCTGCGCTGACACCGGGCGTGCCCTCCTCCCGGCTCCCTCGCGAGCGGGCCTTGGCGGAACCGACTGACGCGTTTCCCACCGCCGCCGCTGGACATAGCTCAAGAGATCAGGTATCAGAGCGGTTCAGCACCTGAAATGCAGTACCCGCCCACCCGACAAGACAGGCAGCCAACGATCCGTGCGCGCCGCGCGAATCGCCGGCTCGCGCTCCATGCGCGGCCGCCCGTCCCGTCCCGACGCCACCACGCCCGCCCACCCGGCCTCGCACACGGGGTTTCCGTGGCCCCGGCTGGCAGTCCTCAACCCACGCAGCTTCCCGCATCTCCCTTTGCCACGGGCCAAAGCCAGTCCGCAGCCAACCTCCAGCCTGCTTCTGTCCAACGTCTCCCGCAGCGCCACCGCAAGCCCCCCATGCTCGAGCAAGCGGCGGAACGCGACCACAAGGGGCTGAAGGCGAAGGAGCGCCTGCGCAACCCCGAAAAAAGGGTTAACCGCCGCTTCACTTCCTCGAACCCGGACAACCGGCAGTTCTATCTGGATCTCAAGAAGACCGACGACTTCAACGCGCTCACTTCCAACACGGTGAGAGCAAGCGCATTCTTATACAAGGAGGCAGCATAATGGCGGACAAGACGAACGGTGCAAACCTGGGCTTCGAGAACAAGCTCTGGGAGATGGCCGACAAGCTGCGTGGCCACATGGACGCGTCCGAGTACAAGCACGTGGTGCTGGGGCTCATCTTCCTCAAGTACATCTCTGACGCCTTCCAGGCGAAGTACGAGGAGCTCGAGGCCAAGCAGGAGACCGAATACACCGACCCCGAGGACCGCGACGAGTATCTCGCCGCCAACATCTTCTGGGTGCCGCCCGAGGCCCGCTGGGAGAAGATCCAGGCCGCAGCACCCCAGCCCACCATAGGCCGGGTGATCGACGAGGCCATGGCCGCCATCGAGCGGGAGAACCCCACCCTCAAAGGGGTTCTGCCCAAGGACTACTCCCGCCCCACGCTGGACAAGGTGCGGCTCGGGGAGCTCGTCAAGCTCGTGGGCGACATCGACCTGAGGGCGAAGGAGTATGGCGTCAAGGATCCGCTCGGCCGGGTGTACGAGTACTTCCTCGGCCGCTTCGCCGCGGCCGAGGGCAAGGGCGGCGGCGAGTTCTACACGCCGCAGTGCGTGGTGCAGCTCCTGGTCGAGATGATCGAGCCCTACCGCGGCCGCGTGTACGACCCCTGCTGCGGCTCGGGCGGCATGTTCGTGCAGAGCGAGAAGTTCGTCGAGGCCCACGGCGGCAGGCTGGGCGACATCGCCATCTACGGCCAGGAGTCCAACCCCACCACCTGGCGGCTCGCGAAGATGAACCTGGCCATCCGGCACATCGACGCCGACCTCGGCCCGCACCATGCGGACAGCTTCCACAACGACCTGCACAAGGACCTCAAGGCCGACTACATCCTGGCCAACCCGCCCTTCAACATGAGCGACTGGGGCGGCGAACGCCTCAAGGAGGACAAGCGCTGGAAGTACGGCATCCCGCCCGTCGGCAACGCCAACTACGCCTGGATCCAGCATTTCATCTACCACCTGGCGCCGAACGGCATCGCAGGCTTTGTGATGGCCAACGGCTCGCTCTCCACCTCCACCAACGCGGAGCTGGCCATCCGCAAGGGGATCATCGAGGACGACCTCGTGGACTGCATCGTGGCCCTGCCGGGCCAGCTCTTCTACACCACCCAGATCCCGGCGTGCCTCTGGTTCGTGACGCGGAACAAGAAGGCCGACGCCAAGCGCGGCTACCGCGACCGCGCGGGCGAGGCGCTCTTCATCGACGCCCGCCGCATGGGCCGGCTGGTGGACCGCGTGCACCGGGAGCTGACGCCGGAAGAGATCCGCCAGATCGCCGATGTGTACCACGCCTGGAAGAAGGGCGAGGGCTACGAGGACAAGCCGGGCTGGTGGAAATCGGCCACCATCGAGGAGATCCGGAAGCACGACTACGTGCTCACCCCGGGCCGCTACGTGGGCGTGGAGGAGCGGGAGGACGACGGCGTGCCCTTTGAGGAGAAGATGGCCGAACTGACTGCCACGCTCTACGAGCAGTTCGAGGAAGCCCACCGGTTGGAGGCGGATATCAGGAAGAACTTGGAGGTGTTGGGATATGGGGGGTGAGTGGGAATATATGCCTTTTACGGAAGCGGTAGAAGTCAATCCGCCTGTACAGCTCAAACGGGGAGAGACTTATCCGTTCGTCGACATGCAAGCTATTGATCCTTCCAAGCCAACTGTTAGCCCTTCCAGATTGCGAGAGTTTACGGGCGGAGGCACGCGCTTCGAGCCGTATGACACTCTTATGGCAAGGATTACTCCTTGCCTCGAAAATGGCAAAATTGCCCGCTATGTGCCGGACAAAGAATACTACGGCCCCGCGTTCGGCTCGACAGAGTTTATTGTTATTCGCGGCAAAAGAGGTGTAACCGACAACGACTTTGCCTTCTACTTGACTCGATGGAGTGAATTTCGAGCATTTGCGATAGCTCAGATGTCGGGCAGTTCGGGGAGACAACGCGTTCCTGCAGAATCCCTAGCGGGATTTGAGGTGCCGGTTCCCCCCCTCCCCGAACAACGCGCCATTGCCCGCATCCTGGGCACGCTGGACGACAAAATCGAGCTGAACCGGCGGATGAACGAAACGCTGGAAGCCATGGCCCAGGCGCTCTTCAAATCCTGGTTCGTGGACTTCGACCCGGTGGTGGTGAATGCCATCCGCGCCGGCAACCCCATCCCCGAAAAGTTCGCCACCCGCGCCGCCCACTACCGCGAAAACCCCGACGCCCTCGGCCTGCCCGAAGACATCCTCCGCCTCTTCCCCGCCCGCTTCGTGGATTCGGAGTTGGGGCCGATTCCGGAGGGGTGGGAGGTGAAAGAAGTCCAGCATTTTGCGAAGCTGAAAGGTGGGACACAGCTTCCCAAGAAGTACATCAAGTCTACTGGACCAGTGCCCGTTTTTGGTGGTGCAGGCATTATGGGGTACACAACCGAAAGCAACGCGGATGGCTTTGTCATAACTGTTGGACGAGTAGGGGCTTATTGCGGGCAGTTTTTCCGGCATGTTGGAAGGGCATGGATAAACAACAATGCCTCTATGGCAAGAGTCTTTCGGTCCGAACTGGGCGAATGGCTTTATCTCGCATTGAGGAACGCAGATATAGAAGTCATAAAAAAGGGGGCTGCTCAACCATTTGTGGCGAATAGCGACATTGAGCGGTTACCGATTATCTGGCCTGGGGAAATCGTGGCATCGGAATTTTCGATGGTCGTTTCCCATCTTCGCGGATTGCAAGACCATCAGACAAATGAATCCCGGACCCTCGCCACCCTCCGCGACACCCTGCTCCCCAAGCTCATCTCCGGCGAGCTGCGCGTGCCGGATGTGGAGAAGATCCTGGAGGATGCGGTATGAGCGCAGCCTTGAAACCTTGGGCCAGAGGGCCTTTTGAGGTCATCGTGGATGCGGAAATGCATAGGCGCGATGGCAAAGATTATGACCGCCGGTTGGCATTGATTGGGTTTGATAATGCTATCGAGATCAGCATCACCGTATATGTCAATTTGCACCCTATCCAAAGGAATGGTGTTCAATACGACAAGGAAGACGTCGAAAGGTGGCTATCTAACTTTCACAAAAAACTCGGGTGGTTCTACGATGTATTTTTAGCCTCTCAGAATAGACCAGCCTTAGTTCCAAAGGAGCATGTGATCTGGTATCACAGAAATCGCAACGGGCAGTATCACGGTGACGTACTTGGTGTCCCCGATGTTGAAACTCTGGAAGGGGCTCGTGAAACAGCTTTTTGGGTATTTTCCGAGTTGTTTGGCATCTGCCGATCTGCATTGGAACAGTTGGTAGACTCCGAGTTAAGAAACCGGACGGGCAAACGTTGGGAAAAGTCGCGGGAGATAGACAAGCTTATAGATAGGGAGTTTGGCGTGGTTGAGATTGGCGGAGGAAGATATTACGCGAGTGAGGTGCTATTTGCTGTAGACCCGGGGTATTACACCCAGTTGGGTCAAGATCTTAAGTCAGCAGTGGAAGGGGGGGGAGAAGATGAGTAATTCCGTTGATGAGTCCAAAGTCGAACAACTCGCCCTGGACGAACTCCGCAACCTCGGCTGGCAGACCGCCTTCGGGCCGGATATCGCGCCGGACGGCGAGCGCCCCGAGCGCCAGGCGTACCACGAGGTGGTGCTCAAGGGGCGGCTGCGGGAGGCGCTGGAGCGGATCAATCCAGGCATGCCGCCCGAGGCCATCGAGGAGGGCGTGCGCAAGGTGCTCACGCCGGAGAGCCCGGCGCTGATCGAGAACAACCGCGCATTCCACCGGATGCTCACCGACGGCGTGGATGTCTCGTGGAGGGGGCCGGAAGGCGAACGCCACGGCAAGGTATGGTTGCTCGACCTCGAGCGCCCTGAAAACAACGACTGGCTGGCGGTGAACCAGTTCACCGTGATCGAGAACAAGAAGGAGCGACGGCCGGACATCGTGCTCTTCGTCAACGGCCTGCCGCTGGTGGTCATCGAGCTGAAGAATCCGGGCGTGGAACAGGCGACGCTCAGGGCCGCCTTCAACCAGCTCCAGACCTACAAGCAGGATATCCCGTCGCTCTTCGCCTACAACGAGGTTCTGGTCATCTCCGACGGGATGCAGGCGCGCTTCGGCACGCTGACGTCCGGCTGGGACCGGTTCATCCCGTGGCGCACCATTGACGGCACCGACCTCTACCGAGAGCCGGGCAATGACAAGCAAAGCGATGGCATCCTGCAGCCGGGGATGAAGACCCTGATCCGCGGCATGTTCGAGCCGCGGCGCTTTTTGGACTACGCGCTCAACTTCATCACCTTCGAGCAGGCGGACGAGGGCACGGCGGGCATCGCCAAGAAGGCGGCGGGGTATCACCAGTACCACGCGGTCAATCAGGCGCTTCGTTCCACGCTCATCGCCTGCGGCATCGAGGCGGACGCGGAAGCGCTCTACGCACGCTTCCAAGAGGCCGAGGCGGCCGATCCCTTCACGGTCCGGGAGCCGGAAGCCAAGTACCAGGCGAAGCTTGGCGACCGTCGCGCCGGGGTCATCTGGCACACGCAAGGCTCGGGCAAGAGCCTGTCGATGGTCTTCTACGCCGGCAAGGTGATCCGCCATCCGGCGATGCAAAACCCGACCCTCGTCGTGATCACCGACCGAAACGACCTGGACAACCAGCTCTTCGGCACCTTCGCGGCCAACCGGCAGCTGCTGCGGCAGACGCCGGTACAGGCGGAAAGCCGCGCACATCTGCGGGAACTGTTGCAGGTGGCCTCCGGTGGCGTCATCTTCACCACGATCCAGAAGTTCTTTCCCGAAAACAAGGGTGATACCTATCCGCTGCTTTCCGAGCGCACCAACATCGTGGTGATCGCCGATGAGGCCCACCGCAGCCAATACGACTTCATCGATGGCTTCGCGCGGCACATGCGCGACGCCCTGCCGAATGCCTCCTTCATCGGCTTCACCGGCACGCCCATCGAGAAGGAGGACAGGAATACCCGCGCGGTCTTTGGAGACTACATCTCCATCTACGACATCCAACGGGCCGTCGAGGACGGCGCGACCGTGCCCATCTACTACGAAAGCCGCCTTGCCAGGATCGAGCTCGACGAGGCAGAGAAGCCGCGCTTGGACGAAGCGTTCGAGGAGATCACCGAGGCCGAGGAGGATGTACTCCGACGCGAGCGGATGAAGACCAAGTGGGCCTCTTTGGAAGCTCTGGTGGGTGCCGAAAGGCGCATCCGCCTCGTTGCGGAAGACCTGGTGGCTCACTGGGAGCGGCGGCGTGAGGCGATGTTGGGCAAGGGCCTGATCGTCTGCATGAGCCGCCGTATCTGCGTGGAGATGTACAAGGCCATCACCGCGCTTCGCCCAGACTGGCATAGCGACGACGACGCCAGGGGCAGGATCAAGGTGGTGATGACCGGCTCGGCGTCCGATCCGCCCGACTGGCAGCCGCACGTGCGCAACAAGCAGCGGCGCGATTTCCTTGCGCGGCGCTTCAAGGATCCGGACGACGAGCTGGAGCTGGTGATCGTCCGCGATATGTGGCTCACCGGGTTCGATGCGCCGCCGCTGCACACGATGTACATCGACAAGCCCATGAGCGGCCACAACCTGATGCAGGCCATCGCCCGCGTAAACCGCGTGTTTCGCGACAAGCCCGGCGGGTTGGTCGTGGACTACCTGGGCATCGCCGACTCACTCAAGAAAGCCCTTGCGGTGTATGCAGACAGCGGCGGGCGGGGCAGGGCCGCCATCGACCAAGCCGAGGCGGTGGCGGTCATGAAGGAGAAGTACGAGGTTGTCTGCGGTATCCTGCACGGATTCGACTACCGGTGGCTGCTCACTGCTGATCCACAGGCTCGCCTGCAGGGCATCGCCCAGGCGATGGACTTCATTCTGGCGCAGGCGGACGGCAAGAAGCGCTATCTTCAGGCGGTCGCCGCGCTCTCCAAGGCCTTTGCCCTGGCGGTGCCGCATGAGGAGGCGCTCGCCATCCGCGACGAGGTGGTCCTTTTCCAGGAGATCCGGGCATCCCTGATCAAGGCCACCGTGAGTTCGGCCGAGCGCACGCCCGAGGAGATCGAGGCGGCGGTGCG
>NICF_comb_assmDRAFT_10001116_pt1 | contig 21689 bp, 19 predicted proteins | sample NewIslPassag4_SG_FD_11279 | JGI IMG/M metagenome (IMG submission 11279) | reverse complement strand
CGCGTGCGCGGCCGCGACGGCCAGTGGCGGCCGTTGACCGCCTACTCCCGGGACGAGCTGTGGCGGTTTTTGGAGTCGCGTTCGAGGACCCACGGGTGAGGGAGCCGTTCCGGGTGGGGCCGCGGGCGGCGCTCTCCCACCCGGCTGGCCCCGGGCGCTCACTGGTCCTGTCGCTACGGCTAACTGAGAGCCTCCAGTTCGTTCAACATCTGGTCGAACACGTCCATGAGCCGGTGAATGGGCTCCGGTTTCGTCATATCCACACCGGCCCGACGCAACAGCTCCAGCGAGTAGTCGGAGCTGCCGGAGCGCAACAGTTCCAGGTACCGTTCCACGGCGGGCCGGCCCTCTTCGAGGATGGCCTGTCCCAGCGCGGTGGCGGCCGCGAAGCCCGTCGCGTACTTGTACACGTAGAACGACCGGTAAAAGTGGGGAATGCGGGCCCACTCGATGGCCACCGCGTCGTCGGCCACCAATTCCGGGCCGTAGTACTCTTTGACTAGGCGGAGATAGGTGTCGTTGAGGAACTGGGGCGTGAGCGCGCCACCGGCTTCTACGTGCTCGTGGATGATCTTCTCAAATTCGGCGAACTTGGTCTGGCGGAAGACGGTGCCCCGCACGGCGTCTAGGTATTTGTTGATGAGGTACCGGCGCTGGACCGGGTTGTCAGTTTCGCGCAACAGGTAGTGGAGCAGCAGATGCTCATTGAGCGTGGACGCAACTTCCGCCACGAAGATGGTGTATTGGGAGTACACGTACGGCTGCGTCGCGTCGGACAGGTAGCTGTGCACGGCGTGGCCGAATTCGTGTGCTAGCGTGAACATGTTGTCCAGATTGGGCTCGTAGTTCAGCAGCACGTACGGGTGCACCCCGTAGGCGCTGATGGAGTAGGCGCCGCTGCGCTTGCCCTCGTTTTCGAGGACGTCCACCCACCGGTTCTCGAGGCCTTCCTTCACGATGCGCACGTACTCTTCGCCCAACGGGGCGAGGCCTTTGAGCACCGTCTCGCACGCCTGCTCATACGGGATGTGCACGTCGGCTTCGGGCACCAGGGGCACCAAGAGGTCGTAGACGTGCAACTCGTCCACGCCCAAGAGCCGCTTGCGCAGGGCCATGTACCGGTGGAGCAGGTCGATCCGGGACCGGATGGTGTCGATGAGATTGGTGTACACAGCCACGGGGATATTGTCCGCGTGCAAGGCCATCTCCAGGCTCGAGTTGTAACGGCGGACGCGGGCGTAGAAGGCGTCTTTGCGGACGCTCGCGGCGAGGGTGGCCGTTACGGTGTGCCGCCACTGCGCGTAGGTGTTGTGGAGCCCCTCGAAAGCATCTTTGCGCACCCGGCGGTCCGTGCTCTCCATCAGGCGGAGGTAGCGGGCGTAGGAAAGCTCGACCCATTCGCCCTTTTCGTCCTGGATGGCCGGGAACTTCAGGTCCGCATCATTGAACATGTCAAAGATGTTGGACGGTGCCTGTGCCAGCTCGCCCGCGGCGGCCAGGATGGCTTCCTCGGCCGGGGAGAGCGTGTGGGGCTTTTGGCGGATGATGTCCTCCAGGTGGTGGCGGTAGAGGGCCAACTCCGGGCTGTCTAAGTACTCTTGCAGCCGCTCCTCGGGCATCTGCAAGAGTTCGGGCTCGATGAACGAGATGGCCGTCCGCAACTCGACGCCCAGGCGCTGCGCACGGTCATGAAGCGCCTGGTAGGTGGCGTTGGTGCTGTCCTCATCCATGCGGGTGAAGGCGTACACGAAAAGCCGTTCAAAGCGGACGCCCGTCTCGTCCCGCAGCTTGAAGCAAGCCGCCAGTTGCGCGGGCGACTGGGTGAGGGTACCGGCGAAGGCCTGCAGTTGCGGAATGGTGTCCTTGACCCGCCGGAAGTCCGCTTCCCACTCTTCGTCGTTAGGATAGAGATCCTCTAGGCGCCAGCGCATCGGCTCGGGGATGTCGGCTCGCTTTGGCAGCGCCTGGGCCGCTGGGGGGGTGCTCACTTCCTGTCACTCCCATCGCGTGTTCTGTCCGTACGGGCTTGTCTCGCGTCTAGTGTTCCGTCTCGGCGTCAGGATTCCTCGTGTTTTCCGAATAGGGATGATGGGGAACGTCGCACCGGGCAGACCCGGCGCGGCGGTGCCTCGTGGGCGCCGGATATGGCGAAACCGGGCGCTGTGTGGTATGGTGAACCGCGAAGGCCAACGGGAGGCGTCGTGCATGAACCTGTGGGAAGCCCTCATTCTCGGCGTGCTGCAGGGCGTCACCGAGTTTCTGCCCGTGAGCAGCTCCGGACACCTGGTGATCGCGCGGCATCTTCTTGGCATTCAAGCGGAAGCGCTGACCTTTGACGTCATGGTGCATTTCGGCAGCCTACTGGCGGTTGTCGCCGTGTTTCGCCGCGAATTGCACCAGATGGCGGCCGGCGTGCTGGGCATCCGGCGCCCTGGGGCGGACGAGGGGCGTCGCCTGTTTTGGCTCCTGGTCATCGCCTCCATCCCAGTCGCGGTGGTGGGGCTCTTTCTGCGGGACGCTGTCGAACGGGCCTTCTCCTCGGTCTTGGTACCGGCGCTGATGCTGTTTGTCACCGGGATGCTGCTTTGGATCGCCGACCGCGCGGCAGGCAAAGGCAGCCGCCCGGGACTGGTGCACGCCCTGGCCATGGGCGTTGGGCAAGCGCTGGCGGTCGTCCCGGGACTGTCCCGCTCTGGCACAACCATGAGCGCAGGGATCCTCGCGGGGCTGACGCGCCAAGCGGCAGCCCGGTTCGCGTTCCTCATGTCGATCCCCGCCATCCTAGGCGCCGCCGCCCTGGAAGCCTTATCGCTGGTGCAAAACGGCACAGGCGTGGACGGCGGGGCCGGCGTGCTGCTCGCAGGCACCGCCGCGTCGGCCGCCAGCAGTTACCTGGCCATTACGGTGCTGCTGCGGTTCCTGCAGCGGGGCCGACTGCTGCCCTTCGCCGTCTATACCTGGCTCGTCGGGGCGCTGGTGCTCGGGTTGACCCTGGGAAGCCGGTGAGGGAACGAGCGGCCAGCGCCTCAGCAGGTGCCGCGAAGAACCAGGCGCCGCATTCCTTGAGTTTGGTCGCCGGCTTGCCCCTAGCAACGCAAAGACCCCACGGTAATCCGTGGGGTCGAAATTAGGGCCAGATTAGGGTCAACTGCGGCTTTGGGCCCGACCAGCCAACCTCCTCGACCGCGGCAAGAGGCCTTTGAAGTTTGGTGCCGGAGGTGGGACTCGAACCCACACGGGGGTTACCCACGCGATTTTGAGTCGCGCGCGTCTGCCTGTTCCGCCACTCCGGCATAGCTTTTGACACGACCCGGCACAACGCGCCTAAGACGGAGGCGGCACAGCACGCTTGCCGGCAAGCAAAACCATGATAGCACAGCCCAACGGCGGATTCAAGAGCGACAGTCGCCCAGCCGGGCCTTCCGCCCGCACCGCAAGGGCCACCGGGAGCGAGAGGCCTCGGGGAAGAGGAGGAGGAACTATCCCCCGAGGCCCTTGGGTTCCGAGCCGCCATTTTCAGGCACTAGTCGCTTCCATCAATTCATTCAGCAGGTATTCCAGGACCTCCACTTCCGCGTAGCTCAACGCGGTGTCCCAATCTTCGTCCAGCACTGCCCGCACCAGTTCGGGAGCGATCGGGTAACGGGCGGCCACCAGTTCCGTCAGCCGTGCCTTGCCGTGCTCGGTGAGGGCGTTCCAGTCCTGGTCCAGGACGGCCGCGGCCTCCTCGGGCGTGAGGCCGTGCTCAAGGAGCTGGTTGTACAGGTTCACCTTCAATTCGTTTTCCGCCCGCTCCCAGTCGCGGTCCAGGATGGCCGCGGTCTGCTCCGGCGTCAAAAGCTCCTGCAACACGGACGCGAGGACCGCTAGCACCTGCTGGGTACCGGACAGTTCCCGTCCTTCCGCCACAAGGAGCCGCAATAGGCCACTGGCATCGGCCACGGCGCGCACTGCGTCGTCCGGCAGCAAGTTCTCGGCGCTGGCCGGCTCACCGTTGCGTACGATGGCCGTATCGGGACCGAGTACGTAGGAGACCGCCGCACCGTTTTGGGTCGCGAGCATGAGGCTGCTGGCGGGCGCGTTGACCTCCGCGACCCGGCCCGTCCGGATGTCCAACTCCGCGGCCGCCGCAATGATCTCCTCCGCCTCGCCGGCCGTCACGGTTTGCTCCGGCCGGAACAGATCGCCGGGACGGTGGGGTATCAACCCGAGTCGGTGCGCCATGGCCACCGCGGCAAAGGAGCGGTGCAGAGGGGAGACGTCCTGGAACAGGCTTTCGGCGGGCCGCTGGGCCTCAGCTACCTCCTCCAGGTCCAATGCCCGGATGACCGCCAGCACCAGTTGACCCCGGGAAACCGGGTCCGTTCGCTGCGTACCCGGCTCCAGAAGGCCCGCCAGGCCTTCGGTATGCAACCGCGGCGCCGTGGCCGCGTTGAGGCCCGACTGCAGCATGGCGTACAGGCCTTCCCAAGTGAGCGGCGCGTCCGGGACGCCCGCGCCGTTTTGATTCCGGCTTTCCGTGCCAAGCTGGGGCGTTGTCAGGGTGCCGCCGTCTTGCGGTGCCTGACCACCGGCGCCCGTCGGGCCGGCAACCGCCCCCGTCTCCCCGGACGGCTGCGGCACCGGCAAGATCGCAGCGCGGCCGTCATCGCGCCCGGCCAGCACCGCCCAGGCCGCGACGACCAGCACCATGGCCGCCAAGACCACGGTCAGCCCGCGCCGGACGTTGGTCGTAAGCATCGTGTCACATTCCCCCTGCTCACCCCGGCGGGGTGAGGGTTCTTTCCATCATCTATCGCTTAGCGCGATTCCGTGCGGTGCTCTTCAATCCTTCAAGGAAGTGCCGGCAGCGCAGGGAGGGCATGCGCCGGCGCCCAGATTGTGGATTTTGCTGCGGTGCCCATGCTATACTGAACGCGACTTGGACCGCGCACGGGTTCGGGTGCCCATGGCGCCCGGCGGGGGCAGCCCGCCAACCAGCGCCGACGGCGGCGCCCTGCCGGCGTCTGGGTTGACTTGGGCGCACGGCCGCAGGACGGCTCTTTTCCTCTCGCGACGCCCAGATGAGCGGGGGCGAGGATCGTGACCCATGAGCAACTGGACAACCGCACACCGGGGCGTTCGACCGAGCCTCCCGCGGGCGGGACCGCCGGGCGCGCACCCGAGAAGCTGGTGCTTATCGACGCGTACAGTCTCATCCACCGGGCGTACTACGCGTTGCCGAGCCTGACAACGTCGTCGGGTGAGCCCAGCAACGCGGTGTACGGTTTTACCACGATGCTCCTGGCACTGCTCGAGGAAGAGCAGCCCGACTACGTCGCGGCGGCCTTTGACCGGGCGGGGCCCACTTTCCGGGACGAGGTGTTCGCCGAGTACAAGGCCAACCGCGAATCGATGCCGGACGACCTGCGGCCCCAGATCGGGCGCGTGGAGCAGTTGCTGGGCGCCATGAAGTTGGCCGTCTACGGGATCGAAGGGTACGAAGCCGACGACATCATCGGCACCTTGGCCCGCCAGGCCCGGGACCGGGGCCTGGACGTGCTCATCGTGACCGGCGATCGGGACCTGCTGCAGTTGGTCGATGACAAGATCACGGTCCTGCTCACCCGCAAAGGTATCCGGGATATGGAGCGCCTCGATCCCCGCGGGGTGGAGGAAAAGCTGGGCGTGCCGCCCGAGCGCGTTCCGGACCTCAAGGGCCTGATGGGCGACGCATCCGACAACATACCCGGCGTGCCCAAAGTGGGCCCTAAGACGGCCGTGCAGCTCCTGCAGCAGTACGGGAGCCTTGAGGAGGTGCTGGCCCACGCCGACGAGGTCAAGGGCAAGGTGGGCGAGAACCTCCGGGCGTACCGGGAGCAGGCGCTCATGAGCAAGGACATCTCCACCATCCGCACCGACGCCCCGGTGGAGTTTGACCCGGGCGCCCTGCGGCGCCACGAACCTGACTATCAGGAGTTGGCGGCGCTGTTCCGGGAACTGGAATTCAAAGTGCTGCTGGACCGGCTTTACAAGGCGGGCGTGCTGGACGCGACCGCCCGGGGCCCAGAAGGAGCCGCGGGGCCCGGCCAACGGGCGGGTGAGACGACTGGCGCGTCCCCCGCGGTCTGGAATGAGGAGGGCGGTGCCGCCGCGGACGGATCCCGGCTGTCGGGCGCGCTCGCCGAGGGCGGCAGCTCTGACGTCAGCGGCTCGGACGGGAGCAGCGCAGCCGCCCAGCCCGCTTCTTTGGTCAAAGTCTCGCCCGGCCCACTGGTCCGGACCGTGGTGCGGACCTTGTCGGACCTGCACGCCGCGGCCGCGGCGCTGCGGGCGGCGCGGGCCCATGAGCCCTTGGTGGTGGGCCTGGCGGCCGCAGGGCCCGACCGGATGCAGGCGGCCATCGTTGGCGTCGCACTGGCACGGGCGGGCTGCAGCGTGTACGTGCCTACCGGGCACAACAGCCTGACCGCCGGGGAGCAGCTGCCATGGACCGCGGTGCAGGACGCCCTGGGTCCACTGCTCGCTGACCCCGGTACCCCCAAATGGTGCCACGACGCCAAGCGACTTCGGATCATCCTGCGCCGCCACGGGACCGATTTGGCCGGCGTCGCTTACGACGTCATGATCATGTCGTACTTAATCAACCCCGAGCAGGGCGATCACTCGCTGCCCGATGTGGCCATGAAGTTCGCGGACCGCTACCTGGTTTCGTGGAGGCAGCGCTTGAGCGACGCGGGTACCGGGCGGCGCGCGGCCGGAGTGGAGGAGTTGGACCCCACGGACGTCGCGGCGCATTTGTGGGAAGAAGCCGACATCATCCGCGAGCTGGGGCCGGGCCTGGAGGAGCGCTTGCGCCGGGACGGCCTGTGGGAACTGTACGCGGGCATGGAGCGGCCCCTCATCGACGTCCTAGTGGAGACGGAGATGAACGGTGTGCGGCTGGACACCGCATACCTGGCCCAGCTGTCCCGCGAGATGGATGCGCAGATCCAGCGTTTGACCGCCGAGATCTACCGGCTTGCGGGTGAACCCTTCAACATTAACTCGCCCAAGCAACTCAGTCGCATCCTATTTGAGAAGCTGAAGCTGCCGGTGCTCAAGCAAACCAAGACCGGCCCGTCCACCGACCACGAGGTGCTCGAGGCGCTGGCGTCCGAGCATGAGCTGGTAGCCTTGCTGCTGGATTACCGGCAGGTGACCAAGCTCAAGAGCACGTACGTGGACGCTCTGCCCGCCTTGGTGCACCCGGAAACCGGGCGTGTGCACACCACGTTTAACCAAGCGGTGGCCGCCACGGGCCGGCTTAGCAGCGCGAACCCCAACTTGCAGAACATCCCCGTGCGCACCGAGGAAGGCCGGCGCATTCGCAAGGCGTTCATTCCCGAAGGTCCTGACTGGGTGCTGCTCAAGGCGGACTACTCCCAAATCGAGTTGCGGGTGCTGGCGCACATCTCCGGCGACCAAGGGCTCATCGACGCCTTCCGTCAGGGACAGGACATCCACGTGCGCACCGCGTCGGAAGTGTTCGGTGTGCCGCCGGAGCAGGTCAGCCCCGAGATGCGCAGCGCTGCCAAAGCCATTAACTTTGGCATCGTCTACGGCATCAGCAGCTTTGGGCTGGCGCGCGGGACAGGCCTCAGCCAGCAGGACGCCCAGCGCTACATCGACGACTACTTTCACCGTTATCCCGGCGTCCGGCGCTACATCGACACGGTTATCGAAACCGCCCGGGAGCGGGGGTACGTCACGACCCTGTTCGGGCGCCGCCGCTACCTCCCAGACCTGCGCTCCCGCAACTGGGCGCGGCGCAGCTTCGCCGAGCGCACGGCCATGAACAGCCCCATCCAGGGGACGGCAGCGGACATCATCAAGCTGGCGATGGTGGAGGCCCACCGGCGCCTGCGGGCCGAAGGGCTGCGGGCGCGGCTTGTGCTGCAGGTGCACGACGAGTTGGTGCTGGAGGTGCCCAAAGAGGAACTCCAGCGCACCGCCAGGCTCATCCACGACTCCATGGCCCACGTGGTGGAGCTGGCCGTGCCCCTGGTGGTGGACGTGGAGGCGGGTCCCAACTGGCTTGATACGGAGCCGGTCCCCTTGGAGGCGGGCGCGGGTGCCTGAGTTGCCGGAGGTGGAAACCGTCCGCCGGCAACTCGCCGCGGTGCTGCCGGGCAGGCGGATCAAGGGCGTGGACGTGCGCCTCGCCCGCATCCTGCGGAACATAGCGCCGGAGGCGCTCCAAGAGCGCATCATCGGACGCCGCTTCACCGGCGTCGACCGGCGGGGCAAGTTCCTCATCCTGCACCTGGACGATGGGGCGCGCCTCATCGTCCACCTGCGCATGACCGGGCGCATGACCGTCGCCCGGGCAGGCGACCCCGAGTGGCCGTACACGCGGGTGGTCGTGTCCCTGGACGGCGGCAGTGAGCTGCGCTTCAGCGACGTGCGCACCTTTGGCACGTGGCACTACGCCGGCGACACGGGCGGCGAGCCGCCCGGGCTGGCCGCCATGGGTGTGGAGCCTCTGTCGGACGGCTTTACTCCGGACACTCTGGCGGGCGTGTTGGCCGGCAGGCGGGCGCCGGTAAAGGCCGTGCTGCTCGATCAGCGCCGGATCGCCGGTATCGGCAACATTTACGCCGATGAGGCACTGTTTCGTGCAGGGATCGATCCGGCGCGCCCCGCGGGATCGTTGTCGGCCGAAGAGGTCACCCGGCTGCACGAAAAGATCCGCGAGGTCCTGCAGGCGTCGCTGGAAAAGGGCGGCACCACGGTGCGGGACTACGTCAACGGGCGGGGCGTGCCGGGCGAGTTTCAAAAGTACCTTGAAGTGTACGGGCGGGCCGGGCAGCCATGCCGCCGGTGCGGCACGCAGTTGGTCAAGCGCAAGGTGGCGGGCCGCGGGACCCACGTGTGCCCCCGGTGCCAGCGGTAGGCGCCGGACCGGGCGCGGCGCGCGGCACGCCATTGTTCGCGGGCCTGAGCGGACCCGGCGGCTACGAGGGGGAAGGGCGGGTGGCGGAAGGACGGCGGGGCATCGTCATCGGGCTCACGGGCGGCATCGCCAGCGGCAAATCCACCGTAGCCGCCATGTTCGCCGAGTTGGGCGCGGCCATTGTCAGCGCGGACGCAATCGCCCGCGAGGTGGTGGAGCCCGGCGAGCCGGCGTTGGAGGAGATCCGCGCCGCCTTCGGCCCCGAGGTGCTGCTGCCCGACGGCCGGCTGGACCGGCGCCGGTTGGGCGCCATCGTGTTTGCCGACCCCGAGCGGCGCCGGCGGCTGGAAGCCATTCTCCACCCGCGCATCCGGGCCCGCATGCGGGAGCAAATCGAAGCCGCTGCCGGCACCGGCCGTCCGGTGGTGGCGGAGATCCCCCTACTGTTTGAAAGTCCCGCCAGCCGGGCCCTGGTGGACGTGACCGTGGTGGTCTACGTGGATAGGGAGCAGCAACTCGCGCGCCTCATAAGCCGGGATGGCTTGACCCCGGCCGAGGCCGAGGCTCGCCTCGCGGCGCAGTTGCCACTTGAGGAAAAGGCGCGGCTGGCTGATTACGTCATCGACAACCGTGGACAGTTGGAACACACCCGCGCCCAGGTGGTCCGGGTGTGGGAGGAGTTGGTGCAGCGTGCGGACGGTGGCGCTGATCGCCCACGACAAAAAGAAGGCCGACATCATTGAATTCGCTCTCCGGCGGCGGGATATCTTGGCCCGGTTTCGATTAATCGCTACGGGGACAACGGGTAAGGTGATCGCGGAGGCCACGGGCCTTGAAATCGAGCGGGTGCTGTCGGGCCCCTACGGGGGGGACCAGCAGATCGGCGCCAGGGTGGCCGCCGGGGAGGTGGACGCCGTCTTGTTCCTGCGGGACCCGCTTACCGCCCAGCCCCACGAGCCGGATATTACTGCCCTCCTGCGGGTGTGCGACGTCCACAACGTACCCTTGGCCACCAACCTGGCGACCGCCGAGCTGATCATCGCCGCCCTTGGGGAAGCATAAGCATTCCGCAGGCTGGCAGCCCCGAGGAGGGTGCGCGCCGTTGTCCAAGCATGCCAGCACCGGCCGGCTCCTTTGGCTGGCGCTCTTGCTGGTGCTCGTAGCGGCGCTGATGGGGAAACCTGTGCTGCGCCGGCTGTTTCCCATTCCTTTCGCGTCGGAAATCGCGGCCGCGGCGGCCGAACACGGCGTGGATCCGTTCTTGATTGCGGCGCTCGTGCGGGTGGAAAGCCGCTTTAATCCGAGCGCGGTGTCGCCGCGGGGCGCGCGCGGACTGATGCAGGTGATGCCGGATACCGGCCAATGGATTGCGGCGCAGTTGGGCTGGCCGGGCTACGATCCCGACTGGCTCTTTGACCCGCAGACCAATCTGCGCATGGGCGCCTGGTACTTGCGGACACTGCTGGATCAGTTCGGTGAGCCCGCCATCGCCCTGGCGGCCTATAACGCCGGGCGCGCACGGGTGCAGGAGTGGCTGGCCCAGGGGCGGTGGAACGGGCGAGCGGACACGCTGGCGGACATCCCCTTCACGGAAACCCGCAACCATGTCCAGCGGGTGCTCACCACGCTGGAGGCGTATCGCTGGCTCTACGACGGCTCGTGGCGGCAGGTTTCGTCCAACGGGGATCGAATGTAGATCCGATTTTTGAAAGGGAGGGCCCGTCGTGGGCTGGAAACTGCGGACGTTGGCGGATGTCAAGGACTGGCGGGTGGACGGGCGCGCCCGGTTTCACTCGGCGACCCACGAGGAGATCGCGGCGGGCGCGACCACCGACATTTACTTTATTAAAACGCTCCAAGTGCTGCGCCATCTGGGCCTTGAGGACACGCCCGTGGTGGCGGAGATTTTCCCACGTCAAAGCGGTGTGCTGTGCGGGGTCGAGGAGTGCTGTCACCTGCTCAAAGACGCGGGGGTAAAGGTGTGGGCTTTGCCGGAAGGAGTGGAATTTAGCCCCAAAGAGGTCGTGATGCGCATCGAGGGCCCCTACGGCCGCTTTGGTGTGTACGAAACCGCCTTGCTGGGCATGCTCGCCAGCGCCACCGGATGGGCCACTGCGGCCCGGCGGGCCAAGCAAGCCGCGGGGGACAAGCCCGTCATTTGCTTTGGCGCGCGGCACGTGCACCCGGCCGTGGCGCCGGTCATGGAGCGGGCCGCGATCGTGGGCGGCGCTGACGGCGCCGCGTGCGTGCTGGGCGCGAAGCTCATGGGCCAGGAGCCCATGGGCACCATGCCCCACGCCATGTTCCTTATTATCGGCGACACGGTGGAAGGCGCACTGGCCTATGATGCGGTTATGCCTCCGGACTCGCCCCGCACGGTGCTGGTGGACACCTTCAAGGACGAGGCGGAGGAAAGCCTGCGGGTGGCCGCCGCCCTCGGCGAGCGGCTGCAGGGGGTTCGGCTCGATACCCCGGGTGAGCGGGGCGGGGTAACCCCGGGGTTGGTGGCGGAGGTGCGGGCTCGCTTGGACCAGGCCGGTTTCCGCCATGTGCAGATTTTGGTGTCCGGCGGCTTGAACCCGGAGCGCATCGCCGAACTGGCCGCCGCGGGGGCGGATGCGTTCGGCGTCGGCAGCTACATCTCCGGCGCCGCGCCCATCGACATGACGATGGACCTGAAGCAGGTGGACGGGCGGCCTGTGGCAAAGCGGGGCCGCGTGCCGGGGATCACCCCCAATCCGCGCCTGGTGCGGGTGCTTTAGCAGGCGGTGCCGCGCTCGCCGCGGGGAGGCTTCCGGGCGGCTGCGGCAGGATTCGGTACTGTCGGACGAGAAAGTTCTCCGATAACAGACTAAGGAGGGACACGCGTGGCTCCCCTGCTGTCGGTCCGCAACCTCAAGACGTACTTCCAGACCGAAGACGGCCTCGTTCCCGCGGTGGACGGCATCAGCTTTGACCTTGAGCGGGGCGCGACCTTAGGGATCGTCGGCGAGTCCGGCTGCGGCAAGAGCGTGACGTCGCTGTCCATCATGCGCCTCATCCCTACGCCCCCTGGGCGCATCCTGGGCGGCGAGATCTTGTTTGAAGGCGAAGACCTGCTTAAGAAGTCCCAGGCTGAGATGCGCCGCATCCGGGGCAACGAGATTTCCATGATTTTCCAGGAGCCGATGACGTCGCTCAACCCGGTTTTCACCATCGGCGACCAGATCATGGAGGCCATCATCCTCCACCAAAAGCTGGACAAGAAAGCGGCCCGCGAAAAGGCCATCGAGATGCTGCGCTTGGTGGGGATCCCCTCGCCTGAGAAGCGGGTCGACGAGTACCCGCACCAGCTGAGCGGCGGCATGCGCCAGAGGGTCATGATCGCCATGGCCCTGTCATGCAATCCCAAGCTGCTCATCGCCGACGAGCCCACAACGGCGCTGGACGTGACCATCCAGGCGCAAATCCTGGACCTCATGCGCAAGCTGCGGGACGAGCTAGGGACGGCCATCATCCTCATCACCCACGACCTGGGCGTCATCGCCGAGATGGTGGATGAGGTCATCGTGATGTACGCGGGCAAGATTGTGGAGCGGACCGACGTGCGCTCCTTGTTCCGCAACCCCAAGCACCCCTACACCGAAGGGCTGCTGGGTTCGCTGCCCAAGCTGCATGCCGAGCAGGAGCGGCTGCAGACGATCGAGGGCGTGGTGCCGAGCCCCTTCAACATGCCTAAGGGCTGCCGGTTCCACCCGCGGTGCCGCTACGCCCAGCCCATCTGCCAACTGGAGGAGCCGCCCCTTATCGACGTGGGCGGGGGGCATCTGGCCGCGTGCCACAAGAATACCGATTACCAGGTCGTGCGGGAGAAGGTGAGCTGACGTGGCGGAAGCCAAGGCACCGCTTTTGGAAGTCAAAAACCTGGTCAAGCACTTCCCCATCACCAAAGGGATCATCTTCTCCCGGCAGGTGGGGGCCGTCAAGGCGGTGGACAACATCAGCTTTCACATCAATCCCGGCGAAACGCTGGGGCTGGTGGGCGAAAGCGGCTGCGGCAAGTCCACGACCGGACGCCTTATCCTGCGGCTCATCGAGCCCACGTCAGGCGAAGTGCGCTTTGCCGGGCGTGACATCCTGAAGCTGTCCCGGGAAGAGATGCGCGAGCTGCGCAAGGAGATGCAGATCATCTTCCAGGACCCGTATGCCTCCCTGAATCCCCGCATGACCGTGGGCGACATCATCGGGGAGCCCCTGCTCATCCACGGCCTGGCCAAAGGGCGGGAGCGGGAGAAGCGGGTCCAGGAGCTCTTGGAAGTGGTGGGCCTGAGCGCGTACCACGCCCGGCGGTACCCGCATGAGTTCAGCGGCGGCCAGCGGCAGCGCATCGGCATCGCCCGGGCCTTGGCGGTCAATCCCAAACTGATCGTGTGCGACGAGCCGGTTTCGGCGCTGGACGTGTCCATCCAGGCTCAGGTGATCAACCTGCTCAAGGACTTGCAAAAGGAGTTCGGGCTGACCTATCTCTTCATCGCCCACGACTTGGCCGTGGTGGAGCACATCAGCGACCGGGTGGCCGTCATGTACCTGGGCAAGATCGTGGAGTTGGCGGACAAGCGGGAGCTGTACAGAAACCCGCTGCACCCCTACACGCAAGCGCTGTTTTCGGCCATCCCCATCCCGGATCCGGACGTGAAGCGGGAGCGGATCATCCTGCAGGGGGATGTGCCGAGCCCCATCAATCCGCCCAGCGGTTGCCGGTTCCACACCCGGTGTCCCTTTGCCCAGGAGGTGTGCCGGCAGCAGGAGCCGCCGTTCATCGACGTGGGCGGCGGCCACCACGTGGCGTGCCATTTTGCCACGCCCGAAACCATCGCCAGGGGCGAGAACCCGACCGCCGAAAAAGCGGTACGCCTGATGAACAACCGGCGCTCGACGGCCGCGTGACGACTCGGTGCGGGCTCGCCCGGCCGGAACGCTCGACGGCTACAGTCAATCTTTCAGGCAGAAAAAGAGGCGCCCTGCGGCGCCTCTCTTCGTCTAGGTATGCGCGATGGCAGATAGAGAACGCGGCCTGCGGGTGCCGGCGCGGCTTATGCTGGCGGCTCCGGCCCGACCGGAACGCCGAACACGCGGGCGGCGTTCTTGTAGTACATCCACGGTAGCACGTCCTCAGGCAGGTTGATGCCCCGCAGGACCGGCGGGCCGTCGGAGTCGGGGTCCTCAATCGGCAGCGGGCAAACGGTGTCGGTTTCCCAAAACAGCAGGTGAATCCAGTAGCGGGACGTGTAGCGGAACGGTTCAGGGTTCTGGATGGCCACCTGGTCGGTGCCAAACAGAATGCGCTCCTTATACCGCCGGAAAAAGTCCCGGGCGGCCGCGGGTTGCTTGCCCAACTCCCGGACGATCCACTTGGTGGCCGACGTGTCCAGGTAAAGGTTGGGATAGCGGTCCAGCAGTTCGGCCAGGTGGTCCAAATGCTCGGGATCGCCGCCCATGTGGGCCGCGAGGAACGGGATACGGGGGTGCCGTGCCAGGCGGTGCTCCAACTGCGGGTACTGGTCAGCTTTGGTGCCGTACAGCTTTACGTCGGTGTACACGCGCTGGAACCACACATCCGGGTCCGACACGTGGGTGAGCACCCCGAGGCCGTGGGCTTCGATCTCCGCGAACACGGGGTCGAGGATGGGATCGTCCATGCGCTTGCCCGTGCGGCCCACAAAGCGCGGGGCGAACCACATCTTGATGATCCGGGCGCCCTGGGCCGCGGCGCGCCGCACGAGGGTCACGTTGCGCTCCGCGAACTTGTCGGGATCGCCGATATGCTCCATTTCCAGGCGCGGGATCATCTCGGTTTCCGGGTACTGCTGCTTGAGTTGAACCGCCTCGTCGAGGGTCGTGATGGCCGCGAGGCGGGTGATACCGTACAGGCGGGCCGCTTCGAACAGCGGCGCAGCCGCCGGGTTGCCGGGTGCATGGGCGTGGATGTCCACAATCGGGCACGAGACCTTCCGCCGGGGCGGTCGGGCAAAGCCCTCGGCCCGGGCTTGTTCGACCAGTTCTCCGTTCACGTGCAGGATCGCCTCCTGCCCCCAGTGATTCGTACCGCGCCGCCCAAATCCTCGCGGGAAGGCCGCGCCGGCGCCGGAAGGCGTGGGCTAGTGTGCTAGAATGGTCTTGACTTTGCCGGGACGTGCATGAGGAGGGAGACCATGGAAGTCGCGCAGCTAGGAAACTCGGGCATCGAGGTGACACGGGTGGCCCTGGGCACATGGGCCATCGGCGGCTGGCTGTGGGGCGGCACCGACGTGGAAGAGTCGGTACGGACCATCCACGCGGCGCTGGACATGGGCATCACGATGGTGGACACGGCGCCCGTCTACGGATTTGGGCTGTCGGAGGAGATCCTGGCCGAGGCCCTGGCGCGCCGGCGGATTCCCCGGGAGCGGGTGATCATCGCTACCAAGTTCGGCATGGAGTGGGATGACAAGGAGAACGTCTGGCGCAACGCCAAGCCGGAGCGAGTGCGGAAGGAACTGGACGACAGTCTGCGGCGCCTGCGCACGGACTACATCGACCTTTACCAGATTCACTGGCCGGACCCGGACACTCCCATCGCGGAAACCGCCCAGGTCGTACGGGAGCTGTACGAAGCGGGCAAGATCCGCGCCATCGGCGTGTGCAACTATTCGGTGGAGCAGCTTGAAGAGTGGCGCCGGGTAGCGCCGTTGCATTCGGTGCAGCCCCGTTATAACCTCTTGGAACGCCAGATCGAGGCCGACGTGCTACCCTACTGCCGTGAGCACGGGCTGGCGGTGCTGGCCTACAGCCCCCTGGCCCGGGGTCTGCTCACGGGCAAGTTCGCGGAGAATCCCAGTTTCAAGCCGGGCGACAACCGCGCGACCGACCCGCGTTTCACCGGCGAAGCCTACCGGCGCCACTTGCGCGTCGTGGAGAAGCTCAAGGCCATGGCCGCTGAAAAGGGCAAGACGGTGGCGCAACTGGCGGTACGCTGGGTGCTGGACCAGCCCGGGGTGACGGTGGCCCTGTGGGGCGCTCGTACCCCTCAGCAAATCCGGGAAGCGGACGCCGTGAGCGGCTGGCGCCTGTCGGACGAGGATCTTGCTCGCATCGAGGCCATCCTCCGGGAAGCCGCAGAAGAGACGGCGCCAGGGGAGGCTCCCAGGCAGGCGCGTTAAGGCATGGCGGACCGGGGTGCGTTCATAACGGTGAAGGGAGGGCGGCGGGGGCACGCTCAGGCCTCGGCTGCTGCCTTTCCCTCCTCCGGTTCGGGCGGCACCAGTGGTGCGCCGCAGCGAACGCAATAGCGAAAGGCATTTAGCGTCAGGGCGCCGCACCGGGGACACGGACGGCCCCGCTCCCCCTCCGGACCCGCCGCTAGGACGATGCGCCGGTACTTGTCGCTGGCAGCGAACTGGATCAGTTCGCGAATGCGGCTGGTCACATGCGGCTGGGTACCGAACCACTCGCGGATCCTGTCCAGTTGGCTGCCCTCAGCCTCGTGGGCTTGCTTGAGGAACTCCTCGGCGCTGGCGTAGCGCATGGCCGGCGGGCCTGCCGCAAGCTTGAGGATGGCCCGCACCGCGGCATCCAGGCTGCCGCAGGCGATGAGCCCAGCCCGGTCCGCGGTGTAGTCGGCCTTGCGCTGCCAGTGACCGTAAAGCAGGTTGAGGCCGGGGATGGCGCTGCCGCAGGGAGCTATGATCGACAGCCAGCGGGTGTGGCCGTGCTTGATGTGCCCCAGTTCACGGCCCACAATGAACAGCAGTTCGTCGTCGGTAAGGTACTCGAGCAGCCCTGAATGCAGCACGAGAGAATATGGCTCCGAGAAGCCTATGGTGAAAGCGTGGATTGTTCGCGGTCACCTGGACCGAGTGCGCCAGGAGCTGGCCTTGGCGGATGCGGCTGCACGCAAGGGCGGCGGCCAGGAGCAGGAGAGCCGTCCAGAAAGACCACACGAGGAGCCCGCAGAGGACGATGGCGCTGACGATCCCGCAGAAGATCAGCGCGGTGTTTTCGTCGGGGTACCTGTAGTTGACGTTCACAACGGCTCACCCTTCTGCTCGTGCGCCAGCGGCAGCGCGGCCGTCGGAGCCTCCACGGTGGGCGCCGCTGCTTCGGAGACGCCGAACACAGCTTCGTATAACGCCACCAGGACGCAAGCGGTGAAGGAGAGCAAGAGCAGTTGACCCATGACCACCAGGGTCAGCAGCGCCGCGTCGGCGGGGCCGAAGTAAAGCTGGTACCGGAAGCGGTAGAACATGCCCAGCGCTACCCACACCATGACCAAATACGCCAACGCGACAGCGGCCAGGACCAAAAACGCCGTGACCCAGCGCTCATGCAGGTGCCGTCGGCTTTCGGCCATCGCCTCCAAGGCCGACCGGTCACGGTCGAGAATACGCAGCGGCGCGGCCGCCCAGCTGACCGTCAGGTAGACCCCAGGTGCCACAAAGGCCACACATCCCAGCGCGGCGACGAGCGGGATCAACAGCGACGCCACGAACAACGATCCGTAGTGGGGCCACACCAGGGCCGCGTCCGCGAAGCGGGGCTGCTCCCCGGCCGCGCGCTTTTGGCCGCCTCGTCGTACAACGGCGAGGAGATCCGCTGGTTGACGACCCAGGAGTATGACTGGATGTACGCCAGTTCCCTGGCGGCGGTGGAGCAGCTGCGGGAGTTGGGGCTGAACATCCGCCTGGACGTGGTGGATTGGGGCAGCGTGATTTCCCAGCGCGCAAACTACGACGTATTCGTCACGGGGATGCCGCTGTACGCCGACCCGACCCAGTTGCCGGTGCTCAATTGCGGCTGGGTGCGGTTCTACTGCGACGAAGAGCACGTGCGGCTGGTGGACGCCTTGTACCAGACGGTGGACCTCAAGGCGCGCCAGGAGATCCTGCGAGCTATCCAGGCGCGGTTCTACGAAGAAGCCGCCGCTCTCAAGTTCGGCGATTTCTTCCGCCTGCGGGGGCGGCGCGACTATGTCAAGGGCATGCAGGCCATGCCGGAACCGTTCTTCTGGAACGTCTGGATTGAGCGCTAGACCAGTCGGCCGGCCGGCGGCACCGCCCGATGGCAGGCTGTGCCAGCCGCCGGCCTTCTAGGGTGACGCAGGGTGGCATTCCGCTACATCGCAGGGCGCGTCGCAGGCGTCGTACCCGTGGCCTTTCTCGTCACGTTCGTGACCTTTTTTCTCCTGCGCCTTGTGCCTGGAGACCCGGCGGCGGTGATGCTGGGGCCGCAGGCGGGCGAAGAGCAAATCCAAGCTCTGCGGGAACGGTTGGGTTTGGACCGCCCCGTGGGGACGGAATACATTCGCTGGCTCACGCGGGCCGTGCGGGGAGACTTGGGCGATTCGATCTTCCTTGGCCGCAGCGTCTGGCAAGCCATTGCCGAGAGGGTGGAACCAACGGTGACCCTGACGGTGGTGGCCGTGGGCGTGGCGGCGCTGCTCGGGGTTACGGCCGGCGTCGCCAGCGCCTGGCGCCACCGTAGCGCGGTGGACCACGCCGTCATGCTGGTTTCCATGCTAGGGGTTTCGATTCCCAACTTCTGGCTTGGGCTCATGCTTTCGCTCCTGTTTGCCGTCCGGTTGGGGTGGCTGCCCGCCACGGGCTTCGTCTTGGTGCGGGAGGGTGTGGGAGAAGCGCTGCGCCACCTGATCCTGCCGGCCACGGCCTTGGCGCTGCAGCAGGCGGGCATCATCGCCCGCATGACCCGGGCCGCGATGCTGGAGACGCTGCACAGCGACTACGTGCGCACCGCCCGGGCCAAGGGTCTGGGCGAGGGGGCCATTCTTTGGAAACATGCCCTCCGGAACAGCCTGATTCCCATCGTCACGGTCATCGGCGTCAGCTTCACTGTGCTGTTGGCGGGGGCCATCGTAGTGGAGACGGTGTTTAACATGCCAGGTTTGGGTCGGCTCATCATCCAAGCGGTCATTCGCCGCGATTACCCGGTGGTGCAGGGTGCGGTGCTGGTGGTGTCGGCCATGGCGGTGCTCGTCAACCTGGCGGTCGACTTGCTGTATGTCTTGATCGACCCGAGGGTGCGCTATGAGTGAACGTCGCTTCGCACGCGGCTCGACGGCGAAGCCCGGCGGCATGCTGCCGGAACGGGCCACCGACGCCCCCATTGCCGCCGGCCAGCTAGCGCCGGCCGCTCAGGTTACTCCGGCTGCCCTCGCGGCCCGCGCGCGGGCATGTGCCCGGGTCCTTGCCCGCCACCCGCGACTCGTCGCCGGTGGGGCGCTCTTGCTCCTCATGACCGTGGTGGCGGCCTTCGCGCCGTGGCTGACGCCTTATGACCCAGAGTCGGTCAACCCCCAAGAGAGGCTGCTGCCGCCCGGCGAGGCGCACCCCATGGGCACGGACCGCTACGGCCGGGACGTTTTCAGTCGCGTCGTGTACGGCGCCCGGACGTCGCTCTTGGTAGGCTGGAGCGTGATGGTGGGTGTCACCCTGCTCGGCGGCGGGCTGGGCCTTTTGGCCAGCTCCTCTCACCGGGCCGACCGGACCCTGATGCGGGTCGTGGACGGCCTGATGGCCTTTCCCGACGTACTCTTGGCCATCGCCCTGATGGCCGTGTTGGGTTCCAACGTGGTCAACGTCATCGCGGCCTTGACGGTGGTCTACACCCCGCGCATGGCGCGGGTCGTGCGGGCCGCGGCCCTTTCGGTCCTAGAGGAGCCCTACATCGAAGCCGCCCGCGCCGCCGGCGCGACCTCCGCCCGGGTACTGTGGCGCCACGTCCTACCTGGCGCCATTCCAAGCGCAGCCGTGCAGGCAACGTTTTTGTTCGCATACGCTGTCCTGGCGGAAGCAGCCCTTAGCTTCCTAGGCGTGGGAGCCCCACCGTACGTTCCCAGTTGGGGGAACATCATCAACGAGGGCCAGCTGTACGTTCGGCGCGCCCCGTGGATTGTAACGTATCCAGGTGTTGCCGTCGTCTTGACCGTGCTGGGTCTAAACATGATCGGCGACGATCTGCGCGACTGGCTGGATCCCCGGTTGCGCTCCAAGCAAGACAAACGTTGAGTGCGTCGGGCAGTAAGTGGTGCCGCGCCTGGGAAACAGGGGGGACCGCTCCGTGACTACGATTTCATCCTGCGACACGTTCCTGGCCCGGGGTGCGGCCACCCGTGACGGGCGGACGTTGTTCGCGAAAAACAGCGACCGGCCGGAACCGGAACTGCAGCAGTACGTGATCGTTCCGCCGTTGGCGCACCCGCCCGGCGCGTCGCTCCGCGTCCAGTACATCACCATCCCTCAGGCGCGGGAGACGTACGGTTTTGTTGGCGCACAGCCCCGGTGGCTGTGGGGCCTGGAGCACGGCGTCAACCAGTGGGGTCTCGCCGTGGGCAACGAAGCCATCTACACGGTCGTGCAGCCGCGGGAAACCGGCCTATTGGGCATGGACCTCGTCCGCTTGGCGCTGGAGCGGGCCCGCACAGCTCGGGAGGCGGTGGACGTGATCGGCCGGCTCGTGGAGGAGTACGGCGTCGGCGGCTCGGCGTACAATCCCGGGCCGGTCTACTACGACAACGCTTTTCTCCTGGTTGATCCCCTCGAGGCGTGGCACTTGGAAACCGCCGGTCGCCATTGGGTGGCCCGGCGGGTCACTGAGGACCGCTACGCCATCTCCAATGAGCCTTCCATTCATGCCGAGTGGGACGCCGGCAGCCCCGGCCTGGAACAATTCCTCCGGCGGCTCGCGGCGGGAAGTGATGCCCCATCAGCCGAGACGGCCGCGGTTAGCTCCCCTGGGACGACGCCGCCGGGAGCGTTTCCGAACGGCTTGGGTGTGGCGGCACAGGTGGCTGGGGAAGCGGGAGAGAGTGCAATTTCCTTTGCGGCTGCGGTGCTCGACCGGCGCCGGCCCCGGGGGCAGGCCGCCTGCCGAAGGGGACGCGGCCTGGAACTCCTGGGCCGGGGGCCGATGGACGTTCCCGGCATGATGGCCCTTCTAAGGGACCACTACGAAGGCACTCCGCTGGGCGCCTGGTCGCCCGAGGAGTTGGACATCAAGAGCATTTGCATGCACAGCACCCCTTACCATCCGGTACGCACGGCGGGCAGCATGGTGGCGGAACTGGATCCCGCGGGGCGCCAACCGCCCGTCCTGTGGCTGTCCGTGGGCATGCCTTGCCGCAGCATCTTCTTGCCCTTCCGGATGCCGGCGGGTGGTCCTGAGCACGCCCGCTCAGTTTCAGCGGCCAACTCGTGGGACGGGTGGCCGGCTGAACCAGCGCTTTTACCCACTGGCCCGTGGGACACGGTGGCCGCCCGCTTTGCAGCGGCGTCTCCGGAGGAGCGGCGGGCGCTCCGGGCCCGCGTGGAGGCGCTGGAACGCCGCTGGAGCCAGGACCCTTCTACGTGGCCCGATTGGGATGAGGCGCTTGAGCAAGGCGTCCAATTGGACTGATGCTTTGCCCCGCGACGGTGTCTCTCCGGTCTACGGTGCTAGCTGCTTGGTGCAGGGAGGGCTACGTGGAAGTGCCACCACCGGCAACTACGAAGAGCGCATTGCCCGGGAAACCTTGTGGCCGTGTGGCGTGGAGCTTACGCCAGCTCTCAGGGGCAACGGTGTGCGGTGGCACGGGCGTCTGTAGAAGTGTCGAATGCTCGAACTCCTCAATTACCCACGAAAGGCGAAAAGCGGCCTGCAAAGGCCGCTTTTCGTTAGCTGGTGCCCGGGATCGGATTTGAACCGATACGGGTTGCCCCACACGCCCCTCAAACGTGCGCGTCTGCCTATTCCGCCACCCGGGCTT
>NICF_comb_assmDRAFT_10001110_pt1 | contig 21791 bp, 17 predicted proteins | sample NewIslPassag4_SG_FD_11279 | JGI IMG/M metagenome (IMG submission 11279) | reverse complement strand
CCACAGGCCCGCGCCCGCCCCGAGCGCTCCGGCGCCGTAGGCGCGGGCGTAGACGGGAAAGTACGACCAGCCCATCACCTGCGACGTCTGCGAGAGAAAGGCCGCGAGCAGAAAGATGAGCAACGCCCGGTTGCTCGCAAGAGCCCGGAGATCCCACGTCGCACCGAACCCCGCGGCCTTTGGCACGGCATTCAATGCTTTGGACCGCGCGATCAGCGGGACGGAGGCAACAAGCCACGCAGCCTGCCAGAGAAACATCGCCGCGGCGTGGACCGCTTGCCCCAGAGCCCCCACTGCGAGCTGCGAGGCGGCGTTGCCGAACGAGCCGTATAACCGGACGCGGCCGTACGCCCCGGCCCTGCTGCCCAGCGCCTCCAGGGTGAGGGCGTTGATCAGAGGGTCGATGCCGTTGAAAAAGAAGGCCCAGGCAAAGATCAGCCCCAGGAGAGCTGCAAACGTGCGTCCAAAAGGCAAGAGCAGGCTTGCGGCTGCGGCACCGAGGAGGGCTGCCACGAGCGCCCCCTTGAGGCCGATCCGCTTGTCAGCGAGCACGCTCCAAAGCGGCTGGACGAACAGGCCGACGACCGGCCCCACCGCGAGGAGAGCGCCGACTTCGTACCCCTTCAGCCCGAGGCCGGAAAGGTACAAGCTCAAAAACGCGGCCACGCCCGAATGGCCGAGGTAGTAGTTGAAGTAGACCACTTTGAGCCGGCGGACCGTCTGCCCCCTCTCCGGGCTGGTTTCCGCCTGCTTTTGGACGGACAATTGCATCGCCATCGCACATCCCGCGCTCTTCCCGTTGTTGCGCTGCCCGGCGCCCGTGCGCCGGCGCCGGCTCCTCCATTCCTATGCAGCAAAGCGGGGCCCGGCGTCTTGCGGCGGGTGAAGCCATCCCTCGACCACCGCGCACCGGCGCATCCCGGTGCGCCCTTTGCGTCTCGCTCACCTTCGCCTCGCTGCGTCCCACACGACATCGCCCTACCGGCGAGAGCCATCGCATACGGTTGCTATTGGGCAGAAGAATTCCGCCCAGCAGTAGCCCGCCCTGCGGGGTGATCGGGCGTCAACCACTCTAGCGTGGAGGGAACGCGCGTGTCGGTCGACGGAACTCGCCGCGGCGCAAGCGGCACAGCGCTGGCCGGCGCTTACGTCGGCAGCGTCATTGGCGCCGGCTTTGCGTCGGGTCAGGAGCACGCCGCCTTCTTTCTCCGTTTCGGCACCGACGGCCTTTGGGGGCTGTGCATCGCCGGAGCCATGTTCGTCGTCTTCGGCGCCGGGTTGCTCTTGCTCGCCCATCGCCACGGGACGCGCTCCCACGTGGAGCTTTTGCAGGCCATCGCGGCGCCTCCCGTCGCTCTCCTTTTCGACTGGCTCCTTACGGTTTCACTCTTTGTCTCGCTTTCGGTCATGATGGCCGGCGGCGGCGCGCTCCTTTGCGCCCTGGCCGGTGTCTCCGAGTCCCTGGGAAGCCTGGGGATGGCCGTCCTGACGCTTGCGATCGCTTTGTTGGGGGTCGACGCGATGCTGCGGGTCAACGCCGCACTGGCGGCCGTTCTCTCGGCACTCATCGCATGCCTTGGGATCGCCTCGTTTCCCCGAGCGATGGCCGGCGGCTGGCCTAAGCTCGCGGCGGAGCCGGGCTGGGCTCCCTCGAGCTGGTTCTTGTCCGCGGTATTGTACGGCTCGTACAACTTGGCGCTGACTTTAACCGTCTTTGGCGCCTTGGGAAGCGAGATCCGAAGAGCGCGCCAGGCGCTGGCCGGCGGGGTGAGCGGCGGGGCGTTGCTCTTTTTCCTCAGTCTGTGCGTTTGCGCGGCCGTCACCGGATCTCTTTGGGAGCGCCCCGGCGAGGAGGCTTTCGGCGAGTCGGCGCAGATCCCGTTGCTCTTAGCTGCCGCTCGCCTCGGCCCGGTGGGGCAAGCCGCTTTTTCGGTGGCCATCGGCGTCGCAATGCTGACGACGGCGGTGGCTAGCACCTACGCCTTGGCCCGCCGGCTCGCCGGCACGGGAAGCAGGGGCTTTCGCTACGCACCGGCGGCGGTCCTCGCCGTCGGGGCTTCGCTCCCCTTGGCAGGCATCGGGTTTAGCCGGCTCGTCGGTACGCTCTATCCCGTCATCGGGTACGTGGGAGCCGGTTCGCTGGCCCTCACCGCTCTGCTTTGGATGCGGACGTCAAGACGGCCTGCGTCTCGATGAGGCGATCTGAAGCGTCTAAAAGTCGTTGCCGCCCGCTCGACCTCTCTTTTGCGTGGCGACAAAGACAAAGGCCCCGATCAGGGCAAAGCTGAGCACCACCAGGGCGACGTTGAGCCGCTCTTCGTCCTGGCCCCCGACCCCGTGGGCCAGGGCTTGGGAGAAGAAGTGATGCACGTATGTTGCAGCAAGGAGCGCGGCCGCCGGGACGTGCTTCGCCGCCCGCTTGATCAAGGGGACAAGCCTTCGGTTTGCCCGGCGGATGATCCATCGTCGCAAAGGCTTTAGCGGTCCACCGTCTTGCAGATTCGCACGTCGTCTCATCGAGCTCCTCCTCTTCTGCGGGCGGGTTGGCTGTTGGGCCGCCGGACCATGAGGCGGGCGGCCGGCAGGCCGTTGGGCTGCGGGCTGTCGCCTCGCCCGAAGAACTCTTTCAACGGCTCATCGCCTCACGCCAGCGTCAACCTTGAGATTCCGCGGCTCTCCCGTTTCCCGGATCGAGCCCCACGCTCCCCTCCGGTTCCAGCGCCGGCATGAAGTGACGGAGGCTGCGCACGAAGTGGATGATCGTCCAGCGCTCTTCTTCGCTGAGGACGTTTCCCATGGCGGGCATGGCGGTCTGCTCGATGCCGTACGTGATCCACCAGAAGATGTCGCCATCCGTGTGCTCGTCGACGTGCTCCGCCGTCAGATCAGCCGGCGGGGGATTCAGCGCGGCGGCGAGGATCCCGTCTCCTTTTCCCTCGGGCCCGTGGCACACCGCACAGTGCTGTGCGAACAAAGCGGCTCCTCGTTCGACGGCCTCGAGAGTGTAGGGGACAGGATTGGGAACATGGCTCGTCGGGATGGAATCGGTCAGGGTCGTGCTCAACAGGTGATAGCCGCCGAGCGCCACCATCGCCACTCCGAGAGGGATGGCGGTTGGGACGAGGCGCCGGCGCCGCCCGGCCGTGACCGCGTAGGCGCCCAGCGCCACGAGAATCAGGCCCAGCCCGGAGGTGAACTGGCGCACCGGCGTGCGCACCGCCGCGGCGGGTTCAAACCTGCGCACGCGGCCTGAAAGCATCGTCCCCGTCGCCGCTTCAAAGTCAAACGCAGCCTCCTCCGGCGGGCGCCCAGCTTCCGCCACCCGCAAGCGCATCCGCCACGGCCCGTCCATGGGCAAGATGGTCGCCGCCTGATACCTCCCGGGTGCGACCCGTTCCGGCGCCAGGGGCCCTACGACCATCCGGTGGCTGGTCATCTCAAGAAGCACTTCCACCCGGGCCCCCGCGTCCAGCGGCTGCCCGTGCGCCGAGGTAGCCGTGACGGCGATCGAAAGGCCGCCGGGGCGATCCAAAGGCGCAAGCTCGACGGTCGCTCGCACGGCTCCGGCCGACAACTCCCACATGCCCGCGACGACGGTCCCCGGGGTGTCCGCTGGTGGCAAGGTGGTCAGCACACCCGCGGCGATCAAGACGCCGGTGACGACCACGGCCTCAAGCCTCACCGCGGCAGAGAACCTGCGGGCCGTCTGCCGCAGGCCGCCAAGGTCCCGCCGGACGACCCCCCGGCGCAGGGACGGCCCCGCGAGCATGAGATTGTACCCCGCCACGCCGACGACGGCGGCAAAGAGCGCAAGCTTCACGATGAGCGCCCTCCCGTACGGGGTGCTCACCGCGGCGTTGACGTCGTAGACGTGCAAGTAGGCAGCATAAGCTCCCGTCGCCGCGACGAAACCGACGCTGATCAGAGCCAGCGTCGAAAACCGCTCCACCAGGGCGTAGAGCAGCCGGTAGGCGGAAAGCCCTTCATCGGAGCCGAACGCCCCGCTAGAACCGGCCGACCACGGCGATCCGGACGATTGAGGCGGGGCGGAGGGCTCGGGCTGCCTGGCCCGCTCCCGCTCGTCGCCTCTCCCGATTTTGGAGGCAGCCGTACCTAGGTAGACCAAGCCGCCCGCCCAGATCGCGGAGGCAATGACGTGGACCATGTCGCTCAGCAGGGGAAAGAGGCCGGGTTTTCCCGCGGCATGGCTCGCACCGCTCACCGTGTAGACCACCGCGACGGACGCCAGCGCCGCGAGCGGCAGGAAAAGCCTTCGCCACCCGTTACCGATGAGAAAGAAGTAGGCGCACGAGACGGCCGTCAGGGCGACTTTGGCGACCGTCAACCGTCCATACGATGTCCGGGTGAAAAAGAGCCGGACAAGGTCCGAATCGGTCAGCGGGAAGATCTGGGAGGCGGCCCTCAGCGCGTCGAAAACTCCGGAGGCCGCAAAGAGCAGGGCACCCACCGCGACCAGCGGGCGGATGCGCCGGACCATCTCGCGGCGATGCCCGCCGCCCTGCGGCAAGGCGGCGCGGGCGGCGGGCTCCCAAACCAACCCCAGAAAGGCGGGCGCCGCGACGAGCAGCGCCAAAGAGATGAAGTGGACGGCCTTAAGAAATGGGTACATCACAGCCGATCTGGCTTACGCCCTCTCCGGCTGCGCCGGTCGCTCCGGGCAAGACCGTAAACTGGAAGCTCCCGCTCAACTTGTGAGTGTCGACCGAAAGGACCTCCCAGCTCACCGTGTACTGACCCGGACCGATGGGCTTCAGCGGCAAGACGACCTCCGCGGACGCGCCCTTGGAGGCGTCGGACGCCTTCCAAGCCTCCTCGTCATCAACGCGATTCCCGTCCGCATCTTTCACCTCGAAAAGGCTGAAGGCCTTCTCCACCGGTTCAGAAAACCATAGGCAAACGGCCTGGGGAATGACGGAAACTTCGGCGTTTTGTGCGGGAACCGACCGGGTAAGCCGCGCGTGCCCCAAGGCCTGGGCGCACATAAGCGCTACCGCAGCCACGACCACCGCGGCGATAACACCCGCCTTCCTCCCCACGATGCGGCTCGTCCCTACCCTCGGCATCGATGCCCCTCCTGTCGAAAATTTTAGGCTGATGCATCGATCATAGCCCGCCGGGCAGGGCTACCGCAATGGCCCGACCGGTCCAAGTTTTGGAAGAAGATGGCCCGAAAGGGCTATAAGCCCCGCCTCATTCCGGGCCGAGCCCCTGCTTGATCGCGTAGGTCGCAAGTTGCACCCGGTTTTTCAAATGCAGCTTCGCGAGGATGTTTTTTAGGTGATTTTTCACTGTATTCTCCGAGATGAAGAGCTCGTCGGCGATCTCCTTGTTGCTCGCTCCTTTGGCGACGCAGCGCAGGATCTCGCACTCCCTTGGGCTGAGCTCATCGGGAAGGCTCGTCTCCTCGCTCGATGCGACTTTAAACTCCCGCAAGATGCGGCGCGCGATCTTCTTTGAAATCGGCGCTTCGCCGCGAACCACCGCGTGGAGATACTCCGTCCACTCTTGCGACGAGAGGTTTTTCAAAAGGTACCCCTGGGCTCCCGCCCGGATCGCCTCAAAGAGGTCTTGGGCATCGTCGGAGACGGTGACGATCACGACGCGCACATGGGGCATCTCCGCTTTGATCGTGCGCGTGGCGGCAAGCCCATCCTGGCCCGGCAGGTTGATGTCCATCAAAATCACGTCGGGCATCAGCTCTCGAGCCTTTTCGACGGCTTCACGCCCGTCGGCCGCGCTGCCGACGACTTTGAAGACCGGATCTTCGCTTAGGATCGACTCGATCCCCCTCCGCGCCAGCGGGTGGTCGTCGACGATCAGAACGCGCACTTGATCCATGGCTCTCGCCTCCTTTTCCAAATGCTCGGGTACCACCGGGGCAGCGACGTGTTGGCTCATGAACCCGCCGGTTCGAGGTCTTCCAGTCCGGGGGCCGCTGCCTGCCGCCGACGAAGCTAAGCTGCGGCCTTCCGGCACACCCGGATTCTCGTCCCCATCCCCGGCGAGCTCTCGACCGTAAACTCGGCACCGATCAACTTCGCTCGCTCCTGCATCATCCTCAAGCCAAACCGCCCTCCCGATCCCCCCATCACCTCTTCAACCCGAAACCCTTTGCCGTCGTCAGCGATCTCCAACTCACACAGCCCGTCCGCCTCAAGGCGCAGCGAGACGCGCACCTGCGTGGCCCCCGCATGGCGGCGGATGTTGAAGAGCGCCTCCTGTACGATGCGAAACAGGTGAAACGCCTCCTCGACGTCGCCGGCCTCAAGCTCGCCTTCCCGTTCAACCGCCAGCTCGAGCTGAACGGGAATTCCCGTGTCCTCCTCAAAATCTTCGACGTACTTGGCCAGCGCCGTCTCCAGCCGCCAATCGTCGCCCGCCGACGCCTTAAGATCGTAAATGGTCTGACGAACTCGAGTGTACACCTCGCCGGTCGCCTGCTGCGCTTCTTGGATCTCGCGGCGAGCCGCCTCGACGTCGCTTTGAGCCAAACACCGTTCGACCGTCGCCAGCTTCGTATTGAGAAAGAAGAGCGATTGGCTCAGCCCGTCGTGCATCTCCCGTGCAATACGGTCCCTCTCCTTGAGCAAGGCCGATCGCTGCTGTTCCCGCGCCAGCTTTTCGCCTACGCTTTCGATGACGTCGAAAATGCGGTCGAGGATGAGATAGCTCACCGTCGTTACCAGGCAAAAAGTGACGATGTTGCCCAGCGGGCCCCCCATGACCCGCTCGAAGTAGACGTGACGCATGGTCTCAAAGGTCCATGCCACCATTCCCGGAACGATCGCCCCAAGCCAGCGTGTCTTTGAGTAGTCCATCGAAGAGCCCCTGCCTCGTTTGTACCGCGCTGCTTAAAACGCGCCCGGCCGCTTCTGGCTCACACCCCAGGCGCACCCTTGGCCTCGGAAACCGGAAATGCTTTCCCCGCCCACCCAAACGCGGCCGCGCAGGTGACGTAGCTGAAAAGCAAAAGCCAGCGAAACGCGGCAAAGCCCATCTGATCGGCCACCAGCGCCGCCGACGCCGGCAAGACCAACCCGCCCAGTGACGCCGACGCCATGACCAAGCTGCTCGCGACGCCGATCCGGCCTGGAACCAGCGCCGCGGCCCACGACGTCCCGAGCTGAAAAGCGCCGCTCACTCCGTATCCCGCCGCCACCAGCGCCGCCACGGCCACGGCTGCGGCCTGTGAAAGCCAATCGGCGCCGAGGGCGACGAGGCCGAGGGCCGATCCGCCCACCAGGAGCGCTCGTTCTGAGAAACGAGCGCTCAAGGGAATGGCGCTCACCCTGCCGGCCAGGATACCGGCCCAAAACAGAGAGGTGGCCGTGGCTGCGAGCGCGTGCGGGCTCTGGTACATCTCCACCATGTACGAATAGCCCCACGTGGCGAGAGCGGCCTGGGTGCCGGCCATGAAAAAGACGCCGAGGCAGACGGGGTAGACCGGAGCCGCCGTCCGCCACCCGCAGACAAGATCGGCCAAAACCGTCCTTTGCGGCTCGCGTCGGTGGTCCCGGGGGGACACCACCGGATCGCCGGCCTTTTCCGCCTGCCGGAGGACAAGGGCGATCACGATCGCGATGGCCAGGAACACCCGGTAGTAATCGTGCCATGAGCTCCTCGCCACGACCCAGCCGGCGATGAGGGGCACGGCGACGGACATCAGACTGTAGGTCGAATGCATCATTCCGAGGTAAAACCCGCGGCGCTCGCCGGTCTGAGCCATGAGGGCATTCGTCGCCGCGGCCGTCGAGGACGAGCCGACGCTCATCATCCAAAGCAGGAGCGCAACCAGGGCGAAAAACGGGGCAAAGCTCAACAAAAGCGAACAGGCGGCCATCGCCGCGACGCTCGCGAGCAGCACGGCGACCGGCCCAAAGCGCTCGACCAGCCATCCGGTGACCAGCGTGGTGAGGACGGCAGCGCTCTGGTTGAGGGCGACCAGAAGGCCGCCATGGCCCAGCGACAACCCGAACGAGCTGATCACCTGGGGAAGGATCACGCCCTGGGCCGAGCTAAAGAGCGCCACCAAGATCATCGGGAGAAGCCGGATGACAAGGGTTCGTCCGTCGATAGCCATCGCCCCGCAGCAGCGCACATCGTAAGTGCGAGACTCTGAGTCTCTCAAAGGTTTCTAGGGTCAGCGATCCGGGAGCGCGGCCTCCCGGGGAAAGAGGCCGCGCCGCAGTCGCTTACGACAAGAAATCCCGTGTGCTTCTTCAGGGCCAGATTCGCCCCGAGCCGTTTACCTTTTCACCATCACCCGGGCGTCCAGCACCTGAGCACCTTTGCCGTCCTCGTATACCTTTACGGGGTTGAAGTCCATTTCGGTGATCGCAGGTACCGCCTCCACCAGGCGGCTTAACCGGAGCAAGATTTCGGCAAGGGCGTTTTGATCCCGCTTCGGCATGTTGCGATACCCGTCGAGGAGCTTAAAGCCACGAATCCCCTTGATCATGCTCCAGACGTCCCGGTCGCTGAGAGGTGTGATCCGGAAGACCACATCGCCCAGGAGCTCGACTGTGACGCCGCCCAGGCCGAAGGCGATCAGCGGGCCGAAGCTGGGATCCTCCGTCATGCCGATCATCACTTCGGCGCCGTCGCCCGCCATGGGCTGGATGGTGACACCCAGCATCTCCTCGCCGCGGCCTGCGGCGACCAGCGTCTCTTTCATGCTGCGGAAGGCCTCTCGAACCGCATCGGCGTCTTTGAGGTTGAGCCGGACGCCCTTCCATTCCGATTTGTGCACCAGCGTGGCGGAGGCGAGCTTGGCCACAACGGGATAGCCCACTTGCTCGGCGGCGCGCACCGCCTCGTCTTCGCTGGTGCACAGGTACGTCGGGATCGCCGGAATGCCGGCCGCCTTGAGCAGGCGGTCGACCTCGTCAGGCAAGAGCCAGCCGTCACCCCGGCGGTTCAAAGCCTCCTCGCACACGGCCTTGGCCGCTTCGAGATCCATGTCGTCGAAGACCTGGATTTTGCCCGGAGGCTGCGAGCGCCAGGTGGCGTACTCCACAGCCTTGGAGAGCGCCCGGGCCACCGACTCGGGGAAGCGGTAGGACGGAATCGCCTCCTCTTCGTCCACGAGGAGCGAGCTCATTCCTCTCACGCTCATGAAGGAGGTGAGCAGCGGCTTCTCCTTGCCGGTCGCTGCGGCTTTGCGCCCGTCCTTGACGGCCTTGGCCACCGATTCCGCGTCGGCGGCGCCCGTCGCGATAAAGATGACGACGACCGCGTCGACGTTGGGATCGTCCAAGAGGAGCGGCAGAGCCCGCCGGTAATCGTCGGCGCTGGCTGAGGCGACCATGTCGACCGGGTTGGTGACGCTGGCTGCCGGCGGCAAGAACTCCCGCAGCTTGGCCTGGGTCTCAGGCGTGAGGACCGGCAGCTCCAGCCCTTCGGCCTCGCAAGCGTCGGCGCAGAGGATTCCAGGGCCGCCGGCGTTGGTCAGGATGGCCACCCTCTTGCCCTTGGGCAGCGGCTGGTGCGCGAGGAGGGAGGCGATGTCAAACATCTCTTCGAGCGTGTCGGCACGGATGACGCCCGCCTGGCGGAAGAGTGCGTCGGCGCCCACGTCGCTCGCGGCCAAAGCGGCCGTGTGCGAACCCGCCGCCCGTTTCCCCGCCGAGGTGCGCCCGCTCTTTACGGCAAGGATCGGCTTTTTACGCCCCACCCGGCGGGCAAGGCGTGCGAAGCGGCGCGGATTGCCAAAGGACTCAAGGTAAAGCAGGATGACGTCCGTCTGCGGATCGTCCTCCCAAAACTGCAGCAAATCGTTGCCGGAGACGTCGGCCTTGTTCCCGACGCTGACGAATGACGAAAGGCCAAGCCCCAGATCCTTGGCGTACTCGATGATGGCCAGGCCCAGCGCCCCGCTTTGCGAAGACATGGCGACCCTGCCCGCAAGAGGCGCCACAGGGCCAAAGGTGGCGTTGAGCCGGACGTTGGGGTCCAGGTTGAGAATGCCGAGGCAGTTGGGGCCCACCATCCGCATGCCGGCGCCCCGCACTTTGCGCAGGAGCTTCTCTTGCAGCTCCCGCCCTTCGGGCCCCGTCTCCGCGAATCCCGCGGTGAGCACCACCAGGGCGCGCACGCCTTTCTCCGCGCAGTCGTCCACCACGGAGAGGACGGCCGGTTGCGGCACCGCGATGATGGCCAGATCCACGGGACCGGGGATGTCTTTCACCGAAGGATACGCCGGGATCGACGAGACCACATGCGCCTTGGGGTTGACGGGATAGACCGGACCGTTGAAGCCGGTGGTGATCAAGTTTTGGAGCACCCGGTAGCCGATGCTCCCCGGCGTCCTGGACGCCCCTATGACGGCCACCGATCGGGGTCTAAAAAAGGGTTCGAGGGACGCTTGCGTCGCGATGCGGTCTCGCTGCTCGGCCAGGCTTACACTCCGCTCCGTCGGCTCGATGTCGAGCGAGATCTGGATGACACCCTCCTCCAGCTCCCGGTCGATGTCGTAGCCGCTGTCTTGGAAAACTTTGAGCATCTTTTGGTTATCGGGATGGACATGGGCGATCAAGCGGTTGATGCCCCTGCCGTCGGCCGCATAGGCGAGCCTCTCCAGCAGGATGGTGCCGATTCCCTTTCCCTGATAAGCGTCCTCGACGAGGAAGGCCACCTCCGCCACACCTGGCCCCACCGGCCAGTAGCTTCCCACGCCGATGACGCGATCCTCGTTATCGCCCGTCGTCACGACGAGGGTGAGTCCCCTGCCCGTCCCCGGCGAGGAACCGGCGCCGTCAACCGCCCCGTCGACCGGTTCGCCCACCGCCGCCATGAGCCGAACCGCTCCTTCGAGATCCGGCTCAACCCCGCCCATGAACCGGAAGTAGCGAGACGAATCGGACGAGCGCTCAAGCAGGCTCTTGAGTGCGGGCACATCCTCCTTGGTGGCGATTCGCAAGTAGGCCGGCCGGCCGTCTCTGAGCAGTACCGGTCCTTTGAGCGGATCGCTCTGCGTCACCGGAGGGAGAAATGCTTGCGTGCGATCGGACATTCACTCTTCCTCCTCGCTATCTCGGACCGTCGTCGCAAGGCTTCGCTTCGCCGACGGGTCCACCTTCAGGGGGTTGCCAATACCTGCTTCCCCATTCAGGATCTCTCAGATGGGCTATTACGAGTAGTGACGTTCGCGCTTGGCTCCCCAGGACATATGTCCTAGCTCGCCAGATCCTTGGAAGAGGAGATGCAGCCTGGGCCGCCTAATCCTCACTGCATGTTCACTGCACTCGCCATCTTTGCCGTCACGCTGATCTGCGTCTTCGTGCGTCCCCGGGGGGTTAAGGAGGTCTGGTTCGCCGCGGCTGGAGCGAGCCTAGCCTGGCTCTTTGGCCTGGTGGACGGGACCGATGCGCTCACCTTGTTTCACGAGACCGGGGACGTGCTTCTCTTCCTCTTGGGAATGCTGGTCGTCGCCTACGTGACCGACCGCGCCGGCGTCTTTGAACGCCTCGCGCTCTTTGCGGGAAGGGCCGCCGGGGGAAGAGGTCGACTCCTCTTCGCCGGGATCTACCTCATCGGCGTCTTGGTCACCATGTGGCTTTCGCTGGATACCACCGCCGTGATCCTCGCACCCATCGTTTACAGCCTCGCCCGCTCGTTGGGCGTCGCGCCGCTCCCCTTTGTCTTTGCCACCACTTACGTGGCCAACACCGCTTCGCTATTCCTGCCGGTGAGCAATCTCACCAACCTTATCGTCCTGGGCAGGCTTTCCATCCCGTTTTGGGAGTACGCACGGGTGATGTTTCTTCCCAGCGTCTTCGCGGTGGTTGTCAACCTACTTCTTTTGCTTTGGCTTTTCCGGGCGTCGATCCCGAAGCGGTACCAGGTCGACCGGGCAATCCTCGAGACGGCCACAGCCTCCGGAACGGCGCCCGGCATCCGGCAAAGCGAGAGCTTGATCGTCACCGTCTGCGGGCTGGTGGCGGTGCTGGTGGGCCTTGCCGCCGCGCCGTTTTGGGGCGTGGAGCTCTGGGTCGTCGCGTGCGCCGGAGCTTTGGTCCTTGCGGCCTATCACCTGAGCCGTGCAGGACTTTCCGCCGGCGCACTCATGCGCGACATCTCGTGGGATCTGATCCCCTTCGTCTTCTCTCTTTTCCTCCTTTTGAGGGGCGTCGCTAAAGCGGGGCTATCGGAATGGACGGCGAGGATCGTCGCCACTTGGGCCTCAGGCCAGAGCTTTGGGGAGCTTCTCGTGGTCGCGGCCGCGACGGCGCTAGGCTCCAACCTCATCAACAACCTGCCGATGGTCCTGATCGCCGTCGAAAGCCTGGCCGTGCCGGTAAGCTCCGGCGAGCTCAGCATGGCGAGTCTCTACGCCGCTCTGATCGGCACCAACATCGGGCCCAATTTGACCGTCATCGGGTCCCTCGCGACCATGCTCTCGCTCTCCATCATCGGCAAAAAGGGGCTTCGAGTATCAGGCCTCATGTACCTTGGGATCGGTTTGATCTCGGTCCCTTTGCTCCTCGTCGCCGCCGTCTTTGGCCTTTGGTTAAGCCTTTAACTGTCCGCTCCGATCAATTCGCGGCGAGCCCCGCCAAAAACGCCGGCACTCCCGCCAGGGGGCCCCGACCGTCGGGTTCCACGGGGACGCTCGCCGCTCCGGCTTGCGCCCGCTCCGCGAACTCACGCTCCATCTGGCCTGCCGGCGTCACGTCGTCCACCAGGTACGCCCGCATGCCTACCGCCTTGGCCGCCCGGACATCCAACTCAGGATCGTTGCCGATCATGGCGGCCTGCTGGGGCAGGATGCCCAGGCTCTCACAGATCTGCCCATAGTAGGCTGAGCTCGGCTTTGAGGCGCGCATCACCTCATACGTCGTGATCAGTTCAAACAGGTTCGGGTCGACACCGGCCCAGCGCATGCGCTCGAGGATGGCTTCCCGGGGAAAGAGCGGATTGGTCGCGAGGACGAGGAGCGCACCGCTCTCTTTCACCGCCTGGACCACCCAAGGGGCGACGTCGACGCGGCGGGCAACATGCGATAGGGTGGGAAAAACCTCCCGGTAAAAGCGCTCGGTCGCCTCCCGCACTTGGCTGCGGGTGACGCCCAGGCCCCTTTCGAAGGCTTTCCAAAACACCTCTTCGTTGGTGGCCCGCCCGTCGTTGTTGATCATCTCGGAGACGCCGGCCAGCACGGCCCGTTGAAACCGAGCCGGATCGAACCCCCGACCCATGTGCTCGGTGAGCGCCTTCATGTAATGGGCCATAAAGCGGTCGACGTCAAGATCGAGAAGCGTGCCGTCAAGATCAAAGAGGACAGCTCGTATGCTCACGCGCATTCACCTTTCGCGGATCTTACCTTGGACTCTTTCCGCCCCTCGGTGCCGTCTCCTCTCGGTTGACGAGGGCACGTCCAAGGACAGGTTGTAGACATCCTCGGGACCTGCCGCATTGCCCGTACGTACGCCCCATCAATCGAAGGCAGAGAGCGAAGGACGAGTGGTATTTTTCCGGGCGGAGAATGACCACGAGTAAGCAAGGAGAAGTCGCAAACGTTTGCGAATTCCTTGAGGTGGTGTGAAACCCCATAAGAAATTAGGAACGGGCACCACCTCACGCAAGCCTGGCCGGTGAGAAGGCACGGCAAGAACGCGAGAGGACGGATGGAAGAGAAGAGGAAGTTGTGGCGCGGACCGGAGCGGACGGGATCAGTCTTGAGAGTTTTAGAGAGGGAGATCTGCGTTGAAGCGGTACAAGGCAGCGATCATCGGAACCGGCGGCATCTCCAAAGCCCATGCGGAAGGCCTTAGGGCCCTGGCGGACCGGGTAGAGCTCGTCGCGTGCGTCGACATCGACCAAGCGCGCGTCGACCAGTTCGGCGATGTTTACGGCGTCCCCCACCGGTTCACCGACGCCGGGAAAATGCTCGAGAGCGTGAAGCCCGATCTGGTGCACATCTGCACGCCGCCCCACCTCCACGCCGAGCTTTCGATCCAAGCCGTAAAGAGCGGCGCATGGGTGCTTTGTGAAAAGCCTCTTTGCGCCTCCTTGGCCGAGCTGGACGCCATTCGAGAGGCCGAGGAGGAGACGGGCCGGTATGTGAGCAGCGTCTTCCAGCACCGATTTGGACCGGGCGCCGCGCACCTGCGCCGACTCATTCAGGAGCAAGCCATGGGCCGGCCTCTGGTCGGGCTTTGCAACACCACGTGGTACCGGGACGAGAGGTACTACGCCGTCCCCTGGAGGGGCAAGTGGGAGACCGAGCTCGGCGGCCCGACGATGGGCCATGGGATTCACCAGATCGACCTCTTCCTCTGGTTGCTCGGAGACTGGGAAGAGGTGCGGGCTATGGCGGGCACCCTGGCCCGGGACATCGAGGTCGAAGACGTGTCGATGGCTATCGTCCGCTTCTCAAACGGCGCCATGGGCAGTGTCACCAACAGCGTCTTAAGTCCCCGTGAGGAGTCGTACCTCCGCTTTGACTTTGAAAAGGCCACCGTCGAGCTCACCCACCTCTACGGCTTCTCCACTGCCAGCTGGAAGTACACCAAGGGTTCCAAGGCGGATCCCGAGGAGTTTAGCCGCTGGTCCGCGCTGCCGGAGCAGAAGCTCTCGGGGCATACGGCGCAGATCGCGGCGCTCCTCGACAGCATGGACAAAGGGGAACGGCCATTGGTAAGCGGCGATGAGGTGAGGCGGACCTTCGAGTTTATCACTGCCCTCTACAAGGCGGCGTTCACCGGCCGGCCGGTCCGCCGGGGCGAGATCACACCCGGCGATCCGTTTTACCGCTCGCTCCATGGGGGATATGCGAAGTCCGGGAAAAAGCTTTGGGCGGTCTGAAGCTCGCCGCGGGCGACCGCGGCGAAGGCCCATGGCAAACGCCCCAAGGAGGCTCTTGGCGATGGCGCACGAGTATGCGATCGTCCACACCGTAGGAGCATCGGTCCGAATCGAGCGCCGGGGCATCACCGTGCTCCATTACCACTACGCTCCCCAGGTGGCGCAGGAGGAGTCGCCCAAGCCTTACATCCACCCGCTCGCGACGCCTGCGGGCGACGTCGTCACCTTGGACCGCCCGCACGACCACGTCTGGCACCGGGGGCTGTACTTCGGCTGGGCGCACGTCAACGACGGAAACTTCTGGGGCGGGCCCACGTATGTGCGGGACGTCGGCTACCGGCAGCTCGACAACAACGGTTCGCAAGTCCACGAGGCGTGGGAGCGCCTGGAGCACGATGCAGGCGGCGCCTGGATGGTCGAGCGCCTCGTCTGGATCAGCTACGGCGGCGAGCGCTGGATCGAGGAGCGGCGAACGCTGCGCGTCCATCCCGTCGAGGACGAAAACGAGCTCCTCCTCACGGTCGAGACCGAGCTGTCGCCGCATCCCGGGCTGGGCCCCTTCGTCTTCGGGTCGCCGACGACCAATGGGCGCCCGGGCGCAGGCTACAGCGGCCTCACCATCCGGATGCCTCGCTCGATGAACCACGGCGCCATCGCGATCGATACGGGAAAGCGCGGTCCCGAGGTCATGGGCGAAAGGGCCGCCTGGCTCCACTACACAGGAAAGCTGGACGGGACAGCACAGGCGGTTTCCGTAGCCCTCTTTGACCATCCCGCAAACCCTCGCCATCCCACGCACTTTTTCGTCCGCAACGATCCCTACGGGGTGATCAACCCCGCCTTCTGCTGGGACGAAGAGTACACCCTCGAGCCCGGACGGACGCTGAAGCTTCGGTACGGGGTGTGGGTCCGCCGCGGCGGTGAGGATCTCGAGCGGGTGCGGGCCGTCTACTGGAAATGGGTCGATGCCTGATGGGAGCGAGAATCGCCAAGGTCGAGGTGGGAAGGTACGATTACCTTTTCAAAGGAAGCTTCAAGTTCTTCCCTCCCGGCTCCGACGGCAGAGCACGCCGGCCGTCGATCGTGGTCCGCTTGACGGACGAAGAGGGCGTGCAGGGGATCGGCCAAGCCGTCCCCATCCCCACGTGGACCTATGAGACTCCCGAGACCGTCGTCTCGACGCTCCGGAAGTACCTGGCCCCCGCCTTGCTCGGCGCCGACCCCACGGAGTTTGAAGCGATCCACGCCCGCATGAACCAGGTGATCCGGCCGGCCTTCTCGGTAGGGCAGCCTCTCGCCAAAGCCGCCGTCGACCTGGCCTGCTTTGACCTGGCCGGCAAGCAGCGGGGGGTCTCGGCCGGGGAGATCCTCGCGGAGATCGCGCCGGTCTTAAAGGCCGGGACCAGCGGAGCAGGAGAGGGCGTCGAAGGGACGAGCGCCTCCGCAAAGGACAAAGCCGGGCCGCGCAGGCTCACCTTGAGCTGGACCATCAATTCACCCGATCTCGCCGTGGTCGAGCGGCAGCTCGAGGAAGGCCGGCGCCTGGGCTATCGCCACTTCAACATCAAGGTAGGCGCCCCGCAGTCGCCCGCGTACGACGTAGAACTGGCCCGCAAAGTGCGGGAGTTTGCTCCCGACGGCTTTCTCTGGGCCGACGCCAACACAGGGTACACGGTCCACGAGGCGCTCGAGATCGCGCCCAAGCTCGCCGACGCCGGCGTCGATGTCCTCGAGTCGCCCCTGCCCCCCAACCACATCCGGGGCTACCAGGCCCTAAAAAGACAGGGCGCCCTACCGATCCTGATGGACGAGGGGATCCTCTCTCCCGTCGAGGCGGAGGAGTTTGCGGAGCTGGGCATGATGGACGGCGTGGCGATGAAGCCCGCCCGCAACGCGGGGCTCTTCCCTTCAGTGAAGATCATTTCCATCCTTAAAGAGCGAGGTCTCGTGGTCCTCGGTTCGGGGCTCACCGATCCCGACCTTTCCTTGGCCGCGTCGCTTCACCTCTATGCGTGGGCGGGCATCGAGCGGCCGTGTGCGCTGAACGGCCCTCAGTTTCTTGCGGAGAGCCTAAGCCCGCGCCCGCTCTTGCCGGAGGACGGCCAACTTGCGGTACCGGAGGGCCCGGGCCTTGGGCTGGACCTGGACCCGGAGCTTGTCGAAAAGGCGTTTTGAGACTGAGAAAGCCCATCCGGAAGCGATGCCGGCCTCTTGGGGCCGCCCTGTCCGGATGGGCTTTCACCGGCTTTCGCCGGTTCCCGGCGAGGGTACGCCGCCTAGTGCGTCACGCCTATTGCATCGCGACGGCGTTGCGGATCGCTTGCGCCCACCGCTGCATACCGAACTCGATGGGCTCCTGGCCGAGAAAAGCGGGGCGAAGCGCCGAGGCCCGGGCCCCGTCCCACACGCCCCAGTTGGGCCGAAACTCCAGGGGATGGCCGTAGGGGATCTGCTGGATGAAAATCAGCTTATTGGGAGGCAGGTCCTCCTCGAGCCATTCCGGAGAGGTGGCCAACGCCCGGTAGACCGGAACTTTGCGGGAACCGCTGTAGCGGTCCATCTGGGTCTGCGTGATGACGAACTTGATGTACTCCCAGGCCTCCTCCACGTGCTGCGACGTGGCGGAGATGGCGAAGCTGTCGGGCCAGAGGCGGACGACCCGCTTTTCGGGTCCGGCAGGCATCAAAGCGACGTCCCAGTTAAAGGAGGCCGTCTCCCGAAAGCTCGACAGATCCGAGATGTTGGCGACGTGCATTCCTAGCATCCCCTGGCGGAAGAGGCCGTTGCCGTCAGCCGCAACTCCGGGGGCAATGCCGTCGGAGTGGATCATGTCGACGAGAAACTGGGCAGCGGCGATCGCCTGCGGCTGATCGACCACCACGTTAAACTCATCGTCCAGGATCCTTCCCCCGAAGGCGTGAATCAGCAAGTCAAAGAGGATGTAGCCATAGTTGGCGTGAAATCCCCAGCGGTCCGGTCGGCCGTCGGCGTCTGTGTCCCGAGTCAGCTTGCGCCCGGCCTCTCGCACGTCGTCCCACGTCCACGCCTCGGCGGGATGTTCAAGGCCCATCTCGTCGAACATGCTCCTGTTGTAGTAGAAAGTAGACATGACAAAGGCGAACGGAATCCCGTAAAGGTCTCCCGACTCCATGTCCGGATAGCGCATAGCCTTGAAAGGCTCCATAAAGAAGTCGTTGGGATCGAGGTCCCGGTCAAAAAGCGGCTGCAGGTTGCGGAGGATCCCAAGCTTCGCGTAGTCGTAAACGTATCCCACGCTCATGTGCATGAGATCGGGGGCTTGGCCGGCGGCGTAGTACGCGAGGAGCTTGTCGAAGAATTCGCCGAACCCCACCGCCTCGTACTCGATCTTGATGTGCGGATAGAGCTCCTCGAAGGGCTCGATGAAGTCCTCCCGGATGTACTGAGCGGCCTGCCCCCCGGCCCAAGTGAAATAGCGCAGCGTGACCGTTTCCTGCGCGCCGGCGCGCCCTGACCCGCTCCAGGCCCCAGCACCGAACAAGAGAAGCAAACTCGCTACGAAAACGGCGAACCGCCTCCCTCTCCCCGAGAGCGCTGCTCTCTTGTGCCTGTCGTGGAACCGAAACTTCTGCACTCTCCATCACCCTCTCGTCGATGTGCCCGGCAGCCCCGCGCGGACATCGCCGGATTCGACGCGAAAATTCCGTGAATTAGGCCTCATTCCTTTCCCTCTGTGGGTAGCACACCGTGCCGTGGGGAGCCCGCCGTCATTGAGCTCGAGGACCTTCCACGGTCCTGCGCGTTTTTCCACAACACTGCGTCTCGAAAGGCGTAGGAAATCCGTCCGGCACTTTCCTTGCTTTTCCTGCACGGTTCTGATATTCCCGGCCATTCCCGGCACGTCAGGATGCCTCACATAATGGTGGGTCTGCACCCTATCGAATCTTCGGCCGAGATGCTATCGTTATTAACACACCGCGTCTTTCAACAGGTATGTCGCACGTTGTCAGGATCTCGCTTCGTTTTTCGTCCGTCCGATGTCCCTTCATCCGGAGCAAAACAGCCTGGCCTCGGACATCCGCATCTTGATATCTGACGATCCGAACAAGAAAATCTATACATGATACCCACAAATATCTAATTTACCGATGATTATGTGTTTATTGACTTTTCGTTGAGTCGCGGTTCTTAGACTGGTCGTGAATTCATTATGAAATCATGAGTCCGGTGGATGGGTCCGGCCGCATACGCCGTGCGTGCGAAAACAGGGGAGGGGTGGAACAGGTGTCGCTGAGGGAGTGCCGTCACGCGCTTTGCATCCGCACATTCGGCGGCTTTCAACTGATCCGGAACGGAGAGACTGTCCCGTTATCTGAATGGAAGCTGCACAAGTCGCTCCAACTGTTCAAGTACCTCTTGGTGCACCGGGAGCGGCCCGTCAGCGTCCCTCAGCTTCTGGGAGTTTTTTGGCCCGAGATGAGCGAGCAGCGGGGCAGGAGAAACCTGCAGGCCACCTTGTACGTGCTGCGCCGGGTCTTGGAGCCCAACCTCGAGGCGTATGAAGAGTCGCACTATCTCGTCCACGAGAAAGGCAACTACACCTTGCGCCTCGGCTCCTCGGTTTGGCTCGACCTCGACGTCTTNGAAACCCATCTGCGCGATGCAGCAAGACTCCGCCAAGATAACAACCCTGACGGTGCGCGAGAACACCTGAAAAAGGCCCTTAAGTTGTATCACGACCGCTTCCTTCCCGAGGACGTCTACGAAGATTGGACCATTTACCTGCGCGACTATTACCACGACCTGTTCATCCAGACGACGCTCGAGTACGCGCAACTCGAAGCGGATGTGGGAAACTACCGCGCGGCCATTAACGCCTGCAGGAGGGCCCTCGCCCAGGACCCTTACTTAGAAGAGATGCACCGGACTCTGATGATGTACTACCTGTCTGCCGACCGGCGACTCGAGGCGATCCAGCAGTACCGCCAGTGCCAGCGGATGCTGGAGCAGGAGTTCGGCGTTCCTCCTTCCCGGGAGACCGAAGCCCTGTACCTTGAGATCATTCAAAAAGGAGCCCATGACCGAGATGATCGTGAGGCCCATCACGCCCAGGCCAGGCGCCTTCCGGTGGCTATGCGGGATTCTTCTGCTGATTCACGGCGCTCTCGTTTGGGTTAGTAACGCCGCTCAAGCCGCTGATACCGGCCCGGTCCGCTGGACGCTCACCGTCGAGCCGCTGACCGAAGGAGTACGGGCGGAACCGAGAGAGATCGGGACGGTCTTTATCCTGCCGGAGAGCGAGTCTGAGGTGAGGTGGCGCTTTACCTACCGGGTAGAAAACACGTCGTCGAACCAGACCGCACGGGCTGTTCGGCTCGCCGACCACTTCTCCCCGGGGCTGGACCTCCTGTCCATGACCACGCGCTACCACGAGGGGGTCCTTGAGGGAGGCGCAGACGCCTCGTCCTGGTCCGATAATGACGGTGGCTACTCCTTCATATGGCGCAACTTCCATCTCGGGCCCGGGGAGTGGGCAGAGCTCCTCGTCGAGGTTCGCTTGCGACGGCCACCGCCGGGCCAGTCGTCATGCGATCCCTTCCGGCTCAATACCGAGCCCGCCCTGACGTACACGATACCGGGCGGGCGAGATCGATATACGTTGCCGAACGGCGTTTTTTATGCGGCTGAGGCGTGCCCACCTTACCTCGAGGTTCAAATGAACACGAAGGCCACCTGGTTCCTGCGCCTGCCAGGCGATTACTACGGCCGTGCACTGATCGGGACGGTGAACGCAAGCCATCCGGTGGCCATTACCTTCTCGGGGTTTGACAACCCCGTACACGCCAACAGCGACCAGACGCTGCCTCTGTTCTTCGCGCTGGACGAGGGACAACCCCAGGGGTGGTTGACCCCGGAACAACTGAACAGGACGACCCTCATCCTCCCCACCGATCGCAGCGCGGCTACATGGAACATGTGGCAGCGGGTCGTTTTGGACGGCCAGTCGGCCGGAACCTACTCAAATACGGGGGTGATCACCTTCACGCTGCAAAACGTAGAGGACGCCCAGTTTTAGAGACCAATCGTCCGGGCGTCCACGTGGGCCGGTCGGATGATGATGTGACGGAGCAAGTGCGCGCCTTTTGGGCGCACCGGGAAAGATGAAAGTCGACAGGAGGATGGACTGGATCATGAAGAAGCTGGTTGTCTTGGCCCTGGCCGCCGTGCTCGCGGTTTCGATCATGGCGGCGCCGGCGGCTGCCGATGTGGCGTACACGGGGGCCTACCTCTACGAAGAAGGCAGCAGCGACATGAAAACGGCGGACAACGCTGCCCTTTACCGCAACCTCCCCATTGAGGCGGGCCCGAGCAACTGGTTGCAGCGCACGACTGAGTTCACCACCGAAGTGCAGGTGGCCCAGTGGTCCCGGTGGGAGTTCACCGGCACCAAGTTCACCTGGTTCGTCCGGAAGCCCGGCGAGTACTTCGCCGACTCCATCACGGCGACGATTCAGAGCAACGGCAACGTGGCCATCACCTTCTCGGGCTTCGGCAATCCTCAGTACCTCAACAGCAACGCTCTCGAGGGCGTAAAGCAAGAGATCGAGAGCTGGTTCGGGGCGGGAACCTCCTCCACGCCCTTCGAAAAGGACTTCACCGGTTGGATTGCCGCCGCTGACCTCAACGAGGAAGAGGTCATCCTCCCCGACAGCGCCGACCTCCATGAGGGCGTGTCCTACAAGATCTGGAACAGGATCCGAGTCTGCGAGTGCAACTCGGCGGGCATCTACCGCAACACCGGCGTCATCACCCTGACGCTCCAGAACCAGATGCCCTTCATGGGCACCGACAACAATTGGGCCACGGGTAATAAGGAGACCCTTGCCGGCTTCGTGTCGGACGCTCGTTGACTGCGCGGCGAGGCTCCGTACTGGCTCGCCTGATCGGGCGCGGGAGCGCCGCTGGGTGGGATTCTCCCACCCGGCGCT
>NICF_comb_assmDRAFT_10001102_pt1 | contig 21851 bp, 20 predicted proteins | sample NewIslPassag4_SG_FD_11279 | JGI IMG/M metagenome (IMG submission 11279) | reverse complement strand
ACAGGAAGTATTGGTACAGCATACGGATACCAAGTTGCAAAACCTGTTTTCGGATACCGATCACAAATTGATTATATTTTAAATGAAATCCAAAAGAATCCAACTTCACGAAGATTGGTTATCGAATTATGGAATGTAAATGAATTAAATACTATGAATCTCGTACCATGCGCTCATCACATTCAGTTTAATGTGAAGAATGGTAAATTAAATGCTATTCTTAAACAACGCAGTAATGATTTTCTCGTAGCAAACAACTTCAACGTTGTTGAATATGCATTATTAATACATATGATCGCTCGACATTGTAATTTGCAAGTCGGCGAATTAATTCATGTAATCGGTGATTGTCATATTTATAATAAACATATTGAGCAAGCATATGAATTGTTGCGTAGAGAGCCTTTGCCTGCTCCAAAATTAATTATCGATGACAGCGTTAAGAATTTTTATGACTTTAAAGAAGAACATTTTAAATTAGAAAATTATCAATACCATGAACCGCAACTACACTTTGAAGTAGCAATTTAAAGGAGGAATCATTATGGAAGTCAAAGTAAGAAATTATTTCAGTGATGATTATATGGTAGAAGGACTTGAAATTACAATTAATAGTGCTACAAAATTCCATGTATATTCGGATGCCGAATGTCCAGAAGATAATAATTTATCTCGTAACTTTGCGGATTGTTATGATATTCCAGAATTATTGCAAATGGCCTATGAAGCTGGGAAACGAGGTGAAGATTTTAAAATTACATACATTGAAGATGAAGAATATTAATGAAAGGTGCTGATTTTATGACAAAAGATGTAAATCGCTACAACCGATCCATTGTTATTTCTAGTCCAATTGATGATGAAGTAGCTAAAGAAGTAATTGAAAAAATTAATGAAATTAATTATATTGATTTTGACTTATCAGAAAATCTAAAAGACTATAAACCAGAGCCTATTGAAATTTTTATTAACTCCGAAGGCGGAAGTGCTGATGATGGCTTTGCAATTATTGGTGCAATGGAAATGTCTGATACACCAATTATTACATATGGGCTTGGTGAAGTAAGCTCAATGGCTCTTGCCATTTTTGTGTCTGGTGATTATCGTTTAGCACATCGTCATTGCCGTTTCTTATATCACCCAATTTATTACGGAATATCTGGAACGATTGAAGATCATAGACAACACTATGTTGCCAGTCAAAGTCTATTAAATAAATATAATGAAATAATTTTAGAAAGAACTAAATTCCCTAAAAAACTAATGGATGATGCTATCAAAACAAAAACTGATTACTTCTTTGATGTTAATGAAGCTCTAAAATATGGTGTCGTTGATGGCATTATTCAACGAGTGGAACGGAAAATTGTACTACAAGAGGAAGGAGAAGAAGAATGAGTTATATTATTACTTATACAGGGAAAAAATTTGATTACTTAAACATTACGCCAGATAGTGTTGATATTTATGATATTATTCATGCACTCCCACGAATCAATAGATTCGTGGGTCATTCATGCAGACCATATAGTGTAGGTGAACATACAATTTATTGTTATACTATGGCTAAAGAATTAGGATATACACCTAGACAACAACTTGTTACCTTTTTACATGATTTTACAGAAGCATATGTTGGTGATTGTCCTTCACCATTAAAAAAATTATTACCATTCTTTGAAGAAATTGAACATGAAGTAGAAAAAGCCATTTATCAAAAATTAAATATTCCGATGCCAACAGAAGAAGAATATGAGTTGATTAAAAAAGTTGATTTAACAATGTTAGTTATTGAAATGAGAGATTTAACCTTACATGACCATGAAGAATTTATTAATAACTTTATTTATCAAGATATGTTAAAGAATCCAAATTTTGTATTAAACAAAAAACTTTTCTTTAAAGAAAAAGATATTCAATTCTTATTAAAAATGATTTTTAATACTTTAATGGAGTTAAATGGACTTAAATAAGAGTATGCTTTTACGCATACTCTTATCAAATAATAACAGGAGGTACATACAATGGCAAAATTATACTTTTATTATAGTGTCATGGATGGCGGCAAATCAGCACATCTTATCATGCAAGTTCATAAATTAAGGAATAAAGGATATGATGTACTTGCATTAAAACCTAGACGTGATACACGAGATTATGGCGTAATTAAATCAAGAGCATTACAAACAGAAGTAGAAGCTATGTTAATTGATGAAAATACAGATGTTTTTGAATTAGTCAAAAACATCTCACCTGCTTATGTATTTGTTGATGAGGTTAACTTTTTATCTGAACAAAATGTTGAAGATTTGGCAAGAATTGTAGATGAGTTAGATATTCCTGTTTTCGGATATGGATTATTAACTGATTATAAAAGCCGATTATTTGAAGGATCAAAACGTATGATGGAATTAGCTGATTCAAGACGAGAAATGCAATCTCCATGCGATCATTGCCAACGTAAAGCCACCATGCATTTACACAAAGTAAACGGTGAATATGTATTTGAAGGTGAATCAATTAAAGTTGGTGATAAAGGTGATTATGAAAGTGTATGTCGCAGATGTTATATGAGAGCTAAAAAAGAAAAGGAGGGAACAAAAAATGAATGAAAAATTATTAACAACAGGAGAAATGATTGATAAATTACAGAAAGGACAAATAGCTGAATGTGTAAACGATCCTGCCACACAACTAGCTTCAAAACGAGTCATGATTAATGCACGAGGTAATCTTCAATATTTAGATGGCTATGATTTTGTAGTTACAGAATTTATGCGAAAAGAAGCAAAATGGCGCATATTGCCAGAATTTGTATCATTTGAAACAGCCATGAGAGCATTACGTGAAGGTAAAGGTGTGCGTTTTTACGCAAAAGATGGCTCAATACATGAAATACATCTTGCTTATGATATGGAAGATTGTGTATTAACATATTATACATGGCATGATCTTCTTGAAGGTGACTGGGAAATATTGGAATAGCAGAAATAAAAAATAATTAATTATTCTTGACACTAATGCGTGTATCTGCTATACTGAAAGCAGATACACGATATTTTTATAAGGAGGTCACAGCTATGGATGAACAGCTTTATGTTGATGTCGGTGATGTTTTAAAACATGATGGTACTTATTATCTTGTTGATGAAATTATTTCTGATTTTGTAGAAAATACAAGAACTTATTGTCTTATACAAATATATCCTTTATTTTATCTATCAACATCACTTGATATATTTGAAGATGAATTAAAGAATTTTAAGATTGTTTTTAAAAGTAGTAAAGACGATGATTTCACAGATGCATATTTTAAATATGCATTGAAGGCTATTTTCGATGATATAAAAAATGAGGTGGAGGAAATGAGTGAGCAAAATCGAGCCGCCAAAAAGAATAATCGATTCTTAAAAACACAGTACGATGTAGTTTATTATGATAAAATCCCAGAAATTGATGAGTGTTTAGATGCCATCAATGATTTAAAACTCCTACATCAAATGTTTGGTGATGAAGCATATTTACAACTTATTGAAGTAGTTGAAAAGAGATTAAAAGAATTAGTTAAAAGAAAAAAATAAAAGGAGTGATAGCATGAGATACGAAAATATACATAAACACACTAAATACAGCAATATTTTTACTCCAGACTGCATTATCTCTCCAGAAGATGTGGCGAAAAGAGCAGTTGAGTTAGGTCACAAAACAATCTCAACTGTTGAACATGGCTATGCAGGAAACATATTTGAATACTATGATGTTGCACAAAAATATGGATTAAAAATGATTTTTGGTGTCGAGTTTTATTATGTAAAGGATCGTTTTAAAAAAGATGGAACAAACGCACACTTGCTTATTCTCGCAAAGAATAATTATGGTAAAAAACAATTAACAAAATTGATTTCAGAAGCAAATAGAACAGGCTACTATAAAAAACCACGTATTGATGAATCATTATTATTTTCTCTCAATCCAGAAGATGTCGTGGTCACATCAACATGTATTATGAGTCCATATAATCTTTATCAAGATGAAAGTTTTATCACAAATTGCTATGATTATTTTAAAGAAAATTTCTATTTAGAGATTCAATGTCATACGCACATTAAACAAGTTGAATACAATCAAAGACTTCTGGAACTTCATAAAAAATACAATATTCCTTTTATCTTTGCAACCGATACACACTACATTTATGAAGAAGATGCAAAGTATCGTGATCTTTTCTTAAAAGGCAAGAAAATCTTCTATCCAGAAGAAGAAGGATTCGTTATGGACTACCCAGACCCAGAAAAAATTTTCCAACGCTTTGAACAACAAGGAGTTTTCACACGAGAACAAATTGAAAGCGCATTACAAAACACTTGGATCGTTGATGATTTTGAAGAAATTAAAATGAATAAAGAAATCAAGATGCCATCCATTTACCCTAACTGGACACATGAACAAAAAATTGAAAAATTAAAAAGCATTATTAATGAAGAATGGAAAAAAGACCGTCAGCATATTCCGAAGGAACGATGGGATAAATACATTGATGCGATTCAATTTGAATTTGATATTATCGAAAAAACAAAAATGGAAGATTACTTCTTACTCAACTATGAAATTATCAAACGAGCAAAAGAAAAAGGTGGTATCTTGACAAGAACGGGGCGTGGCTCTGCTCCATCATTCTATATTAATAAACTTCTTGGATTTACTGAAATTGATCGTCTTGAAGCTCCAATTACATTGTATCCAACACGATTCATGTCAATTTCTCGTATTTTAGAAACAAGAAGTTTGCCAGATAAAATTTTGTCCCCTAATGTAGAAATACATTAGTGAGCATCCTGTGAACGCTATTGCCCAGCGGTGTCCTTCATAAATTGAAGGGCTAACGGTAGAAGCCCAAACCGTAAAGGTCGGTGGGTGATACCGTGCCAAGCCTTATCTACACAGATAAGGAAGGTGTAACGACTATCCCGAAAGGGAGTAGGGTGGAGGACGGGCTACCACCCGAAGCGCAGGACACCCAAACAGGTAAAGCTGTGGGTGATGAGATAGTCTACTCCGACCTTCCTTTGAGAAGGTGTTAAAGTACCCCGAAAGGGGCGGTAGCAAGGATTGATTTTAACACAGCCGATCCACAACCATTCATCGATGCAACTAAAGAAATCTTGGGCGAAGATAACTGTTATTGGATGGTTGCTTATGGCACAATGCAAGAATCAGAAGCATTTAGGAATTTGTGTCGTGCATACAGCATACCAATGGATGAATTTAATGAAGTAGGTAAAGATTTAGACGCTTATCGAGATCATCCTAAATGGAGAGATATTATTGAAGAATCTAAAAAATTTATTGGTGTCATTGATTCAGTTTCGCCGCATCCATGCGCCAATTTGCTGTTAACAGAGCCAATTTCTGAAGAAATTGGTATTATTAAAGTTGGAGATGTATTTTGTGCGTTAATTGACTCCGATACGTCAGATGCTTGGAAATATTTGAAAAATGATTGGCAATAAGCTAGTCGTTCCTTATCGAAAGATAGGGAAGTATTACGCCCGAAATTGCTGGGAAGCCCTAAAGCCCCACAAACCACAACGTAATCCGCAAGGATAAGCGTGATGGTTGCGAGAGCAGAAAAAATTGTGGGGATGTATGTAAAGCTGAAAATGCATTACATACGTGACAATGGGCAATCAGCAGGGAAGCTCCTGTTGTTCATCTCTAATAACAGGAGAACCTTCAACGACTGTAATGGGCGCACCTACGTTCCGTATGGAATATGGTGAAGGTACAGTCTAGCCCTTTGCGAAAGCAAAGGTAGTAGCGTATCTAACAGTCACCGTCTGGCGTATCATTTCAGATACATTCAAACTTATTGGTAAACCAATTATCGATGTACGCACTTTAATCAAAGAAACGAAAGACGATGAAAGAGTTTGGAGTTTATATGAAAAAGGTTTGACAGCAACATTAAACCAAACAGGTACAGATAGTGCTATTCCACAAATTATGCAATATAAACCGAAAAGTATTAGAGAGTTGTCTGCATGGGTATCTGCTATCAGACCTGCATTTGCTTCAATGAAACATTATTTCTTGAATCGGATACCATTCTCATACGATATTCCAGAATTTGATAAAATCTTGAAAGAAAGTGACAACTTTATTTTATATCAAGAAAACATCATGGCAACATTGATTTATGCAGGATTCCCAGAAGACCAAACATACGGATTGATAAAAGCTATTGCTAAAAAGAAAGAAGGAATTATTGAGCCGATTCGTGATAAATTTATTAACGGATTCATTGAACGTACAGGCAGTGTAGAAAATGCACATAAAGTATGGAAAATCATTGAGGATGCTGTTGGATACGGATTTAACTCTAGTCATGCATATGCAGTAGCATTAGACAGCTTATATGGAGCATATTTGAAGGCAAACTATCCATTAGAATATTATACAATTATCCTTAACATATATGAAGATGATACTGAAATGACTGCTAAAATTCAAAGAGAATTAGATTATTTCAACATTCAACTCAAACCAATTCAATTTGGTAAATCAAGAGGTGATTATACATTTAACAGAGAAGAAAACACTATTTATAAAGGGATCGCTTCAATTAAATACTTAAACAAACAAGTTTCAGATGAATTGTATCAACTAGCTCAAGAAAAAGAATACGAAGATTTTGTATCTTTGTTAATTGATATATTCGAGAAAACATCAGTGAACGCAAGACAAATGGAAATTCTAATTAAACTTGATTTCTTTAAAGATTTTGGTGAGAAAGAAGCATTACTTGAAATTTATCAAGTAATGGCTGACATTAAAAAACCAGATAAAAATTTGTATCCAGAGTTTGCTGATACAAAGAAAGTGCCATTAAAATATGATTCTAAACATAAAGAAGCAACAAAATTGAAGCGGATTGAAAATCTGAAGCGATTTGAACAAGCGGTGAGAAATAATCCACCAGAAAAAATTCCACTTCACGAGCAAATTTTATTTGAAAAAGATGTGTTAGGTTATACAGTAACAACATACGATGTACCAGAATCAATTTGTGTTGTGATAGATATTGATAAACGTTACAGTCCGAAAATCACTCTATATCAAATCAAAACAGGAAAAGAGATCATGGTCAAAGTAGATAAAAAGAAATTCTATATGTTTGAAACTGAACTCTTACATATCGGTGACATTATCAAAGTCATTAATGTTATCCAGAAGCCAGCAATGAAAAAAGTTGATGGTAAATGGGTAAAAGATGAAACACGGAAAGATTTATGGCTTGAAAAATGCAAAATCATTAAAAGAGCAACATGAACTAGACAAACGATAAATATTATGATATAATAAGATTAGGGAGAGCAACTCCCTAATCTTAATTTTTTATGAAGGAGGAAATCAACATGAATCTCTACGTACAAAAGGAAGAAATGGGAAAATGCAAATTTTGTGGTAAATCCGTTGATAGACACTCTTTATACGTAAAAGAAAATAATGATTTATTTCATTTTTATTGCTATAATATCATCAAGAAGGAGGAACTAACAAATTGTCATCACGATACATCTACGGACTCGACATTGCATGGAGAACAGGAATAGCTATATATGATCTAGAAACTCATCAATTTGTATATGTAGGAAATATTGATGCCAATGAAATAAAATTAACTGCCAAAGAAAAGCGAAATCATATTCTTGAACATGGGAAGCGTCTACGCTTCACCTCTACACAAATGCAAAAAATAATTGAGCAATATCCTCCATCTATTGTATTAATCGAACGATATTTTAATCACTTTAATAAATCGACAATAGCAATAGCAAAAATACATGGAATTATAAATGAATTATTTGCGGAAATACCAACTATTTATTATCCGCCTAAAACCATTAAAGAAGCTATTTTAAGGGGAGATAGTAAGAAAGATGAAATTAGAAAGGTAATTGAAAGTAAATTTCCATACATAACATTTACTTGTGACGATGAAAGTGATGCTGTAGCTACAGCAATTACATACCTTATCAAAAATAATTTGATCGCATGGGAAAAAGAGACACCCAAAAAGAAAACACGTAAAAAGAAATCAAAATAAAAAATAAGCATGGTACAGATGCTCCGACAACTTGCAGACCATCTGGTTTGATACCATGCTCGCCACAATCAGATGTAGCAAATGAGGATTGTATGAGGAATCTTATGGGGGTGAAAGAGGTAAAATAGGAAATTTCCTTTACAACATAAATCATAATTTATTATTTATGACTTGTCAATATTTAAAATAAAAATGGGGGAGCGTAATGCTCCCCTTTTTTATATTATTTTTTTGTTTCTTTATACGCTTTATTCATTTCACGTACAGCCGCTTCAATAATCATATCTATCTCTTTTTCTGTAATATTGATTCTTTTCTTTTGCAACATTTCTGCTAATTCTTGTTTAGCCATTTCAAACTTTTCTTGGCCATTTGAATATTTATATACTTGTTCAATGGCATTAACAACAATTTTAGCTAATTCTTTATGACTTTCAATTTGATATAAGACACCTTTTTTCTTTAATAAAGAAACAAGATAACGTGTGGCGATCCCAACACATGTAGTAATGACGAAAACCAATAAATTAATTAATTCTTGCTGAAAATATTCAGTCATATTACATACCTCCATTATCTTGATTATTTTTTGTAATAATTTCCAATTTAGCATTTAATTCAGTAATCTTAATTTTCAATTCTCTATTTTCAAGTGTCAAATTCATATTGACTGCTTGCAGTTGCTTAATTTCATCTCGTAAATTATCAATTTCTTCACGTTGCTCTTGTAGCATTTGTCGCAACTCGGCAATCAATTGATATTGCTCTTTCGATAGCTGTATTCTATCGTTGATAACAATTTCTTTATGAGTGTTTGCTTCATTGATTTCAATTTCTTTATTATTATTTGCTTTTGTAATAAAATAAGTAATTAATGATGAAGAAACACCAGCAAAAGCAGTCATAAAAACTGTGTTAGTGAATAAATCCATTAACACACCAACTACCTCCTACTTTTAGCCATCTCCTTTCGTTCCTTGTATAATCAATAAATTATTTAATACGTAATTTTTGATTCGGATAAATTGTATAGTTTTTAAGATTATTCAGTTTTTTAATTTGCTCAATGGAAACACCATATTTTTTGGCAATTTCCCAAACAGTGTCGCCTTTTTTAACCGTGTAATATACAGGAGCATACTTGTTAGGTAACTTTAATGTTTGACCAACATAAATAGTATCAGATTTAAGGTTATTTAATTTTTTAATTTCATTAACAGTTGTTTGATATTGTTTTGCTAATGCCCATAATGTGTCTCCACGTTTTACTTTGTATGTAACATATGAATTTGTTGGAGTAGACTTAGATTTTTGTTCAATTACTGTCAATAGTTTTCCCCATGTTTTTTCTCCAACAATTCCATCAACAACTAAACCATTTGCTTTTTGAAAATCTTTGACAGCCTTTTCTGTTGCATTTCCAAAAATACCATCGACAACTAATTTGTATCCTAATTGATTTAACTTTGTTTGAAGCTCTTTTACTTTGTTACCTTTTTCACCTTTTGAAAGCGGTAATTCATCAGATGACGATACGCTTTTACCATTAAAGGTATCTGCTCCATATGGAATTTTGTCATATTGCAGGTGTGGTTTGTCAACTAATGTTTTCCAATCACCACCCCATGTGAAGCCTAACGACTTCGCATACGCAATAGCTTTTTTGATTTCTGGTCTGCTATAACCATTCCAATCAACTTTACCATTAATGACAGGTACGAAATCTAATGCTTGCCCCACTAAATGATAAGAACGCATTGTTTGCGAAACGCCTTTTTTAATGTTTTCCATTTGTTGTTCTTTTGTACGAATAGTTTCATAAATTAAAATATCTATTTTATTTTTTACACACCACTCATACCATTTTTTGGCGACTTGCTTTGTTTTGTCGCCCAATTTTTCAATATTTTCCACATTTCTTTCGTGATATGTCATTTTGAAAGACATACAGCATAACCTCCTTGAAGATAATGTATATTTTATTTCATATAGACTCTCATAAGAGAGCCTATATGATTTTTTTATTTTTATCATTTTCCTCATCTTTTTCTTGATATTGCTTCAATTGATCTTCTAACTCTTTCACATAGGCTTGAAGAAAAATCACTTCATTTGTCGGATTTGTAACCTCATTTTTATACATCTCTAACAAAGTATCAACTTTTACAACTTTTCCTTGTATCCATTACCTCTTTTAAATTATTCCCAGTTGATAGATAAAATTTCTTCATGAGTAGTACGCCACAAGAATCGCTTTCTCTCGGCTCAATGTGGCAATCTAATTAGTTTTTTTGTATAGAAAAAGCTCCGCTTATTCAGCAGAGTTTCCGTCGTTTAATAATTTATCCACTACACGTTGCCTAACGATTGCCGTTACTTTGGAAATTGCTTCATTTCCCGTATATTCTTCGGCCGTGAGTGGAATATAACCGTTCAGATTGATCGAACGGTCTTCATTGTTCCCTGTAAAATATACCTGTACTCCTACTAATTCGTTATTTTCATAACGAATATTAATACTTGTGATTTGGATATTCATTATTTTTCTTCTCCTTTCTTGTTATTTTGTTCTTTCTTCAATTCTTCCAATTCTGCTTTCACTTGTTCTAGCTCACGCTTGTATTGCGTGGCTAGAGCCGCATATATCGCTCTTTCTTTCGATAGATTTGCAATTTGTACGGATAATTCATTTACAACTAAATCAACGTTTGCATTCATGCTATCACCTCCTCTAATTTTGCTATTCTTTGTTCTAATTGATTATTTTTTTGTTTCAAATATTGATTTTCCAATTCAAGCCATGCGATACGATCGCCATGATTAGCTTGAATCGAATCTAATTCCTGAATTGCTTTCCAGCTCCAAGCGTTCATCAAGTATTGTTCAACGCCGTCACCATCAACAACCCCTTCTGGTGTATTGTAACCATCACCGATGACAAGTCCTTGTCTCCAACGCTCTCTTCCTGCTTCTACTTCCGATTTAAGACGGTACTCATAGATGGTAGCGTTTCTAATCTTCTCAAGCGCCGATTCTTCCCACACATGAATATCTTGTTTGTATTCAGCAAGTGAGCCCGTAGGGAACGACGCCGCACGAACAGGCACATACGTCGTCGACCTGTATCGTGTCGCTCGTACCTCTGTATTATGTTGCACGTAAACCGCTGAACTGTCATACGCAATACGCGCTGTGCTTATGAAGTCAGCTTCTGCTACTCGGAGTAACTTCCAACCGTGTAAATCAAGGTCTTGCCATACGTCCACACTGTTCTCGTCCACCGTCAATCGGTCATTCGCTACGCCGCCAGATGTCAAATAGGCGAGTCGAATGCCAGTGTAACTCGCAATAGTCAAATTGTTTCCTGTGTCATGCCACAATGCGCTATGGTTATGCGTGTTGTTTAGCCCGAAACGCAATGCTTTTATGCCCATCCACAAGTCATCATTCATGCGGATAGGCAGGTTTGCGACGATTCCTTGAGGAACTCCTTGCATTGCCGTACCCGGATTGAGAACTAACATAGGAGTATAACCAACGGTTGAATTAAGATAATGTCCAAACGAGATATACCTGTCGCGCTCCATGTTCATCGAGATACCTTTTGTTACGCCGTCAGACCAAACAGTTGCGGCGAAACGTCCGATACGCTGACCGTTTGATTGATCGTTAAATGTTAAGTTTCCTTCAACTAAAGAGGCACTTTCAACGCCATTTTTATAAACATAAAGACCATTGTTATTTAAACGGATTTTACTATTAGCAATCCCGATTATATCCGCATTGATCGTGCCGGACGCCAGCTTGGATACCGCGACAGAATTGGCCTTGAGGTTCCCTCCGTCAATAATCGTCTGGCCTGCTGTTGACAGGTTAGTAAACGTCACATACCCAGACAGGTCAACCTTCGACGCTTGAATTTTGATGGATTCCGGCGTTTGGTTGATCGCTGAAATTACGCCGTTTTTCTCTACCTTCAACGCAATTTGATCGGCAAGCTGTGTGATGCTTGATTCAGCACTGTTCACGCGTGTTCCGAGACCGTCGATTTGACCTTGAACGTCCTCCGGTGCAGGTGTCCAGTCGGTGGCACGATTGCCTCTTTCAAGCTTAACCTTCCTTATATATACAGTATTAACATTGTCATTCTTTCTGATAGTCAGTGTTACGTATGGAGTCATATCGCTCGGTATTTTATCACTATCTATCGGAATTACAAATCTTTTATAGTCAGTTGATGTCTCAATCGAGTCTCCATAAGAATGACCGAGATTATCGCCAGTAGCAGTTCTATAATAGACGTGCAATACTACTGGAGAGCTATCCTCATCATGTCTAGCTTCAAACGATACAATGGCCGGCGCATTTGCTAAATCATGTTTGTCGTCGCTTAAGTTGTACAAAAGTGTGTACGATCTTAAAATTTTCTCATTTTCGGAATTAAGAAGGTAATTCCTTCCGCCAATCTGTAAGCTCTCAAACTCTGTCTTTGAGACCTTCGTCGCGATCTGTCCGGCTTGCACGGTGAGTTGGGCTTGCAAATTATTTACCTGTCCTGCAATCGTATCAACAGTCGACTGGTTCGCCTTGAGCTGTATTTGATTTGACAATTGCGTGATGGAAGTTTCGGCACTTGATACACGTGTCTTTAACGGTTCGATTTCACTAGTCTTTAGAGCATCTACTTTAGCTTGAGATCCTGCTGTATCTTCTATTTTTGTCCAACTTTTCCATTGTTGATCTGTTCCATCCCATGTTTGTCTAGTATATACCTGACCTGTATGGGACTTATAGGTCTGGGTAACCGTAGATCCTGTTTTTTCAACAAGTAATAACCCATAACCATATGCGCCGCTAGGAAAGTTTGGCGGTTTTGTTGATGAAAAAGCAGTTCTATATATTCCTGATTGTTTTAATGTATTCCAGTCTGTAGATGTATTTAATGAACCTCTGTCAATGATAGCGTTACTTTCTAACGTTTCAAACTCCGTCTTACTTACCTTCGTCGCGATCTGTCCGGCTTGCACGGTGAGTTGGGCTTCAGCTTGAGAAACACGTTGTTCAATTGCGGAAACAGTAGACACATCCGCTTTCCCTGCGAGCGAAGTATCAACCTGTTGTTTTGTATATACATCGGAAGCATTCGCTTTCAATGTAATTTGGTTAGAAAGCTGTGTAATGCTTGATTCTGCTGTACTAACCCTTGTCGTGAGTGTGTTCAAATCACTTTGATTTGCTTTCGTTCCTAGTTTTGAGTCTGTTTCACTTTTGGAATATGCCCCAACCTCACCAGCAGTCGTTGGCGTGGCTTTAACCCAAGCAGAGCCATTCCATCTTTTTAATACATTTGGAGTTACAGATGTATCTAACCATAGCTGATTTGTAGACGGATTAGACGGCGCAGAGTTCGATTTAGTCACAGCATTTTCTTTTTTGGACAACTCTTGAGTAAATTCTGTTTGACTTACTTTTGTTGCAATTTGGTTAGCTTGAACAGTTAGCTGTGCTTCTGCGTTAGAAACGCGAGTTTCTAAGGAATCAACCTCTGTTTTATCAGCTTTGTTAGCAAGTGAAGCATCAACTTGTTGTTTTGTATAAACGTCCGTTGCGTTGGCTTTGAGCGTAATTTGATTTGACAATTGCGTGATGGAGGTTTCAGCACTGTTCACGCGTGTTCCGAGACTGTCGATTTTGCTATTTGCAGTATTTATATCAGCTTGCAAACTATTAATCGTATTAACATACGTTTGGCTACTTGTCACAACAGAAACAATCCGATCGTCTTCTATTTTAAACTCTGCTTTTGTTAATCGATCTTGAATATCAAAAGGACATGGCGACCAATCTGTTGCCTTATTACCAAACTCAATTTTAATACCTGTTGTCCAAAATTCACCTTGACAACCTTCAAGTCCATGTTTAAATGATATTTTTGTAAGTTTTACAGCACCCGATGGCAATGAAAGTTTGAAGGTTGCTGAATATTTTTGCCATGTCATATTTGTTCCCGAAATATATAACACTCTAGGATAACTATAAACTTTTGTACCATCTGCTTTTTCGCCTTCAATTACAAGTTCGCCGAAATGCCCTATATTCCAAGACTGTGAACCTTGAACAATGTTTTGATATTTCAACCAGAATGAAATCGTAACTTCTTTATCAATTAAAGATTCAGCCATTTTACCGCTCCATAGAATAGGTGTAAAAATACCACCATTAATATTTGAAGTATTTTTTATATGTAGAGCAAACTGGAATGGTGGCTCTTCTGTTGAAATATCAACAATCTCTTTAACACTACCAACATAATGGTTCGCCCATAACCCTTTATTTAAGGCGATTGAAAAATCACCGTTACTTGCATAGTTTGTTCCACCAACAGTAACATTATCGACATTTTCTTTTAATTTTTGTGCTGTCGCTGTTGCCAGATCATTAACAGCATTATAATATTGCAACCACTTATCACGAAATGTTGCTTTATCGACATTAATTACTACATCCTTATTGGTAGTTGATGTATCCCAAGGTTTAATAGGAGTTAAGCCCTCTAAATAAACTTTTAAATCCATATATTTTGTTGCGACAGCCGTATATTTAGGGTCTGTTGCTGGAATACCTGCGGCTAATGCCGATCGTCTTACTGTATAAAACCCACCTTTACCACTAGAATCTAATGTGGTATCTGTAGGTAAAGTGGTTGCAGTATCAACAATTACATAACCTAAAATTTCAGTTAATTTATCTTTAATTACTTGACGCTCATTAACATCAAGTATATTGTCATTCGCCATATTACCCAAAGTTTCTTGAATATCAGAAATAGTTACGCTTAAATTTGGGTCTAATTCCCCTAAAACTTCCCATTGTGATCCATTCCATTTTTTAAGTAAATTTGGATTAGAACTTTCATCTATCCATAACGCACCCACCGTTGGATTAGCAGGTGGTGTACCAGAGACAATGGCATCATTCAAATCTAAAAGAGATAATTGTCCGACACCTATAACATTAGGCAATTTCGACACCCCTTTTATTCTTTAATTAATTTAAAAAATATATGCAGAGATAAGTATTTTCATTTATTTCCCTGCATATATTATATCATTATTATTTATATTTGTCAAATTTTATTATTTACTTACTTCACACACAATATTCCCACGAACATCGATTTCGGTAGCATTAACAGTAATTGTTTTTCCAGTTTTAGTTCCACTACCGCCGAATGTCATATCTCTTGTTCCGTCATTTTTGTATAAATACCAAGTATAAGTATACATTGTACCAGAAGCGTCAATTTCTTGACCTTCTTGATATAATTTAGCTGTTAATTGCGTGCTTCCTTGACCATTTTTGAATATATTTGTACCAACGATTGTAACCATGATCGGATCGGAAACGTCAACAACTGTACATACATCAGAATATTTTTTGCCATCATATGTGGCAACACATTTAAATGATTCAACACTTTGAATGGCTGATGCAGGAATAGTTAATGTGTCTGTATTGTATCCACTAGTACCTACGTTATATGTTGCGTTTAATAATCTCCATCCATTACCACCGTCAGCGTCACCACCAGAAGATGTTGTTGCAGTAGGGTCTTGAATATACCATTTATACGCTGATGCAGTAACTTTAACACCACCTTCATATATGTCACATTTTGCAGTTAAGCTACCAGATGCGTTTCTAACAATATTTCCGTCTGGAGTCCAAACCATAGCATAAACAGAATTTGCCCCGTCTGCAACAATCGGTATAATCTGTTCATCTAACAAAGTACTTGTTCCACCTGCAAGATATAAACGAACTCTTACTGCTTTAATATTTGCTGACGGCGTGTAAGTTTTAGAGGATTCGTTTGCAGAAGAAGTATATTTATCTGTATAGTTAGTTCCGTCAGTTGTTTCTGCAATAATAAATCTTCCTGCATAAGCGGCAGGCGCACTTGCACCTGTTTTCGACATAGCCTGTACTGTTATGGATGCTGGGGTATAAGCACCTGCGTCATTTTTTTGTATAGCAGGCGGAGCAATTAACCAATATGCAGTAGCATTTTGACCTGCTGTACCCTGTTTACTTTTAGTGAGCGTAAATCTCTTTGTAATAGTTGGGAATCCACTTCTCGTACAAGTAAAATCTACATAACCTGTATCTACAGTCATATTTGTAACTGTATATGTTTTAGTAGAGTTATCCCAACTTCCCGTAACACCAGATGCAGGTGATGGTGTAATTGTCCAGTTGGCAGTATCATCCGTAGTTCCGTTATAAATTATGATTTTCGTGGAAGCACCAGAATAGTTTCCGTTATTCCCGTTAACATCCGTTGGAATTGTATGTGATTCATTTGTTAAAACTGCCATCAAAGTATTTGATCCCGTTGAAATTTTTACAAGTTCAATTTCTGCTTTCGCCGTAACTGTAAATCCTGTGTCTGGGTCTGGATAATCCATTTCACAAATATATCTCATTGAGTTATTGTTAGATAAAACATTGCTTTTAATAGTTAAAGTTACAGGATTTCCTGTACCTAAAGTATACGTTGAATCACTTGCAGTAATCTGTGTTGGTGTACCTGTACCATTTGCTTGAACATACCATCTTGTTGCTATTGTTTGATTGGCTACATCATTAGAAGTGCCAGAAATATATAACTGTGGAGTCAAAACATTATTAGATGATGCATAGTTTGGAGTATAACTCCCGTTATTTGGATTGTAAAGAACGGTTTTTGCTTGGCTTGCACCAATGTAAGCCACTAATTGTTTAAAATCGTTCAAATCTACAATTGTGAGTTGTCCAGAAGCAACTATGGCCATCCTTAAACCCCCTTTTATCATTATTTTTTATTCTTGACATAGATGCGGTATTGTTTCATACCGCATATTGTAATATTTTTATTTATTCATAATGATATTTTACTATAAATGGTTTTATCTGTCAAATTTACACAATATCAATTTCACATTTAAATGTTGCTCTTTGTTGTACATCTAATTCGCTAACAGTAATTACATTACCTACGCCAGCATGAGCATTAGTCCAAGCAGTATCAAGATTTCCATCTTTATCATATTTTTTCCAGATAAATGCGGATGGTGGAAGCGTATCTGTAATATCATCTTTTCCACGATATACTCTAGCTGTAATTGTTGTATTAATATTATTATTTCTAAAAATTAAACCATTTGATGATGTTAATTCAATTTTATAAACAACATCATCCATTACTTCATTAATATTTTGCTGTGCTTCTTGCGCCAATTGTGTAGCCGTATCAGCTAAATCTTTAGCTTTAATACTTAATTGTTTTTCTAATTCAGCTTCTGCTGAATAATAATTTCTAAATTTTTGTTCAAATGTATTATTATCTATTCTTGTCGAATAATTCATGTTGTTGTCCGCTAATAACGGTTTATCTCCTTGTAAATCAACGAACAAATAATTATAAAGTTCTTGGTAAGCATTATAATAATCATTGATAAATTGTAAATTTTGATTTTGACCATAAAAGTATTGAATTTTTTCATAATTTGCGTTATAATTATCAACAATCTTATTCCATTCTTGTTTAATCATTTTCTTTTCGTAAGGTGTAATAATACCGTCATCTTTAAATTCATCAATGAAATCAGATGAATTTATCCATTTTTGAACTAGATTATTACCACTTTGTGATTCTACTATAAAAGAATCAGCAGTAACTCTAATTCCATTCGTATCAATTGTTAATGTTCCGCTACTATTCGTAATAATTAACTCTTGACCTGCAATAATTTGACCAATCAATCGTTCAGCGACAACGCCATCTGGTGTAATAGCTGTCTTCCATGTTTCACCACTATCTTTAGATAAAGCTAAAACACCACTTTGGATGATAATCATTTCGTTTGGGAAATCTGGATTTGTGATAATAATTCCTCGATTTCCAACTTCGATACTATTGTTGACACCTGCAACAATTTTATTTTTTGTTGCATCCCATTCATTTGAAATAATGTCAATAACTTGTTGCTCAACAATATTTATTTTATTCCATTTATATTTATTATTTTGAATAAGAGTGGATGCGCTTTGACTTTGATACAATAGTTTTTTAAGTTCATCCATATCATTTAATAACTCTTTTGTGTTAGCAATCGTTAAATTAATTTCTTCATTTTCAAAGTCATATTCAATTTCAATAATTTTCGCCATATAATCAATATCCATTTGCGGATATTTAACTTTGATGTCATCACCTAAAACAATTTTATCCCAATAGTATTGATAATCGAGACTATTAAATAAATTTTCAATACTAGCTTCGATGACTACTTTTGGTTGTCGAATTTCATTAAATTTTTGTAAACCATATTCATAAAGCTCATGTTCATCTACGTAATTATCATCTCTAATTTTCTTTTCGATAATATAATAATTCAATTCTTCTAATAATTCTGGAGTAAAACCGCTTTCTAATTGAATTTGTTGTTGCAAATCATTAATATGTATATCAATGTTTTGAATTTCTGTTTTTAAATTATTAACAATACCTTGTTGAACAGCTACTTCCATTTCCTTTTGTAGTTTTTCCTGTGTTCTTTGTAGAATTAAATTATTGTCACCTGTTGCTTTTGCTATGTCTAATAATCCTATAATATTATTTAACTCCAATTGCAATTCATTAAGTTTTGTTTCTTCCGTTAATAATTGTGTTTGTTTTTGGATTTTATCATCAAGATAGCTTTTAATTTGTGGTGTAATTGTCGACACAATAGATTGATGATTTATAATTGCTTTACACAAATTATCTGACATATAATAACTACTTTTTATAACATTTCCGTTTTCATCCATCTCAAACGGATACATAAAGAATGAAAAATCTTCAATATATTCCATTCCTGTCGGGTTAGCATTAGAAATAGTTAATCCGTCATTGCCGTATACATAAAGCCTAGTTACCATTTCATCTGTTGTTCTATTACGTTTAATGGATCGTAACAATTTTCCGTAATTGATCGTTAAACCTCTAAATTTACCAATATTTGCTATATCACGAAAATGTATTTGTCGATTTTCAGTATCCCATACAATTACAGCATTAAATGTTTCTGCAACTTTTCTTATTGCATCTAAAACATTATCATCATCATTGACTTCAAATGATCGATACAGGTTTAAAAATATTGGATCAACCTGTCCGACAGTCCAACTTGTTTTTTCTAAAATTTTATTAGCTAATTCAACGATCCCAATAGAATCTTCGGTAAATTCATATAATGTTTTATTTCTTAATTCATAACCACGAGAGAAAGCGGTTATATTAAAAACATCATCTTCTTCCCCATCTTCTTCAATTTCATCAACAATAAACCATTCTTCATATTTATTTAATTTTACTTTGATTAACATTTTTTCTCTAATTAAATCTATATGTTTATTTTTAATTTTCACTCCGTCATCATTTACAATATAATAAGGAATAGAGAAATTTAATTCATTGATGTCGCTCAATTTAATTTTTAATTTATCATTAAATTTCTCACCAATATGAGAAATAATTGTTTCATTCGGTTTCGCTAAATAATAACGTGCTTTTTCTTTCCTTTTACTGAAATCAATTTCAAGAAACAATTATTACACCTCCTTTTTTACCTCGTATTCTTGCAAACCATACAAACAAACATTAGCACCACCATCTTTCTAAAATCTATATTTTTCACGAAATCTAAACTGAATTTGACAATCTCCAGTAATTTTAATTGTATTGGTAGTGCGTTTTATTAATTTTGGAAAATCACCAACAATATCACCATAATGATAAACACCGATGGCATCCGTTTCTATAATTTCTTGCTCGCAATTTAAATAAATATCTTCACCATTCACAAGATTTTGTATTAGAAATGTCTTATTATTATCAGTGATATTTTTAATCTCAATATTGCCGCTACCTATTTTTTTAATTGATATTTCTGGATAAATATCTTTAAAACCGTTATTTGTGATTGTGATAGTTTTTGATGTTGTCACTGTTTCCAAAGGTGTCAGAATGATAGGCGAATAAATATATGGTGAATTACATCTCATTGTTAATGTTACATATCCTTGCTGTAGGCCATTGTGTATCAAATTTGTATCATCGACAGGCATACAAATAAACACCCTATTCTCTTTACCTTCAAAATATAGTTCGCAATAATAATCTGTAAAAAGCCAATCAATAACTTCTTCAATTAATTCATCTGTAAACTCACCCTCAAAAGCAATCTCCATTGGAAATTCAATTGGATCATGTTCTACTTCATAATAAATAGGTTTATCATTACCTCTAATTTTTGTTTCTCTAATATTTCTTCTTGGTACTAAAGTTTCCTCAAACATCCCATTGTTTGTGTTAATGTGAATTAAACCAAAATCTCTTGAAGATCGACCGTTATAAGTGAAATATAATTTTTCTTTAATTGTTGGCAATTACTATCACCATCCTTGTATTCATATAAATTTAATTAACCTCTCCCACCTATATTATATCATTATTTTTAATTTTTATCAAATACAAGGTGGGAGAGGTGAAGATTGATATTATTTACCCATCTTTTTCAAACCTTTAACAATTTCTTTCACAACAAAGTTGGCGTCATCTTTTGTTCCATTCAATTTATTAATGTTAACTGTAAGTTCATAATTGTTTTGAATGTTTACAGCCTTATTTGCTACTAAAGATTTGATAATATCTGTATTAGGAATCATGTTTGGTAAGAATTTACTAATTTTATCAACGATTTTTGCAGTATCTAAAATATGTTCTGTTTGTTTTTCGTTTAATACTAATTCTTTTTTGTCTAGGATCGCCAACTTACCAACATTTCCAATCCAATCACCTGTATAACCACCTGTATTGAATCGTTTTAAGTAATCTTGGCCTACATAACCAATTTTGCCTTTATATTTAATTTTCGCCCATCCCTTTTCGACTCCTAGATACTCGACAATGGCGTCTTTAGGAATAACTGTGATGATGTTATTACCATAAGCTGGCGTACTTCTCATGTTAACAGCACTTGTTGTTTTGCGTTGATTACTAGAAGACGAAGAGCTTCCTTTACTGCTTCCACTAGAAGAAGATGAGCCTTTCGAGATAATAATACGTTGACCGACTTGTAATTTATTCGGATTCACATTTGGATTTAATTTTTGTAATGTTCCATGTGGCAATCCAAATCTATTTTCTAAATCCCAGAAAGTATCGCCTTTTTTAATTGTATAATATTGTACACCACTATTAGAAGAACTAGAAGGTTGTTGTTTAGTCGTATTATTGTTGCTCGGCGTTTTTGTTGAAGTTGATGTTTTTGGCGGTGTAGTTTGATTTGGTGTTGGAAGCGGATTTACTTTAACTTGCTGTTGTCCGTTAGTATCTTTATAAGTATTAGCACTTGCCGCCTGCTTCGCTTTGTCGATAACATCCTGCGAATCATATGTTAAATTATTCAAAATCATATTATATGTTTCCTGTAAATGTTGTTTTGTTTGTTCGGTAAGTTGTTGTAAACCTAATGTTAAACTATCAAATATGCCTTTGTGTAAATTATCGAGGTTTGTTTTCATGTTATTTAATTCATTAGTGAGTGTAGTAAAGCTACCTTTGATAGCTTCCTCTCTCATTTGCGCCCATTTTTGTTCATTATTAATAATGTTATCATAATATTGAGAGATTTGATCTTTTTTCTTATCAAGTTCT
>NICF_comb_assmDRAFT_10001101_pt1 | contig 21852 bp, 25 predicted proteins | sample NewIslPassag4_SG_FD_11279 | JGI IMG/M metagenome (IMG submission 11279) | reverse complement strand
CGAGACGAGGCCCTTGCGAACCCTAGACAGTCCGGCGGTGGCCGGCGGGCGGCACGCGCCGCACCCGGCCTAAACCTGAGCCGTCAGCCGCCCAGGGCCCGGATGATCTCCCGGCAGAAGGCCGGCAGGTCCGGCGGCGTGCGGGACGTGATGACGTTGCCGTCCACGACCACCTCGGCGTCCACGTACGTGGCGCCCGCGTGGACGATGTCGTCCCGGATGTTGCGGACACAGGTGGCCCGCTTTCCGTTGAGGATGCCAGCCGAAGCCAGCACCCACCCGGCGTGGCAGATGGCCGCCACCACTTTGCCTGCCGCATGGGCCTCGCGCACGATGCGCAACATGTCTTCGTTGACCCGCATCAGGTCGGGCGCGTAGCCGCCGGGGACGACGACCGCGTCGAAGTCGGTGCCCTTGACGTCCGCGGCGTTGACGTCCACCTTGACGGCGTAGCCCTCCTTGCTGCGGAACACGTCGGAGCGGCCGGAGCCGACGACCTGCACTTCCGCTCCGGCCTCTTTAAACCGGAGCAGCGGGTACCACAGCTCCAGCACCTGGTACTGGTCCTCGGCGAAAATGGCGATGCGCTTGCCTGTCAAGCTCACCCTGTATCCCTCCTTGTGGATTAGGGTTTGCGACCTGCCTCGCACCGGCGGCGGCGTGCGCGGCTGGCCCCGTCAGTCGGTCACGGCACCCTGGGCCGCGGACGAAACCAGCCGTACGTACTTGGCCAGCACGCCCCGGGTGTAGCGGGGCGGCGGCGCCTGCCACTGGGCCCGGCGGCGGGCCAGTTCGTCGTCGGACAGCGCCACCGAGAGCTCGCCCGTTTCGCTGTCGATGGTAATCATGTCACCGTCTTGCAGGAGGGCGATGGGACCGCCCACCTGCGCCTCAGGCGCCACGTGGCCCACCACCAGGCCGTGGGTGCCGCCCGAGAAGCGGCCGTCGGTGATGAGGCCAATGGATTCTCCTAAGCCCTTACCCACCACGATGGCCGTCACCGACAGCATCTCCCGCATGCCAGGACCGCCCTTGGGGCCCTCGTAGCGGATGACCACCACGTCGCCCGGTTTCACCTCGTCGTTGAGCAGGGCCTTGGTGGCTTCCTCCTCCGAGTTAAACACCCGGGCCGGCCCGGTGATGCGGGTGACCTTGAGGCCGGCGATCTTGGCCACGGCGCCCTCGGGGGCGAGGTTGCCCCGCAGGACGACGAGGGGCCCGGTGGGCCGCAGCGGGTTGTCCAAGGGGCGCACCACTTGCTGGCCGGGCTTGAGCGACGGCCACTCGGCCAGGTTTTCGGCCACCGTCTTGCCGGTCACCGTCAGGCAGTCGCCGTGCAGCAGGCCCGCGTTCAAGAGTTCCTTCATCACCGCCGGCACGCCGCCCACCTCGTGCAGGTCCTGGAAGACGTAGCGGCCGCCGGGCTTCAAGTCGCCGATGTGGGGCACCCGCTTGCGGATGCGCTCGAAGTCGTCGTAGGTGAGGTCGATGTCGAGATAGTGGGCAATCGCCATCAAGTGAAGGAACGCGTTGGTGGATCCGCCCAAGGCCATGACCACGGCGATGGCGTTTTCGAAGGCCTCCTTGGTCATGATGTCCTTGGGATAAATCCCCCGCTCCATGAGGCGCATGACCGCCTTGCCCGACTCCTCGCAGTCCCGCAGCTTAAGCGGCGACTCGGCCGGATTGGAGGAGCTGCCGGGGATGCTCATGCCCATGGCTTCGATGGCCGCCGCCATGGTGTTGGCGGTGTACATGCCGCCGCACGAACCCGGCCCCGGGCACGCACGGCACTCGATTTCGTGCAGTTCCTCGCGGGTGATGTCGCCCCGGTTATAACGGCCGACGGCCTCAAAGGCGCTGACGATGTCGATGTCCTGGTTTTGCCAGCGGCCTGGCCGGATGGTGCCGCCGTAGAGAAACACGGCCGGCAGCCCCAGGCGGGCGATGGCCATCATGCAGCCCGGCATGTTCTTGTCGCAGCCGCCGATGGCCACCAGGCCGTCCAGCCGCTCGGCCTGGACCACGGTTTCGATGGAGTCGGCGATCACCTCGCGGCTGGGGAGGGAGAAGTGCATACCCTCCGTGCCCATGGAGATGCCGTCCGACACGGTGATCGTGTTGAAAATCAAAGGTGCGCCGCCAGCTTCCTTGATGGCGGCCTTGGTGCGGCGGGCCAGCTCATCAATGTGCATGTTGCAGGGGGTGACCTCGCTCCAGGTGCTAGCCACGCCGATCATGGGCCGCTTGAAATCGTCGTCTGTAAATCCTACTGCCCGCAGCATGGCCCGGTTGGGAGCCCGGGTTTCTCCCTCGCTGATGACGATGCTGCGGGTCCGTAAGTCTTTTTGCACGGCTGTATCCGCCATGACGCGCGCCTCCTCGTCGCGGATTTGTCAAAGGTTTTTCCAACACGAGGCGGAAATCCTGTCCCTGGAGGTGGGTAGCATGCTCGCGATTCGCGTGCATCAGCCGGGTGGCCCGGACGTGCTGGTGCCCGAAGAGGTGCCGGTGCCCGAGCCGGGACCGGGCCAAGTGCGGATCAAGGTGGAGGCGGCTGGAGTTAACTATATTGATGTGTACCATCGCAGCGGCCTGTACCCGCTGCCCATGCCCTTGACGCCGGGCAGCGAAGCCGCTGGGGTGGTGGACGCCGTCGGCCCCGGGGTGGAAGGGTTTGCGCCCGGCGACCGTGTCGCCCACGCGATGTGCATCGGCAGCTATGCGCAGTATCAGGTGGTGCCCGCCGACCGGTTGGTCAAGGTGCCCGCGGACATCTCGCTGCAGGATGCTGCCGCAGCCATGCTGCAAGGTATGACGGCGCACTACTTGGCCTGCAGCACGTTCCCGCTGGGCCCCGGCCACCGGGCGCTGGTGCACGCGGCCGCCGGCGGCGTGGGGCTGCTGTTGGTGCAGGTGGCCAAGCTGCGGGGAGCGACGGTCTACGGCACGGTGTCCACCGAGGAAAAGGCGCTCCTGGCCAAAGAGGCGGGCGCTGATGAGGTGATCCTCTACACTCGGACGGATTTTGAGGCTGAGGTGCGTCGCCTGACCGGCGGGCAAGGGGTGGACGTGGTCTACGACTCGGTGGGCCGCACCACGTTCGACGCGAGCCTCCGCTGTCTGAAACCGCGCGGCTATCTAGTGCTCTTTGGCCAGTCCAGCGGGCCGGTGGACCCGGTGGACCCGCAGGTATTGAACCAGCGGGGGTCGGTCTTTTTGACCAGGCCGTCCCTGGCCCATTACACCCTGACGCCGCAGGAGCTGGCGTGGCGGTCGGGCGAGCTGTTTGACTGGTTGCGCACGGGGAAACTGCGACTGCGCATCGACCGGACGCTGCCGCTTAAGGACGCGGCCGAGGCCCACCGCTTGCTGGAAAGCCGGGCGACCGCCGGTAAGCTGCTCCTCATTCCTTAAGGTGGTGGGGGGTGTGGCTGGTTTCTGGGAGCGGTTGCGGTCGGCGCTGGGGCGGGGCGCTGACCCGTCGCGGCCGGGTTCGCCTACGGGCCCTAAGAGCGCGGGCGGGCGGCGCGCCGCCGGCCGCCCCGGAGTACCTGGGCCCGACGAGGCGGCGGTTTTGCTGCAAGCCCTGGGGCACGGCGATCCCAACGTGCGGGCAGCCGCGGCGCGCAAGCTGGGTGAGTTGGGCAAGGCAGCGGGCGCCGCGGCCGTGCCCGCGTTGATGCTTGCACTATCGGATGAGGATGGGGCGGTGAGATCCGCGGCAGCCCTGTCGCTGGGGGCGTTTGGGCCTGCCGCGGCCGCCGCCGTGCCGGCACTGGTCGAGGCGCTGGGCGACCCCGACGACGACGTGCGCTCCTCCGCCGGCATCGCCCTGGAGGACATCGGGGATCCAGCCCGTCCCGCCCTGGAGGCGGCCTTGGATCACACCAATCCTCTCCTGCGCGAGGAAGCCGCCCTGCTCTTGCGACACTGGACTGGCAAGGGCTAGCCGACCCTCTCCCGGTCGGGACAAACGTCCCTTGGCAGAAGGGACGAACGTCAGGCTTTGCGTTGAGGCGCCCGCACGGTCTGCCCAACTGACAGGAGCCGCTCGGCCGGTGGAGAAGAACATGGCCCGGAGACGTACCGGACGGGCGCAGTGACTGGCTGCCTCGCCTCGTGCCCGGGTACAATAGTCGGACGGAGGCGAAACGGGGCATGACGAGGGGACTCAAGGCCCTGGTGTGGGTCTCGGTGGTCGGCATGTTCGTGGTCCTGATGGCGGGCGCGCTGGTCACCAAGACCGGTTCGGGCGAAGGCTGCGGCGCCTCCTGGCCCCTTTGCCACGGGCAGTGGCTGCCGGCGCTCAACATACATTCCATTATTGAATACACCCACCGGGCGGTGTCGGGCATCGCCGGTTTGGCGGTGCTGGTCTTTTCGGTGGTGCTGTGGCGCAGCTATGGCTGGCGGCCGGAGTTGAAGTGGCTGGCCGGCATCTCCGTATTCTTCCTGCTGCTGCAGTCGGCCCTCGGTGCGTGGGTCGTGCTGGCCCCGCAACCCGACTGGATGCTGGCGCTGCACTTCGGGATCTCGCTCGCGTCCTTTGCTGGGGTGTTCCTGGGCGGTATCATGCTCTACCAACTGCACGGCGAGGGCACCAAGCGGGAGCGCCCCGTGTCCGCCCGCCTGCGGCAGTGGGCGTGGTTCAGTCTCGTTTACGTGTACGGTGTGGTGTACACCGGCGCCTACGTGCGCCACACCAACTCCAACCTGGCGTGCCTGGACTGGCCTTTGTGCAACGGGCAGCTCATTCCTGAGCTGAGCGGGCCGGTGGGAATCCAGTTTGCGCACCGGCTGGCAGCCGCCGGCGCAGTGCTGGTGCTTTTGTGGCTGGCCCGGCTGGCCTACGCCGAGCGGGCGCAGCGGCCCGACGTCTACAGGGCCGCCCTGTGGGCTTTGGGGCTTTTGGGTGCGCAGATCTTAAGCGGCGGTTTATCGGTGCTGACGAGCTTGTCGCTGCTGGTAATGATGTTGCACAGCGCCGTCATCACTCTCATGTTCGGCGTGGTTGCGTACATCTGCCTGCAGGTGACGCCTGAGCCCGCATCGGTGCATGAGCCCGACGCCCGGGTGCTGGCCCCGTCGCCTACCCGGTAGCCGGCACGCACAGGGACCGGGGTCGGGGCGCAGGGACCGTTGTCGCCGCGCCGAAACGACCGAGTGAACCGGTGACGTTTCGATGGCCGAGCCAATTGGTTTGGACGCGAGAAAGGGCGGGATGTCTCCCGCCCCTTCGGTTCGTTGTCGCTCAGTTGCGTGGTTCTCAGCCGATGACGGTCACATTGCCGGCCTGCGGGCCCTTCTGACCCTGCACGATCTCGAACGTGACCCGCTGGCCCTCCTCCAGCGTCCGGAAACCCTGGGCGTTGATGGCCGTGAAGTGCACGAACACGTCACCTTCGCCGTTGTCCGGCTGGATGAAGCCGTAGCCCTTCTCCGCGTTGAACCACTTGACCGTTCCTTGCAGCAAAAACATAGACCTCCTCGCGGATATTCCCACCCCTGCCGGGGCTGTGGTGCCACTATATCACAGGCCACCCCCGTTGTCTACAAGAAAATTGATCAAATTCATGCGCCTGGGCGCGGGGGCCGCGGTTTCCAGGGGGACGGCAGGGACACTCGCCCCAGCCAACGAAGCGATCGGGAAACCGGCTGCACGGTAGCGTCCCGGGCGGCTGGCACCTGTGGAAAGGCGGCTGGAACATGGCGACATGGGCGGATTTCCAGAAATTGGACATCCGGGTGGGCCGGGTGGTGGACGTCCAGGATTTCCCAGAGGCCCGCAAGCCCGCCTACCGGCTGTGGATCGATTTCGGCGAGTTGGGTGTGAAGCGATCCAGCGCGCAGATCACCGACCTTTACAAGAAAGAGGACCTGGTTGGCCGCCTCGTGGTGGCCGTGGTCAACTTTCCCCCCAAACAGATCGCGACCTTTATGTCCGAGGTGTTGGTGCTGGGCGCGATGGACGAGCGAGGCGTGGTCCTGCTGGCCCCGGACCGGGAGGTGCCGCCGGGAACCCCGGTAGCCTGAGGGCGAACGGCGCCGCAGCCGCCCCGTGCCGTCCAAAAAAGTCCTGAAAGAAGGGAGCCGTTGCCGATGACGCAGGCAAGCGACAGGGCGTTTACGCTGCAGTTGCTGCGCGATTTGACCAGCGCTGCAGGCGTGCCCGGTTTCGAGCGGGAAGCCCGGCAAGTCATGGAAAAGTACCTGGCCCCCTTGGCGGAGGTGAGCCGCGACCGGCTGGGTAGCGTCATCGGGCGCAAGCGAGGCACCGCCGACAGCCCCCGGATCATGCTGGCCGGCCACCTGGATGAGGTGGGCTTCCTCGTGTCGATGATCACGGAGGAAGGGTTCTTGCGTTTCCAGACACTGGGCGGCTGGTGGGACCAGGTGCTGCTGGCCCAGAAGGTGGTCGTCAAGACCCGCCAGGGAGACGTCATCGGCGTCATCGGCTCCAAGCCCCCGCACGTCCTGTCCCAAGAAGAGCGCAAGAAGCTCCTGGAGAAGAAGGACATGTTCATCGACGTCGGCGCGTCCAGCAAGGAGGAGGCCCTCGCCATGGGCATCCGGCCCGGCGACCCGGTCGTGCCCTACAGCGAATTCACGGTCATGAAGAACGACCGGCTGGTGCTGGCCAAGGCGCTGGACAACCGGGTGGGGTGCGCACTGGCGGTGGAAGTGCTGCGCCGGCTGCAGGGGGTGGACCACCCGAATACCGTGTACGGGGTAGGCACGGTGCAGGAGGAGGTGGGGCTGCGGGGCGCGCAGACCAGCGCCCATGCCGTCCAGCCCGACGTAGGAATTGCGCTGGAGGTGTCCATCGCAGGGGACGTGCCGGGCATGAAGCCCGAGGAGGCCCAGAGCAAGCTGGGCAAAGGCCCGACGGTGCTGCTTTACGACGCGACGCTGGTGCCCCACGTGCAACTGCGGGACCTGGTCATGGACGTGGCCGAGGCGGAGGGCATCCCGCTGCAGTTTGACGTCATGCCCGGCGGGGGAACCGACGCGGGGCGCATCCACCTGTTTGGCCAAGGAGTCGCGTCCTTATGCATCGGCGTGCCGACCCGCTACATCCACAGCCACGCCGGCATCATGCATTTGGATGATTTTGAGGCCGCGGTCCGGCTGCTCACGGCGCTGGTCATGCGCCTGGACGCGGGCGCCGTGCAGCGGCTGTACGAGTAAAGGGGGGACCCGCGTGGCCGCGGTCCTGGACCTGGGCGCGGTGCGCATCCACTGGTTGCGGGGCGGGCGTTTCCGCCTGGACGGGGGAGCAATGTTTGGGCCGGTGCCAAAACCGTTGTGGCGACGCCGGTACCCGTGCGACGAGCACAACAGCATCCCTATGCAAGCCTACCCGCTGCTGGTGGTGACGTCCCAGGCCCGGATCGTCATCGAAGCCGGGCTCGGCCACCGGTTGACGGACAAGCAGCGGCGCAACTTCCGGGTGGAGGCCGAGCCTGCGGTGGAGGAAGACCTGGCCGACCTGGGCCTTACGCCCGCGGACATTGACTTTGTTGTCTACACTCACATGGACTGGGACCACGTGGCCGGGGGCGTCTGTGAGGTCGAGGGCCAGCTGAGGCCGTTTTACCCGCGTGCGCGCTATGTGGTGCAGCGTGCGGAGTGGAACGCGGCCACTCATCCGGACACTAGGACCCGCCACGGCTATTGGCCCGAACACTGGCAGCCGCTCCTGGCCGCCGGCCGGGTGGCGCTGGTGGAGGGCGACGTGGAGCTGGTGCCTGGCGTGGATTTGCACCTCACGGGCGGCCACACCCACGGCCACCAGGTGGTGCGCATTACCGCGGGAGAGGAGACGGTGCTGCACTTGGGGGATCTGCTGCCGACCCACGCGCACCTCAACCCGCTGTGGGTCATGGCCTACGACAACTTCCCGCTGACCAGCGTCGCCCAGAAGGAGCGGTGGCTGGCCCGGGCGGAGGCCCAAGGCTGGTGGCTGACGTTTTACCACGATCCCTTCGTCCTGGCGGCCAAGGCCGACGGTGCGGGGCAACTGGTGCAGGTATTGCAAGGCGAGCGGGGGTTTCCGCCGCCGCTGGATTAAGCGAGGGGGGCGGAGCGGGCGGCGCTGGTAGGCAGGGCGCGGGCGGGGAATTATAGGTTCCGAAGTGGAGCGGATGGAAGGAATCGACTCTGTGAAAAGCGAAACGAAGTTAGGTGTGCCGTAGTGTGCCAAGGCGTGCCGGGGAGGTCTCGGGTACGACATGAGGAGTATATGGAGATACATCACCTCGTCGCGGCTGTGGAAATCCATCTACCGCAACCCCTACCCTCGCGACAAGCGCTCGCGGGCGATGGTGATCCTCAACAGCCTCGCCTTGCACTTGCACCCGGTGCGCGTGCCGCTGCGGGCGACGCGTATCACCTACACCTGGGGTCTGGGCGGCCTCGCGACGTGGACCTTCGTGATCCTCACGGTGACCGGTGTGTTCCTGATGTGGTACTACATCCCCACCACTCAGGACGCGTACTGGACCATCGTCCAGCTGCAAACCGGGGTGACGTTCGGGTCGTTTCTGCGCAACATGCACCGCTGGGCGGCCCACGCCATGGTCATCGCGGTGCTGGCCCACATGACGCGGGTGTTCTACACCGGCGCCTACAAGCCGCCCCGGGATTTCAACTGGGTCATCGGCGTCGCGCTGCTGCTGGTCACGTGTCTGCTGAGCTTCAGTGGGTATTTGCTGCCCTGGGACCAGCTGGCCTACTGGGCTATCGCCGTCGGCATGGAGATGGGTGGTTCCACGCCCTTCATCGGGAAGCAGGTGCGCATGGCGCTCCTGGGTGGGTTTGAGATTGGCCAGCAGACCCTGATTCGCTGGTACACGCTGCACGTGATCTTCCTGCCGCTGGCCTGCATCTTGCTGATGGCCACCCACTTCTGGCGGGTGCGCAAGGACGGCAACATCTCCACGCCCGTCTATGAAGACGACGAAGAAGACAAGCTGCGCGCGGTGGAAGCCCGGCGGCGGCAGCAGCTGGGTTAGTAGGGAGGGACACGGTTTCCATGGCGACGGAAGTGCAGCAACCCTCCGCGGCTGGGAGCGGCGACGATTCCCTGCGGAAGGTCGACGAACGGGAACTGAGGCCCGTACACGTGTGGCCCAGGCTGGTGAGCATCGAGCTCATCGGCGCGCTGACCATCACCCTGCTTTTGTCCATTATGGCCATTTTCGTGCGGGCGCCCTTCTACCGGATGGCGGACCCCGAGTTGACGCCCAACCCCTCCAAGGCGCCGTGGTACTTCCTCGGATTGCAGGAGCTGCTCTTGCACATGCATCCGGCGCTGGCGGGCGTCGTGGTGCCCACGGCGGTCCTGGTGCTTTTGGGGGCCATTCCCTACATCGACCGCAGCAAGAAGGGCACCGGCATTTGGTTCTACAGCAAGAAGGGCGTGCCCATCGCGGTCTTCTCCGCGATTTACACGACCATCTGGAATGTGGGCTTGATCTTGTTGGATGAGTGGCTGCCGGCGGGTGGGGCCTTTGGGATTGCTCCATGGCTCAAGATGCACGGCTTCTCGGACGTGTTCGCTGAGATCTTCGTGCCCATCGTCTTTATGACGTTCATTCCGTTTTCGCTGTGGGTGATCGTCAAGCGACGCTGGCAGGCGGACATCCGCGAGTGCATGATTGCGATGTACACCTTCTTCCTCGCCTCCTTCATCGTGCTGACCATCATCGGCACTGCGTTCCGGGGTGAGGGGATGGCGTTGTCCTGGCCGTGGGATATTCCGTACCCGCCCCATGGCAAAGAGTAAGGCGAAGAGGTGAACATGGGAATGCCGGAGGCCGAGGGCAAGGAGCAGCAGCAGTCGGAGAAAGAGAAGCAGGCGGCCATGACCCGCCGCGGCCTGCTGCGCAATGTGATGTGGGCGTCGGCGGGGATCTTCGCCGTTCAGGCCGCGGTGACAGGGCTGGCCATGTTCTGGCCACGCAAGGTGGAGGGTTTCGGCACGGTCATCGATGCCGGCCCCATCGAGGAGTTTCCCATCGGCAGCGTGACTCGCATCCGCGACGGGCGGTTCTACGTCTCGCGGCTGCCGGAAGGGGTCATCGCCCTCTACTGGCGCTGCCCGCACCTGGGGTGCACGGTGCCGTGGAACGAGACGCAAAACCTATTCATTTGTCCTTGCCACGGTTCGGTGTATGAGCCGACCGGGCAGAACATCGCCGGACCCGCGCCGCGTCCCATGGATTACATGCGGGTCGAAATTCGCGGCGGGCGGTTGTTTGTCGACACGGGCGACATCCGCCAGCGGGATCGACATCTGCCCGAGCACGTGACACCCGTGTGAGGAGGGCCCTAGGGTGTACCACGTATCCGACGCGATCGAATTGCTGCTGGTGTTTACGACCTTCTTTCTGACCCTTGCCATCATGTACTTTGTGCAGAAGTGGATTGACCGGGAAGAAGGCGCCGCTGACGACGAAGACTGACGGCTTGGGCCTCGGGTGAAAGGAGTCGTTCCCCTGTGAGAGGGAGAAGGTACATCGCTGTCCTCGTGCTGGTCTGGGCACTGATCATTACCTGGGGTGTGTACCTGGCCTTTGAGGGAACCCGGATGGCCAGAGCCGAAGAGGAGCACTACGAGGACCTGGTGCACCGGGGCATGGTGACGTTCGCCGAGAACTGCGTAGTGTGTCACGGCGCGGCGGGACAAGGCTTTGTCGGTCCACCCCTTAACCGGGAGGACCTGCGCGGTCACCCGGCGGAGGACAAGGACACGTTTGAATTTATCGTGCGGACGGTACGCGACGGACGGCCGGGTACGACCACGCCCCGGTGGGAGCGCCTGGTCACGGGCGAGTGGGCGTCGTACACCGCCATGCCTACGTTCGGTTCGGTGCACGGCGGGCCCCTCAACGAGCTGTACCTGCGCGCGGTGGCTACCTTTATCATGATGGGCGATTGGAACGAGGTCTCAGCGCATATCCCCGCGCCTGACATCCCGGAGGATCGTGAGGTGCTCTTGAGCCGCTTGCCCGACGCACGCGGCCTTACGCCCGAGGAGAACCGCGCGGCGAAAGAGATCTTCGCGAACGTCGGCTGCATGGCGTGCCACAGCATGAATGGCATCGGCGGCAAGGTGGGCCCGGATCTGACCCAGGTGGGCGCGTGGACGCAGCTTTTGCCAGTGCACGAGTGGGAAGCCTTCCTATACGCGTGGATCGAGAACCCGCCGGCCATGGAAAACCGGGCGCCGGTGTACTGGTCCAACTACAGCGGCCCGCTGCCTTATGCAGCCGCGGGCTCGGCGCAGCAGCGGACGGCGGCGTCGCAGCCGGCGCCGGTGGCTGGTGCGACCGGCTCCACTGTGGTCAACGGCGCGTCAGCGCAGGCGGGCGACCCGGACCAGTGGGCGAGCGTCTGGGAGACCCTGGCCCTGCCCAACCCGGTGCCGCTGCCGCCGACGCAAATGCCGCCGTTGCCGATGACGCCGGAGGAGCGGCAGACGCTGGTACGTTGGCTGGCGCGGCTCGGCCGGTGATGACAGGGAGGAGGGCGGCATGGCCAGGGTAATCCCGCTGCTGGTGGTTGCCTTTGCCGTCGGGAGCCTCTTCCGGCTGGCCAACGAGTTTGGCGTCGCCCTGTTTCGCATGTTCGGCACCATGGGGATCGCCGTCATGGGAGTCTTGGCGACCCGGATCGTCACCGGCTGGCAGCTGGAAGGAGCCGTGCGGGAACTGCACGGGTTTCTGGGGAAGCTGCCTGAGGGGTGGCGTGTGGAACGCGCGGCAGGCGACCAGCAAAGCTGGCGGGGTTACTTGGTAGGCCCGGGTCAGGTGCTGGCGGTGGTGACGAGCCCGGTGGCCAACTACAGCCGGGGCCGCGGCCTGGCCCGGGCCCTGGAGCGGGCAGCCGCCGAGGCGCGAGCGTGGGCCGCGTCATGGGCCGGCGGAGGGGAAGCGCCTCGCGCGACCCCGTGTGTGTTGCTCCTGCGCCGCCAGGCGGACGACGACGCGCGGCGGGCGGTCAAGGGAATCGTCGTGACGGATCTGGACGGGCTCGCGGCGGTGGTGGGGCAGGCCGCCGGGAACGGGCGATTTGGCGCGGAGGCGTCTTCTCTGCTATAATGCCCCTAGGTGCGGGACGGCGAGTCCCTAAGGGAGGGCAAGACGGTGGCCCATTTCATTACAGACGCGTGCATCGGGTGTACCGCCTGCGTGAAAGTCTGCCCCGTACAGTGCATCTCGGGCGAGCGCAAGCAAGTGCACTGGATCGACCCGACGCGTTGCATTGACTGCCATGCTTGCAGCTACGCCTGCCCGGCCGAGTGCATTGAGGATCAGTACGGCAACCTGCTGCCGCGCATCCCTAAGCGGGGCAACTGGCCCAAGCCGGTGGTGGACCCCGTTCACTGCACGGGCTGCACGTTCTGCGTGGACATTTGCCCGTTCGACTGCCTGGCGCTGACGGGACCTTCGTTCCATGGTATCGCCCAACTGGTGGATCCCAAGTCGTGCGTCGGGTGCAAACTCTGCGAGAGCGTGTGCGCCAAAAACGCGATCGTGGTGGTGCCGCCGGACCAGGCGGACAAAGCCTTCGCCGCGTGACGCGCTACGAAGGCCTGCACCCCCTCCCGGCGGGGCCGCGGAGGGGGTTTGCTGTTTTTCGGGGAACGCACGGCAGGCGTGCGAAGAAGCGCCTGCGGTAGCGGCGACTGCGAGGAGAGGTGAGACGCACCATGTCCGTGGGCCATCCAGTGATGACCCGCGCTGCCGCGTGGGAACTCCTGACCAAGTACACCAAGAGCGAGAGCCTCTTGCGACACGCTTTGGCGGTCGAGGCCGCCATGCGGGCGTACGCGCGCCGCTTTGGCGAGGACGAAGAGAAGTGGGGGATTACCGGCCTTCTCCACGATTTTGACTACGAACGCTGGCCCAACCCCCCCGACCATCCGCTGCGGGGTGCCGCCATTCTTACGGAGTTGGGCTACCCCGAGGACGTTATCTACGCCATCAAAAGCCACGCCGACTACCTCAACCTGGAGCGCAAAGACAAGATGTCGCAGGCGCTATACGCGGTGGACGAAATGTGCGGCTTCGTGATGGCTGTGGCCCTCGTACGCCCCAATAAGAGTATTCATGAGGTCAAGGTCAAGTCGGTCAAAAAGAAGATGAAGGACAAGGCCTTCGCCAAGGGCGTGCACCGGGAGCAGTTGGTGGAGAGCGCCGCCGCCCTCGGAGTCGACCTGGACGATCATATTCAGACCGTCATCGACGCCCTGCGCAGCGTAGCGCCCGCTTTGGGCCTGGACGGGCAGGCCGCCGGTCCGGTGGCCGGCGCCGTGTCGTAATCCTGGGCACGGAGTGCGGCCCCATGCGCGAGGCGGCACGGCCCTTCCAATTGGATGAACTGCCTACCGTCGACGAGGCGCTCAAGCGTTTCGTCCGCGCCTTGCCCGCGTACCGCCCACCTGAAGAACAAGTGCCCCTAGAAGAAGCCGTGGGGCGCGTCCTGGCCCGGGCCGTGCGGGCCGGTGCCGACGTGCCCGGCTTCGCACGCTCGCTGGTCGACGGCTACGCTGTGCGCGCGGCGGATACGATGCCGGGCGGTGAGGGCGGTCGTCCGCCGGTGCTGCGGGTGGTGGGGCGCGTGCGGATGGGCCGGGCGCCGGACGTCCAGATCGGCCCGGGTGAGGCGGCGTGGATTCCCACCGGCGGGATGCTGCCTCCCGGCGCGGATGCGGTCGTCCCGGTCGAGCACACGGAGTCCCTGGCGACGGGCCCCGCTGGACCCTCGGCCGCGGTCGTCGCCGTGACGGTACGCGTCCGGGCGGGCGAGAACGTGCTCCCGGCCGGGGCCGATCTGCAGGCCGGCGAGGTGCTGATGGACGCCGGGCACCTCCTGCGGCCGCAGGACGTGGGAGCGCTGGCAGCCGCCGGCTGCGTGCGCCCGTGGGTGTACCGCCGGCCGGTGGTGGCCATCTTTTCCACCGGCGACGAACTGGTGCCACCTGACCGTGAACCCGGACCGGGCCAAGTCCGGGACGCCAATGCCTACTCTTTGGCCGCGGCAGTGCGCGCCGATGGGGGCGTCCCCCTTATCGGCGGCATCGTGTCCGACGATGCCGATGCTTGGCGCACTGCTCTTCAGGAAGGGCTCCGCCATGACATGGTGGTCCTCTCCGGGGGCAGTTCCGTAGGGCTGGATGACCTGGCCGCGGATATCATCCGGGAACTGGGGCCACCCGGCGTTTTGGTGCACGGTGTGCGGATGGCGCCTGGGAAACCAACCTTGCTGGCGTTGGTCGGCGATCGGGTTGTGTGCGGCTTACCCGGCAACCCGGTGTCGGCGTTGGTCACGTACCAGTTGTTCGTCCGGCCGGCGCTGCGCTGGCGCATGGGCTGTGCTGCCCTTGAGCGGTGGCAGCCGGTGGTGCGGGCGCGCCTCACGGCGGACATCAGCGCCCCCAAGGGCCGCGAGCTCCATGCCCGGGTGCGGCTGGCCGTGGTGGCCGGGCAGTTGGTGGCAGAACCCTTGCGGGGCGGCTCGGCCCAGCTGACCTCCATGGTGCGCGCCGATGGCTTGTTGGTCGTGCCTTTGGAGCGGGGCTGGCTGCCGGCGGGGGAGCTCGTGGAAGTGCGCCTCTTGTCCTAAGGCCGGAGCCGGCCGATACGTGTCTCGCTCCCGTGTTGCCCGGCCGGATCCCGGCGGCATCCCAAACCCGGGAGGGCGCCGCTGGTGTGGCCGGCGCTGTTGAGGCCGTTCGTCACCGGGCGCCAGGATTGTGCCCGCAGCCTGTTGTATATTTTTGCATGTCCCCTCCGGGCGCGTGCCCGCACCGCGGCTCAACCGCCCGCCAGCACTTTCGCCGTAAGTAGGTGACGCCGTGAAAGATGTGTTGTCCTTAAAGGAGATGCCCGCGGAGGAGATTTTGGCCGTCCTCGAGAAAGCCCGCGCCGTGAAGCGCAACCCGCAGCGCTACGCCAACGCCTTGGCGGGCCGCAACTTGCTGATGTTGTTTCAAAAGACGTCGACCCGCACGCGCCTTTCCTTTGAGCTGGGCATCCAAGAGCTCGGCGGGCGCGCCGTGGTGATGGACTGGGACAAATCCAACTTCGCCATCTCGCCCATCCGGTACGAAGCTCGCTACGTATCCCGGCACGTGGACCTGATCATGGCTCGCCTCCTGCGTCATAAGGACATCCGCGAACTGGCGGCGGCGGCCGACGTGCCCGTGATCAACGGCTGCTGCGACCGCTATCACCCGACGCAGGCCCTGGCGGACTTGCTCACCATCTACGAGCGCACGGGCACCTTTGACGGCGTCACCATCGCCTACGTCGGTATCCACAACAACGTGGCCAACTGCCTTACGGCAGGCGCCACCAAAGTGGGCGCACGGATGATTCTGATCACGCCTGAGGTCAACGCGGCTTCCTGGGACGAGGAGCTCATGCAGCAGGCGGCCAAGACGGGCAGGCTTGAGGTGACCAAAGACCCGCAAGCCGTCAAGCGTGCCGACTTCGTCTACACCGACACCTGGGTGGACATGGAGAACTTTCACAATCCGGCCTATGCGGAGGAAAAGGCCCGTCGCCTGGCGGTGATGGGACCGTACCAGGTAAACCGGGCGCTCTTAGATGGGCACAACCCATATATCATGCACGACATGCCCATCCACCCGGGCCTGGAGATCGCCGAGGAACTAATTGAGTCGGAGCGATCCATCATCTACGACCAGGCGGAAAACCGGTTGCACGCCGAGAAAGGCCTCATGCTGCACCTGCTGGATGTGGCGGCATAGGGCGGCATCCGCCCCGGGGTTTCAACCGGGCTGATGGGTCGGTCCGACGCATCAGTCAAACCAAAAACGCTGTTCCCGCCAAGGGTCGCCATAATTGTGGTAGCCGCGCTGCTCCCAGAAACCGGGTTTGTCGACGGCGGAGAACTCGACGCCCCGCACCCACTTGGCGCTCTTCCAGAAATACAGGTGAGGAATAACGGCCCGCAGGGGCCAGCCGTGCTCGGGCGTGAGATCCTCGCCGTTGTGCCGGAAGGCCAATAGGCACTCGTCCCGCAGGCAGTCCTCCAGCGGCACGTTGGTGGTGTAGTCGTTCTCCGCATGGAGGATGACGTAGCGCGCCTCCGGTTTCACGCCGGCCAGCCGGGCCAGTTCGCTGAAGGGGACGCCCTCAAACACGTTGTCCAGCTTGCTCCAATGGGTCACGCAGTGGATGTCGCAGCGCACCGTGCGCGTTGGGAGCTTGCGGAACTCTTCGTAGGTCAGGACCAGGGGCCGCTCTACTTCGCCGAACACGCGCAAGGTCCACGTCGCGGGGTCAAAGGCGGGTACGGGCCCCTCGTGCAGCACCGGCCAGCCGGTGGTGACGGTCTGTCCCGGGGGAATCCGGTCGCGGGTTTGGGCCATGGGGACACCTCCTAGCGAACACTGAGACGGCCGGTTTGGGCCGGGCGGCGCCGCCGGGCCTTAGGCGCTTGGCCGTATTATAACACCGGCCGGGTCCTGTTCACCAGGCGGGAGGCATAAGCTATAGTGAGACCCCAGGCGTCGTTCCGGCCAGCACGGTAGATAGCCGGCCGATAATGGGGTATACTGGAGATGACGCCGATGATCCCGGCTGTCGTCCGAGCCGGCTGTCCCTAAGGTCATTGGCCCAGCGCCGGCAGGCGCCGTTATTGGCCCATCCACATGCGTGACCAAGGCTGCCCCGGCCACGCGGTCAGCGGCGGCCCTTGTGCCCCGCCGGCTTGCGCCGTGGGGACCTCCGTCCCGTGGCGCAGGAAAAGCTAGGACCGCGCAGAAGAGAAGTGCCAAATGGGAAAATGTGCTGGGGGTAAACGGGATGGGAGCGGGCGGCCGTGCGCGCCTCGGGCTCCGGTCGAGTTTGGGGGCGTGGGTGGTCTGTTTTTGCCTGGTGCTGGCCGGACCGGCAGAGGGCGCACCGGCCGTGGAGGAGGTCGTCGCCAATCTCCAGCGCGCCGCTGGGCTCCTCCCGGCGGATATGAGTTTCCGCCAGGACGTCCAGTTGACGTTGTTCTTTCTCTCGTGGCGGTTCTACTCGGACGTGGTGCGCCGCAACGGCGAGTTCCAGGTGGCGACCTACGGAAAACCGGGCTTTCTGTCCGATGACGTTCCGATCACACTGCTGCAGCTCCACACCGGCATCGACGCGTTCGACCTGGAACTGGTAGGCGAGGAGACCAACGGCTACGGCGATCCCCTATATGTGCTGGAAGGCCGTCGGCGCGTGCCGGGGCCCGGAGCGCAGACGGGCAAGCTGTGGGTCAACGGCCGCACGTGGCTGGCCGAGAAAGCGTGGTTGCAGTACGACTGGGGTACCCTCGAAGTGGAACAGGAGTTCCAAGAACTGGAGGGCTACACCGTGCTGCGGCTGCAGCGGGCGCGTTCTAGCTTTATGGATTCGCGCCTCGTGGTGGAGTACAAGAACTACTCGTTCGGCAACGACGACACGATTGCGAGGGAAGACCATTGAACAGCGGCTTCCTCACAGACAGGGTGCGGCAGACCCGCTCGGCGGCCACACGGATGGACAACGAGACCTACCGCATCCGTGTGGAGGACTTGTTCCGCGACTTGGTCACCGAGGACGGGACGGTGGACGAAGAGGTGCGGCGCCAGCTGGAACAGCTGGCCCTCTTGCCGCGCAAGGCCCGCTATTTCCTGCGGGTGCTGAACGACCAGCCGACCGCGGTGCAGGTGCCTTTCTACCGCCTGATCCTGAGCCGCGTCAAGGAAAAGGATTTCTACGGAGAGCTGGAGCGGCACATCCGCCATCGTTTCTATGAGGCCCGCGATCAGATCAAAGAAGTGCTGGGGCAGTTGGCCGATCCCGAAGCGGTGCCAGCGTTGATGCATGTCATCGCACTGACCGAGGAAGGGTGGCTCGCGGGCGAGCTCATCCGGATCGTGCTGTCTTACGATCCGGAGGTGTTGCGGGAGCCCGTGCGCCAGGCGTTGGACTCGGGCGACTACCAACTGCAGTGCCTGGGCATCTACCTCGCAGGCAAGAGCAAGAGCGACCCGCTCCTGGAAGTACTGGCCCAGTTTTATCGCCGGCCTTTCGGTGAAAAAGTCGATCGCCTGGAACGGAAGGCCTACGACGCGCTCATGGAGGGCGTCGAGGGCTGCTCCGACGGGCTGCTTCTGCGCTGGCTGCGGGACAGCAGCGCGCGCATCCGGGAGTTGGGTGTTGTGGCCGCCGCCCGCCGCCGCCTCAAGGCCGCGGTAAGCGATCTGGTGCGGCTGGTGCTGGTGGACGCCAAAACCCGCAGCCGTGCGGCCCAGACGCTGCTCGACTTTGAGCAGGAGGGTTTGCTTGAGTTCCGGGAGACCGACGAGGGCGGCGCCGCCGTGCGAAGCATCCTGGCGGCCGCCAAGCGGGAGCCGCTTCTCAACACCCTCAAGGACCTGACCCGGGAGGAGAGCGGGGCCGTCCGGGAAGTGGCTCTGAAGCTCATTCGTCTATTGCCCGACGCCGGGCCATTGGCCGGCTCCATCGTGCGGGCGGCCGTCGAGGACCGCCTGCGCAACGTGCAGCTGGCGGCCTTAGAGACGCTCGCGCAAATCGATCGCGAGCGGTTCATGGATGCGGCGGCGGACCTTATGGCCGAGACGGCGGGGGTCACCCAGCCCGAGGTGGCCGAAGGCCTCGAGCGGATCGTGGCTGCGACCCTCGATGAAAGCGAGCGGGCGCGCCTTGAGGAAGAAGCGGAGCGCCGCCGCAGAAAGCGCGAAGAAGCGCTGGAAAAGTTTGCCGGCACCATCGAATCGTGGCGCCACGAGATCGAATGAGGCGCAAGTAGGCGCGCAGCGCGGTCGCCCCGCCGCAGGCTAGGGTCACGGGTGGGGTTGTCCGGTTTCCGGCGGGTGCCACGGGACTTCCGCGGCGCCCAAACGCGCGCCCACGGCCCGGGCCAGCACAAACAGCAGGTCCGACAACCGGTTGAGGTAACTGACGGCCTCGGGCGCCACGCCGCCGGCGCGGTAGAGGGTAACGACTCGCCGCTCGGCCCGGCGGGCTACGGTGCGCGCCACGTGCAGCAGGGCCACCGCTTGGGGGCCCGCGGGCAAGATGAAGGCCCGCAGCGGCGGCAGATCCGCTTCATAGCGGTCAATGGCCGCCTCCAGGGCCCGCACGTGCTCGGGCCCGATCCGGGGCGCTTTGCCTGCTTTACGGCCTTCCGGCGGGGTGGCCAGGTCGGCGCCCATGGTGAAGAGGTCGTTTTGAACCCGGTCCAGCAGCTCGTCCACATCGGCGGGCAGCGCTTCGGCCCGGACCAGGCCTAGCCAACTGTTGAGTTCGTCCACCGTGCCGTAGGCTTCGACGCGCGGGTCGTCTTTGGGCACCCGCTGGCCGGAAAATAGGCCCGTCTCGCCTCCGTCGCCTGTGCGGGTATAAATGCGCATAGCGCCCCTCCTCCGACTTGCGCCCAGCAATGTGCACGCCGAGTTGCCGCGCCCAGCCGCTCGCGCGCAAAAGGCCAACAGTTGCTTGCGCGAGCCCGGCGGCAGTGCGTCAGAGATCCAGGAGCCGCTCGCGCGGGCCCTCGACGGGCGTGCGATCCCGGATCATCTCGGTGATCTGGCGCTTCCCCTTGCGCCCGCCGATGAACACCGCGCCCACGAGCCGGTTTTCCCAGAAAAAGAGCCGCCGGTACGTCTTGGATTCCCAGTCGACGCGGCTGATGGCCTCCAGGTCGGCTCGCGTTTCAGGCGTCGCCCCGACGACGCTTAAGGTCGAGGCGAACAGCGTGCTGCTGTAGTTGGGCACCTGGTTGTACACCTCGTCCCGGCCCAGCATAACGCCCGCGGCCAGCTTTCCGTGGGCCGAGGCGTTGTTCCAGGTGCCGAGGATGTTGTAGCCGTCCACGGTGACGTCGTAGAACTCGCAGACGTCGCCCGCGGCCAGGATGTCCGGCACCGACGTGCGCAAGGACGCGTCGGTCACGATCCCTTTGCGCACCTCCACGCCGGTGCCCGCCAGCACTTCTGTGTTGAGGGTCAGGCCGACGCCGACGCCCACCATGTCGGCTTCGAGGGTGCGCCCCGCCTTGGTGATGACCTTGGAGACCACGCCGTTTCGCGCCACGACCTCTTTGACCTCGTCGTTGTAAACCACGTTGACGCCGGCCTCCCGCGCGAGCAGGTCCACCAGCTTCCCGCCGTCCTCGTCCAGCACCCGGCGCAGAAACCGGTCGCCGCGGATGAGCCAAGTGGTCTCCAACCCCCGGTGGCGGAAGGCCTCCGTCAACTCGTACGCGATGAAGCTGCCGCCCACCACCACCGCCCGGCGGGACTCCTGCACCCGCTCCATGATGGCCTTGGTGTCGTCCAGCGTTTGGAAGTTGTACACGCCGTGGGCGTCGTCGCCGGGGACGTTGAGCCGGTTGGGCCTGCCGCCGGTGGCCACCAGCAGCTTGTCATAGACGAACTCCTGCCCCTTATCGGTCACCACCGTGCGGCTAGGGACGTCCACCCGAACCGCCCGGGTTTCCAGGTGCAGTTCGATGCCCATATCCCGGTGCCACTGGAGGTCCTTGAGCATGACTTTCTCGAGCGGCGTCTCCAGCTTGAGAAACCGGGGTAGCGCCACCCGGTTGTACAACGGATACGGTTCCTGGGCGATAATGACGACGCGGCTGTCGGGGTCCTCTTTGCGCAGGCGCTCGGCGGCGTTGGTGCCGGCCACGCCGTTTCCGATGATAACGTAGGTGCGCTTGGACGATGTCACGTTGCGTCCCCTTTCCGGTGCGACGGTGCAGACGGCGGCACGATGGCCGCCGGAACGGTGTCCACGGGGCGGCGTCGCGCTGGCCGCGCCGGCGGGCGGCCCGGCGGGCCACCGTCGTCAGCTTGTCCGTACGCGGATAGTCTGGCGGTTCGCCGTTTCTTTGGAATTATAGTGCACACGGTCAGAAAATGGAAGTCAACGGGCCTCCTTGCCATACCCGGTGGGTGTATTATAATGGTAGCGGATTGGCCGGGCCGCGTCAGGCCGGCCGCTTTCATCCATCACCGGGCCGGCCGGGGGCGAATCCCTGTAGCCGGCCGGGACACAGGAGGTCAGCAAGGATGGCGACGGTGCAGACCGTGACGGATGCCGAGTTCGAGCAAAAGGTGCTGCAGGCCCCCGGGCCCGTGGTTGTAGACTTCTGGGCGCCCTGGTGCGGGCCCTGCCGGCGCCTGGCGCCCATCCTCGAGGAAGTGGCGCAGGAGCTGGGCGACGGTCTTACGGTGTACAAGCTCAATACGGACGAGAATCCCGTGTCGCCGGGCAAATACGGCGTCATGAGCATTCCGACCCTCATCGTCTTCCGCAACGGACAGGAGGTCAACCGCATCGTCGGCCTGCTCCCCAAGGAAGCGCTGCGGGAGAAGCTGCAGGCGGCCATGAACTAAGCCGCGGGGAGGGGCCGCCGTGGGCGACGCGCTCAAAGAACTCCGGGCCATCATCGCCGACGTCGCCGCCTTGCAGGCGGCCGACGCCATCCTGGGGTGGGACCAGGAAACGTACATGCCCCCGGGAGGTGCCGAAGCGCGCGCCCGCCACCGGTCGGCCCTGGCCCGCATGAGCCACGAGCGGTTCGCCTCGCCGAGGGTGGGCGAGCTCCTGGAGGCGCTGCGGGAGCGGGAGGGCTCCCAACCCGACCCAGAGGATCTGGACGCCCAATTGGTGCGCCGGACAAGGATCCTGTATGAGCGGGTCCGCAAGCTCCCGCCGCGCCTTGTGGAGGAGCTGGCCCGCGCCGCGTCGCTGGCCATGGACGCCTGGCGGTCGGCCCGAGCCGCATCGGATTTCGCCCCTTTCGCGCCGCACCTCGAGCGGCTCC
>NICF_comb_assmDRAFT_10001094_pt1 | contig 21896 bp, 18 predicted proteins | sample NewIslPassag4_SG_FD_11279 | JGI IMG/M metagenome (IMG submission 11279) | reverse complement strand
AAGGACCCTCCGTTCCTTACTCTCGCACGCTGTTTAGTTGTCAAGGACCAACCTCCGGCCTGTCCCGGAGTCCGCCGCCCCCGCATCGGAGCGACATTTCTCATCTTATCACCGCTTCGTCTCACCGTCAAGTGGGATTTTTTATCACCGGCTCACTTTTGCGTGAGCCATCACCCGCCTTGACTTTTAGGTGGGACATCCCTGCGGCGTCTCTTAATATACCACGGACCCCCTTGGGGAATCAAGAGGGTCCGAAGCAATCCTCCAAACTCCTACGCTTTCGGGCGCATGTGCGGGAAGAGAATCACATCGCGGATCGACGGCGAGTCGGTGAGCAGCATCACGAGCCGGTCGATGCCGATCCCAAGCCCGCCTGCGGGCGGCATCCCGTACTCCAGCGCTTCGAGAAAATCCTCATCCATGTAGTGGGCCTCGTCATCGCCGGCCTCTCTCTTTCGCACCTGCTCCTCGAAGCGATGGCGCTGGTCGATGGGATCGTTAAGCTCAGAGAAGCCGTTGGCGATCTCCCAGCCGTTGATGTACGGCTCGAAGCGCTCCGTAAGCCGCGGGTTGTCTTTGCGCCGCTTAGCCAGGGGCGAGACCTCCACCGGATGGTCGGTGATGAAAACGGGTTGGATCAGATATTCTTCTACCTTCTGCTCAAAGGTCTCGAGGATCGCCTCTCCCGGGCTCGCCTTCTCTGAGAGCCGCACGCCCGCGGCGATGGCTACTTTCACCTCGTCGCCGGGGCACGCCGCAAAGTCAATTCCCGAGTACTCCTTGATGGCATCCAACATGCTGACGCGCCGCCACGGAGGAGTGAGGTCGATCTCACGTCCTTGAAAGCGAATCACAGCCGTCCCCAGCACCTCTTGGGCGACCTCGCTGATCAGCTCTTCGGTGAGCCGCATCATGTCTTCGTAGTCGGCGTACGCTTGGTATGCCTCAAGCGACGTGTACTCAGGATTGTGCCTCGTCGAGATGCCCTCGTTTCTAAAGTTCTTTCCGATCTCAAACACCTTGTCAAAGCCGCCGACGAGCAGTCTCTTCAAGTAGAGCTCGGGCGCAATCCGCATGTAGAGGGGCATTTCCAAGGCGTTATGGTACGTGGCGAACGGCCGCGCGTTGGCACCGCCCGGAATCGGGTGAAGCATGGGCGTTTCGACCTCGATGAACCCCCGCCGGATCAAAGCTTGGCGGATGCATCCGATGATTTTGCTGCGCGTGAGGAAGACGTTGCGGGTGTCGGGGTTGACAGCGAGGTCTAGGTAGCGCCGCCGATAGCGCTGCTCAACGTCCCTCAATCCGTGCCACTTCTCGGGCAGCGGCCGAAGCGCTTTCGACTGCAGGTCAAACTCGCGCACCTCGACGCTGATCTCGCCCCGCTTCGTCTTGAATACGCTGCCCCGCACGCCGATGATGTCGCCCAGATCCAAATCCTTGAAAGCTTCGTATGAAGCCTCTCCCACCGTGTCGAGGCGGACGAAGAGTTGAATCCGACCCGTCGCGTCGTGGAGGTCCGCAAAGGTCGCCCCCCCATGGATGCGCATCGCTCGCAGCCGGCCGGCAAGGGCCACCGCCTCTCCCTGGAGACGCTCGAAGTCAGCCACGACTTCTTGAGCTGTATGGGTAGGTACGATCCCCAGGTCGTATGGGTTCTTCCCCTCCCCGAGGAGGCGCTCGAGTTTGGCCCGGCGCACCGCCATCTGATCGTTTGTCAGCTGTGTCTCGTCGGCAACGTCGTGCATGTGTTGGTCATCCACGCGGGGCGCCTCCTTCTTCTCAATAACGAGTGAATCAGCGAGAGATGGAGATGATCTGATACCTCAGGGTACCGGCGGGCGCTTGTACCTCGACGACATCGCCCACCTTTTGTCCCATGATGGCCCGGCCCACCGGCGACTCGTTGGAGATACGGGCCGCCGCGGGGTCGGCCTCGGCGGAGCCCACCAACGTGTATTCAAACTCGTCGCCATAATCCAAGTCTTTCAGGCGCACCTTGCACCCGATCGTCACCACGTCGGTGCCGATCTCCTCATGGTCGATGACGCGGGCGTTGCGCAGCATTTTCTCCAGGGTGGCGATGCGCCCCTCAATGAAGGCTTGTTCGTTCTTGGCATCGTCGTACTCCGAGTTTTCCGATATGTCGCCAAACTCCAAGGCTTGCTTGATACGAGCCGCCACCTCGCGGCGCCGGACGGTCTTGAGATGATCCAGCTCCTTTTCGAGCTTGGACAGGCCGTCAGGGGTGAGCAAAACCTCTTTCTCCGCCATCAGACGCGTACTCCCTTTCCTACGAGGCCTACTCCACCGGCGAGGCCGCCGGGCGAAAGCGCCTCGTGTGATGGTGTTCGGTGTGAGCTCTACGGCCTAACGGGTGCCGAAAGAGAATCACAAAGCACTGCCCGAAGATCCGGGTCAGTGCTTAGGCCTGATCGTATGAAATTGTCGGCCAGGTGCGCCGCCAAAAGGGCGCCTAGCTCCCGGAAGATTATATCTCAGGCCGTCAAGGAGTGTCAACCCTGCCAGCCGCCAGGCTGATGCTCCTTCTGTTCCCGCTTTTCGCTTCAATGGCCGTGAGCACGCGCTCGACGTACTGCGGCGTCACGGCCCGCTCGAAGCTCCTCAGGCCCGCCAGCGTGAAACCGTGCTTCTCGGCGATGCTTGTGATCTCGTCGATCTTGGCCACTTCGAGATTGCGCCCCAGGCTGAAGTTTTCAAAGCGCCCTTCCAGGGCGAGGGCCATCGTCTCGGCCATGCAGGCGTAGCACGTCTTAGGCGGAAAGCCGAAGTTAAAGTTGAACTCGACGTCTCCTGGGGGAGCCACCACTCCACCCTCAAAGATGAAGACGTCGTCGCGGACCTCGGCAATGGCCTTCGCCACGTTGCGAGGCCTTGCCACGTCACAGACGATGGCTCCCGTTTTCAGCGCTCGCCCGTCCACGATGGATTCGACCGCGCTGGTGACAGCGATGACCACGTCCGCTCCCCTCAACGCTTTCTCCATGTCGGTCTCGACATGCGCCGTCTGCCCCGACTCCCTACGGATCTGCTCGGCCACCTCCTCCAGTGGTCCCCTCTTGCGGGCCACCAGCGTGACCTCGTGGCCTTTGCGCGCCATGATGCGAGCGCACGCCTTCCCGATGGAACCCGACGCCCCGAGCACGGTGACACTGGATTCCCGCAGGTCCTTCCCCAGCAACTGCGCTGCGTGGTCGATCCCCTGGAGAGCCGTCGCTACGGTGTAGCTGTTGCCCGTCGTGACGGCGATATTCACCGCCTTGGCGACGCTGATGCCGGCGTCGCCCACCACCGAAGTGAAAGCGCCCAGGCCTACGATCTTGGCTCCCAGATCCTCGGCTTTCTTTGCGGCTTCGATGATCTTGCGCATGACGTAGGGTTCGGGCAGCTCCAGCATTTGCCGGGCGGTAAGAGGGCAGGCGACGAACCAGCCCCTCACCTCGTTACCGAGCACCGAGCGGACGCCGGTGATCTCCGACACCTTTAGGGCCGGCACCCGCCGGAAGATGTTCTCAAGCCACCGCTCGGGCAACCTTTTGGCAAACCCGAACTTCCGGGCGATGTCGTTGATCTCGAGAGGATGAAGGATGAACGCGAACGTATCCAAAGGGGATCGCCTCCAGGTTGGAAGTCTACGAACGCAGTGGTGCGCCCGAGCCCACGGGCTGGACCAGCTCGCTCGCGCGACTGGGAGCGTCGAACCTTTCAATCCGGGGCCGGAACTCGAGGCGGTGCATGAGCTCGAGGTAGTCGGCCGGCTTAAGGTCGTCCGGCCTCCTGCCCGAGATGGCGACGAGGGCCGCCTCGATCACGTTGGTCCCGAAGGAGCGCCCGCCGAGGTTTGGCGTAGTCGTGACCAAGAACGAAACCCCGCGCGATTTGAGAAAGCGAACGTCGCTCTCGGTCACCGTGTTGGTGATAATCCCTTTTCCCACCATGTCGTCGGGCATGTAGCGCCGGATGAAGTGGAAGTCTCCGGCCACGATCGCCGCCTCGCGGAAGTACCGCTCGTGCTTGGTCACCCTCGTCTCCTGCTTTTCACCCGTGGGATAGAGCCATTGGAAAGGGAGCTGGGTGACAACCGGAGCGATCACGCGCGCCAGCCGATCGAGCGTCGTGAGCGAACGGATGGGAAATGGAAGTCCGAGGGCGAAGATGAGATCTCCGAACGTGACCCGGGCCCCGGCCGAGGCCAGTTCTTCGGCCATGCCAAAGCGGTCGACCGCGGCGACCATCAGTACAGGGACGCCGGCGAAGCGAATTCCCTCGTTCTCCTGGAGATAGCGGATGACCCAGCGTTCGAGCGAGTTCTTCAAACCACTCCCGTCAACTACCGGGGTCTTCGAGGCGCTTTGAGCCAGCTTCTTCGCATCGCGCATCACATAGCGCCGGCCTCCGGCAAAGATATAAAGATCCATGCCACCAAGCCCAATGGCGTCCACCTTACCATCGAGTTCCCGTATCATCCGAGCCGCTCGATCCAAATCCCCGTCGGTTCCTCGCCGCTCGATCGAAACCGTCTCGCCTAATAACTCCACCTCGATCCGGTGGTCTCGCTTCGACGAGCCGATGCTCACGCTTACGACGCGCTTCACGGCGCTCGCCCTCCACTCCCGAAGGATGCCCTCAAAGCCTCCTCCTTCACACTTTGAGGGTCCGAAGAAGTTCAACGATCCGCGCTACGTCCACATTGACGCCTCGGCGGATCGGCGACCGGCCGATCTCGATACCGATCACGTTGTCCTTTCCGATCAAGGACTCCATCATTGCGATGCGCATGTCGGAGCCGAGCAGGATCACTGCGTCGTAAGAGCGCAGCTCGGCGCCGATCCGCATGATCTCATTGATGAGGTCGGCCCCTGACATCGCTTCTACGAATCGCCAGCGCTCTTCTTCGGTGAACAGAAGGAGGAAATCGACCCCTTCGGCGAGCGCCGCCTCCTCAAGCTCCTTTTTGTTCTCGATCGGAAAGCCGATCAGCGCCACCTTCCCGCCTTTGCGCACCTCTCCCAACGCTTCGAGACGGGAGATGAACGTGCGATCGACGCCCAGTGCCTCGGCTGTCTCCTGCTGGCTTTTGCCGGCCACTCTCATCTGGAGAATCTCGTCGAGCCGGCGAATCAGGCGGCTGCGGCTGATCAACTTGCTGCCGATGCGCATCAAGTCCATGCCTACTCCCCACGATGTGCACAAATCTGTGTACACCGATTCTACCACCGCACAATCCCAAGATCAAGCGCCGCCGTCCGGTGGCACCAAAGAAAAAGCGGGAGCGCCCGTGGCTCCCGCTTAGAAAACTCATCTGTAAGTCCTTACTCTTGCTCCGAGAGGTTAAACCGGCGACGGAACCGCTCGACGCGCCCACCCGTATCGATCAGCCGGCCGCGAGCGCCCGTAAAGAAGGGATGGCATTTCGAGCAGATCTCGACGCGGAGGTTCTGCTTTGTAGAACCCGTCTCAAAGGTCTCCCCACACGCGCACGTCACCGTGGTGCGGTAATACGGCGGATGAATTGCTTCTTTCACCATCGATCACCTCGCAACGAGCGTCATTATATCACAGGAGCGATGTGGACTGCAATCACGATAAGCCTCCGTTGCGGCGACCCATCCCTGCGCCCGAGCCCACCGACCGCCTACTGCAAGTAATTGAGGGGGTTCACCGCTTGTCCCTTATAACGAATCTCAAAGTGCAGGTGCGGCCCCGTCGAATTTCCGGTATTCCCGCTGTACGCGATCACCGTGCCGCGGGTGACGTACTGGCCCACTTTGACGGCGATGCGCGAGAGGTGTGCATACCTCGTCTCCACGTTGTTGCCGTGATCGATGATGACCAAGTATCCGTAACCACCGTTCCATCCGGCGAAGCTGACCCGCCCCCGGGCACTGGCCTTCACCGGGGTGCCGGTATTCACCGCGATGTCGATCCCCTGGTGCATCCTTCCCCACCGCGGGCCAAAGCGCGACGAGATCCGGCCGGAAACTGGCCAGCTAAAGGCTTTCAAGAGGCGACCGTCAGCCGAAACCAGCTGCTCCGCGCGGATCGCACGGCCGATCTTGGCTGCATTGGCGCCCGGAATGATCAGCTGCTGTTGCGCGCGGATGCGGTTGGGATTTTCAATCTGGTTCGCGGCGATGATCTCGGCCATGTCGATCTCGTAGGTGCGCGCGATCTCCCAGAGACTCTCTCCCTGCTTGACGGTGTGAATCGCCCCTGGAACCGTCAAGATGTTGAGCTTTTGCCCGACAGTGATCTGGTTCGCGTTGGGCAAGTCGTTGGCGGCGAGGACGGTGTCTTCGTCGATACCGTACCGCGCTGCAATGCGAGCAATGGTTTCGCCCTTTTCCACGACATGCGTCAGAATCTGGGGGCGCCTTAGCGCGGCATCCACGGCCTTAGTATCTTCCTCGGTCGGGCCGCCGACTGGGTCGGAAACAGCTTCGATCGCCTCTCTCAGAGTGACGCCTTCCCCAGCCTTGCGAGAAACCAAAGCCGCCTCGAAATCCAATGCAGCAACATCCGATTCGATCCAGCCTGCACTTGCTTCGGCTTGGAGCAGTGCAGCCTCGAGGGGCTCGGAAGCTGTATACGCCACGATAAAGACGTCATCTCCGCCGTCGCTCGGCAGCGACGAAAACGGTTGTCCACCGATGGTCAACGCGAAGACCCCGGCGACTATCCCTGCCCAGAGTGCCGGACGCCGCAACAAGCGCATCCACAACTTCCTTTCCCGTGAGAGCCAGTCCTGTCAATCCGTGGACTAGCTTGACCAACCGTGCGAAAGCTATTCACCGCCGCGGGCGGCCGCCTTACGAACGAATGTTCTCCGCAAAACTCGACGTGACAACGAGCTCGGTAAACTCTTCGTTGGACTTGGTATTCGTCAACCGCTCGATGAGAAGATCGGTTGTCTCCGCCGTCCCCATCGAGTTGAGAAGTTTGCGCAAGACCCACGCCGTTTCGAGCTCGCGCTCGGTATAGAGCAACTCTTCTTTTCGCGTCCCGGACCGGTTGATGTCGATCGCCGGAAAGATCCTCCGTTCGGCAAGGCGCCGGTCGAGGTGGAGCTCCATGTTCCCTGTTCCCTTAAACTCTTCGTAGATGACCTCGTCCATCCTGCTACCTGTCTCCACCAAAGCCGTCGCCAGAATCGTGAGGCTTCCCCCTTCTTCCAGGTTGCGGGCGGCGCCGAAAAACCGCTTCGGCCGGTGCAACGCCGCCGGGTCGACACCGCCTGAGAGGGTGCGGCCGCTTGGGGGAACCACTAGGTTATGCGCCCTCGCCAGCCGGGTGATGCTGTCCAGCAGGATCACCACGTCCATCCCGTGCTCTACCAGGCGCTTGGCCCGCTCGAGCACCATGTCGGCGACACGGACGTGATTGTCCGGCGGCATATCGAAGGTCGAGCTGATCACCTCGCCGTCCACCGACCGCTCCATGTCGGTCACTTCCTCGGGTCGCTCGTCAATCAGAAGGACCATCAGCTCGACTTCGGGATGGTTGGCGGTAATGCTGTTGGCAATCTTCTTGAGGACGGTAGTCTTTCCTGCCTTTGGTGGCGCGACGATCATGCCTCGCTGGCCTTTTCCGAGCGGTGCGATGACGTCGATGAGCCGCGTGGCCACGTCTTTGGCGTGGGGCACTTCGAGGCGAAGGCGTTGGTTGGGATAAATCGGCGTGAGGTCGTCAAAGTGCGGCCGGCGAATGGCTTCCTCCGGGTCACGCATGTTGACAGCCTTTACCCGCAGCAGGGCGAAGTATCGCTCGCCTTCCTTCGGCTTTCGCACCTGGCCCAGCACTAGGTCGCCGGTACGCAGGTTGAAGCGACGGATCTGCGAGGGGGAAACGTACACGTCATCAGGCCCCGGGGTGTACCCTTCGACGCGTAAGAAGCCGTAGCCGTCGGGGAGAACCTCGAGGACCCCTTCGGCCAAGATCAGCCCCTCCTTCTCCGTCTCCGCCCGGAGGATCTCGAGGATTAGCTCCTTCTTTCGCAACTTGCTGTAGCCGGGAACTTCGTACTCCTTGGCGATTTCGTGAAGTTCAGCGATGGTCTTTGACTGCAAATCCGCAATGTTCACGCGGGCGTTCCTCCTCGTGCCGATGGCAACACCATTTGAGTCGGCCTCAGGTTCGTGAGCTACAATTTGAAGGAATGAGAGATCATCTCATAGTGCCGGGAAATGGAATCCGAGGGGATCAAAGCTTTGAGGGTTGGGTGTCGACGAGCTGCACGTGTTCCATCGCCATTATACCCATTGCCTACTGGGTCTAACCTAACGGCATTCTGCGTCAAAGGCAAGCCACCCAACACACACGTTACGATCTCGCATCATCGAGCCCCAAAAACGTTCGCCTGCGATCTTGAGGTCGTCCTCACCCGGGGGCATGCGTTTTGCGACGGAGACATACCGGGAATCGGTTGTCCTTGGCGCCGGCGCAAAGCCGCGCACGCCGGATCCGGATGGCCTTGTGCGTTGATATGGCAGAGCTCCGGCTGTCTACGTTCCACCGACGACCGCAAGCGCAAGCCAGATGCGATGAAAGTCAACAGAAGATGGAAAAGCAAAACACTCTATGTGCGCCGGCGATCAGGGCCCTAAGAGCGAGGGTGCGCTCGTCGGCGGGATGGCTCAAACCCCCTCGCCTCCCTTGCGACGAGTCGCGCATAAATTCTTTCTCTCACCGCCATCTCCTGCAGGAGTGGTGGGAATTTCACCGGCGCTGGTCCGCCCGGCGGGGAACATCTTGCAAGACCTTTCAGCTGATGCCGGCGACGTGAAAAGCCCCGGTGAACACACCGAGGCTCGCAGCGTTCAGGATGCGTTGGCAGGGCCCCTTGCTAGTCCCGCTTGAAATTCCTGTTGAAGTCCTCCGGGGTGACCGAATCCAGAAACCTGCGAAACTCCTCCATCTCCTCGTCTTCGTGGGGCTCGTTGACCATGAGCGCCACGGCTGCGACTTCCTCCGAGATGTAAATCGGAGCGTCCATGCGGAGGGCAAGGGCGATAGCGTCGCTCGGCCGCGCGTCGATATCGATTTCCCCGTCCCGCGTCGCAAGGTAGATGCGGGCGAAGTAGGTGTCGTTTCGCAAGTCATGAATGACGACTCGATCGACTCTGGCATGGAGCCGCTCGATGACGTCCTTCAAAAGGTCGTGGGTCATGGGACGCTCAGGCTTCTTCCCTTCGAGGACGGTGCGAATCGCGTTGGCCTCGGCCGGTCCGATCACGATGGGAATGAAGCCATTCTCATCGCGGTCGGTGATGATCACGACGGGAAGCATCTTGTGTTGATCGAGCCCGACCACCTTAACCTTCATTCTGACCATTGGGTTCACCCCTCGAGGTCGAGATTGGTCTGTACGTATTATATCAGAGCGGAGGGGCCGATTCCACCGCCGACGGCCGCAGGGCGGAGTTAGCGAGCGTACAGCCCCCGCTTCACCCTGCTTTGAAACTCGAGCGCCGCTTTCACAAACCCCTGGAACAGAGGGTGCGGGCGGTTAGGCCGCGATTTGAGCTCCGGATGAAACTGGCATCCCACAAACCACGGATGGTCGGAGAGCTCCATCATCTCCACCAGCCGCTGGTCCGGCGACAGGCCCGAGAAAAACATACCCCGCTCGGCAAAGAGTGAGCGATAAGCGTTGTTCACCTCGTAACGATGGCGGTGCCGCTCTTGAATGACGTCAGTCCCGTACATCGCCCGCGCCTTGCTCCCTTCGGCCAGGATGCACGGGTAAAGTCCCAAACGCATGGTGCCGCCGAGCTGTTGGACGTTTTTTTGCTCCGGCAACAGGTCGATGACGGGATGCGGCGTATCCGGATCGATTTCGGAGCTATTGGCTCCCTCAAGGCCGCACACGTTGCGCGCGAATTCAATCACCGCGCACTGCATCCCCAGGCAGATTCCGAAGAACGGGACACCGTTCTCCCGGCAGTAGCGAGCCGCCTCAATCTTCCCCTCGATCCCCCGGTTGCCAAAGCCTCCCGGCACCAAAACGGCATCGAGACCCGAAAGCATCTGGGCCGCTCCGTACTCCTCTACGTCCTCGGAGGAGATCCAACTCACCTCGACCCGGGTGTCATTGGCGATGCCGCCGTGGCAGAGCGACTCCGCGATGCTCATGTAAGCGTCCGGCAGCGCGACGTACTTGCCGACGATCCCGACCCGCACGGTATGCGTGGGATTCTTGATGCGCTCCACCATCTGGCGCCATTCGCGCAGGTCCTTCGTCCCCGCTTCGAGGCCCAACCGGCGGATGACAATCTCGTCAAACCCCTCCTTCTCGAAGAGCAAGGGGACTTCATAGATCGTCTCCACGTCGCAGTTGGGAATGACCGCTTCCGGATCGATGTCGCAAAAGAGGGCGATCTTACGCTTGATCTCCTCGGATAGGGGCTTTTCCGAGCGGCAGACGATGATGTCAGGCTGGATGCCGATGGAACGGAGCTCTTTGACGCTGTGTTGAGTCGGCTTGGTCTTGAGCTCCCGGGCCGCGCCGACGTACGGAACGAGCGTAACGTGCACGTACAGGCACGAATCGCGGCCGACGTCGCTTTTCAGCTGCCGAATGGCCTCCAAGAACGGCAGGCTCTCGATGTCGCCGACGGTCCCGCCGATCTCGATGATTGCAACCTCAGCGCCGCTGGTCTGTGCGACCATCTTGATATGCTCTTTGATTTCGTTGGTCACGTGGGGAATGACCTGCACCGTTCCGCCAAGAAACTCGCCACGCCGCTCCTTGTTGATGATTGACCAATAGATGCGGCCGGTCGTCACGTTGCTCATCTTGGTGAGGTTGACGTCCATGAAGCGTTCGTAATGGCCGAGGTCGAGGTCGGTTTCGGCACCGTCGTCGGTGACAAACACCTCGCCGTGCTGCAGCGGACTCATGGTGCCGGGGTCGACGTTGATGTACGGGTCCAACTTCGCGATAGTGACATCGATCCCCCGGCTCTTGAGCAAGCGCCCAAGCGAAGCCGCGGTGATCCCTTTGCCGAGTCCAGAGACAACGCCCCCGGTCACAAAAACGTACTTAGCCATGGTTTTTCTCCTTTTCACTTGCTCCATCCGACTCGCCGTACTTTGCAATGAGAACCTCAAAGGCCGTGCAGTGCAGAAAGGCCAACGTGCCGCCGAGAAAGAGCATCAAAGGAACTCGCATCCAAAAGCTTACGAAAACCACCAAGGCGCTGGCGATCACCACGATCAGCGAGGCTACGATATTGTCGAGCGCCATCAGCCCGGCCACCTTAAGCGACTGCCAGACGGTTCGCCCTTGGCGGACCAGGACGACGTAGGCGTACTGCGTTACGAGGGCCCAAAAGAGCAGGAAGTAGACCCACAGCACGCTCAGGTACTGCATCCAAGCGATCTGGCTGGACAAAAAGAAAACCATGTCCACAAGGAGGATCGCCAAGATCACCAGCAGGATGGCGGTCAATCCCACCGCCCGCTTGAAGTGGGTGAAGATCGCTTTGAAAAAGTCACGCACGGCAACGTACTCGCCCCGGACCATCAAGCTCGCCATGTGATAGCTCGCCGCAGTGAGCGGACCGAGGATGACCGCGGTGAGCACGGCGAAAATCAGGAACGAGTTGATGGCCGGAACTTGCATCATCACCAGGAAGGCGAGCCAAGCGGGCAAGAGCCCGATCAAGAACCAGACGGCGCTCATCAACATCGTCATGCCCAAATAGTCATAGACATGCCGGAACGCGCGCGCCGTGATTTTGCCTCCCTGAACCAGCGACTCACCGGCCAAAGGCCTCTTCCTCCTCGCCCCGATCGTCCTCTTCTCCAGCGCTTCCACCGTACATGAGAGCCGCCTCCCGCACGATTTTGGCCGCAAGGAGCGACGTGACGAAACCGGTGTCGACAAGGGGGTTTACCTCCACGACGTCAAACCCCACCACATTGAGGTCGCGAAGGCGCCAGAGCGCCTCCAACAGCTCCTGCGGACGGCATCCTCCCGGCTCCGGCGTCCCGGTCCCGGGCGCAAAGCCGGGATCGACCACGTCGATGTCGACCGTAATGTACACCGGCCGCCCGGCGAGCGCCTCTCTTACCTGCTCGACCCCTTCCTCCAAGTCCGCCGTAAACACGGCTGAAAACGCCCGGCCAAAGGCAAACTCCTCGCGCGTGCCCGAGCGGATGCCTATTTGAAAGAGGCTATCTGCGCCGATAACTTCCGCGACGCGCCGCATGACGGTGGCATGAGAATCGTGTTCGCCCATATACTCTTCCCGCAGGTCGGCATGGGCATCGAACTGCACGACCGCAAGCCCCCGGTGCCGGCTGTGGCATGCCCGGACCGCGGGCAGCGTCACCAGATGTTCACCGCCTACCATCATCGGCTTCGCCCCTGCAGCGAGGATCGAACGGCACGCCGCCTCGATCATCTCCAGAGCGGCGCTGGTGTTACCGATTGGTAACTCAAGATCCCCAAGATCCGCGAGCCTCGCTTCTTCCAACGAGCGGTCGAGGACCGGGCTGTACGTCTCAATGCCTACGGACGCTTCCCGCACCCTTGCGGGGCCGAAGCGAGTCCCCGGAACGAAGCTCGTGGTCCCGTCGAACGGAGCGCCGAACAACATGAGAGAAGCCTCGTCGGGGCCGGCGAGACTTCCCAGAAAAAGAGGGGTGGAACCCTCGATCAAACCCCGGCGGCCGATGTACGGGTCGATCTCAATCTCCCCCTTTTGCGGCGAGGCCGACGATCTCCTGGACAAAGCGGGGCAACTGGAACGCCGCCCTGTGGATCTCACGGGTGTAATAGCGCGTCGCAATCCCCGAAAGGTCAGGTTCGACCTCGAGGGGGTCCCGCCCTTTAGAGCCCATCGAAAAGCTCCAAAGGCCGCTGGGGTAAGTGGGCACGCTGGCAAGGTAAAGCCGACTTACCGGAAAGACACTGGCGATGGCGCGAAACGCCCGCCCGAGCACGTCCCGATTGAAGAAGGGAGATTCGGTTTGAGCCACGAGGATTCCGCCATCGGTCAAGGATTCAAAACAATCCTTGTAGAATTCCTGGCTAAAGAGGCCCACCGCTGGACCCACCGGTTCTGTGGAGTCCACCAAGATGACGTCGTAGGCGTCTTTGTTTTGCCGGATGTGCTGGATGCCGTCTACGTATAGGCATTCGACCCGGGGATCGGAGAGCCCAGAGCTCAAGGTCGGCAGATACGTCCGGCTGGCCTCGACGACGCGCTGGTCGATCTCCACCAGCTTAACGCTTTCGACCGACCGGTACTTGAGGACTTCCCGGACGGCACCGCCGTCGCCGCCTCCGATCACCGCCACGCGCCGCGGGTGGGGGTGCGTCTGAAGTGCGATGTGTGCGATCATCTCGTGATAGACAAACTCGTCAGCTTCGGTGGTCTGCACCATGCCGTCGAGCACGAGCATACGGCCGAACTCCGTCGTCTCGATCACGTCGAGCTTTTGGAAGGGCGTCTGCTCGGAGTGAAGTGTGCGGGCGACCTTGCAGCTTAGGGCGACGCCCGCAGTCTGCCGTTCCGTGTACCATAGTTCCATTCAGATTTCAAACCCACTTCCTATGGTGGCATAGGCATCTGAATAGCACCGCCGCTCCCTAAAGCCCACAGTGCGAAAGGCTCGCGGCGGCCGCGCATTTCACACGTAGTATACCAAAGGCCGGTCTAAATGTGGAGTGTGAGAAGTTTGGCCCGCGACTCCTGCTCTAGATACAGCCTATCCGCCGTCACCTTGGCTTTGGCTTGGTTGATCTTCGCTTGCTTCGCCGAGTCTTCGGTCTCGGCAGCTCAATCCCGTGCCGTGAGAGCGCCCGAGGTCGAGGTGACCGTCGGCTTTTCCGACCGCTTCCGCCACGCTGCCTGGACACCCGTCTCGATTAGGACCTCGCACCCCAGCGGCTTTCGGGGCGTCCTGGAGCTCGCCGTTCCCCGGACGGATCTCTTCAGCCAAGCCCAAAGCTACGCGCGTTTTATCCAGGAGGTCGACTTGGCGGCCGGCGAGGCGAGAACTCACTGGTTCACCGTTCCCATGCGCGCAAGCCCGTATCCTCTCGTCGTCACGGTCAAGGATGAGGCGGGTAGTGTGGCAGTCACGTTGGAGAAAGAGCTCAGGGGTCAGGCCGTCGAAGGACCGTTCTTCCTCGTGCTGGATCCGGCCGCTTCAGGTTGGACATTTCTCTCCGGAGAACTCCAGGCACAAGCCGGGCGGACGGCGACGCCCACCGTCGTCCACGCCCGCTCTGCCGCCGAGATTCCGGGGGACGCCTTGGCGCTCTCCGCGCTGACCGCGATTATCGTGCGCGATAGCTTCTCCCTCAGCTCGCTAAGCCCCGCTCAGCTCGATGCCATCGCGGCGTACGTCCGCTCGGGCGGACACCTGATCCTAGCCGGAGGCCCGTCGCCGCCCCGTCTTCCTCTCGCTTGGTTGAGCTGGCTGCCCCAAATCACCGGACGCGTCGTGAACCTTGAAGTGGAAGGAGCAAGCCTGCCGGCATGGGAGTTGGATCCCGGATCGGAGCGCGAAACCGCTGGGTTCCGGGGGGCACTCTCCCTCTCGCGCGCCGCCGGGGCGGGCCTTGCCAGCGTCGTCGCGTACGACCCTTCTTCGCCTGCGCTCTCGGGCGACACCGGTGCCGCTTTGCGGCTCGAGGCGACGGCGGTCGCGCACATGCGGCCGGCTCTTTCCGGGGGGGTGTCGATGGCGGACGACGACGTCTGGCAATTGGTGAATCAAATCGAGGTGGCGTTTGGCAATAGCCAGTGGCTCACGGTGGTGGCCATCGCCTACGCCTTGATCGTATGCGGGGTGGCCTTTGCCACGATGCACCGCCCGCGCCTTCATTATTCCCTGCTTGCCTTCGTCGTCGCGACCAGCGCGGCCTACGCGTACCACTACACCCGTGAGACGGGGATCCGGGCCCAAGCGGGGTTCGCCGAAGTGCAGCTCACGCGGGGATTGATACCGGGCGTCGCCCATAACCGCTCGTACCTTCTCGCCGTCTCCACGGCCCTGTTTCCACAAGATCTCGAGGTAAGCGGGCCGCGTCCCTTGCCGTTTCCTGCGCTGTTTCGAGACGACGGCGACGTGACCGTCTACGTGAAACCCTACGGATCGCTGTTTCAAGGTGTGCCCGCCCGGGCGCCGCTCAGGATATTTCACGACTCCTTTGAAGAGATCGACATCCTGGTCAGGGCCAGGGCCGATGAGAGCGAGCCCTTGGTCATCGTCAATAACTCCGACTACGAGCTGCGCCATGTGCACTACATCGAGCGGCAGCGCTTGGCGAGCCTCGGTCACATCCCCCCGCACACCACCGTGGAGTGGACCAGCCCCCAAGAGCGCGTCGCCTCGGCCGGATGGATGGGCATGACGCTCCAGGCCGGGCTTCTTCGCCAGCCTGCCGACCAGCGGCCGGACGATATCGAGATCCGGCTCTTAGCCCTCGCTGCCGACCGGGGCCTAGGCGAGTCGCTCATCTCCGCCGAGTCGGACCGGCCTTTCATCGTGGCGTTGATTGAACCGAAGCCGGTCCTGACTCCAAGGCCCGGCGGACCGCGAGTGACAAAGCGCGTGTTGATCTTTCCCGCGTTCTGGGAGCTGCCGCTGATCAGTCCGGATCGCTGAGAAAGGAGGCTCGTCACCTTTGCGACAAGCTTTGGCCATCGCACGCTCCGAGATTTGTTATCTAACGCGAACAGGCGCCTTGTGGAAGCTGGTCGGCGTCCACTGCGCCTTGCTCGTGGCCACGCTGCTTTTGTCATGGCCGCCTTCCGAACGACTCGCCGCCGCTACATCACCTTTTGTGTTTAAGTGGATGCTCATGATTCATGCCGCCGCCTTGGCCTACATTTGTCTTCTTCTAGCGGCGGACGGCGTGGCGTGGGGTGACGCCGACCGCCCTCGGCCGGTCCACTGGGTGGCCTACGGGGCGTGCTCTCCGTGGGCTGCGGTAGTGGGAAAGCTCCTTTCTCTTTGGCATGTGGTCGCCTTCTTGACCGCGACTAGCCTGCCCCTCATAATCCTTGCCCACGGCGCCTCCCCGGTTGAGCTTCGCAGGGTCTGGATGTCGGCCATGGTCGCCTTCGCCTCGCTCACTTTGGTCGGGCTTGTAGGCCTGTNCATCGGTTCGCTCTCGTCGGACCGGGCGACCCGCCTGATCGGCGTCGACGCCGTCTCNTTAGGCATCGCCGCACTGCTCTTTCTCTTCGGAGCCCGCGGTGACGGTCCGGAGGAGGGGCTCTTCTTTTACCTAAACCCTGCGAAGATTCTCTCGTACCTCCTTGAGCCCGGCAGAGGCGAAGCCAGCGGGGTCTCCTGGCCAATTTGGCTTACCCTCCACTCGACGCTGGCGCTCCTTGCGGCGTACGCGGCAGTGCGGGGCCTGCGCGCCTGGAGGCGCCAGCCGCCGCCCGGCCAAGGAAGCCTCGCGTCGAGCTCCGAGCCGCGCGAAGGCTCGAAGGGTGCCTCATGAACGGCGGCGAAGCACTCTCCCACCGCATCGGGACCGAAGGGGGTGCGAAGACCCGTGATATCCGAGGCGTTTGCGAGCGTGCTTGATCGAGTGGGCCGACGACACCGCCTTCTCACGCTGGGCGCGCTCATTCTGCGCTCCCTGATCACAGGGTGGTTGAGCGCCTCCCTCTTCCACTTCGCCTTTCACCTGGGATGGGGAAAGCCGCCCGCGGGGCTCGTCGCGGCGGCATTCGCCCTCGGGGGATCGGCTGCGTACTGGCACGGCTACCGTCCCCCTCTCGACCGGGTGGGAGTCGCCCGCCTCATTGACCGCCGCCTGGATCTGAAAGACCGCTTGGCGACGGCGATCGAGTGGAGCGAACGCTCCTCGCCGCTCGTCTCTTGGTTGCTTCAAGACGCGGAACAACACGCCCGCTTCGTCAATCCGGCCGCCGTCGTCTCCCTGCCCAAGCCGTCGCGCTCCCAGGTACTGGCAGCGCTCTTGGCGTTGGTGCTTTCGGCGCTTCTTTGGACTGTCCCGATACCGTCGGGGCTCTTGTTTCGTCCCTTGTCCTCGGTGGCCGACCATGGAGGAGCGCAGACGCAAGACGAGCTTTTAAGCCGGATCGCGGCGCTCAGACAGCAGATCGCAGGGATGCGCTCGCCCGAGCTCAGGCGACTCGATCGCGACCTTGCCCAGCTCCAAGCGGGCCTTCGCGACCGGTCCCTGCCCCGGGACGAAGCGCTCGCTTTGTTGCAGCACTTCGAGCGGCGGGCGCACGCCGCCCTTCTCGAACAGGCCGCAGCTCAGGAGGACGGCGGCTCCCTCGGCCTTGACCGCATTCAAGAGCTTGCTCAACGCCTCACGGTGGTCTCACGCCTCGAAGCGGCGGAGCAGGGCGCGTTCAGCACAGGGCAGCCGCTTGCAGCCGGACAAGTCGGTCCCGAGGAGCTCCCTCCCGAGCTGATCGAGGTGTTGCGCCGAATCGCCGAAGGCGATGGAAGCCGGCAGGAAACGGGGGGGCCGGGAGCACCCCACAGTGGTGGCGGAGACGATCGCGAAGGAGTCGCCCAGGAGGGTGCGGCTAGCCGAGAGCGCTCGGGTCCTGAAGCCGCCGCTCAGGCGCAGTCGATGCCGGCGGAGGCCTCGGAGGTGGCCGACGCCCGCAGGGGTCCAGGGGCCGGCGAAGAAGGCGGGGCAAGCCAGACCGCTGCAGCCAGCGCTCTCGGTGCGTCCGGTGAGGGGACAGAGCAGCAAGGCGGCAGCTCTCCGGGGGGCACTGGAAGCTCCGGTACAGGCGGCCTAGGGGAAGGAGGCTCTGATCCTCCGGGAGGGATCCGGTTTCTGGAACATGTACCGGGAGAGCTGGGAGAAGGACCGATCCACATGGGACAGGTAAACGCTAGCGTGCCGGCCCCATCACAGGGGCAAGGCGGTGCGGCCAGCGCTGCGGCGGGGTTCTTGGCACCAGCAGCGGCCGGAGAACAAGCAGTCTCTCGTGAGAGCGTGCCTCTGGCATATCGGCAGGCGGTCCGCAACTACTTCCGGGCTCTGGAGCCGGCTGGCGGCGACTGACGCCGCGGCGCCGCAGGCTCGCGACGCCCGGCTCAAAGGGGGAGAGACCTTTGGAGAACTCGCTGGTGAACTTGCAGGGAAAGATCGACCGGTTGCGCCGGGAGATCGGGAAGGTGATCGTCGGCCAGGCCGAGTTGATCGACGAAACCCTGGTCGCCCTGCTCTGCGGTGGGCACGTCCTGCTGGAGGGGGCGCCCGGGCTCGGCAAGACCCGTCTCGTACGGGCGATCAGCCAGGGAATCGACCTCAAGTTCTCCCGGATCCAGTTTACTCCCGATTTAATGCCGGCCGACATCTTGGGCACCAACGTCCTTCTGACCGAGGGCGAAGGCAAGCAAAAGCTCGTCACCTTTCAACCGGGACCCATCTTCGCCCATCTCGTCCTCGCCGACGAGATCAACCGGGCCACTCCCAAGTCGCAGTCGGCTCTCCTCGAAGCGATGCAAGAAGGGACCGTCACCATCGCAGGTAAGACGTATCCACTGGAGCGCCCCTTCTTCGTACTGGCCACGCAAAACCCCATCGAGATGGAGGGGACATACCCCCTCCCCGAAGCGCAAGTGGATCGCTTTTTCTTTAAGTTGGTGGTCAAGTCTCCCGACCTGCAAGATCTCAAAGCCATCGTCGAGCGGACGACGGGCGATCTCGACCTGGTCATCAACCCCGTTCTCCAGCGGGACGAGCTCCTCTCGCTTCAGAAGGCCGTGCGGGAGGTGCCTGTGGCCAGTCACGTCCTCGACTTTGCCGTTCATCTGGTCCACGCCACGCACCCGACTTCGGAACATGCGAGCCCGGCGGTGAAGCGGTACGTGCGTTACGGGGCAAGCCCTAGGGGAGCCCAAGCGCTGGTTCTCGCGGCCAAGGGGCGGGCGCTCCTTGAGGGAAGGTTCAACGCCTCGATCGACGACGTGAGCCGCGTCGCACTGCCTGCCCTTCGCCACCGGCTCATTCTCAACTTCGAAGCGGAAGCCGACGGGATCGAGCCAGACGCCCTGATCGCCGCGTTGATCCAACAGGTCAGGAAAGAGGTCGCGGTGTAGGATGTCCTCGCTCCTCTCGCCCGAGTTGATCCGCATCCTGAGCCGCCTACGCCTTGATGCTCCGCCACGGACCACCGGGAGCTACAAGGGCGAAAGCAGGAGCTCAAGCCGGGGTGCGAGCGTCGAATTCCAGGACTACCGGGAGTATGAGCCTGGAGACGACTACCGCCACATCGACTGGAGCATCTACAACCGCCTCGACCGGCTTTTTGTCAAGATGTTCGCAGAAGAACGAAACCGCGGTCTTCTTTTGCTGCTGGACGCCAGCGCTTCGATGCAGCTGGGCAGCCCTTCCAAAGCGGACTACGCCCGCCGTCTTGCAGCCGCCCTGGGCTATGTGGCCCTCTGGCGAGGCGACGAAGTGCGGCAGGCGGAAGTGACGACGCGCCTTAGTTGGCGGACGCCGTGGCTAAGGGGCCGACAGCGCTTGCGACCCTTCCTCGGACAACTGGAAGAGACGGCGACCCGGGGGCTTACGGCATTGGCCGACGCGCTGCGCGCCCTTCCTCCAAGGCAGGGCCAGGGACGGGTGATCGTCCTCATTAGCGACCTGCTCGACCCGTCCTGGGAGGCGGCTCTCACGGCGCTGAGCCGCTCACGGGGCACTCCGGTCCTCCTGCACCTTTTGGCTCCGGAAGACTGGGCACCTCTGGACCGAGGCGCCTTCGAGCTGGTGGACGCGGAGACCGGCGAACGCCTCGCCGTCACCCTAGACGACGAGGCGGTACGAGTGTACATGGAGACGGTTCAACGTTGGATGCAAGAGGTGAGAGAGCGCTGCTCGAAGCTGGGCATCGCCTGCTACCAGCTGGACACCTCGTACTCTCTGGAAGAGCTGCTTCTTGCCGACCTGCGTGAAGGGGGGCTTCTCCGCTGATTTTCACCGACTGGAGATGGCTCCTCCTCGGCTTTGCTATCGACGTCGCCGTCATTCTCTTTCACACGCTGCGGATGCGGCAAAAGCAGCGCGAGGTCTCAAGTCTCTTTTTGTGGCGCCTCGCCTCCCGGAACTTGGCGGCCGATCACCGCCGGCACCGCCTCATCAGGAGCTTGATCCTCGCCGCGCAGCTCACCGTTCTCACCCTGCTGGCTTTGGCGCTGGCTGGGCCGAAATTCGCGGGTTCGCCGGCACCGGTACAGGTCGGCTTGATCGTCGACACGTCCGCAAGCATGGCGGCGGGAGTCGGCGTGTCCAGGGCCTTTTTGGCCGCGCAGGCAGCCGAACGCTTTCTCTCCGATGGTGAAGCGGCGCGCTATCTGCTCTGGACGACTACGGGCGCCCGGCTGCGCTACGACGGGTCCTCCAAAGAGCAATTGCTCGCCGCCCTGCGCCGGCTTCCTCCCCCCGGCGGGACCAGCGACTGGATCGCTCTTCACCGCGACGTCGCGGCGCGCCTCGAACAAGACGCGCCCGCGATCCTCGTCTTGGTCACCGACGGGGCGGTCGACGCCGAGCAGGTGGAGCCCCTGCTCTCCCTCGGTCTCCGNACGAACCTCTATGTGATCGACGTCGGGTCTTCCTTGGACAACGTGGCCATTACGGGGCTTTTCGCTCGGGCCAGCGGGCGCGTCGACGGCCACCACCAAGTGCTGATCGAAGTGGAGAACTTCAGCCGGAACCGGATCGAGACGCGGCTCTCCGTCACCTCCCTCGTCGATCTAAGCCAGACGTCGGTTGGCTCTCAAGAGACGATCTATGCCGCCGACATCCACCTAGAACCGCGGGAGAGGCAGCGCTTGCTGCTGGACCACGTCTTNCGTTCCGGCGAGATCCTCCAAGCTGCGATCGCGCTTGACGACGCCCTCGCGGTGGACGATCGTGCGTACCTTGCCGCAAGCCTCGACGAGCCCATCCAAGTGCTGTTTATCGGCGAACCCAACCGCTTTCTCGTCGAAGGGCTCTCCGCCTTTTCCTACGTCCGGCTCTCGCACTCCTTCGAGCCGCAGGCAGTGGCCGACGCCCGAGCGAGCGTCGACCTCGCTGTCTTTTACGGCGAGCCACTGGTCGACGGCCCTTGGGGGGCCGCCCTGGTCTTCGCCGCCGACGCTCCAGAAGGGCGCGAACAGGCGAGACCCGCCGAGATCACTTGGTGGGACCGGCGCCACCCCTTGTCGCGCTTCATCGATTGGGAGAACGTCTCCCTGGGCAGGGTCTCCCCTCTGACGCCTGCCGCGGGAGAGCAGACTATCCTTGAGTCGACGGCCGGACCGCTCATCACCGTGCTGGATGAATCCGGGCGGCGGATCGTGCGCGTCGGTCTGCTCCTGAATGAGAGCGATTTCCCGTTTCGGGTCGCCTTTCCGGTCTTCCTGCAGAACGTCCTCGAGTGGATCAGACCAGCGGGAAACGAGCGCGTCCCTCCCCCGTCGCCTCCGGGAAAGGTCCCCGAAGTCGTGGCCATGCTCGCTGCCGAGGGAGAAACGCTCACACTGATCACGCCGACGGGCGACATCGCTGAGCTCACGCCTGCGCTTGACGACGATGACGAGCTCTACAGGCTCCTCCTCGTCCCAGGCGTGTACAGCTGGCAGACTCAAGGGCGCGCCGGCCGTTTTGCCGTCAGCCTCCTGGACCGTTCCGAATCGGATCTTACAAGCCGCCTCGCCGGTTCTTTGGCGGCGCTGGGCGCCATCTCCATCGATCCCGCGGTCGATCGCTTGGCGCAGCTCCTTCCGATAACGCTCGAGTCCAGCGAGAGGCCTCCCTCCTACCTCTCCCGGGAAGAGGACGTGTGGACGTGGGTGGCGTTAGCCGTCATCGGGCTGTTGCTCGTAGAGGGTCATCTGTACACCGCCCGCCGGCTCCC
>NICF_comb_assmDRAFT_10001086_pt1 | contig 22035 bp, 12 predicted proteins | sample NewIslPassag4_SG_FD_11279 | JGI IMG/M metagenome (IMG submission 11279) | reverse complement strand
GGGCGGCCGTCGCCTGCCTGTTGGTCGTGGCGATGGCGGGCGCCGCCGCGGCGAAACCGGTCGTCGCCGTGGTGCTGGGTGGAGGCGCGGCGCGAGGGTTTAGTCACATCGGCCTCCTCAAGGCTTTTGAAGAGGAAGGGATTCCCATCGATATGCTGGTCGGAACCAGCATGGGAAGCATCGTCGCTGGGCTTTATGCGGCCGGGTTCTCTCCGGGCGAGCTCGAATACATGGTTCAGGAGATCTCCCTCTCGGAGCTCTTTGCCCCGTTGTTTCCGCCGCGGGGCGGCCTTCTCGACACGGCCGGGTTCGAGCGGTTCCTTGAGCAACTGACGGAAGGCGCGCGCATCGAGGAGCTTGAGATGCCCTTTTATTCGGTCATCACCAACCTGGTGACCGGCGAGCCGGTGGCCCTGGACCGGGGCCCCTTAAGCCGCGCGATCGTCGCGAGCATGTCGATTCCGGGGATGTTCCCGCCGGTGGAGATCGACGGCGCGATGTACGTCGACGGCGGGATCAAAGAGCCGGTGCCCGTGCTGCACGCCCGCCGCCACGGTGCCGACGTCGTCATCGCGGTGGACGTGCGGCGCGAGCTCGACGAGATCGATCACGACGCCATCATCACGAATCTCCAGCTCACGCTGTATTTCCTCCTCGACGAAAACACCGAAGAGCAGCTGCAGTACGCCGATGTCGTGATCTCGCCCAAAGTCGAGACGGCCTCGTACATGGAGTACGGCCGGGCGGTGGACTTCATCGAAGAGGGGTACAGGGCGGCGAAAGAGGCCATTCCCGAGATCAAGGCACTCCTGACGGAGAAGGACCCGTCCATCGCCTTTGTGCCTAAGGGCCAGGGCGACGGGCCGGGAGAGGAGTTTCGCCGCCGCCTTAGGAGCGCGGTGGAAGTGGCCAGCCCGGAAGGGGTAAGAAGCGGGCCTCGGGTCTCCATGGCGGTCGCCTTTGAGGCGCAGCGCTCTCCCAAGCTGGACGTGGGGCTGACGCTTCCCTTGGCGGGCAAGAACGCGAAGCTGGTGGGGCTCTACGAGCATGGCAGGCGTTTCGGAAAGGCGCCTTGGCACACACTGGGCGCTGGCGTCCAGGGAAAGAGCGCGAGCGCCGCCGTGTTCGTCCGCCGTGCGGGCGACGGCGAGTTCTACCCGGGAGCTCGCGTTAAGGCGACTCTGGGAGGGGAAGGCCCGGGCCGGATTCGCCTCCTTGGGGAGTGGGCCAAGCTCCCGGAAAAGAGCGTCACCCGGCTCGACGCAGCCGTGGAGTGGAGCTTCCCGCTGCGTGAGCGGGGCTTGTGGGAGCTTGCTATGGTCGAACCCGCGACCTACGTCGGCATCGGGGCGTCGATAGGCGGCGACGCCGGGGAGCCGGGGGATCTCGTCCAGCCCCGCTACCGGGTCGAGGCGGGCATGGACGTCGATCTGCGGCTCTTTGGCATCTACCCGGTCAACGCGCGCCTTGCGCTGCAGTATCGCGGGGGTGAGTCGCCGTGGATGCTGCGGCTCTCGTTGGGCGAGTGAGGCTTTTTGCCGTCGTCTTTCAGGGCGACAAGAGCTTCGCGAGAGCGCTGGCCGCGGCGACCCTAGGGGCCCTCGTGCTCTTGGTGCTTGCAGGGCCTTTGGCCGAAGCGACCTCCGGGATTGGGAACGAGGCAGGAGCGCCGCTGGCGGCTGGCGCGGAGAGGGACACGCAGAGCGAGCGTCCCGTCACGGTGTGGCACATCCCGCATCCCGACGACGAAACCATCGGGATGGCCGGGGGGATCATCGCTTCGGCTGCCGCGGGGCGGCGCAATGTCGTCGTCCTTTACACTCGCGGCGGAAACTCCGACGTGCGCCTGGTCTTGAACGGCCTCTACTATTGCCCGATCCACCGGCGCTACCACGATCCGCTGAAGGAAGGGTACGAACCACTGGATCTAGAGGCTTTTAAGGCCGCCCGGGTCGAGGAGACCCTCGCGGCTCTCGGACACCTCGGCGTCGACGAGGGCGACGTCATTGTGCTCGACCTGCCGGATGGCGCGCTGACCGTGAAGAGCGCGCTCGGCGTCATGCTGGAGCTTGACCGGCGCTTCCCCGGCGCAAGCCACCGGACAACGTCGATCTTTGACCGGCACGACGACCACAAAGTCCTCGGCCGAGCTCTCTACCAGCTCAGTGCGTTAAAGCGCAAGGGCGGGGAGGAGCTCGATGTCGCTTTTTACCGCGTCTACCACTACGAACTTCGGGCCGGGGAGCGAGAGCGGGCGGTGGGCGTCGAGGCCGTGCCGGTCTACGATCATGAGCGAAAGCGCGCCGCATTGGCGGAGTTTGGGCTCTGGGAGCCTGCTGCGGGGCGTTTTGCCGTCGGGATGCATTCGGTGGCAAGGCTGTTTGACGCGGCCGGGCGGGATGTCATGGAGTACGTGGATATTCCCGAAGGGATTCCCAAAGCGGCGCTTTGGAGCGCGGGAAGCCTCAGCGTTGACATTTTCGCCAGCGAGACGGCGTTAGATTACCGCCTCGCGCCCAAGCTCGTGCTGCGCATCGGCTCCCCTTACACCATCGATGCGTTGCGCTCGGCCTTGCTCTATGAGACGCGCTCGATCAGCGCCGCGGTGAAGATCTACGCCGGCCTTGGAGCGGAGGCGGCCCGCGGGAATTTCTCCGCCTACGGCGTCGCGGGCCTCAAAGTGGTCGATCGCTTCCTGATCGAATACCGGCCACCCCTCACGGGCCTAAGATCCTCCGGCTCCAACACGGCCGCGCCGTCCGGCGGCTCGCTGAAAGTGGGATGGAAGATCCGCTTGTAGCGAAGGCTCATCTGAGAGCTCAGCCAGCGTCGATGAGATCGAGGAGCTCCTTTGTCTTTTCCTCCATAAGGGCCCGGTCGCCGCGCGCTTCGACGTTGAGCCGAAGAAGCGGCTCCGTGTTGGACTTTCTCACATTGAAACGCCAGGCGGGAAATTCCATGCCGAGGCCGTCGGTCCGGTCGATGGCGAGCGCGTGGGGGGTGTAGCGCGCCTCGATGCGGGCCAGCGCCGCGTCGGCATCCTCGAGCCTGCGGTTAATCTCTCCGCTTACGGGATAGCGCGCCGCCCGCTCGGCGATGAGCTCTGAGAGCGGGCGCTCTGTCCGCGAAAGCAGGTCCGCCACAAGGAGCCACGGGATCATGCCGCTGTCGCAGTAGTTGAAGTCGCGAAAGTAATGGTGCGCCGACATCTCGCCGCCGTAGGCTGCGTCCTCGGCGCGCATGCGCTCCTTAATAAAGGCGTGCCCCGTTTTGCACTGGATCGGTACGCCGCCCAAAGACGTGACGATTTCGATGGTGTTCCAAGTAAGGCGGGGATCGTGGATGATCTTGGCACCCGGATGCTGCTGGAGGACGGCCTGGGCCAACAGGCCCACGAGGTAATACCCTTCGACAAACTCGCCCCGCTCGTCAAAAAAGAAGCAGCGGTCGAAGTCGCCGTCCCACGCAACGCCGAGGTCAGCCCCCGACTCCTTGACCAGCTGCGACGTGGCGGCGCGGTTTTCGGGAAGGAGCGGGTTGGGCACGCCGTTAGGAAAGGTCCCGTCGGGCTCGGCGTACCGCTTGGCGAGCCGGAAGGGGAGCCGGCTCTCAAGCCGTTCCAAAACGGGGCCGGCGCACCCATTTCCCGGGTTGCAGGCGATGGTGAAAGGAGCTAGCCGCTCGATGTCGACGTAGGTCAAAAGGTGCTCGACGTAAGCGTCGGTGACGTCGGCTTGTCTTGTCTTCCCCTTGGCGCGCGGGGCGGGGAAGTTGCCCGCCGCCGCTTTGGCCTCGATCTCCCGCAGGCCGCTGTCTCCGCTGATCGGCACCGCGCCTCGACGGACCAGTTTCATCCCGTTGTACTCCGACGGGTTGTGGCTTGCCGTCACCATGATGCCGCCGCCAGCGTCCAGGTACACCGTGGCGAAATACACTTGCTCCGTGCCGCAGACGCCGATGTCGACGACGTCGACGCCCGAGTCGTTTAACCCCAAGGCCAGCGCTTTGGAGAGCGCCTCTCCCGAGGGGCGGACGTCGCGGCCGATCACCACTTTTCCCGGCTGGAAGATCTCGGCATAGGCTCGTCCGACGCGATAGGCGATCTCCTCGGTGAGTTCCTCCCCGACGACGCCGCGGATGTCGTACGCTTTGAAACAGCGAAGCTTGAGCTCACTCATGGCAACCACCCGTCCGTGCGAGTTTGATGCGTGCGTTGGCACCTGCCCCGTCGCTTGGCCCATCGGCCATCTCCGGCGAACTGTTTCCGGATCCGATACATTCGATCGCCGTCATCTCACCGTCATCTGATGTCCGATCTGATAGCAGGCGGAATCCGATTCTCGGTTCCCTATCCGGTTCTTCATCGAGGCCCCGCCTCCCTTTTCGGCTGGTGCACCCTGAGCGGGGCTCTCTCGATGGATCCTGATCAATCGTGGTCGCTATGTACCTGCCCGCGCCCGACTCTTGCGCGGGCAAGGCGTGCCGGCCGAACTCATCGACGCCCATCGACGCGTGGCGCACACGCCAGGTGCGCGACAGAGTGCCAGCATATCGAAGCGGCCTTAAATCGGGGTGGCTCCGTGATCGAACCCTTCGACAGCCCGCTCCGCATTGACCAGGCCGCGCCCTTGCGTGTTGGGACCAAAGCCCAGAGAGTCGGCTGTTTCGAGCAGGCGCTCTCGAACGGTATCCGGATCGAGCGTGGGTTCGGCCTGGAGCATCAGCGCCACGACGCCGCTTACCATCGGCGTGGCCATGGAAGTGCCCGATAGAGTGATATATTCCGAAAGCTTCCGTCCCTGGATCAGCGAGAGGACGGACTTTCTCGCAGCCGTCGAGGTGATGGAGACGCCGGGGGCAACGAGGTCCGGCTTTTGGATATTGTCGATGGTTGGCCCGCGGCTTGAAAAGGGCGCGACGGTGTCGTCTTGGCGGTCGGTGTTGCCCCGGCAATCTGAGGCGCCGACCGTGATCACGTTCGGGTGAACGCCCGGGGTGGCGATGGTCCGACTCTCCGGGCCGTCGTTGCCGGCGGCGGCGCATACGACGATGCCGGCCTGCCAGGCGCTGTAAGCGGCGAGAGCCAGGGGATCGCTGTGGAACGATTCCTGGGCGGGAGCTCCGAGGGACATGTTGATCACCCGGATCCCGAGGCGATCCTTGTTTTCGACGCACCAGTCAATCCCTTGGATGACGGTAGACAAGGAGCCTCCACCGTACGAGTCGAGCACCTTCACCCCGACGAGACGGGCGTTGGGCGCGATCCCGCGGTAGAGGCCGTTGGAGCGGTGGCCGTTTCCCGCGATGGTGCCGGCGACGTGGGTGCCGTGGCCGTTGTCATCGTACGGCTGACTGCGATTGCCGACGAAGTCACGAAACGCGACGATCCGGTTCTCCGGCACGGTGAAATCGGGGTGCGGATAGATGCCGGTGTCGATCACCGCCACCGTCACGCCTTCGCCCGTGAGGCCGCTTTCCCAAAGCGCTGGCGCCAAGACGGTGGGCGCAGCGATGTCCATGAATGCCCGTACCGGCCGGTCGTACACCACCCGGCTGACTCGTTCGTCTTCGACCAGGGGCGGAAGGCCGCTGATGGAGACTTCGGCGGCGACTCCCCGGATCACCTTGAGGACGTTGACGTGCCTGCCGTCCACGGCGGAAAGGCGGGAGGCGATCTCAAAGCAGTCGTCGACGCCGCACGCGTCACGCAGTTGAATGATGACCGGGACGCGCCGGCGCAGTCTCCAGGGGATGAGGAAGCGGCCCAGCAAGCAGGGAGCTAAGCGGGGCGGGCGGTAGCAGGCCAGGATCTCATGACGGAGGTGGCGGTCGAGCTTTCCTGCGTACGAGCGGATCCAGCGAGTGTCAAGACCTGTCATGGCAGATCCCTCCCCGAGGGTGGAGTCTGCCAGAATCTATGGCGGGCGGGGGTGGGCATTGATAATCCCAGGTTCCTCATCCGAGAAGAGGGGGAAACGAGCAGGATGAGCCCTAAGGCGAGAGCGCTTGGGCCCAATGCGGTCAGTCCGGGAACGGGCGAGACGGACGAGACGAGCTCTCAGGCGGCGGGATCTCGCCGGCGGTGAGGCTAACGCTCCGGGGGCGGAAGGCTGCGGGCGCTGCCCAAAGAGGAGCGCAAACGGTTCAAAGCGCGAAAGTGCTCAAGGCGTTGTGAGTAGGAGAGGGTGCTCCGCGGCGAAGGGTTGGGAGCGACGAAGTCGACGACGCCGCTTACGGTCTGCCGGGCCTGAAGACCCCATTCGACGGGGCTTGAAGCCTTAAGCCCCGCATACGCGCGGTAGACGCCTTTGCCGAGGAGGACGGCGATGCGCGGGCGAAAAGCGGCAATCTTTTCTCGGAGCAGCGCCCCTCCCTGGAGCATCTCGTCCCACGTGAGGTCCGATTCGCTCCGCGACGCCCGGGAGACGAGATTGGTGATTCCAAGGCCGAGCCCAAGGAGCTTTCGTTCCTCTTGCGGGCGATAAGCGATCGGAGTAAGGCCCGAATCGCGTAGCAGCTTCCAGAAGAAGTTTCCGGGCCCGGCGAAGTGGTGGCCGGCTGCCGCACTGTAACGTCCGGGGTTGAGCCCGACGAAGAGGACGTCGAGCCCCGGGGCGAGCACGTCGGGAACGGACATCTCGTGCCAGCGGCTCTCGCGAAAAGCGCTGAGGAGCGGCATGGTGCCCCAGTCGTCGAGCAGGCTCCAGTCGATGCGCGCAGGCTTGGGATAGGGGGTGTGGGTGGCGATCACCTCTTGGGGGGTGACGATGTAATCGACCGAAAGGTCGTGGGGCTCGATGTCGAACTCCGGAACGATCTGCGCATCGTGGACCGTCGTCACCACGGGTACCTGGCCGAGGCCCAGCTCCTGCCACAAGGCGTACTCCAGATCGGCGTAGCCTTCGCCCTTGCCCGCGCGGGCGCCGAGCCGGCTGACCGCGACCGAGCCTGCGACGAAGAGGTCGATTGCGTCCGGCCCTTTGGCCATAGCCTCGAGTTCCTCTAGCCCCAGCTCTTGGCCGTACGCCGTCCAGTGGCTGATCGCGGCCGCCTTGCGCTCTTGGCCTTTGGGGACGTCCAGGGGCGAAATGCGGATGAAGGCGCTCTTAAGCCGCGGCGACGGGAGGATCAGGGTCTTGCCGTCGGCAAGGGCCATGGCCCGCACGGGAAGCTGCGGGGCGTCGGGGTTCACCTTGATGACACGCGCCTGCCGGTAGAATGGAGTTTCCCGCAGGAGACGGGCCGCCGCCTCGGCGCCTTTGAAGTTGGGAATGCGTCCCTCGATGGGAAAGGGAAAGCGCGCCGCTTTCGCCTCGTGGAGGCGCTGGTAGGCCAGGCGGCGGGCGGCGTCTTTGGTCATGGGCAGCTCACCACGCACATCCTGCATCCACCGGTTGGGAGTATCCGCCGCTCACCTTCGCACGCCGAACGCGGCTTGCGGCTCATCTTCGCGCACCGAGGCGGCGCTTGAGCTCGGCGACGAACTCGTCGGGGTCTTTCGGCGAGATGCCATACGTCCTTTTCCCGCACGAGACGACGACCAAGGGACGAAGGCTCGTCGCGTACATCTTGAGACTTGGGCCGGCCCCCCGCCAGGAAAAGTCGCCCCAGTAAAGCCCGGGGAGGCTCACGCCGAAGATCCTCCAAGGCCTTCCCACGGGGTTTTTCACTTCGACGCCCGTCACGGTGGCGTACGGGATCTTGACCCGGCGATTTCCGCCGTGGATCACGAGCGCGTCGGCGTCCAGTTCGTAAAACACCTTTCCCGCGACGCTCAGGAAGGGGTAGATCACCATCAGCGACAGAGCGATGGCCGCAACAGGCAGTAAGCTCAGCGCGAGCAAGCCCGGGGTGCTGGCTCTCCTTACGGGCTCAAACGTTCCTGTCCCTCCGGACATGAGCACCTGCATGAAGCCTTCGGGATCGGCCGGCGAGATGCCCCACTGGCGGCCCTCGGCCTCGATCACCACGAGGCGGTCCAGGTCAGTGGCATAAAGCGTGATCCGCCCCGTCTCCCGAAACGACCAGGCTCCTTGATATAGTCCGGTGATGGCAGTGCCGAAGTGGCGCCTCGCCCCGGTAAGCTCGTCGTGGATGCGGACGTCCGTGATCTGCGATCGGGGGATGCGCGCAAAGGTGGGGCCGTAGCGGATGCCGACGGTATCGTCGGTGATGGTATAGGAAAGGGTCGCGCTCCCCCAGATGGAGTGCACGAGCAGCCCGACGACGACCAGCCCGGTGACGATCACCAAGCCTATCGTCGCCCGCAACCATGCTCGCGGATTAGATTTGCTGACGGGATCGAAACGCACCGGGTCGCCTCACCTCACTCTTGGCTCCCTCATCATCGCTTTTGCCGAGATACCGGTCACCGGATAACTTCCTTGCGCAGCGTGTCGTTCCTGTCAGGGCGCCGTAGCAGTGTGGTGCAGTTTGCCGGACTTGCGGCGGTTTGCCGGGAATCGCCGCGATGGATCGAGAGTTCGGGTCGCTCCAAGGCGGCCTCCTCGCGGCGCCTTCTTGCCCTAGCGATCTATATTATCGGCGCAAGTGAGCAGGCGAAACGATGGAGCTGGTGGGCCGGGGTTGGGACCGGCGCGCGCTCAGCGACCGTAGTGCCGGAGAATGCGATCGACCGCAGGGCCATACGCCTCGCCGAACAAGTTGAGGTGGATGAGCAGGTAGTAGAGCTGGTAGAGCGGGCGGCGTTCCTCAAAGCCCGGAAGCAGGGGATAGGCTTCTTCATAAGTTCGCCAAAAGGACTCGGGAAAGCCTCCGAAAAGGGAAGCCATCGCGAGATCCATCTCGCGATCGCCATAATAGGCGGCCGGGTCAATGAGCGCCGCCCCGTCGGCCGTATCCAGCCAGTTGCCGTGCCAAAGGTCGCCGTGGACGAGCGCCGGCAAGACGGCGCGATCGTCGATCCAGCGCGGCAGTTGGTCCAAGAGCCGCTCGGCAAGCGCCCTTCGCTCCCTGGTCAGGAAGCCTTTCTCGCTGGCCAACAAAAGCTGCGGCTTGAGCCGCTGTTCGCGAAAGAATGAGACCCAGCTCTCCTGCCAAGCGTTTCGCTGGGGGAGCAACCCGACGAAGTTGTCGCGGGCAAAGCCAAAGGCCTGTGCCGTCGTGCGGTGGAGCGCGGCGAGACCTCTGCCGAGGGCCTCACCCGGGTCGCTTGAAGTGCTCGCTGCGGGGTGGTTCGCTGATGCCGTCTGGGCTGTGTGGGCTGCCGACGTCTGCCAGTGGCGCTCACGGTCCGGGCGCCGCTCGAGCCACTCCATCAGCAGGCCGTGGTGAGACCAGGCGAGCACCCGGGGAATCCGAAGCGTCCGGGTGGCGGCCAGCGCGCTCAATCCTTCGGCCTCTGCTTCAAAGAAGCCGTAAGGAGGATCGGCATGCCACTTTAGCAGCAGTGAAGGGCCGTGGGGAAGATCGACGCGATACACTTCATTGATATCGCCGCCGCCGACTCGCACAAGGCGGCATTGCGACGGATCTTGGGCTGCCCGTTCGAGAGGGGCNAGCCAGCCGAGCTCGTTGGCCGTCTTGCGCGAAACGGCGAGGGCGAGCAGCTCGGCGAGGGTCTGTTGCGCCTTTGGGTTACCGGGGAATGAGCGAGGTGTCATGGCGAAAGCGAGACTTCTCCGGGCGGGCACGATCTCCTTGCTCGTCGTGCCGTTGTTGGGACTGGCGAGACCATCGGCTGGATGCGCCGGCGGTGAATCGCTTGTCCGGGGCGGTTTGGGGTAAATGGGCCGCGGATTTGGCGAATGGGCCATGGAATTGACAGCTCCTCAGCAGGGCGGGTGTCAAAGCCAGCGCCAACCGTGCGCTGAGAAGTGTTGGGACACACTGTGGAAGGGCGCTGGCCCAGCCACGCCGGGGTTGTGGTAGCGTCCGGGTCCCGTAAAAGGCCGCTTGTCCGGTTCCGGTCGACGGCCTGTAGGACCGGCGGTGCTCTCGGAGGGACGCCAGGGAGTGAAGGGTGACCCCATGTGGCCACGCATTTGACAGCGTGCCTCCCTAGCGGCTGTAAAGATCGTGGACAAAGGCGTAGAGGAGCGCACAAGGGCGGGCTGGTGAGCCTCGGTGGACGAGTGGATCGGATAGCGAGCGGGGACGCGCGGGACAGGTGCGTCCAAAAGTTAGCCGAATTGTGAAAAANAAGTGGGCCATGGGCTCCACGCCGGACGAGCATTCGGTCGAGCTCTACCGTCTCCAGGAAATCGCTGGGGAGAGCAGTGTGGAGGACTAGGCTCGCAGCAAGCAGTCCCAAGATGACGAAGGTGGGTGTGAGATGGTCAGGCTGGTGACAAGTGACGAGAGGATATGGGGCGTGAGGTTTTCAGCGCGGCTCTTTTTGGCCTGGATCCTCTTCACTTGTGTCGCAGGCGGTCTTGTTCCCGGGTTTGCGGTGCTTCGACCTTTTCAGGCGGCGGCGCAAGTGTTGGAGGATGAAGAGACTCTTCCCGGTCCAACTGGTCTTTTCATCAAGACCGCTCCGCCCGCGCGGCGGTTGATCGCTGCCGACGTAAGCGGTTTTACCGCGGATCTCCTGCTTACGCTCACGTCGCTTCAAGGAGTCGTCAATCAGACCGAGCCTCGGATCTTCCTCTTGGACGGAGGTTACTCCCGGACTTGGGTGGAGTGGCTCAAGGAGCGGGGAGATATTGATGAAATCCGATACTTAAGCAGCGTGCAGGCGGCCACTCTCGTCGGTGAGTTTAAGGATGAGTTGAACGGGCAGGTCGTCGTCGACCCCAAAATCCCGGCGACGCTCAACCTCGCCACCATGATCTCAGGCCTTGACCGCCTTCTCATCACGTACCCGCGCTACGCCGAGACGTATGCGGAGTGGTACGATCTGCCCATCGTCGTCGACCTTAGGGATCGCTTCACCACCAACGCCGAAGCGTACCGCTGGGCTTTAGAGCACCTGTGGCCCCGGCTCAATCACCACGCCCTCGCCATGTTGCATCCCGAGGTGTCTCATCCCCGCGATTTTCTCATCCAGCAGAAGGTCTGGGTCTGGTGGCTGAGCGGTACGGTGGACGGAGGAAGCTTTGCCAACCGCTTCGAGGAACTCAAAGTCGCTTTTGAAGTCCTGCAAGGCTCACCCGTCAACATCCCGGTATTGGGTTATCCGTGGCACGGGGACGGGGTGGGTCCCGGTGAACACGGCGGAGTCGATCTCTTCAGCCGGTACGGGAAGTTTCTCATCCCCTCCGACTACGCCCGCAACCTGAGCGTGCACGCTCACGCACGGCCGCCCGCGCCCCGGGCCCTCGCAAGCCTTACGGGGCCGGGCGAAGCGCCTTCCGAGTTTGAAGGGGCGCCGCGGGCACGGCTCAATTCCCCCAATGTGGACCCGGAGAGAGTTTACCTCACGGTCGTCGTCTCCGACGGCGATAACGTGCAGGCGTGGCTCAATTATTTCCCGCGATATTTCGAGACGCCGGCCGGGAGGACGGTGCCCGTCGCCTGGACGATCAGTCCCGCTGCTTTGGACCTGGTTCCCGCCGTCGTCGACTACGTCGCCGCGCGCCGTTTGCCAGGCGACGCCTTTTTGGCGGCGGTCTCGGGCATCGGCTACGTCTATTTGGACCGCTACGGGGCGGACACACCGGATCAAGAGAAGACTCGGGGCGGCTTTCTCCGCTTGACGTCCGACTACATGAAGCGCCTCGGGCTTACGATGATCTGGCCTATGGTGCCGGACGGCCCGGTGAAGCGGGACGTGTTGAGCCTCTACGCTGAAGGGATTCCGCACCTTCGAGCCATCTTCCCCGACTACGGGCAGAAGGTGGTACGCTACGCCGACGCCACCTATGTGCTTGAGGCGGGCGGAAGGAGGCTTCCGGTCTTTCATGCCATGGGCGGGGATACGCCGCTCCACGCCAGTATCCAGCGTGCCTTGAGCGGCGCGCCGAGGCCGGCTTTTGCTCACGCGTTTGCCCTCAACTGGAACGTGAGCCCGGCCGACCTTGCGGCGCTGGCCGGATCGCTCGGCGATGAGTATGCGATCGTCTCTCCCGACGCGCTTGTTGAGCTGTTTTGGGCGAGCCAGTCTCCGCCGGGCCATTGAGCGAGCGAGAGGGCGAGTGAAAGAGTGACGGGCTCGCGAGTGAGCGAATGATTGGGCCATCCTTTGGCGTTTTAGACCGGCTGGAGCAGCGCTTTCGCAGCAGCGGCCGGCGGGGGGGAAAATGAGGGTCGCGGCGTTCAAGATCTTTTCACGCTCATGTCACGAGGTCGTCATAAGCGTGGTGCATACTGAAAGCTGAAAAGACATCCCTCGATCACTTTCGGCAAGGAGCGTGAAAGGCCGTTGTGCAGGTAAAGACCAAGATTCGTTGGTTATTCGCGCTGTTTGTCGTCGGTGCGGTGATCGTAGCTCATCAGGCCCTGAGCTTGGCTGCGGAACCCGCGGAGATCCGGCGCCTGGCGTTGGAGAACCAGGTGGCCGGTTTGATCTCCGAGCTCAAGCTCACTGCAGCCCAAAAGGCAGAGCTTAAGGAGATCGTCGACCGGTATCGCGAGCTGATAAGCCAAACCAGGGCGGAGTTAGCCGAGCTTCTCGCCAAGCGCCGGGATGCTTTGCTGGCGGGGGATCCGGAAGGCGTCGATGAAGCGAACCAGGCCTTGAGGGGGCTCCTCGCTCGAAATCCGTGGGCGTCCGACGAGGCCGCGAAGGAGTTTGTCTCCGGACTGACTGAGCGGCAAAAGGGGCTCCTTGAGCGGGTGTTACCCGGCATCCGCCGCGCCGGGGTCAAAGCGGACGAATCCGGAGCGGGCCAAAGGATCTCTCGGCAGACGCATGTGCGAAGAGACGGACCGGACACGCGGCCGCCGAGCGTTCGGAACCTGCCTCCTCGCCGCGTTGAACGGTTCCACCGTTGGACGCCCGGTCACGGCTTGAGCACGAGGGCGGTCGCCGGGACGGAGTTCCTCGACATCTTTTCCGAGTTCCTCGGGCGATGACGGAAAGCCGCGTGAAGCAATTCGAGGTGATGCGTCCAACAAGCGAGCGTCATATACAAACGGGTGCACAGGTTTGTGACGAGCGTGCCGTCAGGTCCACGGCACGCTCGTTCCTTTTTCCTGAACCGACGGGGTGGGGCAGCTCCTGGGACGCGAACGGCGCCGCGCAATGGCGCCGCCAGGCGCGCATGGAAGCCGCCGCCGCGCTCCGGTAAGAATGCTCGAGGGTCGTATCGGGGGTCTCGTCCCGGTGGCTCGGCTGGAAGTGAGAGTTCCAAATCGGTGCGCGTTGGTTTCGCCGTGGTTCTTGCCCGGGCTGACCAATTATGACCATCGTGTGAACATTCGGCCTTCAGTGGCCATGTTTCTGTCACGAATGGGCGAGGACGGTCATGGTCCTTTCAACCCTCCGTCAAACTATCGCCATATTGGCGGCCCATAATCGGATCCGTGAGCGAGATCTTGACGAAAGGATGGTCTACGATGAGTATCACAAGACAGAAGCCGATGTGGCAGATCTTGGCCGTGCTGGTGGTCGCCGCGGCGATCGGGGGGACGAGCCTGCCGGCGTTGGCGGCGCCGGAGTGGATCGAGTCTCCCGTGAAAGTGACCATCTATAAGGTGAGCACCGGCGAGGAGTTTACGGCTACCGTCCAAGGGCTCTTCAAGAACGAGGACGGCGACGACTCCATCAAGGACGACACGCTGTATCTTCCGATCGAAGCGATCTTTAGCGCGGACGGCATCGCGGGCCGTGCCGGGGCTACGTGGGCAGTGAACGGCGGCTCGGTTTCGTTCCCGGTGGCCAACTCCGTCCGGTCGGTTGACATCACGGTCGTCAACGGAGGCCAGTACGTGCCGGCCCTCGAGAGCCTTGCGAAGCTGGGTTACAATCGCGGCCTGGCTGACCAGTCTCACCTGACGGTAACGATCTGGTAAGGACCTGGTCAGGCGATCGCCTGGCTGAAGAGCTCGTCACGCTTGCAGGTCCTCAAGTCGCAAACCACGGGAGTTTCGAACTCAACGATCGTGATTTCAAGTACGTACGAGACTGAAGGAGCATTAAGTTCACACGTTGGAGCGCTGGCGAGAGCGCACCACAACCTCCTGAGAATGGGCGGTACCGCACCGCCCATTCTCTCTTTTTGGGTTTGGTTGGTGTAGACCTTGCGATCGGCTCGCAGTAGTTTGCGTTTTCTTGGCGAATGATGAGGCGAAGCAGGTTGACCCCAAAAACGGGCGAAAAAACGGACGAAACGAGAAGTCCACGGATGAACCGCAGGCGTAGCGCCCAGAAGGAGAGCCCTGAACGTAAAGCCGGGTGCCGAGCCCAGGCCCAGAACCGAGAGGTAGAGATCACCCAAACCGAGGAGGCGTTGAGTGGCGGTGGCGTCTAGCGTCCATTGCGCGATTCGACCGGTCAACTTAAGGTGCGAATACATGGACGATCCCATTGGCATCGACGTGCCCAATCCCAGGCTTTCCTGGACTCTCGAGTCCGACGGTAGAGGGCAAAAGCAGGTAGCCTACCAGATCTTGGTGGCAACTCGTCCCGAACTTCTAGAGCACGGAGAGGGCGATCTTTGGGACAGCGGCAAGGTGTTCTCCGACGAGTCGCTCCACATCCGCTACCGAGGGCGTTCTCTCTCTTCGCGGATGCGTTGCTACTGGCAAGTGAGGGTCTGGTCGGAAGAGGAAGCAGCTCCTGCGGTCAGCCGGGTCGCGGTGTGGGAGATGGGGTTGCTGCGCCCGGAGGATTGGAGCGCCCGGTGGATCGGTGTGCGAACCGGAGGGCATCAGCCCGTGCCCGATTGGTCGGCGCCAGAGGCGCTCTCTGAGGCAGCGAGCGCCTCTTCCCGAGCGCACCGGTCGCCGGTACCCGCGGCCGCCGTTGCATCCGGAAAAGGACCGGAGGCCGAGCCCCTGGCGGAGCTTGGGAGCTGGATCTGGGCACCCGGCCAGTCGCCGGGCGAGCGTCCGACGCCCGGGAGCTCCCCCCATGGCCCTATGAGGGCGTACTTTCGCAAGACATTTCATCTGCCCGACGAACCGGTGCAGGAAGCGTGGCTTCTCATCAACGCGGATTCGCTCTTCCGCCAGTACACCAACGGCCTCGAGACGTCGCGCAACACGTTTTTCCTCCCGCGGATGCAATGGGTCGATCTTAGGTACTTTCTCAAGCCGGGGGAAAACACCCTGGCCATCGAGGCGCAGAAAGGACGCCCGCCCGCAGGGGTCATCGGCTGTTTGACGGTGCGGCTCGCCGGTGGCAAGACCATCACAGTGCACCTTGACGAGACATGGAAGGCGACAACCGAGCGCTTCGAAGGCTGGAACCAGCCGGGATTTGACGACCGCGACTGGGAGACGGCGGTGGCTGTCGCTCCTCACGGCGCCGATCCCTGGAAAAGGCAGCAGATCGACGGCAAACCCGAGCCCCCGGCGTACCTGCGCAAGGTCTTCCACCTGGAGAAACCGGTGGCCAAAGCGCGCCTTTATGCGACGGCTCTCGGCGTCTACGAGCTTCGCCTTAACGGCCAGCGGGTTTCAGACGATCGCCTTTCGCCCGGATGGACGGATTACAGAAAGCGGGTGATGGTGCAGACCTACGACGTCTCGCAGCTTTTGCATCCGGGCGAGAACGTGCTCGGAGCGATCGTCGCCGACGGTTGGTACGCCGGATACGTGGGGATGTTGGGCAGGCACAAGTACGGTGGGTACCCTCTGGGGCTCCTGGTGCAGCTTGAAGTCGAACACGACGACGGCACGATCGCGCGGGTCACGACCGACGAGACGTGGCAGGGAGCCGCAGGGCCGCATGTCGGCGCCGACCTGCTGATGGGCGAGATCTACGACGCCCGCCTCGACATGCCCGGCTGGGATACGCCCGGGTACGATCCGGTCGCGGCGAGGGAAGATGCGAGGGCGAGCGGAGCAGGATCTGCGAGCGAGGCTGGATCCGCTACCGGGACAGGATCTGCGAGCGGGCTAGGGCGTACAAGTGGGGTAGGCTTTGGAACTGGAGCAAAGTCTTGGAGCGCGCAAGGATTCAAAAACGCGGGAGGCTCCGGAGAAGAAAGTAGATCGGCGAACGAAGACGCAGTGGCGGGTGTCTCCCACAGCTTGGCATCTCGTTGGCGGCCGGTAGAAGTCCTGCAACCCGAGATCGGCGATCTTGTGGCGCAGGTCGGTCCCCCGATCCGGGTGACGCTGGTTCAAAAGCCTATCGGCATCAGCCGGCCGGAGCCCGGTGTCTACATCTACGACCTTGGGCAAAACATGGTGGGCACCGTCAAGCTCACGATTCGTGGCGCCCAGCGAGGCCGGCGGATCGTGTTGCGCTACGGCGAAATGCTCGAAAAGGACGGTCAGCTCTACACCCTCAACCTGCGCAGCGCGCGCCAAATGGACGTCTACATTTGCCGGGGCGGCGAGGTCGAGGAGTTTGAGCCGCGCTTTACGTTTCACGGCTTTCGGTACGTGGAAGTGAGGGGTTATCCGGGCGAGCCGCAGCTCGATGACTTGGTGGGGTTCGTCATTCACTCCGACACGCCGATGACGGGCGAGTTTAGCTGCTCTCACCCCATGGTGAACCAGCTGCAGCGAAACATCGTCTGGGGGCAGCGGGGGAACTTCCTCAGTGTACCCACCGACTGCCCACAGCGGGACGAACGCTTGGGATGGCTCGGAGACGCGCAGGTGTTCATCCGGACGGCGTGCTTCAACGCCGACACAGCCGGGTTCTTCACCAAGTGGATGATCGACGTGGAGGACGCCCAGCGGCCGGACGGGGCGTTTACCGACGTGGCGCCGTACTTGGGACTGGTCGGCGCCGGGACGGCCGCCTGGGGCGACGCCGGGGTGATCGTTCCTTGGACGATCTACCTCTGCTATGGGGATACGGCGATCGTCGAGCGGCACTACGAGGCGATGTGCCGCTGGGTGAGCTACTTGACGGCCCACAGCGACGGCCTCATCCGACCGGCCCAAGGGTACGGCGACTGGCTCTCGGTCGACGCCGACACACCCAAAGACGTGATCGCAACGGCGTTCTTCGCATACAGCACAAGGCTTGTTTCCCGTATGGCAAAGGTGCTCGGCAAGGAAGAAGACGCGAAGGCCTACGAGGAGCTGTTCCAAAAGATCCGGGCGGCGTTTCAAGAGCGGTTTGTCTTGCCCGACGGGCGGATCAAAGGCGAGACGCAGACGGCGTACCTGCTCGGCCTGCGGATGGACCTCCTCTCGGAGGAGCAGCGCCGGGCGGCAGTGCGGCATTTGGTGGCGGACATCACCGCCAGGGGCGAAAAGCTCTCGACGGGCTTTGTCGGCTGTTCGTATTTGCTCCCCGAGCTAACCGACGGGGGGGAGCTCGATCTCGCCTACCGGCTGCTGCTGTCTACGGAGTACCCGTCTTGGGGGTATTCGATCCAGCAGGGCGCCACGACCATGTGGGAGCGCTGGGACTCTTACAAGGCGGACGGCACCTTCCAAGACGTGGGGATGAATTCCTTCAATCACTACGCTTTCGGCTCCGTCGGCGAGTGGCTCTACCGGTACGTGGCAGGGCTCGAGGTCGATCCGGAAGCGCCTGGCTATAAGCATATCATCGTCCGACCCCGTCCCGGCGGGGGGATCACGTGGGCGCGGGCGAGGTACGACTCGGTGCGCGGCCCCATCGAGGTGCACTGGCGGGTCGAGGAAGGAGAGTTGGCGCTCTCTCTTGAGATCCCGGCCAACACGACGGCGACGGTCTACCTTCCGACCGCTGATCCCGGCAGCGCGAGGGAAGGCGGCGTGCCGGCGCGCGAAGCCTTGGGTGTCACGGAGTCCAGCCCGGGCGTCTTTGAGGTCGGATCGGGCCGTTACGAATTTCGCTGCCGCATCGCGTAAGCAGCGACGGGGACGGGCGCATCGCAAGGGCAGAGCCCGCAGCGTGCGAGGCGATCGTCTTCTGGCGCAGGCCTCAAGTCGCGCCGGCGCTCTCGGGCGGGTCCTGGCCTCGGAGTGGGTCACATGGCCTTGGGGTTGGCCGTGGATTTGACGCCCGGCGGTCTTTCGGAGGCGCCATCTCCGCTTCCTGAACGCCTCGCCGCGCCGGAAATCCCGTTTTCTGGAATGCGGGTGCAGTTGGCGGACGATTTGGGGGAAAGTCCGGAGCCGGGTTTTTCCTACATCTTGCGATGGGAAAGCCTCGAACCTCACCGCGATCGGCCGAGAGAGGGGCCGCTGCCCCTCCGTCGGCTTTGCGCGTGGTGAAAATCGCCTCTAGTGAATTTGAAGCTGCGACGTGAGCTTCAAACTGCCGCTCCAACTTGGAATGGCGATTCGAACTGCAAACAGCGATTCCGGCTTGCCGTGGTTCGAAGCCGAGGGCAAGCCGCTCCTTTGAGAAATCTGAGAGTGCATGTGAGCACGGAAAAGGACGGGAGAAAAAGCATGGCGCAGAACTCAGAGCAGCGGCCCGTAAGGTGGCAAGCTCAGTGGATCTGGAAGAAAGAATCCGGGCGGGAGCGCAACGCCTTCGTCCGGTTTCGCCGTGTGTTTGAGTGGCCTGGAACTCACGCCGAAAAGGGGAACCCGGGCGAAGCGAGCGTCCGGGCGGGCGACGGGGTGCTCGCCGGCGCACGGTCGGGGTCCGACAAGAGGCGTGTCTTGCTGCACGTGACCGCCGACTCGCGTTACATTCTGTACCTCAACGGGGAGTACCTTGGCCAGGGACCTGTGCGGGCTTGGCCCCAGTATTATCCCTACGACACGTATGACGTCACGGCGTACCTGCGGGACGGCAAGAACGTCGTGGCGGTCCTGGTGCAGCACTTCGGCGAAGGGAACTTCCAGTACATCCTAGGACCGGCCGGGCTCTTGGCGCAGCTTGAAGACGACGAGGGCCGGGTCCTCCTCGCCTCCGACGAAAGCTGGCGATGCAGCGACGAGCCTTCCATCCAGCGGGTCGTGCCCCGCATCAGCGTGCAGCTTCCTTTCGAGGAGCAGGTGGACGCAAGGTTCGCCGACGGATGGAAGGAGGTCGATTACGACGACGGCTCTTGGGAAGTTGCCAAGATCGTCGGCCCGGCGACCCATCCCCCGCACACGCACCTCGAGCCGCGGGACATCCCCTTCTTGACTCTCGAACCCGTATCGCCCGCACGGGTGGTAGCGGTCGAGGAAGTGACGCCGGTGTCCCACGTCTGGACCATTCCGATGAAGCCTTACCTGGCTCCGGAGGATTTTACGTCCAACCGGCCGTTCTATCACGCCTACCTGTACACCCAAATCCACGCCCCGCAGGCCGTGAGCGGTCGCATCATCTGGCCGCACCTCAACCCGCTCCCGTGCAAGGTCAACGGCGTCGAGACGGCACCTGCCGAGCCGCTTCGCCCGGATCAGCAGCCCAATGCGACTTCGATCCAGCTCAGAGCAGGGTGGAACACGCTCCTCATCCGGGCTCGGGGATCGAGTCACCTGCCCGAGGTGACGATGGTCTTTGACCTGCCTGCGAACGTCCGGTTCGCGTCGTTGGGCGAGCGGGGAGGAAGTCCATGGGCTCTAATCGGGCCCTTTGGCCTCAGCGAAAGAGAAGTGGAGCGGGCGAAGACGAGCATCGACCGCCACATCGTCCTGTGCCTGCCGCAGCATCCGGAGGCGACCGTTGCCGCCGGCGAGGCGCTCTGGCAGGTGGGCGGGCTCGGCGACTCCTTGTCTGAACTGCCCTGGTACCAGCCGATTCGCCCGGAGCACCTGCCTTCCACCAACGTGTACGCTTCCTCCTACGCCGACCGCGTCGAAAGGAGCTACAGCCCCGCGCAAGCGGTGGCAAACGGCCTCATGGAGGCACCCGAGGCGCTGCTTTCCCAAAGCAACGAATGGACGATTATCTATCCGTCCCCGGACGGGAGAGACGTGCGAGTCCTCCTCGACTTCGGCCGGGAGGTCCTGGGGTATCACCGTTTTGAAGTCGAAGCCCCCGAAGGCACGATCCTCGACTGGCACAACTTCGAGTTTATCCAGCCGGATGGTCGGTACAACCTGGCGGAGGGGATGAACAACTCCTTTCGCTACATCTGCCGCGCCGGTCGGCAGCGCTACCAGAGTTTTGTCCGGCGGGGCTTCCAGTATAGCTGGCTTACGCTCCGGCGCATGACGGGCCCGGTGAAGATCCGGTTCGTTGACGTCCTCTTTAACTCGTATCCCCAGGCGCGGCAGGGAAGCTTCGAGTGTTCGGATGCGCTGCTGAACCGCATCTGGGAAGTGGGAGCCCATACGGTGCGGTGCTCTTCGGAGGACACGTACACCGACTGCCCCACGTACGAACAGACCCACTGGGTAGGCGACGCGCGCAACGAGGCGCTGATCGACTGGATCGCCAACGGCGACGGCCGACTGTGGCACCACTGCCTGCTCCAAGCGGGGCGCAGTCTGGACCGTTCGCCGCTGGTCGAATCGCACGTGCCGAGTTCGTGGCAGAACATCCTGCCCGCTTGGAGCTTTTTGTGGATGCGTTCGGTGCGGGAGTACGCGCTGTTTACGGGCGACGTGGAGCGCAGCCGCCACCTGTTGGAATGGGTGAAGAAAAACGTCCAGGGAATCGCTGATCACTTGGACGCCAACGGGCTGTTCAACATCCATGCTTGGAACATGTTTGACTGGGCGGCGATGGACACTCCCAGCATCGGCGTGGTGACGCATCAGAATTGCCTCGCCGTCCTCGCATTGAATGAAGCCGCGGAGCTGGCCTCGTGGCTTGGAGAGGAGCAGCTAGCCGCCGAATGGCGGGCGATGGCGGAGAGGCTGTCGGATGCGATCAACCGTCACCTCTGGAACGAGGAGCGGCAGGCCTATACCGACTGCCTGCGGGACGGCGTCCACAGCAAGGTGTACAGCCAGCAGACNCAGACGGCTGCCTACATGTCGGGCGTCGCCAGGGGAGAGCGGGCCAAGCGGTGCTGGGAACTGCTGTGCAATCCGCCGGACGATTTCGTCAAAGCGGGCAGCCCGTTCTTTGCCTTTTTCCTACTCGAGGCATACATGCAGCAAGGCGCCGAGCAGGAGTTCTTGGATCTGATCCGCAAGGATTGGGGCTTCATGATCGAGCAGGGGGCGACCACGTTTTGGGAGATGTGGTCGATGAAGTTGCCCGGCGGCCGGCTCACCCGTAGCCACTGCCACGGCTGGTCGGGAGCGCCGACGTTCTTCCTGAGTACCTACGTCTTGGGTGTCGTCCCGGCGGCATTGGGCTCGAAAAAGGTGCGAATCGCCCCGCATCCCGGCGACCTGACTTGGTGCCGGGGCCGGGTACCTACTCCGGCTGGCCTCGTCGACGTGCAATGGGAGAACCGCCCGGGAGCGCCGTTTTCTCTAAGGGTTTCGGCGCCTGAGGAAATCGACGTGGAGGTCGTACCCCCGCGGCCGGACGCCGAAGTCTGGGTGAACGGGAGCAAGATCGCGTAAGGATCGCGCGAGCAAGGAGTAAACCTCCGGGGCGTTTGATCGGCTGCTCATTGGAGCGTGGTCAAACGCCCCGGAACGTTTTACGCTACGCTGCGCTCCGTCGGAATCTTGCCCTTGGCGCCGGGAGAACATATGTGAAAATACCTTCCTTGTAGCGCTGATCGGCCTGCTCCAAGACAGCGTGACGGGCCGGCGCAAGAACTACCTTGCAAACCCAGTTGATTTAATGCGCGACTTGAATAGTATATATACTCAATAAAGTGACAGGAAAATAATGGCAGGGAAAAATCATTTGAAGATGGGTAGTTATTGTGGAATTCTGAAAGGATCTGTTCGCCAATCTTAGCGCCGAACGTCGACGATCCCGACCCCGCCGGCGTGTGGAGCCCAGCGGGGGAGAAGGGAAGAAGGGGCTAGAGCAGCTCTCCGCTGCACCAGGGGTGCGGAACGAGTGAGCCGACTCAGACATCGGATCAACCGTGAGCTCCATGGGCGGCGCCCGCCCGTCATCTTATCGTGCATGGTCGTCGCCGCAGGCATCAGGATCGGCGTCGTCGTCGCTCGCCTTACGTAGGGGTCACCGGCTTACCAGCTTATCTGACGCGTCTT
>NICF_comb_assmDRAFT_10001081_pt1 | contig 22067 bp, 16 predicted proteins | sample NewIslPassag4_SG_FD_11279 | JGI IMG/M metagenome (IMG submission 11279) | reverse complement strand
GGAGCCGATACGCTCGCGGAGGCGATCGCCATGGCTCGCGCCGAGATGGGCCGAAGCGCACAGATCACCATGGTGCACAACGCACCGGTCGTCCTGGCAGACGTGGAGTGAGCCGATGAGCCAGACCCTCGCCGTGGTTCCGGACCTCTCGATCAGCCGCGCGCTCGAGGGCAGGCGCATCCTCCTCACGGGAGCGACCGGCTTCGTGGGGAAGGTGGCGCTCTCGATGCTCCTCGCCCGCTTCCCGGGGATCGAGAAGGTCTACGTTCTGGCCCGGCCCGGCGTCTCCACGAGCGCGAAGGAGCGCTTCTTCGGCAAGGTGGTCGTCTCCCCTCCTTTCGATCCGCTGCGCGCGCAGTTGGGCCCCGAGTTCGACGATTTCGTCGCTCGGAAATGCGAGCCGGTGGCCGGCGACGTCTCCAAGGAGTGGTGCGGGTTTTTGCCGGACGTGCTCGAGCGCCTCGAGGGGAAGGTGGACGTGGTCGTCAACTGCGCGGGGCTGGTCGACTTCAGCCCCACGCTGGAGGCGGGGCTGAACGCCAACGCCCTCGGGGCGCTCAATGCGGCCCGCACCGCCCTGCGCCTGGGGGCGAAGCTCGTCCACGTCTCCACCTGCTTCGTCGCGGGAAACAATCCCGGCTACGTCCTCGAGGACGAGGAGATCGCGGGCTACTTCCCCAGTCGAGACGAGCGGCCCGACCAGGTCTTCGACGCCTTCGCCGAGATCGAGGACTGCCGCGCCGCGATCGCGCGCATCAAGGAGGAGGCCAACGACCGCGCGCTCCTCTCCGAGTTTCGCGCGCGCGCCGCGCGCCGGCTGCGCGAGGAAGGGCGCGACGAATTCGACGACAAGGCCCTGCGCACCGGCACCATGCGCGAGCGCCGGATGTGGCTGACCGACGCGCTGGTCCGCGCCGGCATGGAGCGCTCGCGCCACTGGGGCTGGCCCAACACCTACTGCTACACCAAGAGCCTCGGCGACCAGGTCATCGACCTCGTCTCCCGCGAGACGGGCCTCGAATTCGCCATCGTCCGACCGGCGATCGTGGAGAGCGCCCTCGCCTTTCCATTTCCGGGCTGGAACGAGGGCTTCACCACCACCGCGCCGCTCACCTTCCTGGCCATGCGCGGGCACCGCAGCTTTGCGGCGCGAAAGGGGCTCGTGCTGGACGTGGTGCCGGTGGACCTGATCGCGGCGGGGCTCATCGCGGTCGCCGGCGCGCTCCTCGAGGGGAAGGCGCGCAAGGTCTACCAGCTCGGCACCTCGGACCAGAACCCGCTGACGGTGGACCGCGCGCTCGAACTCACCGGCCTGTACCGAAGGCGCTACTACCGGAAGAAGGCGAAGGAGGGCGAGAAGCTGCGCAACGAGTTTCTGGCTCGCCTCGAACCGCAGACCATCTCGCTCGAGGCCTTCCGCAACCTCTCCGCTCCCCAGGTGGCGCGCCTCGGCCGGCTGGCGGCGGAATTCCTCGAAGAGCTCAAGCCTCGCTGGGGAGCGCCGCGCATCTCCGCGGCGCTCGAGCGGATCCAGGAGAAGCTCGAGGATACTTCGCGCCAGGCGGAGATCGCCGCCGAGCTCTTCGAGATCTTCATCCCCTTCATCTGGGACAACTCCTACGTCTTCTCCACGCGCAACATCTCGCAGCTGTATGCGCGCATGGAGCCGGAGGACGCGGCGAAGATCCCCTGGGCTCCGGCGGGATTCGACTGGCTGCATTACTGGCTCGACGTCCACATGCCGGGCCTGGAGCGCTGGGTCTATCCGAGCCTGGAGGACGAGTTCCGCACGGGCGGGCGCAAGAAGGGCGTGCCCGTCTACCGCGACCTGTGGAGCCTGCTGGAAGCCCGGGCCCGGCGGCATCCCGGCAAGGTGGCGATGCGCCATTACCGCCGCGATGGATCCTCGGCGCGCTTCACCTACGGGCAGCTCCGGGATCGCGCGGTTCGCGCCTCGCTCTATCTCGCGGCTTGCGGGGTCCAGGCCGGCGACCGCGTGCTCCTCCTCTCCGAGAACCGCCCGGAGTGGGCGATGGCCTACTTCGGCATCCTCAAGGCGGGCGCAACGGCGGTGCCTTTGGACGTGGAGGCGAGCGCCGACGAGGTGCGAAACGTCGTCCGCGCCTGCGAGGCGAAGGCGATCGTGGCCTCGGCTTCGGCCTACCGCCGGTTGCTTCAGGTGGGCGAGGCGCCGGCGACGCCGATCCGCCTGGAGGATCTCTTCCTGGGCGCGGTTCGCGTGGACGACGAGGGCATCCTGGCGCCGCGCGAGCCGGCGGAGCTGGCGTCGATCATCTTCACCTCCGGGACCACGGGAAGACCCAAGGGGGTGATGCTCACCGGGCGCAACTTCACCTCGCTGGTCTCGCGGCTCTCGGAGATCTTCGACCTCGGCGAGCGCGACGGTTTGCTCTCGGTCTTGCCCATGCACCACACCTTCGAGTTCACCGCGGGGCTCCTTTTGCCGCTGGCGGTGGGCGCGGAGATCGCCTACCTCGAAGAGCGCACGGGCGAGTCCATCCTCCGCGTCTTGGGCACCGGTCGGATCACCGCCATGGTGGGCGTGCCCGCGGTCTGGAAGCTGCTCCTCAGGCAGATCGAGGAGCGCTCCGAGGAGCTGGGCCTCAAGGAGGCCTTTCGGCTCCTGCGCGAGGGCGGGCGCCGCGCGCACGAGGCCACCGGCTCGCATCTTCTCGGCCGGGCGGCCTTCCTCCCCGTCCACCGCAAGCTCGGCGGCCGACTGCGCTACCTCATCAGCGGGGGCTCGGCCATGCCGCCCGACCTCTACGACGCCTACCTCGGAATGGGCTTCGAGATCCTGGAGGGCTACGGGCTGACCGAGGCGGCGCCGGTCCTCACGGTGCAGCGGCCCGGCCATCGCCGCGCCGGCAACGTGGGTAAGCCGATCGGTGGCGTGGACGTGCGGATCCACGCGCCGGATGCGGAGGGCGTGGGCGAGATCGTCGCCCGTGGGCCCAACGTCATGGCCGGCTACTGGAACGATCCCGAGGCCACCGCCGAGGTGCTCCGCGACGGATGGCTTTTCACCGGCGACCTCGGAAAATTCGACGAGGAGGGAAATCTCGTCATCGTCGGGCGAAAGAAGGACGTGATCGTCGATGCCGCCGGCAAGAAGGTCTATCCCGACGAGCTCGAGACTCTCTACGAGAAAAATCCATACATCGAGGAGCTCTCCATCGTCGGGCTGCCGGCGGAGGGCGGCGGTGAGCGAGTGGCCTGCCTCGTGGTCCCCAAGAAGGTTCTGGAGCGCGATCCCGAGGAGGTGCGCCGCGAGATCGAGAACCATTTCCGCGACACAAGCCTCCGTTTGCCGGTCTGGAAGCGGGTGAAGGTGCTGCACTTCTTCGAGGGACCGCTGCCCCGAACCGCCACGCGAAAGGTGCGTCGGCACGAGGTGGTGCGGATCCTCGAGAGGCTGGAGCAGGAGGGACGCGGGCCGCGCCGCGCGCATGCCGCGGGGGCGGAGGCGTGGCTCTACGACCTCATCGCCCGCGTCTGCGAGCAGCCGCTGGAAAAGGTCGTTCCCGAGGCGAGGCTGGAGCAGGACCTCGGATTCGATTCCCTCACCTTCACCGAGCTCGGTGCGGCGCTGGAGCAGGCGGGTGTGGAGCTTCCCTCGCACGAGGAGCTGCTCGCACTGGAGACGGTGGCGGATGTCTCGCGTTTCGTGACGCGGCAGCGAAGAAGCGCGGGTGGAAAATCGAGACAGCGGCGCGCCTCGGATGGCGACCGCGCGGCCTCTCCTGCGCGTCGTCTCTCGTCCCTGCTGGATTCCATCTTCGACCTGGTGCAACCGGTGGCGGACCGGGTCCCCATGCTCTCCTCGGCGCTGGCGCTGGCGCGCGAGGAGGGCACGAGCCTGCTGGACGATTTCTTCTCCCGGCCCGGGGGGCGCGAGGAAGGCGAGGAGGAGGCTCTCGAGCTTCCGGACTTTCTCGTTCGCGCGGGGCGGATGGTGCTACGGGGCGGGCAGCTCGGCCTGTACGAGAGCTTCTTTTCCACTCGCGTCTACGGGCGGGCCCACGTTCCGCAGCACACGAATTTCGTGGTGGCGGCCAACCACGCCAGCCACCTGGACATGGGTCTGGTCAAGCACGCCCTCGGCGAGCAGGGAAGGAACCTGGTGACCCTCGCGGCGCGCGACTACTTCTTCAAGGACCGCTGGCGCCGGACGTACTTCGAGAACTTCACCCAGCTCATCCCCATGGAGCGCCACGGCTCGCTGCGCGAGTCGCTGGAGCTGGCCTCCCGCTCGCTTCGAAAAGGACACAACCTGCTCATCTTTCCCGAGGGCACGCGCTCCACCGACGGCGAGATCAAGGAGTTCAAGGGCTCGCTCGGTTATCTGGCCCTCACCAACCGCGTGGGCATCTTGCCCATGTACCTCGGCGGCACCTTCGAGGCGCTGCCCAAGGGGCAGCTGGTGCCGAAGTCGCGGGAGCTCGCGGTCCACATCGGCCCCTTCCTCCCCTTCGAGACCCTGGAGGCCCATGTGAAGGGTCTGCCGCGCAGCGAGCAGCACCGGGCGGTGGCCCGGCTGGTGGAGCGGATCGTCCGCGCCCTGCGGGATGGAAGCCCGCTACCGGACCTGCCGGGGCTCGGGTCGCGCGAGCGGGCGCCTCGGCGGGAGGAGGCGCCGGAGGAGGAGACCGAGGCGCCGCGGGCAGCGGCGCCGGGGGAGAAGAAGGCGTGAGTGAGCTCACCCTCGTCACCGGAGCCACGGGTTTTCTCGGCGCGCACCTCGTCTCCTTGCTGCGCGGGCATCGGCCTTTGCGGGTCCTCACCCGGGCGGCGACGCGGGAACTCGAGGAGGCGGGCGTGGAGATCGTCGAGGGCTCGCTGCTCGACGCCGAGGTCCTCGACCAGGCCCTGCGCGGGGTCGGGCGCGTCTACCACGCAGCGGGGCTCGTCTCTCGGGACGCACGCGCGGCGAAGGAGATGTATCGGGTCCACGTGGAGGGCACCCGCCTCCTTTTCGAGCGCGCGCGGGTGGCGGGCGTGAAGCGAATCCTCCTCGTCTCCACCTCGGGCACGATCGCGGTCTCGGCGAAGGAGGAGGTTTTCGACGAGTCGGCGCCCTACCCGATGGAAAGGGTGCGCCGTTTCCCCTACTACCTATCCAAGATCTTCCAGGAGAAGCTGGCGCTGCAGATGGCGGCGGAGGGCGGGCCCGAGGTGGTGGTGATCAATCCCTCGCTCCTCCTCGGCCCGGGCGATCACCGCCAGTCCTCCACGGGTGACGTTCTGCGCTTTCTGCGCAGGGAGGTCCCCTTCGTCCCGCCGGGCGGGATCAGTTTCGTCGACGCGCGCGACGCGGCGGCGGGCGCCATCCTCGCCATGGAAAAGGGACGGCCCTCGCGCCGCTACCTGCTGACGGCGGCCAACTGGACGCTGGAGGATTTCTTCCGCAGGCTGGCACGGATCGCGGGAATGCGCGCCCCGGCGCTCCGGGTTCCGGCCCAGGCAGCGCGGCTCGCCGCTCCCTGGTTCGGGCCCGAGATGCGGCAGAGCATCGAAATGTCGCGGCTTTTCTGGTACTGCGACTCCTCTCGTGCCCGGGCGGAGCTCGGCTGGGAACCCCGCGACCCGATCGAGACGCTCGAGGATACCGTGGCGGACCTCCGGGCGCGCCACTTCGGAGCTCCGCCCCTGCGCAAGCGGCCGCGCTCGCACCTGGATGCACTCGTCGCCCGCGCGCTGGAGCGGGAGACGGAAGTCGAGGCGCCCGCGCGCGGCGCCGCCAGACCGAGGAGAAGACGATGAAGAAGCTGGGATTGCCGGTCGCCATCTCTCTGCTCGCGCCCGCCCTCGCCGGCGCGGAGGTGGAGACGATTCACGGTTACCGGATCGCCGATCCTTTCCGGCACTTCGAGACGGAGGAGGGCGCCGATCCCTGGATCGCGGAGCAGCACGAGCGAACGGAGGCGTATCTCCGCGGCTCGGGTGTCGATCGCGCCGCGATCGAGAAGCGCCTCGACGAGCTTTCCCGCATCGGTAGCCTCGGCCGGCTCCGGCTCGCCGGGGACCGCATCTTCTACGTCAAACGCCAGGGCGACGAGGAGCAGCCGAGTCTCTACGTCTTCTACAAGGGCAAGGAGCGCAAGCTCGTGGACCCCGGCGCGCTCGACCCCGAGGGAAAGACCGCCCTGGACTGGTTCCATCCCTCGCCCTCGGGCAAGCGCGTGGTCTACGGGCTCTCGAAGGACGGGACGGAGCTCTCCGTCCTCCACGTCCTCGACGTGGAGAAGGGCCGGACCATCGGCGAGACCATCCCCAACACCCGCGCGGCCTCGGTGGCGTGGCTCCCCGACGAGAGCGGCTTTTTCTACACGCGGTATCCGGAGGGCGACCGCTACAACCGGTGGGTCTACTTCCATCGCATCGGCGACGATCCCGCCCAGGACCGCCTCGTCTTCGGCGAGGGTGACCTGGAGAAGACCGACTGGCCCTACGTGAAGCGGGCCGAGGACGACAAGACCCTGATCATCCTGGTCAGTCGCGGCTGGTCGGCTTCGGACGTCTGGATCCTCGAGCCGGGCGCAGAGAAGCCGAGACGGCTCTTGAACGGCGCCGAGCTCGGCGCGCTCTTCGAGATGCCGGTCCTTCGCGATGGCAAGTTCCTGGTTCTGACCAACTACCAGGCGCCGCGCTACCGCGTGGTGGAGGTCGATCCCGCGCGACCGGAGCCGGAGAACTGGAGGACGGTGGTCCCGGAGGGCGAGTGGCCGATCCAGGCCATGCGGGTGGTCGGCGACGAACTCGCCCTCGTCCGGCTGGAGAAGGCGGTCTCGACGCTCGCCATCCACGATCTGAAGAAGGGCGGCGCGCGCGAGATCCCCATGCCGGGTATCGGCGCGATCTTCGCCCTCGAGGGTCAGATGAAGGGCGATCGCTTCCTCGTCGGCTACACCTCCTTCACCGAGCCGGCGCGGGTGATGGAGATCCGACGCGGGAAGTCGGAGGTGCGGACCCTGATGGCGATCGAGGCCCCCGGTGCGCGCGACATCGTGGTCGAGCAGATCGACTACCCGAGCTACGACGGCACCTGGGTGCCGATGTTCTTGCTCTACCGCAAGGGGGTGGAGCGCGACGGCAAGAACCCGACCCTGCTGACGGGCTACGGCGGCTTCAACGTCTCGCTCACTCCGAGCTTCAGCACCACGGCACTATACTGGCTGGAGCGCGGCGGGGTCTACGCCATCGCCAACCTGCGGGGTGGCTCGGAGTTCGGGGAAGCGTGGCACGAGGCCGGCAAGCTCGGAAACAAGCACCAGGTCTTCCGCGACTTCGAGTACGCCATGCGTCACCTGATCCGCGAGGGATGGACGCGGCCCGACCGCCTGGCCATCACCGGCGGCTCGAACGGCGGGCTGCTCATGGGCGCGATGATGACCCAGGCGCCCGAACTCTTCCGGGTCGCGGTGGGACGGGTCGGCCTCTACGACATGATTCGCTTCCAGCGCTTCCTCATCGGGGAGCTTTGGGTGGACGAGTACGGTTCCTCGGAGAATCCGGATCAGGTCGGCTACCTCTACGGCTACTCGCCCTACCACCAGGTCCTTCCCGGCGTGCGCTACCCCGCTTTCTTCGGTGTCACGGCCAAGTCCGATACGCGCGTGCACTGGAACCACACGGTCAAATTCGTCGCCGCGCTGCAGGCGGCGCAGGCGGGCGACGCGCCCATCCTCCTCTACGTGGAGGATCGTGCCGGACACGGTCAGGGTAAGGGGCGCACCGACCGCGTCCGCGAGACGGCGATGTGGATGCAGTTCATCCTCTCGCAGGTCGAGGAGAAGGCCATCCCGGCGCCAGAGAAGAGGTGAGCGCCATCGACGTCGCGGCCCTGCACGACTACCTCCTTTCGGCCGTGGTACCGCCGGCGGAGCAGAAGGCTCCGCCGGACGCGGCCGCGCTCGGGGCTCTCGTCGCCGACCGCGTGCGCTTCACGCGCACCACTGTCGAGCTGGCGCGGGCTTTCGAGGCCTGGCTGCGGGCCCGCAACCCCTTCGTCTGGCTCTCCGATTTCGAGCGGAACGCCCTGATCGTGGTCTTCGCCCGCACGCTGCGCGCCCTGGAAANCGTGCCGCCCGAGGAGGCGCTCGTCGACCATGCCGCCCGGATCAACGCCTGGCTGAACGAGACACTCGGCGGCATTCCTCCGCAGGTGCCCAGTGCGGAATACTCCCCCGAGTTGCAGCTCTCGGTCCTCGGACTGGAGATCGAGGGGGTGAAAGCGCCGGTGCTGGACGTGGGATGCGGAAAGGGCGCCGGCCTGGTCCGCTACCTACGCGCGCAGGGGATCGAGACCTGGGGTCTCGACCGGGAGGCGACGGGCGAGTTCGTCTTCGCCGGCGACTGGCTGGAGTTCGACTACGGCGAGGGGCGGTGGGGGACGGTGATCTCCCACCAGGCCTTCTCCCTCCACTTCCTTCACCACCACTTCCGCGGAAAAGAAGCGGCGCACCGGCATGGGGAGGGCTACGCGGCCATCCTGAGGGGGTTGCGGCCGGGCGGAGCTTTCGTCTACGTCCCCGCCCTGCCCTTCGTCGAATCGGTCTTGCCGGCGACGCGATACCGGGTCGAGCGCCGTCCCCTTCCGCCCGAACTCGCCGCCGGGCTGGAATGGGTGCGGAAGCTCGATCCGGAGATGGATGCGGCCTTCGTCAGCCGCGTCGTCCGCGTCACCTAGCGATTGCGCAGGCCGCGGCGCAGCCCGATCTTGCGGCGCTGCCGCTGACGACGAAGCGCCCGGCGCTTCTCCTTGGAGCGGCTGTCGATGTTCTTCTTCGTGCGATTGCCGACTTTCGCGCTCATCGAAATCTCCTCCAACCTCGACGGCCGACGGGCCGCCGGGGAGTCTTAGCCGTGTTCGGCCGGGAAAGGAAGGAACCAGCGGTGTTGTTTTCGCGCAAGCTCGGCGAGGGAGGACGAGGGGTCGTCCTCCTCCACGGGTTCATGGGTTCGGGCTCGAATCTGCGGCGCCTGGCGCAGCTTTGGTCGGAGCGGGATCCCTCGCTCTTTTTCGTCCTGCCGGATCTGACGGGACACGGGCGCTCGCCGGCGTTGCCGGCCGGCGCCGACCTCTTCACCCTCGCGGGCGACGTGATCGCCACCGCGCGCGCCGAGGGTATCCAGGGCCCCCTGCGCATCGTGGGGCATTCGCTCGGCGGCCGGGTAGGGCTGGCGGCGATCCTCCTCTCGCCCTCCGACGTGAAGGAGGTCGTCGCCCTCGACGTCGCGCCGGGGCCGATCGACCCCTCGAAGGTGGAGTCGGGACGCGTTCTGGAGATCTACCGCGGCGCTCCGGCCGAGGCGAAAAGCCGCGACGAGATGCGGGCTTATTTCTCCGCGCGAAGACTTTCTTCCGACCGCGCGGAATGGCTGTTGACCAACCTCGTCCGCGAGGGCGACGCGCTGCGCTGGCGCGTGGACCGCGAGGCGCTCGCGGCTCTGCACGCCCGCACGAGCAGCGCGGACCTGTGGTCGGCATTGGGAAACGGAGTGCCCGTGCACTTCATCCGCGGCGGCGACTCGCCTTTCGTGAGCGAGGAGGACGTCGTGCGGATCGAGGGCGCGGGTCACCGCGTGGAGACGGTGGAAGGCGCCGACCACTACCTGCACGTCACCCACGCCGAAGAGGTGGCGCGCCGCCTGGACGAGCATTTCCGCGCCCGTTGACCCCGGGCGCGGTGGGTTGTTAACGAGTCGCCATGCTGGCCGTCGGGATGAAGATCGTGCATCGGGCCCAGCCGTCCTGGGGGATCGGCGAGGTATTGGGCGTCCGCGAGGGCGGCCGCTTCCTCGAGGTCCGCTTCCCCGGTCGACCGGGCTCTTCCTTCCTGGTTTCCGCCAAGGACCCGGCGCTGGCGCGCTATACCTATGGCCCGGGCGAGGAGGTCCAGCTCCTGGACGGGTCGCGCGCGCACGTCGTCCGGGTGATCGAAGGCGGGCCCGACACCCTGTATCGCTACGAGATCGACGGCGCCAAAAAGGAGATCTCCGAGCTGGAGATCGTCCCCGTGCCTCCAGCCGGCGGCGCGCTGGGGATGCTCTCGGCAGGGACGGGCGCCTCGCCGGAGCTCCACGCCCTGCGCCGCAGCGCCGTCCGGCTGGACATGGAGCGGCGGGCGGATGCGCTCGGCGCGCTTTTCGGCAGCCGGGTGATGCCCAAGCCGCACCAGCTCGCGGTGGTGCAGCGAGTGCTGACCGCCCCGAGCCCCCGCTTCGTCCTGGCCGACGAGGTGGGCCTGGGCAAGACCATCGAGGCGGGGATGATCTACGCCGCCATGGCGCAGACGGGCATGGCCCGCCGCGTCCTGGTCATCGCCCCCTCCCACCTCACCGTCCAGTGGCTGGCGGAGCTGTACAACAAGTTTCACTCCTTGTTTACCTATCTCGACGAGGAGCGGCTGGAGCAGGAGGCGCTCGTTTCCGCCAAGCCGGCGTGGTGGCGCTACGACAAGGTGGTCACCTCGCTGGAGCTTCTGGCCAAGCACAAGGCCCACCGAGACGCGGTGGGCGATCCGACCGCCGGCTGGGATCTGGTGATCATCGACGAGGCGCACCACCTGGTCGACGACGCCGCCTTCGACGCGGCGGCCGCGGCGGCGGACAACACGCACGGTCTGCTCCTTCTCACCGCCACGCCGCTGCAGCTCGATCCCAACGAGTACTACTTGCTCCTCTCCCTCGTCGATCCGGTGATGCCCGAGACCTACGAGGAATTCGAACGCCGGCTCGAACGACAGGGCGATCTCTCGGAAAAGCTGCGCAAGCTGCTGGCGGCGAAAACGTCGCGTTCGGCGGGAGCTGCGGCGCGCGCCATCGCCAGGATGATCCCGCACGACGACTTCCTCGCCGAGCAGGCGGAGGCGATCGCCCGCGGGCAGGAGGACGCGAAGGAGGCCTTCGTCCGCCACATGGCGGAGGCCTACTCCCTCTCGTCGCGACTCATCCGCAATCGGCGAGCGGTGGTCGGCGGCATGGCCTCGCGCAAACTGGTGCGCCACGAGGTGAAGCCGACGGCCAAGGAGATGGAATTCCGCGAGCGCTTCTGGGATGCGCTCGCCTCCGGGGAGATCCAGGCCGAAGGGGAGAGGCTCGCGTATCTTCTCAAGGCCATCGACTCCTCGCCGCGAGCCGCCGCGGAGGCGCTGGCCGAGTTCGGCCTCGAGGCGCTTTCCCGCCGGGCCTCTGCCCTGGAGGGATGCTCGACGCACGCCAAGTCGCAGGCCTTTCTGCAGGCGCTCGAACGGATCGAGCGCGAGGAGCCGGGCGCCAAGGTCCTGGTCTTCACCGAGTTCCGCTCCACCCAGGCCTACCTGCGCGAGCTTTTGGCGCGGCACGGCTGGGATGCCTGCGTCTACGACGAGAGCCTCAACCAGGTGGAGCGCGATCGGCAGGTGGCGCGCTTTCGCGACCCCGAGGGGCCCCAGGTCCTGCTCTCCACCGAGGTGGGCGGAGAGGGCCGCAACTTCCAGTTCTGCCATCACCTCGTCCACTTCGACCTCTCCTGGAGCCCGGCGGCGATCGAGCAGCGCATCGGGCGGCTCGACCGCATCGGCCAGCTCCACGAGGTGCGGGTGCACTGCTTCCGGGAGGAGGGGACGCTGGCGGCGCGCGTCTTCGACCTGATGGCAGAGGCGGTGCGCGTCTTCGACGAGACCGTCGGCGGCCTCGACCCCATCCTCGAGCAGGTGGAGGCGGATCTGGTCCGGCTGGCGGCGATGCGGGACCTCTCCGCCTTCGACCGCTACCAGGAGAAGCTCGCCCGCGGCATCGCCGCCGCCCGCGAGGAGATCCGCCGCGCCTACGACCCCCTCCTCGACGCCCGCTCCTTCGACAAGGACGCGGTCCAGGCCCTGGTCCGTCGCGCTGCGCGGCGCCTCGGCATCGAGGACCTGGAGGAGGACGACGACCTCGAGTCCACGCTCTGGGCCATCGCCCGGGAGCTCGACGAGCGCCTGGAGGAGACAGTGATCGCGCTGGCGCGCCGCGTGGGCATCGAGGTGGATACCGAGGAGCAGGTCGAGGCCTTCCAGTGCGCCTTCCGCCTCGGCGGCACCATGGCGGTGGACGCGCTTCCGGGATTCGACCTCACCGAGGAGCGGACGCTGCTCGGCAGCTTCTGGCGGGATACCGCGGTGGTGGAGGAGGAAAACGACTACTTTGCCACCGGCCACCCCCTCGTGGAGGCGCTCTTCGCCTGGATCCGAGACGGCGAGGAGGGCCGGGCGACCTGGATCTCCTCCGACAGGCTCCGCGCCGGCGCCATCGGCTTCGCCTTCTCCTTCGTGGTGGCCTTCCCCGAGCCGGAGGACCTGGCGATGGGCGCGCGGGTGCCCTCGAGGCAGGCGGCGCGCTACCTGGACCAGGCGCTCTTCGAGGTTGCGGTGGAGATGCGCCCGGGCGGGAAGGCCAGCGTCCGCGACGAGCTCTTGGCCGACCTCGACGGACCGCGTGGGGCGCGGCAACCGGGCGCGGTCTCCGGTCTGGCGGAGGCCGTCAAGGCGGCCTACGAGGCGGCGCGGGCCGAGGCCGAGCGACGCTTCGAAAAGGAGCGGCAGCGCGCCATCGAACGACTGAATCGAGATCACGACGCCGCCCTCGCCCGCATCGAGCTCGCCGAGCGGCGCGGCGATCCCCTGGAGGCTCAGGCGCTCGGCTACCAGAAGCAGGAGCTCGTCCGCTTCTACGAGCGGGCGCGCAAGGCGCTGGAGCAGTCGCGTCTCGAGCTCGACCAGGCCGCGGGGCTCTTGCCCCGGCAGTAGCGGCGGAAGCGAAAAGGCGCGGCGGCCCGCATCGGTTGCTGCCGCGGCCTTTCGGGTCCAGCTTGGCGGCGTGGGGGCGCAAGCCGGTCGGGGTCGCCTGCTTCTGGCGGCGCTGGGGGTGGTCTTCGGGGATATCGGGACGAGTCCCCTCTACGCCATCCGCGAGGCCTTTTTCGGGGTGCATCCCTTGCCCCCCGACCGAGAGAACGTCCTCGGAATCCTCTCGCTGATCTTCTGGTCTCTGATCGTCGTCGTCTCGCTGAAGTACCTCGTCTTCGTCCTGCGGGCGGACAATCGCGGCGAAGGCGGGATCTTCGCGCTTCTCTCCCTCCTTGGAGCCCGGCGCGCGGGCGCGGTCACCTTCCTCGCACTGGTCGGGGCGTCGCTGCTGTACGGCGACGGGATCATCACGCCGGCGATCTCGGTCCTCTCCGCGGTCGAAGGGCTGGAGGTGGCGACCTCGACCTTTCGGCCCGTGGTCCTCCCTCTGACCGTGGCCATCCTCCTCCTCTTCTTCGCGGTGCAGCGGTGGGGGACCGGGAGGCTCGCCATGGCCTACGGCTGGGTGATGCAGGGCTGGTTCGCCAGCCTCTTCTTGCTCGGCCTGCGCGGCGTCCTGCTCGAGCCGGCCGTCCTGGAGGCGGCGAACCCCGCGCACGCTCTGATCTTCTTCGAGCGCAACGGCTTCGACGGTTTCGTCGCCCTGGGCGCGGTGGTGCTCTGCGTCACCGGCGCGGAGGCGATCTACGCCGACCTGGGGCATTTCGGCCGCTCACCCATCCGGTGGGCCTGGGGCCTCGTCGTCCTGCCGGCGCTCTTGCTCAACTACGCAGGCCAGGCGGCGATCCTCCTGCGCGATCCCGGTGCGAGCCATCCCTTCTTCGCGCTGGTCCCGGCGCCGCTCCTTTACCCCATGGTGGTGCTCGCCACCACGGCCGCCGTCGTCGCGTCGCAGGCGGTGGTGAGCGGAGCCTTCTCCATCACTCGGCAGGCGGTGCAGCTGGGCTTCCTCCCCCGCGTGCGCATCGTCCACACCTCCCGCGTGATCCGCGGCCGGATCTTCGTGCCGACCATCAACCGGCTCCTCGCCGTCGCCTGCGTCGGCGCGGTCCTCGTCTTCCGCGACTCGGACGGGCTCGCGGCGGCCTATGGCCTGGCGGTGACGGGAAACATGGTGATCACCAGCCTCCTCTATTACCTGGTGGCGCGGCGGAGTTTCGCATGGTCCGCGGCGTTCGCGCTGCCGCTCGTCGGTCTCTTCCTCGTCTTCGACCTCGGCTTTCTCTCGGCGAACCTGGTCAAGCTCGTCCACGGCGGCTGGGTGCCGGCGCTGGTGGCGACGGGGCTGGTTCTCGTGATGCGAAGCTGGGAGGAGGGAAGGCGCGTCCTGGGGGCGGAGGTGGCGCGGCGCAGCCCGCCCCTGGACGTCTTCCTCGAGGAGCTGCGCGAACGGAAGCCCGTTCGAATTCCGGGCACGGCGGTCTTTCTCTCCTCCAACCCCACCGGCTTGCCTCCGGCCTTCGTGCACCACTTCCGCAGCATCGGCGTGCTCCACGAGAGCGTCGTCTTCTTCACCGCCGTCTCGGTGGAGCGCCCGGCGGTTCCGAATTCGGAGCGGGTGGACGTGCAGAAGCTGGACGCGGGGATGTACCGGGCGATCGCCTATTACGGTTACATGGAGACCCCCGACGTTCCCCGGGACGTGGAGCTGGTGCGGCAGGCCGGTCTTCCCGTCGACCCCGCGGGGGTGCACTACTTCCTCGGTCGCCAGGTGGTGGTCTCCACCGGGACCTCCGACCTGGCCGCGTGGCGGAAGCGGCTCTTTCTCTTCCTCTCGCGCAACGCCGCCACGGCGCCTTCCTTCTTTCGGCTTCCGGCCGAGCGGGTGATCGAGATCGGCCTGGAGATCGAGATCTAGATCAGACGTCCGAGGATCCAGGGCAGGGCGGCGATGGTGGCCACCAGCGTCCCCGCCACGGCGAGGATGGTGGCGAGCAAAAAGCCGAAGAGGCCGAAGGCCGCGGCGAGGCGGTGGAATTGCAGCTCGCGGCAGACCCCCGCGGTGAGGACCAGGCCGGCGGCTCCGCCGCCCACCCAACCGAAGCGAGGATCGTCGACGAAGATGCCGAGGGCCGCGCCGAGCAGGGCCAGCCCGGCCGCGGTCAGCACCGTGCGCACCACCCGCCGTCCACGAGCCGCGGCGTCGGCGAGGTAGTCCGGCATCTCCTCGGGCGTGGCCAGGCCGTAGTGCACCGGACAGACGAGCTCCCCCCGGAGCGCGCGCCGCATGCAGTCGCGCTCCACGCAGGTGTGCTCCCCCAGCGGGAAGGCCGAGCGCGCGTCCACGCCGAAAGGCTCGAGGATCGAGCGGAGCCTCTGGCCGGGCGCGCGCGCACGGCGCGGCGGAGCGCTCGCGGGAGCATTTTCGCGAAGGCTGTCCACGGCTCACCTCGGAACCGCCCGGGGCGCGGTTCCACAGGGGGCGACTGAAAGGGGGAGGGGGCCCTGGGCCTTTCCCCGCCGGTTGGTAGCCTCAAAGCCCATGGCGCGCAAGCGGAAGGTGGATCGTCCCCTGAGGAAGGACGTCCGCTTTCTCGGGGAGGTCCTGGGCGAGGTTCTGGTGGCGCACGAGGGCGAGCGGCTCTTCTATCTCGAGGAGGAGATCCGCAAGCTCTCCATCGCGCGGCGCCGCGGGCCGAAGGCCGAGCGCCAGCCGATCGAGGACCGCCTCCGAGCCATCGTCCGCTCGCTCACACTCCACGACGCCGAGGTCGTCACCCGCGCCTTCGCCGGCTATTTCCAGCTCGTCAACCTGGCGGAGCAGCACCACCGGATCCGGCGCGCCCGGGCGCATGCCCAGGACCCCGATTCTCCGCCGCAACCGGGTTCGATCGAGGCCGTTCTCCACCAGGCGCGCGAGGCGGGGGTGAGCGCCGAGCGGATGCGCGAAGCGCTGCGCTCGCTGCGCGTGGTCCTCACCTTCACCGCCCACCCCACCCAGGCCACCCGGCGGACGGTCCTCGAGAAGATCTACCGCATCGCCCAGGAGCTCGAGCAGCGCGACCGCTGCAGCATGACGCCTCTGGAGGCGGCGCGCAGCCTGGCGACGATCCGCGAGCAGGTCGGGATCCTCTGGCAGACCAGCGAGGTACGCACGCGCCGCCCCACCGTCGCCAGCGAGGTCAAGAACATCCTCTGGTACGTGGAGAACGTGCTCTGGGAGGTCGTGACCGAGCTTTCGGACGCCATCGCCGACGCCTTCGAGCGGGTCTACGGCGAGCCCCTCGGCGAGGCCGTGAGCCCGGTACGGATCCACTCGTGGGCCGGGGGCGACATGGATGGAAACCCGAGCGTCACCCCGGAGATCGTCGAGGATACGATCCGCGTGCATCGCAGCCGCGCCCTGCGCCTCTTGCTCGAGGAGGTGGAGCGGCTGGGCCGCGAGCTCTCCCAGTCCTCGCGGCGGCTGCCGCCTTCCGCGGAGCTTCTCGAATCGCTGCGCCGCGACCGCGAGGCGATTCCCGGCCTAAAGCGGGCGCCTGGCGAGGAGGCGGAGCCCTGGAGGGAGAAACTTCGCTACGTGGAGGCGAGATTGCGCGCGAGCCTCGCCCTGGTGGAGGCGCGGCGCGTCGGCGCGGCCGAGGCCGGCCTCGTTCCCCTCCCGCCCACGGGGTTGGCGCCCCAGCCCTTCTTCGCGGCCGGCTTCCCTCCTTATGGCGACTGCAACGAGCTTCTCGACGACCTCGAGCTGCTGTACCGCTCCTTGGGCGGGGAGGAGGGGGCGCTTCGCGGCGCGCGCCGCGTCTCGCGCGCGCTGACTCTGGTCCGCTGCTTCGGCCTGGACGTGGCGGAGCTCGAACTGCGCGCGGTGGCCAGCGACGCGCGGGAGGCCTCGGCCTGGATCGAGGGGAGGGGGCCGAGGACGGAAGGGGGGCGAGCGGCTCCTTTCCGCCCTGCGGCGGGTGGGGAATCTGGCGCGCGAGGGAGCCTATCCCTGCCAGACCCTGATCCTCTCCATGGCCTCCTCGGCGCGCGACATCCTGGCCGCCCTTCACTGCGCCCGCGCGGCGGGCCTCTGGGATGCACGCCGGGGCTGCGTGGCCGTGGACGTGGTGCCGCTCTTCAAGACGCGAAAGGACCTCGCCGCGGGCCCCGAGATCCTCGAGGAGGTCCTGGCCGATCCGGTGTATCGCGAGCACGTCCGCGCCCGCGGCCACCAGGAAGTCATGGTCGGCTACAGCGATTCGAGCAAGGAGGCGGGTTTGCTCGCCGCCAGCGCGGAGCTGAGGCGGATCCAGATCCGCCTGGTGGCGCTCTCGCGCCGGACCGGCGTTCCGATCCGCTTCTTCCATGGCCGGGGCGAGACCGTGGCGAGGGGAGGAGGCCCCGCCCAGCAGGCGATCCTCTCGCTGCCCCGCGGGAGCATCGCGGGCTTTTACGAGGCCACCGAGCAGGGAGAGGCGCTCGATCACAAGTACAGCCGCCCCGAGCTGGCCATGCGGACCCTCCAGCTGATCATCGGCGGGGCTCTCCTCCACAGCCTCGACGTCCAGCAGCGCCCTTCCGAGGAGGAGGAGGCGCGCTACGAGGCGGCCTTCGAGGAGATCGCCGACGTCGGCTGCGCCGCCTACCGTGCGCTCGTCTGGGAGGAGCCCCTCTTCGAGACCTTCTTTCGCGCGGCCACGCCCATCGAGGAGATCTCCGCCCTCCCCATCGGCTCGCGACCGGCGCGGCGCGCTGCAGGCGGGGTGGAATCCCTCCGCGCCATCCCCTGGGTCTTCGCCTGGACCCAGAACCGGTGCATCCTGCCCGGCTGGTCGGGGTGGGCACCGCCTTCGAGGCCTTCGGCCGGCGCAAGGGCGGATGGGGCCTCTTGCAGGAGATGGCGCAGAGGTGGCCCTTCTTCCGCGCCGTGGTCTCCAACGTGGAAATGGTCCTGGCCAAGACCGACCTGCGCATCGCCCGCTACTACGCGGAGCTGGCGCCGCCGGAGACACGGCGGGCGATCTGGCCCCGGATCGAGGCGGAGCACGCCCGCACCGTGCGCGCCATCCAGCGCCTCCTCGGAATCCGGCGGCTCCTCGACGGCAACCCGCCGCTGCAGCACTCCATCGAGCTGCGCAATCCCTACGTGGACCCCCTCTCCTTCGTGCAGGTCGATCTCCTCCGACGAAAGCGCGAGGGGGAGTTCACGGATCCGGTCGTGATGTTGACAGTCAACGGCCTCGCAGTAGGAATGCGCAATACGGGATAGGGCCGGCTGGAAGGTTCCTTCCCAGGAGAGAGNGTCATGACCCTCGCGTACCTGTTGACGGCGACCGCGCTCGNCCTTTCCCAGGATCCGGCTCCGGAGCCTCCCGAGGCGGAGACGGCCGCCCCGATCCCGGCGGAGGCGAATTCCACCTCCCCCGAGAAACCGACCGGCCCGACGACGGGCGGGGTCGCTGCCGCACCGGAAGCCGACGTGGCCTCGGGGGCGTCTTCCCCGTCCGATTCGGACGCCGCTCCGGGCGCTTTCGCGAGCTGGTGGAACGGCCACGAGTCCATCTACGACCGCGGCTTCACCCTGAATCTCGGAGCGACGTTCTCGCAGTACAACGGCGGCCGCTTCAGGGCCGAGGGCGCGAACGACGAGTTCGAGTCGGCCGGCGTCGAGCAGGCCGCCGGCATCCGCCTCGACCTCACCAACACCGGGCGGTATTTCGGCTTCGTCACCTTTGGCGCCGCCTACTACCAGGCGGGGAAGGGGACCGCGCTTCGCGTCGGCGGGCAGGACGCGGCCGTCACCCTGCGCGGCGTCGACCTCCGCCTCATGCAGCCACGGTTCCGGTTCGCCCGGTGGCGCTTCGAGCTCGCCGCGGTGGCAGGGCCGGTCCTTCACCTGGGCTGGGCCAAGCTCGACGAGTCGCGCATCCCCAGCTCCGTCGCAGGCGCCATCGACCCGCGGCTCCGGGATGCGCTCGACAGCAGCTTCTTTGCCACCGTGGGCGTCGAGCTGGGCGCCGGTCTGCGCTTTTTCCCGCTCTCCATCCTCTTCGCCGAGGTGGCCTACGGCCACTCCTTCCCCATCTGGAACATCGTGGGCGAGACGGAGGGGATGAGCGGATTGCGATTCGGCCTTGGTCTGGCCTTCTGATCGACGGGAGCCGAAGGCGGCTTGGCTTCCCCACGGGGCCTCTCGCACGGGCGGGAGGCCCCTTCGTCTTCAAGGGTCGTGGGGGAGACTGCCCCGCGCGGCGCGCGCGTAGACGAAGGGGGTGGCAGCGAGGAAATTGGCCACCCGCGAGGTGTAGACGTCGGCCGAGCTCTCCATCTGGCGGGCCAGCAAACTCTTGTCACTGCCCGCGCGCATGAGCGGTCCCCAGTTTTCGTTGCCGAGCTGCGCCGATGCCTGCGCCAGCGGCGCGATCTGGGCATCGAGTTCCAAGAGCGCCTGGGAGAGCTCTTGCGCCCTCTCCTCGAGCTCCTCGATCGGCGTCTCGGAGACGGGGCCGTAGCCGTTTCGCTTGCGCAGGATCTCCAGGCGGATCCGGTCCATCCGGTCCTCGAGCAGCGTCTTTTCCTCCATGAGCCGCTCGAGCTCGGCGCGCCGCGCGCGGAATTCCTCGATCGCCCGGACCTCGTCCTCCAGCTCCCGCAGGATCAGCGCCGTTCGCCAGCGCAGCACGTCCTTGGAGACGTGCACGTCCCCGTACATGTGGTCGCCGACGTAGAGGATCTCGTCGCCCGTAAGCCCCAGGTGCCGCTCGACCATGCGGGCGCTTCCGCCGAAGTAGGCCGTGCCCTTCTTCAACCCTCCCGTCGCGGGGCGGAGCAGGCCCTCCTCGGTGACCACCTCGAAGAGGCGCGCCTGCGAGGTGAAGAACTCCGGCTTGCGCGCGGAGACGATCACCACGTCGAAGAGGTCGCGCCAGGTCATCCTTCCCGGCAGGTGCGAGTCGAAGGCCCAGGACATGATCGGCGCGGCGTAGCCCCAGTCCGAGTTGGTGATGAGCAGGAGCTTCTTGCCGGCGTGGTGCTGGTCGAGGAGCGCCAGCGGTACCTCGGGATCCTTGACCGCGAAGCGATCGGGGTTGGAGACGATCTCGTCCTTGAGCTCGCCCTCCATGTGCGCCTCGTCCAGCGACTGCCGGACCGCGCGAAAGAGGTCCTGGTATCCCATCGCCCCGGGGAGCTTTCCCTGATCGAGAAGGTCGACGAGCTGCAGAAACATCGACCCCTCGGAAAGAGAAAACAACGTGTTGAGGAAATACCAGCGCGGCTGCGAGAGGTCGACGATGGTGCGGCTGTAGATCTCGCGCTGCTCGCGGTGGTCGAGAAATCGCGTGCCGTGACAGGCGCGCACGACGAAGCCGAAGCGGTTGGCCTTCACCATGTTTCCGAGCTCGGTGTCGACCACCAGGCCGCGGATCACCATGCGCTCGTCGAATTGCAGATCCTCGACGGGCCAACCGCGCAGAAGCAGCCGCCGGCGGATCTGATCGAAGGCGCGCTCTTCCCACTCCTTCACCCGGTAGTGGACGAGCGTGTAGTCCATGTCGTAGCCGATGGCCCGGATGGAGCGCAGGTTGAGGGTGCGGTTGCAGTAGATGCGCCGTTCCGGAGGGACGGGGTGCGGCAGGGCATGAGGTTCCATCCCTCCGAGCATATTCCCTCCCCCGGCGATGGGACATGCGACCGGGGGGCTGCGGCGTCGGCGCCCTGGATCCTTCACCGCTGCGGGCTCGGCCAAAGCAAGGGGGTGCTCCATGCCTCGCGCATCGCGGCGGCCGTCTTCAAGCCGGGGAATTCTGCCGGAGCGCCTGCACCACCCGAGGTAGCGAGACGTCGAAGCGGTAGCTCGTCGAGCGATGCCCGTCGTCGAATTCCTCGACCTCGTGCGGGATGCCGAGCTCGCGCAGCCTCCGGGAAAGCCGACGCAAGCCGTACTGGAGGTGGTACTCGTCGCGGCTCCCGCAGTCGAGAAAGACCAGGTCGAGCCCGCGCAGCGCCTGTTGCGCGCGCTCGTCCTCCACCATGTGCAGCGGATCGTGCGCCAGCCAGCGCTGCCAGACCTCTTCGCGCAGCTCGAGGGTCTGCGGATCGAAGGGGAGCTCGATGCCCAGAGGCGCGTCCTCGGCGGGCGAGTAGCAGGCGGCCATGCAGAGGACCGAGATGGGCTCGAACCACTCGCCGCTGCGCTTGCGGATCGAGGCGCGGAAGGCGGCGACCAGTGCCTCCACGCTTCCGTGGCGGGCGAGGGCGCGCGCGAGCGCGGGGAAGGAGGGGAGGTAGACCCATTCGAAACCCATGTCCGCCGCATGGCAGGCGATCGCCCGCACCCACTCGGGCCGGCGAATGGCCTGCACCCAGGCGCCGTAGCCGCCCGAGGAGCGGCCCACCACGCCGTGACGACCCGTGGTGGCAAAGCGCGCCTCGATCGCCGGCCGCAGCTCTTCCCAGAGATGGCTCTGGTAGGGGCCGAGCGCGGGGCTGTCGAGGTACTGGCTGCCGCCGAGGAGGGTGAAGCAGTCGGGGATGGCGAAGATGGCGTCGCCGAGGACGCCGCTTGCCGAGAGGCGTCGAATCCGCTGCAGGAGGTTTTCGCTCCACGGATCGTCCTCCACCAGGGCCGCGGCGGTTCCGGCGTAGGCCGGGAGAACCCAGACCACGGGCAGCGGTTCTTTCGGCTCCGTGGGCGCGATCACCCGCAGGATCCGCTCGTGGGGATCACCGAGGGGATTTCCGCGGAGGAGTTCGGATACGACCGGGATCTCGAAGAGGCGGTAGTCGCTCATGCCCCCGAGGCTACTTCATCCCTCGTGCCGCGACCCCGACGGGTTGTCGCCCGACGCGGCCGTGGCCAGGGTAGGGGAGTGAAGAAATCCGATACCACGTTTCCGGTCGGTCCGGACGACGAGATCACCCGCGAGCTCATCGGCTTCGACGCCGACATGGACCAGGCGGCCATCGGCGACGCCGGCAACGGCGCCAGCCCCTTCGGCGGCGATTTCACCGGCGGCCTGCCCGAGCCGATCGAGGAGGCGCCCGACGTCCCCGCCGACATCCTGCCCGACCGCATCGAGCGGTGGCCGGAGCTCGGCGCCGACGAGGTGGCCGAAAAGGACGACCTCACGGCTCGTCCGACCGAGCCGCCGCCCCTCGACCCGGCTCGCTATCCCTAGGAGCCGGTTGCAGTCGCCAACCTGCTGCGGCGGCACGACCGCGACGGGGCGCCTGCCGCCCCGTCTGTCCGATGAATGACCATTCAGTTTTCATTGCCCCTGGGTGCCTCCC